>Ga0209474_10003372_pt1 | contig 14041 bp, 13 predicted proteins | sample GraSoiAngelo_145_FD_185902 | JGI IMG/M metagenome (GOLD analysis project Ga0209474, IMG submission 185902) | Grasslands soil microbial communities from the Angelo Coastal Reserve, California, USA - 14_1009_05_20cm (SPAdes) (version 2) | ecosystem: Environmental > Terrestrial > Soil > Grasslands...
GGGCTGTACGTGGTGCCCGCCGGTGGGGGCGGGCCGCGCCTGGTGACCCGCCACCGGGGCGAGATCGCGGCCATCGCATGGTCGCCGGACGGGTCCTTGCTCGCCTACTCGGCCCCGGTGGACCCCGGCGACCCGGACGAGACCGGGCCGGCTCCCCCGCCCGAGCCGGTCGTTCGCGTCACCCGGCGGCCCGACTACAAGCTGGACGGCCGCGGCTACCTCGACGACCGCCGGCACCAGGTCTTTCTGGTTCCCGCCTCGGGCGGCGAACGCCGCCGGCTCACGGCCTGGCCGCGCGAGCACACGGCGCCGGCGTGGAGTCCCGACGGCGCCCGGCTGGCCATGGTCTCGGCGGTGACCGGGCATTCCCAGCTCTGCGTGGCGGACGTGGCCTCGGGGCTCCTGCACCGGGCCGGCCGGGACCGGGGCATGGTCGGCCTCATGGCCTGGTCGCCCGACTCCTCACGACTCCTGCTGGGGGCCGATCCCGCGCGCAGCTACCAGGTCGATTGGTGGATCTACGAAGGCGACACGGGCGCATTGCGGCAGGTGACCGACGATGCCGGACCCCAGCCGCACGCCGGTTACCCGGGCTGGCAGCCCCCTTCGCCACCGGTCTGGCTGGATGGCAGCCGCGCCCTCTTCCACGGCCTGGAACACGGCCGCAGCGGCCTCTGGACGCTCGATGTGGACAGCGGAGCGGTGACTCCAATCGCCTCCTGGGACGCCGTGCACCAGGGCCTGAGCGGCGACGCGGCCGGCCGGCGCTTCGTGCAGACGGGATCGGCGTTCGACTCGCCGCCCGTTCTGGTCGGGTTCGAATTGGAGACCAGGACCGCGCGCTTGATCTCAGGCGGAGGTCCGACGGCCGGCAATACCGAATGGGAGCGGCTGACTTTGCGGCGTGCCGGCCTGGAGATCGAAGGCTGGCTGCTGAAGCCGGCGGATCTCGACCAGGCGCGGCGGCACCCGCTGGTGCTGGACGTGCACGGCGGCCCCAACATGTTCCACGGCCACCAGTGGATGCCCCACCAGCAGGCCCTCGTGGCACGCGGCTTCCTGGTCCTGATCTGCAACCCGCGCGGCTCCTCCACTTACGGCCGCGACTTCACCGGTCGCGTCTTCGGCGATTGGGGCGGCGAGGACTTCCAGGACCTGATGGGAATGGTCGACCTGGCGGCGGCTCTGCCTTATGTCGACCCCGGCCGGCTGGGCATCTTCGGCTACTCGTATGGCGGCTACATGACGTCCTGGACCATCGGCCAGACCGACCGGTTCCGGGCGGCGGTGGTGGGTGCGCCCTGCTTCAACCTGGTGTCGATGTGGGGCACCTCGGACATCGGCGACGCCTGGGACGACGTCCAGTGGCGCGGCAACCCCCGCCAGGCGGAGGACTTCTACCGCGAGCGCTCGCCCTCGACCTGGGCGCATCGCGCGCGCACCCCGACCCTGGTCATCCATGGCGAGGCCGACGACCGCTGCCCGATCGGGCAGGGCGAGGAGCTGTACACGTGGCTGCAGGCGTCCGGCGTGGAGACCGAGTTCGCCCGCTATCCAGGCGCCTCGCACCTCTTCCCGTTCAACGGCAAGCCGTCCCAGCGGGTGGACTTTCTGCGCCGGGTCGGAGACTGGTTTCAGACGAAGATCGGCTGAGGCTGCAGGCGTTCGAAGAGAGCGTCTATCTCAGCCTCTGACGGCCGCCCCTGGTAGCGCGAGGCCGCGTCCAGGAACCGGGGCAGGATGTCGACGTCGCCCACCGAGTTCAGGAAGACGGTCTCCTCGCCCAGGGCCCACGAGACCGCCGGGTCGATGTCGGCCTGCTCCGTGAATGGCTCGTACCAGGTGGCGGCGGAGCGCTGGCGACCCAGCCACGGCGCGCGGGCGACGGCCTTGATGGTCTGCACCGCGACCTGGCGCTGCCGGCAGGTGTCGAGCAGGGCGTTGAAGTTCTCCGCGTAGTAGGGCAGCCGCATGGTCGGGCGGTTGTAGGGCAGGAGCACTGAATCGAAGTCGAAGCGTTCCAGGCTGCGCCGGTGGTTGGCGGCGATCTGGGCGCCGTGGCCGGTGACGCCGATGAAGCGCACCAGGCCCTCGTCGCGAGCCTGCACGGCGGCCTCCAGCGCGCCGCCCGGGCTGAGGGCGGTGTCCCACTCGATGGGGTCGGCCAGGTTGTGCAGCTGCCAGAGGTCGACGTGGTCGACGCCCAGCCGGTCGAGGGAGCGGTGCAGCTCCTCGCGCGCCTCGTCCGCGCGGCGCCGGCCGGTCTTGGTGGCCAGGAAGAAGCGATTGGGCTCGCGGCGCAGCCACGGCTGCACCCGCAGCTCGGCATGGCCGTAGCTCGCGGCGACGTCGATGTGGTTGACGCCGTACTCCAGCAGGATCTCGAGCGTGCGGTCGGCGACGTCCTGGGTGACCCGCGAGAGCGCGGCCCCTCCGAAGATGACGCGGCTGCTGTGGTGGCCCGTGCGCCCGAAGGGCAGGGTGCTGAGCTGCTTCACGGCACCACCCTGGCATAGAGATCCGCCTGCGGGCTGGTGCCGGTGACGGCCAGCTCGGCAGCGATCCGGCCGGCCAGGAAACCCTGCACATGGCCGGTGCCGTTGTACCCCCCGGCCGCCAGCACCCGATCTTCGGTGCCGGGCACGGGCCCGCAGGTGGGCACCGGATCCTGCGCGTAGCTCACGATCCCCACCCAGCGGTGGGTCACCGGCGCACTCACGCCCAGGTCTTCGCCCAGGTAGCGCGTCAAGCGCTCCTGGACCGACACCGAGAGCTCCTCGCGGTCTGTGTAGCTGGCCGGGCCGTCCAGGTCCGAGAAGCCGCCCAAGGCCACCCGCCCGTCCGGGAGCTGCTGTGCGTACTCATAGCCGTCTCGGATGGAGACCGGGCAGGGCAGGCGCGGCTGCTGGTCGGGGGCGGTGGCAAGCATGTTGAGCCGGCGGGCGCGGGCATGAACCGCCGCCGGCACCAGGCTGGGCAGTGCGCCATCCGCGGCGATGACCACCCGCTCCGCGAGCACTGCTCCGTGATCCGTGAGCACCTGCACCCCGTGGCCGTTGAGGCTGGGCGGCTGCACCACTCGCGTGCCCTCGTGGATGCGGGCGCCTCGACGCTCAAGGTCGCGGGCGAGTGCCCGCAGCCAGCGGGCCGGGTGCACGGCGCCGTCGTGCGGCGTCAGCAGGCCGATCCGGCCCGGCCGCTGCAGGACCTCGGGCAGCGCGCCCTCTGGCACCAGCTCACCGGCGAAGCCGTCGCGCTGGAAGGCCGCGTGGTGCTCGCGCACGCGCTCGGCCTCTGCCGCGTCATAGGCCACCCGCAGCACGCCGGTGAGCCGGAACTGGTCCCGTGCGCCCACCTCGCCGGCGATCGCGAGCATGTCCAGCTGGGAGTCGAGGGTGGCCCGATAGCGCCGGGCCGCCACCTCTGGTCCCCACAGCCGGCAGGCCTCGTCGTAGCGGGGAGCCACGCCGGCCATGAAGAAGCCGCCGTTGCGGCCGGTGGCGCCCCCCGCCACCGTGAGGGCGTCGAGCACGACCGGCCGCACGCCCAGCTCCAACATGCGCCACGCCGCCGAGAGCCCTGCGATTCCGGCTCCCACAATGCAGATTTCCGAGCTGAGACGGCCCTCCAACGGGGGCCTTGGCGTGTAGGGTTCGTCCAGCCAGATCGAAGCGGTGGCCTGCATTCGGTGACTGATCATGACTGACGCCCGGTGGCTGACGGACGTTGACGAAGCCATGTATCGCAGCATGGTCGAGTCGGCGCCCGCCTACTTCTACGTGGCCTCGCCAGTGGACACGGCCACCATCTACCGCAGTCCCCAAGCTGAATCGATCCTCGGCTACACGAGCGCGGACTGGGCGGCCAATCCCGATCTCTGGTCGGAGCTCCTGCACCCGGACGACCGGGAGCGGGTGCTGGCCGCCTTCCGGGAATGCGCGCGCGGCGGCCGGCCCTTCCGCTGTGAGTACCGCCTGCGCACCCGCTCCGACGGGTTGCGCTGGGTGCGCGACCACGCCCGCCTCATCCCCGACCCCTCCGGCTCCGGCCAGGTCATGCAGGGCGTGGTGCTGGACATCACGGAGGAGAAGGCGGCCCGTGACGCGGCCGCCGATGCGCGCGACGAGAGCGACGCGCGCTCCCGCTTCATGGATGTCGTCTTCGAGCACGCGCCGCTGGGTGTGGCCAAGGTCGGCATCGACATGCTGATCGCCGACGTCAATCCGCGCCTGCGCTCGATGCTCTGGAGCGGCGACGGTGACATGGTGGGCCGCCACTTCGGGGAGTTCTTGCCGGCCGACGAGGTCGAGCGCGTGATCCAGGTCTTCCGGCCGCTCTGGAAGGGCGAAGTCGAGCGCATCGAATCCGACAGCCACGCCATCCGGCGCGACGGCACCCGGCTCTGGCTGCACTGGACGGCGACCACCGTGCGCGACGGCGACCGCCGGATCGCGTATTTCCTGGTGCTCTTCGAGGACATCACAGCCAAGCACGAGGCCGAGGAGCGCGCCGCCGCCGCGCTGGTCGAGCTGGACCGGCTCAACCACCTGAAGAGCGAGTTCATCTCGGTGGTCAGCCACGAGTTCCGCACCGCGCTGACCGGCATCCAGGGATTCAGCGAGCTGCTGCGCGACCAGGAGATGTCGGCGGCGGAGGTCAAGGAGCTGGCCGCGGACATCAATAGCGATGCGCTGCGCTTGAACCGCCTGATCACCGAGATGCTGGACCTGGATCGGATGGAGGCCGGCCGCCTCATGATGCGCACGGTTCCCACCGACCTCAACCGGCTGCTGGTGGAGGCAGCCGAGCGCTCGCAGGTCGCCAACCCCGCCCGCCGGGTGGGCACCGACCTGCAGCCGGGACTGCCGCCGGTCAGCGTCGATCCGGACCGCATCGTGCAGGTGGTCAGCAACCTGCTCAGCAACGCGGTCAAGTATTCGGCTCCTGGCAGCCCCATCGAGGTGAGCAGCCGGCTGGCCGCTGGCGAGGTCACGATCGGCGTTCGCGATCACGGCCGCGGCATCCCGGCCGATTTCCTGCCCAAGCTCTTCCAGCGCTACGAGCGGTACGAGAGCGAGGCGTCCCAGAGGGTCATGGGCACCGGGCTGGGCCTTCCCATCTCGCGCCAGATCGTGGAGATGCACGGCGGCCGCATCTGGGCCGAGAGTACCGAAGGCGTGGGCTCACTCTTCCAGTTCACGCTGCCCCTGGAACCGTCCGGCCAGGTGAAATGAACACCATCGTCTTCTGCGAGGACGCGCCCGCGATCCGCAAGCTGATCTCGATCGCCATGCGTGGCGCGCCGCACCGGGTGCTGTTCGCGGACAATGGGCGCTCGGGTCTGGAGATGATCCGCGCCGAGCGCCCACAGCTGGTGGTCACCGACCTGGCCATGCCCGACCTCGACGGCACACAGCTTTTCGACCGGCTGCAGGAGGACCCCGACCTGGCCCGAATCCCAGTCGTCTTTCTCTCGGCGTCCTCGCAGCGCAACCTGCTGGAGGCGGCCCGCAACCGGCCCGCCCGAGCCTTCCTGAGCAAGCCCTTCAGCCCGTCGGCGCTGCGCGGCCTGGTCGACGAGCTGCTGGACTAGGAGGCAGGGTGGCCGGCGAGAAGATCCTCATCGCGGACGACGAGCCGCACGTCCGCAAGCTGCTGGAGCGCTATCTCAGCCACCACGGGTACGTCGTGGGGCTGGCAGCCGACGGCCTGGAGGCCCTGGAGCTGGTACGCCAGCAGACGCCCGACCTGGTGATCACCGACGTGAACATGCCCAACATGAACGGGCTGGAGCTGGCGCGCCGGCTACGCACCAGCCACAAGACGGCGCTGATCCCGATCCTCATGCTCTCGGCCCAGAAGCAGGAGACGGATGTGCTAGCGGGTTACGCCCAGGGGGCCGACGAGTACGTCGGTAAGCCGGTCGAGCTCTCGATCCTCAAAGCCAAGATCGAGATCCTGCTCCGCCGGGCGGGCCAGGCCACGGCGGCGACCGGCGAGGCCCGGCCAGGCCGCGTCATCCTCTTCATCCACGGCAAGGGCGGCGTGGGGGCTACCACGCTCGCGGTCAACTGCGCCGTCGCGGCCAGCAGCCAGTCGCCCGAACGGGTCGGCGTGCTCGACCTCAACCTGGCCTTCGGCAACTCCGACATCCTGCTCGACGTCCGGGACGCTCGGCCGCTGGCCGAGCTGGCGCGCATTCAGGGCGAGATCGATGAGGCCACCTTCGACAGCTTTGTGTCCGCGCATGCCACCGGGATGCGCCTGGTGGTGGCCAACCGGGAGCCGGAGGCGGCGGAGCTGGTCAGCCTGGGCGCGGTCAGGCTGGCCATCGAGCGCCTGCGCCGGCGCTGCGACTACGTGTTCGTCGACCTGCCCGCCAACTTCTCAGAACACACGCTGATCGCGGTCGACAACTCGACCCTGGCCTGCGTCTTGACCACGCCCCGGCTGGCATCCATGAAGGCGGCCCGCGAGTGCATGGAGATCCTGGACAAGATCGGCTATCAGCGCCAGCGGGTGGTCCTGATCGCCAACCAGGTGGCGGACCAGGCCGAGCGCGAGAACCTCAAGACCTTCTTCCGGCAGCCGCCCGACGCGCTCGTGGACCGCTGGCAGCAGTTCGAGTTCGCCGCCGACGCGGGCACCCCGCTGGTGCTGAAGTTCCCCGGCAGCGAGGCGGCCACCCAGGTCACGACGCTCGCGCGCACCCTGTGCGAAGCGGCCGACGAGATCAGCGCCGAGTCCGCCGCCGCGTCATAGCTCTTCCAGGGCGCTGGCGTCCACGGTCACCGTGACCGAGCCGAAGGACGCCTTCAGCATGGGCGTGATGAACGTATAGACATAGGTCGCGTGCACCTTGATCAGGGTGCCGGGCAGGACGCAGGTGGATTGGCTGTAGCCCGCTTGGGGCACGAACGAGCCTGAGCTGGCGCTCCAGGCTCCGCACTGCACGGCCGCGCCTGCACCCGGCAGCCAGTAGCTGATCGTGAGGTGGGCGTCATCGTTGGGGACCTTGGCCGGCACCGCGGTCAGGATCAGGTTGCCCTCGATGGTTGTGCGGTCGGGGTTGGCGCTGGCCGTCCAGGCCGACGGGTGCGTGGCCGCGAAGCGAGCCGCCACCCGACCCGCCTGGTAAACCTCGATGCGGCCGGCAAAGAGATAGGAGAAGTCGAAGATGCCGAGCACGATCACCAGCAGGAGCATGGACACCAGCGCGAACTCGACCAGGGTCTGACCGTCTGCCCGCCGCCGGCGTGCGCCGCTCACAGGCTCAGGTTCAAGGGCCCGTTCGTGGTCCCGCCTCCGTAGCTCTGCGCCTGCACGTAGGCGACGGTCATGACGCTGTTGTTGCTGAGCGTGACCGCGGCGGCGTCCAGCTCACCGAACCCGAAGTTGTCGCCCGGGTGCAGATCGCGGATCGGCATCGCGATCGAGTACCAGGTCCCGGTGACCGACAGCGCGGCCTGGCTGATCGTGGTCGCGGCGTTGTTGTTGCGATCGGCGAAGACCGTCAGGCCGGCATAGGTGCCGGTGAGCGGCGGCGAAAGCGTGGTGGCGCCGCCGGTGAGGTTGAAGGCGGCGCCGCTGGCCCCGCCGGCGCACGCTGCCGGATACCCCGCGCACGCCAGATAGATGGTCACACCGGCGCCGGTGAGGCTGCCGCCGGTGACATTGATGGGTCCGGTGAGGACGTAGGTGCCGGCGCTCAGCGTCAAGCTCGAGCCGCTGTTCACGGTGATGCTGGAATAGATGCCCGGGCCGATGCTGGGGGTGCCGATGGGCGCCGTGTAGGGGATGGCGGAGCCGGCCAGCGAGGGGGCGGTTAGGCCCGAGTGCGGGTCACCGGTGGCGCTGCCCAGCGTGGGCGCCGGCGTGATGGTGCCGCTGTTGCTGACGCGGTTGACGACCTCCACGATCGAAGGCGCGGTCAGCGCGCCGCCGCTGCCGACGCTGAGGTTGGGGTTGGCGGTCGAGTTCACGATCAGTCCGGCGCCGGTGATCGTCAGGCGAGCGTTGTTACTGAGCGAGATGCCAGTCAGCGCCGAAGACATCGAGCAGAGCGCACACCCGGCCAGCGCGCTTGCCGTGCCGGCCACCTCGGCCGTGGCCGAGACCTGGCTGGTGGCCAGTCCGAGCAGCGCCAGGAACATCGTGCGGCGGCTTTCGGTGACGGTCGCCAGCACAGTCCGCACCTGGGCCACGGTGGCGGTGGGCGACCCGCTGGAATCGAGGTAGGAGATGGCCAGGTCGCTGCTCGACAGGCCGTCGGCGATCAGCACTTTTTGGGCGGCGGTCGTGGCCGCGGCCTCCGTGCTCGACTGCCGGAAGATGGCGTAGCCCCCGGCCAGCGCGGCGCCGTCGGCCGCGTTCCGGACCAGCTGCTGCTCGGCGGCCACCCCGCCGCCGTCGATGACCAGGCCCAGGAAGCCCGCCAGCACGGCCATCAGGAGCGCGACCAGGACCAGCACCTGGCCGCGCTGCGCGCGGGCGGGCTTCACGTCATCACCGGTACGGCCGCGGTGCCCGACACGCTGACCGAGGTGCCGAAGAGGCCGCCCAGCAGGGAGGTGATCAGCGGGTAGGACTGCTTGACCGTGACGCGGGCCAGGTTGCCGGGCTTGACGCAGGTGGCCTGCGTGTAGCCGCCCTGGGCAACGAAGGCGGCAGCCGCCGCGCTGTAGTACCCACACATGGTGGGCGTGGCGGGCGAAGTGTCGAGGTACTCGACGGTGAGGTGGCTGTCATCGTTGGGCAGGTTCGAGGTCCCGCCGGCGGCCAGCACCTGGCCCTGCACGGTGTCGGACGCGGGACTGGCGGCGCCGCTCCAGGCGGTGGGGTGGGCGGCGGCCCAGCGCGCGCCGGCCCGGGCGGCGTTGCCCAGCTCCAGCTTGTGACCGTAAAGAAGGCCGAATTCGACCGTGCCCGCGATGAACAGGGCCAGGACGAGACTGACCAGCGCGAACTCGGCGAGCGCCTGGCCGCGCTGTCCGCCCCGGCCGGAAAGCGTTGAAAACGCTGGTTTCACGCGGGCGCCGCCATTCTAAGATGGCCGACCAATGGCAACGGCAGCCCCTGCGGTACGGCGGGTGAACCTGCCCGTGCTCATTCTCGGCGCCGCCCTGGCACTGGCCGGCTTCGGGGTCACCCTGCTGCTGGCGCTCAACAGCGGCCCTTCGGCGACGGCGGCCGGCAACCAGCCGGTCGTGGTCGCCGCCCGCGACCTGGACCAGCGCACCGTGCTCCAGGCCCAGGACCTGACGACCGCACACTGGGCGGCGGCTGACGTACCGCCCTCGGCAGTGACCAGCAGCCGCGCCGCCGTGGGCCAGGTGCTGCTGGCCTCGTTGAAGCGCGGACAGCCGGTGCTCAGCAACCAGATCGGCCAGGCCGGCGACGTGACCGGCCAGCAGCCGGCCTTCCTGCCCCTGGCCAAGGGCTACGTGGCCGCCACCCTGCCCAGCTCTGAGCTGCCGGGCGTAGGCGGCTATGTCCAGGCCGGCGACTACATCGACATCGTGGCCATCGTCGGCTCTCGCAGCGGCTCGACTTCCAACGTACGCACCGTCTACAGCGGGGTGCGCGTGATCCGGGTCGGCGCGGCCGGCAGCACGGCGGCCGGTCCCCCCAGCAGTCTGACCCTGGCCGTCTCGGAGTGCCAGGCCGAGTTCCTCAACTGGTTCGTCGCCAACGCCTCCCTGAAGTACACGCTGCTGGCGCACGACGACTACGCGGCGGCGGCGGCGGCGCCTCCTGACGCGGCGTGCCCCGCGGGCGGCTCGAGCAAAGGCGTCACCGAGGCCGACGTCCGGGCCCGCTGGCCAGCCCTCCTCGGCTGATGCCGAGCCTGATCCTGGCCGGCGCCGCCGTCACCGGCATCGGCATCTTCCTGGTCGTGCTCAGCCTGGGCCTGGCGCCGAGACGCGCGGTGGCGGACACCCCCATCCATGAACGCCTCACCTATTACGGCGTGCGAGCGCCCACGTCGGCGGACGACGAAATCCAGGGATCGCTATTCGACCGCTTCGGCCGTCCTCAGCTGGAGCGGCTGCTGCAGTTGGTGGCGCGCTCGACGCCCACTGGCCACTACGACCGCGTCGGCCGCCACCTCGGGTTGGCCGGTAATCCGTACGGGCTGAGCGCCAGCGACTTCGTGGCCGTGCGCGGCGTGCTGACGCTGGTCGGGGTGGTGCTGGGAATCGCCATCGGGCTGCTGGCGGGCTCGCTGCCGGTGGCGGTGGCGGCGATGGTGCTGGCCGGGATCCTGGGCTGGCTGGGGGCCGACTTCTGGCTGCGTTCGGCGGTGCGCCGGCGGCGAGAGGTGATCCGGCTCGCGCTGCCCGACACCATCGATTTCATGGTGGTGGCGATGCAGGCGGGCATGACGTTCGACACCGCCCTGGCGCGGGTGGTCGAGAAGTTCAAGAACCCGCTCACCGCCGAGTTGGCGCGGGCGCAGATGGAGGTGGACCTCGGCCGCTCCCGCCAGGAGGCTCTGGAAGCCTTCGCGCGCCGCTCCGAGATCGACGAGCTGAGCGCTTTCGTGCAGACCGTGATCACCGCCGGTCAGATGGGCGTGCCGCTGGTCGACTCGCTGCGCGTGCAGGCCGACGACCTGCGCTGGCGGCGCCGGGACCGGGCTCGCGTCAAGGGCGCGCAGGCGCCGATCCGGATGACCATCCCGATGGTGCTGTTCATCTTCCCGACGCTGTGGATCGTGCTTCTGGGGCCGTCCCTGCTGACGATCATGCGGCACGGGTTGTAAGGGGGCGAGACCGCATGCGCACCCATACGCCGACGCCGGATAAAGCGGTCAGCGCACTCACCGCACCGATGGCGGCCGGTATTCCGGCCAGGTCGGCGATGCCGCCTGCCACGATCGCGCTGACCGCGTAGCCCAGGTCGCGCCACAGCCGGTAGACCCCGATCGCGGTCGCACGCTCCGGCGGCGCCGCCGCATCGCCGATGGCCGCCAGCAGCGTCGGGTAGACCAGCGCCGTGCCGGCGCCGAGGCCGACGCTTGCCACCAGCCACCACCCGAATGCGCCCGGGAGCAGAAACCCGGCAATGGCGAGCGCCTGGAGAAGCAGTCCGCTCACGATCAGCGGCTTGCGTCCCGCGCGGTCGCTCACCCAGCCGGTCACGAGCTGGCCGAGGCCCCACACCGCCGGGTAGGCGCCCGCCAGGAGGCCGATCTCGGCCAGAGTGAGGCCGTGGGCCGCGAAGAAGAGCGGCAGCAGTGCCCACGCCATGCCGTCATTGAGGTTGTTGACAAGCCCCGCCTGGCAGGCGCTGGACATGCTGGGGTCGCGGAAGCTGACCTCGCTGAAAAGGGCCCTGAGCGTGCGCCGGCGGGCTTGGCCGGCTGATTCCAGCTCGACGTGCCGGCCGGTATCGCGCGTGAGCAGTGAGAGCAGCAGCCCGGACAGGGCGAGACCCTCCGCCAGCAGGTAGGGAGCCGGGCGCAGCCCGTAGGTGGCCGCCAGTAGGCCCGCCGCGGCCGCTGCGATGGAGACGGCCACGTACCCGGACGCCTCGTTCAGGCCGAGGGCGAGGCCGCGCCGGGCCGGCCCGACCAGGTCGATCTTCATGTTCACGGTGGTCGACCAGGCCAATCCCTGGTTGATCCCCAGGAGCACGTTGGCCGCCACCACCCAGCCCCAGGCCGGGGCCAGGATGATCATCGGGGCCAGCGGCAGGGCGGCCAGCCAGCCGATCAGCAACGTGCGCCGCCGCCCGACCCGATCGGCAAGGCGGCCCGCAGCCAGGTTGCTCGCCGCTTTGACCAAACCGAAGCTGACCAGGAAAGACAGGATCGCCGCTCGGCTGGCGAGCTGAAAATCGTGCGCGGCCAGCGGCGCCAGAGTCGAGCGCTCGACGCCGACCACGCCGCCCACAAAGGCGTTGACGACGACCAGCAGCCCGAACTGCCGCCAGTTGGCGCGGAGCCCGAGCCGTACCGGGCCCCGGCCGCCCGGCGGCCGTCTGTCGCTAGCCGGCAGCGGGCTTCTGGCCGCGGATAAGCACGTAGCCGAGGAAAGGCACGGCACGGCTGATGCGCGGCATCAGCCAGAACATCCGGCGCCTGGCAACCGGGTTGCTCATGGCCCGCGACATCACCCGGATCGAATTGGTGAGCCCCTCATCGGCCAGAAAGCCGCCCGGCGTCATCATCTCGAAAGGACCGGTGGTCACCTGCAGCTCGGCGAGGCCGGCGCGCCGGTAGCGCGCCAGCCAGTCCTCGACGGTGTCGAAGAGCATGCCGGGGCAGACCTCGCCGAGGAACGCCTGACGAGCTTCGGGCGTCGGCGGCCGCCGCCACTGGAACTCGGTCGCCAGGACCAGCCCGCCCGGCCGGCAGACACGGACCAGTTCGCGGATCGCGAGATCCCGGTCGACGAACATCGTGACCGCCTCCGCCACGACCCTGTCGAAGCGCCCGTCGGCGAAAGGCAGCGCGCAGATATCCGCGGCCTCCACTGACACCCGGCTCCCCAACTCCTCTTTGTGCGCGCGTGCGGCCGCGCGCTCGCGCATGTCCACTGAGATGTCGGCGGCCACCACCCTGGATCCGAAGCGCCTCGCGATCTCGACCGCGGTGGTGCCGACCCCGCAGCCGATGTCGAGAACCTCGTGGCTCGCGGACAGCTCAGCCTGGCCGAAGAGCTGCTCGGTGGCCTTGCGGCCGCCCGGGTGTATGACCCGCTTGCCGAGCAGCCCGAACAGCAGGTAGGGGTCCGCCGCCGCGATCGACGTCCGCTGCTCCACCATCTCCGCCACCTCCTCTGGGTGCCCGCCATTCTCACCCCGGGATGGCTCATTGTCAAGAAATCAATTTAATAGCTGACAAAGCTCGTAGAAGCCGCCATAATGCGGCTCAAATGCCGGACCGAGCCGCCAAGGTCGAGCTCTTCGACCAGTTCGCCCGTGTGGCCGCCGCGCTGGCCAGTGGCCGCCGCGCCGAGATCGTCGACGTCCTGGCCAACGGCGAGCGAACAGTGGAGGAGCTCAGCCGGCAGGTCGGCCTGTCCGTGGCCAACACCAGCCAGCACCTGCAGGTGCTGAAAGAGGCGGGGCTGGTGGGCGCGACCCGGGAGGGGACCCGAGTGCGGTACCGGCTGGCCTCGCCCGCGGTGTACGGATTCTGGGTGGCGCTGCGCTCGCTGGCGGCGGAGCGGTTGCCGGGCGTGGAGCGCCTGGTCGAGTCCTATCTCGGCTCGCGCGACGGACTCGAGCCGATGACGCGCGACGAGCTGCTGAGCCGCCTCCAGGCCGGAGAGCCCCTGGTGGTGGTCGACGTCCGGCCGCCCGAGGAGTACCGGGCGGCGCACATCCCGGGCGCCCTCTCGATCCCGCTACCTGAGCTGGAGCAGCGGCTGCGCGAGCTGCCTCGTGATCGCGAGATCGTCGCCTACTGCCGCGGACCGTACTGCGCCTATGCCCCCGAAGCAGTCCGACGACTGCGAGAGAGCGGTTTGCGCGCGCGCAATCTCGTGGACGGCTTGCCGGAATGGTCGGCCGCCGGCAGCCGGGTGGAATCCGGGTCGAATGGAGGGAGCAGATGACCGATACGTTTGAGGTCGCGCCGGTCGATGTCGACCGGCTCCGCCTTGAGGTGCAGCTGAAATACCGGGAGGTCGCGACCAATCCCGACAAGGGGTTCCACTTTCACGTCGGGCGCGCGCTGGCCCATATGCTCGACTATCCGATGGACGTCGTCGACACCCTGCCGCCGCAGGTGGTCGAATCCTTCGCCGGCGTCAACAACCCGTTCACGATGGGCGAGCTCCGGCTCGGTGACGCCGTCCTCGACATCGGCTCAGGAGCCGGCTTCGACTCGCTGCTCGCGGGGCGGATGGTGGGGCCGCTGGGCCACGTCACGGGAGTCGATATGACGCCCGAGATGCGCGCCAAAGCGCGAGCCAACGCGGCGCTCCTGGGCTTGGCCAACGTCGAATTCGTGGATGGTCTGGCGGAGAGGCTGCCGCTCTCCGACGCGAGCTGCGACGTGGTGATCTCCAACGGCGTCATCAACCTCTGC
>Ga0209474_10003375_pt1 | contig 14039 bp, 10 predicted proteins | sample GraSoiAngelo_145_FD_185902 | JGI IMG/M metagenome (GOLD analysis project Ga0209474, IMG submission 185902) | Grasslands soil microbial communities from the Angelo Coastal Reserve, California, USA - 14_1009_05_20cm (SPAdes) (version 2) | ecosystem: Environmental > Terrestrial > Soil > Grasslands...
GATTTCGCACAACAAAACATTGGCCGCACAACTTTACTCGGAGTTCAAACAATTTTTCCCGCGCAATGCTGTCGAATATTTCGTCAGCTATTTCGATTATTACCAGCCAGAAGCGTACATCCCGCGCTCCGACACCTACATCGAGAAGGATTCGTCGATCAACGAAGAGATTGAACGGTTGCGTTTGTCGACTGCGAGCGCGCTGCTTTCACGACGCGACGTCATCGTGGTGGCAAGCGTCTCTTGCATCTATGGAATCACGTCGCCCGAAGATTATGAACAGATGTTGCTCACTGTGAAATACGGACAGCACATTAGCCGCGAAGCGGTGCTCGGCCGGTTAATCGACATGCTGTACGAGCGCAACGACGTGAATTTCGCGCGCGGCAGATTCCGTGTGCGCGGCGACGTGGTTGAGGTTTACCCTGCGACAGCCGATGAAGAAGGAATCCGTCTCGAGTTTTTCGGCGACGAGATTGATGCGATCCGGCGATTTGATCCGCTGACCGGTCACACCTACGAATCGCTAAACGTCATCACATTTTTTCCCGCCAAACAGTTCGTGACGCCGGCGGACAAGCTGAATCGCGCGCTGCGCACAATCCGCGAAGAACTTGAACAACGGATCGTCCAACTCGAATCGCAAAACAAACTGCTTGAAGCGCAACGGCTGCGAATGCGCACCGAATACGATTTGGAAATGTTGCAGGAAATGGGTTTCTGCAACGGGATTGAAAATTATTCGCGCCATTTGTCCGGGCGGCCTCCCGGCTCGAGGCCTTACACGATTATCGATTTTTTTCCGGACGACTTTCTCACCGTGATCGACGAATCGCACGCCACGATCCCGCAGATCGGTGGGATGTACGAAGGCGACCGGTCGCGTAAAACTGTACTGGTAAATTACGGGTTTCGTCTGCCGAGCGCACTCGACAATCGTCCGCTCAATTTTGATGAATTCATGAAGCTGACGGACCAGACGATTTATGCGAGCGCAACGCCGGCAGAATTCGAGATTCAAAACAGCGTGGTCAGCAACAAAGGGTACATTCCGCATAAGCGACAGCGCATCGGAGAAGAAGAATTAATTCCGTTCGAGGTTGCTGGTAGGGCGCGGCCGCCGGGCGCGCCAAGGCCAACAGTTGGCGCGCTCGGCGAGCGCGCCCTACCAATTTCTCGAACCGATGACCCACCCGAAAAGTTTGATACGCACACGCCCGGCGCGCCACTCATAGTCGAGCAGATCATTCGGCCTACCGGCCTTCTCGATCCGAAAATCACGATGAAGCCGCTTAAGAATCAGATCGACGAAACGATCGAGCTTTGCCGCCAGAGGGTGGAAAAAGGCGAGCGCGTTCTGGTGACGACGCTGACCAAGCGAACGGCGGAAGATCTGGCTGACTATCTGCGCGATGTAGGATTGAAAGTTCGCTATCTCCATAGCGATATCGATGCGATCGAGCGCGTGGAAATTTTGCGTGGATTGCGCGCGGCGGATTTCGACATTCTCGTCGGAATCAATCTGCTCCGCGAAGGGCTCGATTTACCCGAAGTCTCGCTTGTGTGCATTCTGGACGCGGACAAGGAAGGGTTTTTGCGCAGCCAAACTTCGCTCATCCAGACAGCCGGTCGTGCGGCGCGCCACATTAACGGCGAAGTGGTGCTCTTCGCCGACACCATCACGCAAAGCATGGAAGCGCTCATGTCGATTTCCGAATACCGGCGCGCCAAGCAAATGGAGTACAACGAAACGCACGGTATCACGCCGCAAACTGTCCGGCGCGCCGTCCAGGAAAGTCTGCATACAATTTTGCGCGGACGCGAAGTGGAATCGTCGGTGATCCGCGAAGGCGGTGGCGACTTCAACCTCTCGGAACTGCTGCGCGAACTGGAGCAGGAAATGCAGGAGGCTTCGGCTAATCTCGAATTCGAGCGGGCCGCGCTGTTGCGGGACCAGATTCTGGAAGTAAAAAGCGGCTCAGGGCTGGCGAAAATTGAACCGAAGCGGCGACCTATGAGGTACGCACGCAACGCCGGCCGCCGTCGCTCGCGCGTGTAGCGACATCGCCGCGCTCACATCTTGTCGATTCCCGCCGTGCATGCGATGAAATCGCTCATGCCGAAGACGAAAGTGAAATTGGAAACCGTGTACGCCGTCGTCGGGTCAGATGAGGCTGAAGTGAAGCACGTCGCTACGGAGCTGGCGCAGAAATTGGTGCCCGCCGAGGCTGGCGATTTCGGCTTGGAAGTAATCGATGGCGTGGCAGATAACATCGATCAAGCCACCGGGCGAATTCGATCGGCGATCGAGGCGTTGCAGACCCTGCCTTTCTTCGGCAGCACAAAAGTGGTCTGGCTGAAAAACGCCAACTTTCTCGGCGACGACGCAAAGGCGCGCTCAGCCGGGGTGCAATCCGCGCTCGAAGAATTGTCCGCGCTGATCGACAGCGGTGTTGGCAACGGAGTGACGCTTTTGATCAGCGCCACAGAAGTGGACAAGCGACGCTCGTTTTACAAGACGCTTCTGAAACGCGCGGAACTGCAGGTGTTCGACCGGCTCGATTCGGCGCGGGCCGGCTGGGAAGAAGAAGCAAGTGAAATTGTTCTGACCCGCGCAAAAAAGCGAAGATTGGAATTCGATAACGCTGCGCTTGAACTATTTGTTTTGCTGACTGGAGGCGATACGCGACAGATCGATAACGAGCTGGAAAAAATTGACACGTTCCTTTGGAAGGACCGCACCGTACCTGTCGAGCTTGTTCGTGAGCTGGTGCCGCTATCACGCGCAGGGGTAATTTTCGAACTGAGCAATGCATTAAGCGCGCGGAATCTGGAACTGGCGCTGACGCTCGTGCGACGTTTGCTGGAGCAAGGTGAAAGCGCCGTGGGTATTTTGCTGGCCGCAATCGTCCCGACCATCCGCAATTTGTTGCTCGCAAAGGATCTGATGGAGCAGCATGGGATTCGGCGTCCGCATTCGCCCTTTCAATTCATCGCTGCCATGAACCGGCTGCCCGCAAAAGCAACAGAGCATTTGCCTCGCAAGAAAGACGGCTCAATCAACGCCTACGGTCTGGCCATCGCTGCGCAACACGCGAATCAGTTCGATAGCAGTAAATTAATCGAGGCGATGCGTGCCTCTCTCGACGCAAACGTAAAACTCGTGACTACACAGTTAGATCACGAGCTGATTCTTACGGAAGTAGTCGTGAAATTACTGCGAGACAAGGAATGACGACTGGCCAAGCCGTCGCTCCTTGAATACGTCACATAGTCCCTTCTTGCCGCCGCGCTACCGGCCCGATGTACGGAATATCCCAGCGCACGCCTGTGAATGCTTTTACCGTAGCGACAATCCACACAACTAGAAATGCTATGTGAACGAGCGCCTGGATGATTCCCCAAAAAAACACCAGAATTCCACCGATCGCCGGAATCGACCATAGGATCAGGAAGAGGATTTTTGAGACGATGTTAAACAAAAGCCACGCACCCCCGAAGATGATCGACTGCATAGCGTAGAAGCGCACAAAGCTGTCGTGCTTTTCTACAATGTAAAAAATGATCCCGCCAATTAATGGAATGCAGGCGACTGCCGCAGCCACGTTCGAAGGTAAACCGGTTGATGTTGACTTTGGCCCAAGCTCGGGGCCCGAGCCGGACGCAGACGGAGGTGGGATAGGCTCTTGCTCGGGCATGATCTACATACACCGAATGCAAAATCCCTTGTCAAGCAAACATGCTTTTGCGGTTCTTTTTCGCTTTCGCTCCCCGACGAAGGGCAATATGATCCGCAGCGAACCCCCAATATCCATGGCTAAAAGTTCCCCTCCACCTGTCGAGCGCGCCTTCACCCTGCTCGAGTTGCTCGTCGTAATCGCGATTATCACGATCCTCGCGGCAATCGCTATTCCATCTCTGAGTAGCGCTCGTGAGCGCGCGAAAATCGTAAAAGACATGAGCAACCTTCGCCAGATCGGGACCGCAACCCAGATGTACATGAATGACAACAATGGCGTCTTGCCTGGATCAGCAACGGCGACGTGGATGTTGCAGTTAGAACAGAGTCAGAAATACCTCTCCACGTGGCGCGTTCTTGAATCACCTTTTGATACGCGGTCTACTTCGGAATTGGGTAACGCAACAACCGCCGTTAGCTATGGCATCAACGCCAATGTCTATGATGTGAACAACGCCGCAATATCCGCTGACAAAATCAGAAAGCCTACGACCTTCATACTATTTGCGCCCGCACAAGCATCGACGGCGAGTGTCAGCTTCACAGGTGCCGGAAACTCGTCTCCGCCCGGTGTCAAAGTTCTAGCTGCAGCGAGCACCCCCGGCGGAAACGCCACAGGGGGAACACAAAACAACCGCGCAAAAATCAACGCCATTTTCGGCGACTTGCACGTTGAGAGCATGTTCTGGAGCGGTACGGGCCCGGCATTCACAAACACCTCAGATCCTGGGAATGACCCGGAAGCGCAATATCGCTGGTCTCCTTAGAGTCGTTGATTTGTACCCATCTGGAAATTTGAGCCTGCGTGCATAACAATCCCGTGCTCGTCGACGCGGGTTTGCTGAGGCAGCTCGGCAATTACACGCGCAAATGTTTGCCTAGCGAAAAATGCGCCATCATTTCGGACAGCAATGTCGCGCCACTGTTCGCGGACTGCATTACAAAAAGTTTAAACTCAGCTGGATTTCGATGGACACTGATCACAATTCGCGCGGGAGAAAAATCGAAGACGCTTGAGCAGGTTGCTGTGATTTGCGACCGGATGATCGCGGCGGGACTTGACCGCCAATCGTTTGTCGTAGGTCTTGGCGGAGGAATGATCGGCGACATTTCTGGATTCGTAGCGGCGATTTATCATCGCGGAATTCCGCATGTCCAAATCCCAACCACGTTGCTGGCAATGGTGGACAGTTCGATCGGCGGGAAAACCGGAGTGGACACGCGCGCAGGCAAGAATTTGATCGGCGCTTTTCATCAGCCGTCGCTCGTTATTGACGACCTCGATCTTTTGAGAACGCTGCCGCGTCGTCAATTCAATCAAGGGTTCGCGGAGATCATCAAGCACGCCGTGATCGCGGACGCCAAAATGTTCCGGATGCTGCAGTCGTGGAAGGCAGGCGCAGCGCCTGCCCTACAACGGGTGATCAAGCGCAATATCCAAATCAAATCCCGAATCGTCATGAAAGACGAGCGGGACCGGACGGGCCAGCGTGCGGTTCTGAATTTCGGGCATACAGTTGGCCACGCGATCGAGCGCGTCGGAAATTATCGGAAATTCCTTCATGGAGAGGCAGTGAGCCTTGGAATGGTGGCCGCGTGCGCCATCTCAATGAAAAGAGCTGGGCTGCCGCCGGATCAGCGCGCCGCAATTGTTGATCTTCTTGAGCGATTCGGGTTACCAACGCGGTTGCCACCCAAATTTCCGCGTAAGAAGATTCTCGACGCAGTAAACTTTGACAAAAAATTCGAAAGCGGAGAAGTGCGGTTTGTCGTCACGCCATGCGTCGGCGTTGCTTATATCGCGGACAATGTAACGCTCGAGGACATTCGAGAGGCGACAGAAAATTTGTAGGGCGTTTCTGTGAAACGCCAAGGCGTCTGACACAGACGCCCTACAATTCTCGCGCTTTGGAATACTCGACTATTCCGTCGGTCACGTTGTCGGCGTATTCTCGGAAGATGCTCTTGCGTTCAACCCCATTGATCTTGCGCATTCCTTCGTAATCGCCGGCCTGAATACGGGTGAACACATCTTTGCTGTTCATGACATACGGCTCGCAGTACACGACTGGGCAACGGTAAAGACGCGTGGCCAGCAAATTGCGCGCATACACATAACCGCTGGTGCCGACTTTGGTCGTGCTGTTGGTGGTCGGGTAGGCGTAAGGCGGCAGGCCAGTCTCGCGCGCCATTGCAAGAGCAATTGTGTCGGCCAGCGGCAACTCCTCGTCGTACGCGCGACTCAGAAGCCGTCGGACCATTTCAAAACGTTGATCATCGAATTCGAGTTCTTCTGCCAGATACGATCCGTTCACGAGCAGATGCAGATGATTGATGTCCGTTAGTGTAGGACTAGTCGGATCGCCCCACCCTTCGGCATTGAAATGCAAACAAACGACAAGATCAGGATGCAACTTGAAGTTCACACGTGCCGCGCGGCGTCGAATCTCGCTATAGCGATAGAACAGAATTTCGCTTTGCCAGCGAATGGTCTGTTCTTTCGCCGGATCAGTTGGATCAAGAACATCTGTACGCGGCTGTGGCACGCCATTCTTAATGAGAATGTTCCTGGCGAGCTCGCGAAAATCATCCGGGCGCTCGGCCGTGGCCGGTTCATCGTCATTTCGCACAAAGGCGACTTTTGCTCCGAGTTCACGCAATCGCGGCGCTAACAATCGGGCCACGCGCAGCGTCAGATCGCCCTCCTGAACCGGCATGCAATCGTCAACTTGAAACCAACGCTCCTCCATCTTCGCCCATTTTCCGCCGAGATGACCGGGGTCGAGGGCGATTTTCAAATCCGACAGCGGCTTGTCTCGTCCCGCCGGTGGTAAAGATTTCGCCAGTCGCCAAAGTCGCGGCACGCGTTTCTGTTCTTCGGTGCCAGCGGCAAACCGCAAGGTAAAAAATTTCTGCGCATCGCGGTTCATGAGAATCCGCGCTGTGTCGTTTTTTATTTCGATTAAATCAGCCGCGAACCCGTGGGTGCAGTAAACGTCATTGATCAAATGCGCGAACTCATCTCGCGTGATTGTCTGCTGATAATGTTCGAGAACATCCCATCGCGGCTTGCTCCCAAGGACGCTAATGTTGTCAGCGGCTTGGAGACCTCCTGCAAAGATCGCCGTGAATAAAAATGATGAAGCTTGGATGACGCGCCTTCGCCATGCTAGGACGTGACAGGGGAAGCGTTTCGCTGGGCTGGATCGATAAACCCTTAAATCGTTGAATCGCAAATCCGATATAGCTATGTAACGATTCAACGAAGGACGCCTTTTATGTTAACGATTCTTTTCCTTGGCGATATTGTTGGGCAGCCGGGCCGCGCCGCGGTATTAGCCCGATTGCCGGAGCTGAAGGCGAAGCACGCGTTGGATTTCGTCATCGTCAACGGCGAGAACGCTGCGGGCGGCCGTGGTATTACGGGCAAAATCACCATCGATCTTTTGCGCGCCGGAGTCTCAGTCATCACGAGTGGTGACCATATCTGGGACCAGAAAGAGATTCTTTCGTTCATCGATACCGAACCCCGTTTGTTGCGCCCGGTAAACTATCCCGACGGCGCACCGGGCAGCGGATCGATCATTCTTGAAACGACCAAGGGAAAAATCGGCGTGCTTAATGTCCAGGGGCGCACGTTCATGCAGCCGATTTTGGACAATCCGTTTCACGCTGTCGAAGCAGCAGTCACGAAAATGCGCAACGAAACGCTGAACATTATCGTCGACGCTCACAGCGAAACCACGAGCGAGAAAATTACGCTTGGCCGTTTTTTAGACGGCAAAGTATCGGCTGTCATCGGCACCCATACTCACGTTCAGACAGCCGATGAGCAAATCTTCCCCGGCGGCACGGCTTTCTTATGCGACGCCGGAATGTGCGGGCCTGTAAACTCCATCCTGGGACGCGCGGTGGATCCCATCATGAATCGATTTATCTCGAATCTGCCGTCATCTTTTCCGGTAGCCGGCGGCGAAGTGCGGTTGCGCGGCGCCCTCGTTCAAATTGATGAGAAGACCGGCCGCGCCGTTGGAATTACGCGGATAGATGAGCCCGGGCTCAGTGCATCCGCCGCGTCAGAGCCGGAGCCAAAGATGAATATCGAAAATCCGCCGTCACCGGAACAGACTTGAAACTGTTGAACTTACAGCCAACTATTCACGCCTCTGGGTTCGAATTGTCTAAAGAGTATCAACGTCTAATAGAAATCTATGAACAGATCCTTTGCTTTTATTTTAATGACGTCTTTGGCCCTGTGCGGTTCACAGGTATGCCCGGCAGCGGAAAAAAAGAATCCCGAAGCGAACAAGCTCGCCCGGGAAGGCGCTGAAGCCGCTAAAAGCCAGGACTGGGACAAGGCGGTTGACCTACTTAAGAAGGCTAGCGCCATGGACAAAAAATACACCGACGAGTTGTCGGCGGTTTATCAACGGCGCGGATATGCCGCTGCAAACGAGCAGAGATACGGGGACGCCATCAACGATTACGACGAAGCCCTTAAGCTCACTCCGCAAGAGGCGCCGCGCATTCATGAGCAACGTGCGGCGGTCGAAATGAAGATACTGGATTACGATAAAGCTCTCGGCGACTACTCCGAGCTTATAAAACAGAAGCCGAATGAGATTAAATACCTCAATTATCGCGCCTACATTTACGAGTTAAAAAATGATCTTCAAAATTCGCAGGCGGACAACGATAAGATCTTGAAGGCAGATCCTAACAATCAGGATGCGAAGGCGCGCAAGCAACGGCTCGAACAGAAGATTGCCGAAAGAACGCCCCTTACTCCGCCGCCACGATCGCCCACGGCTTCGCCAGCCCATTCACCAGCAGGCAAAAAGAAGCCCTAAGCGTTTCCAACACTTAGCCCCGCTCTCCGCAACTACGGCTCTCTGCGACAGAGTCAATACACGGTGCTTGTCTGCGCCTTGAAGTGCTGTGCTGTTGCGCAGCTATCAGCGCAGGTCACTACGGCTCGGCCAGTGCACCGGCTTCTTCGGTTTCCTCAACTGTTTTCAGGGCGGTAAATTTTCGTTTCCGGCGGTTCGCCGGCAAAGGCGCCAGGGTCATGGTGATATTGCGACCGGCGATCTTCGGCTCGGTTTCCACTTGCGACATGCTGGAAAGATCGTCGCGAACTTTTTCCACCAGATGGGTCCCAAGCTCCTGGTGCGCCATTTCGCGGCCGCGAAATTGCAGTTGAACACGCACCTTGTTCCCTCGGTCCAGGAATTCTTCGGCGTGCCGAACTTTCGTTAGGTAATCGTGCTCGTCGATATTAACGCGGAACTTGATTTCCTTCAGTTTCGAGCCGGACGGCTTCTTATCTTTCGAGTGTTTGGAAATGTCATATCGGAACTTTCCGAAATCGACAATCTTGCACACAGGCGGATTCGCCGTGGGGGCGACTTCGACCAAATCTAGGCCGAGAGTCTGAGCTTTACGCAAGGCGTCACTTAATCGCATGACGCCGAGCTGCTCGCTGGTTGACCCCATAATGACCCGGACTTCGCGAGCGCGAATCCGACCGTTTACACGAATTTGTGGTTGCAGATTAGATCAATCTCCTCAACGGCGAACGGGAGTGCACCGCGCCGCCGTGTTATATTTATCGCAATTTCAGGCGTCAGCATTCACAAACGCCACAGCACCCTTTCTTCGCCACGGCTGCGATTCACCGCAACGAAGTGCTCGCATTAAAGTTCGCAAGCCGAAGAGAAGTTGTAGGCAACAATTTCGCGCTGGCAAGATCAATCTGGTGACGATTAGGTTTCGATCTCCCGTAAATCATTTTGCTGGCGGGTCGCCAAAGTGCGCCTTGTGCGCGGCATACGCAGCCGCATCGTCTAGCATGGAATCCAAAGTGGCTGCCAATGGCTCGAGTTTTACCACTCCAGAAAAAATGGCGCGATCCCCGATCTCACTATCAATCACGAACGCGGGTCGTTGCGTGATCTGTAATGCACGAAATTCGGCAGTCGATGCCCGAATACGCTTTTCGATAGCAGGTGATTTCGCGCGGTCGAGCAATTTGTCGACCTTGATGCCGGCAGCTTCTGCGCCCGTTTCAGCCACGATATGCCAGGCAGCGATATTTTTTCCTTCGCGCAGCGCGGCGCGAGCAAGTGCCAGCCGGACACGATCGTCAGTTAAACCAAAATCCTTTGCCGCTTCGGCGACGCAATTTGGCGCGAGCCACTCTGGAAGACTTGCATCGTACCAGTCGGTGTTGAGCATGAATGGCGAACGCATCATCATTCCGCTGCGTCGATAGAACCATTGCTCCTGCTCGCGTGAAGTCGGCAGACCAGTGGGATCCATCAGCGCAATTTTCCACTGAAATTGAATCCGCCCGTCATAGCGCCTTTTCAATTCTGCCCATGTCGGCTCGGACCAGAAACACCAACTTGATATCACATCGAGATAGTCAGTGACAGTGATGGTCATAATCAAATGTTACAAAGGTTAAAGAGATACAAAGTTAAAACGTCACAAGGTTGAAGCGTCAATTGGTTGTAACTATTTAATCGGTTAATTTTTACTTCCCATTTGAATCTCAATCACATCTTTCTTTTCCTCGCGATCGTTTCACCGCTGCTCGTTTTGGCTCGCGCGTGGCGCCCCAGCGCGCCCTATCACGGCTGGCGCCTCGCCGCGCTTGTTGTGCTGGCGGTCACCGGCTGCGCGTGGCTTCTCTGGCCTAAGGCCAGCGGGTATATCGGCGGCACGGCATGGTTCCTTCTGCTGTTTCTGCCGGCGATTGCATTGCGAAAAATAACAGAACTGGCCGCGCATGGACAGTACAAATCGGCCGGGAAACTTGGTGCGGCTCTACAGATTTTGCACCCCACCGCCGAACTGCGCGAGCAAGTCCGGTTATTTCGCCGTTTGAAATCTAACGCTGCACATCCGCGTGCATTCAGTTCCGTTCCCGACAATCGCGATATCGACTATGGCAGTCGGCGCAGTCAGCTTCGAAGCGCACCGGCCGTGCTCGTTTTGATTCTGGCCAACGTGCTTGTTTTCCTGTTCGAGATTTCTGTTGGAGACTGGAACGATCCAAGAGTTCTGCATCGGATTGGAGCGCTCGAACCGCACGCGGTTGTTTCGGAAGGTGAATACTGGCGTCTGTTCACTGCGCTTTTTCTACATGGCGGTTTTTTGCACCTCGCGTTCAACCTTTTCGCTCTTTACTTTCTCGGTCCGCCGCTCGAGCGCTCCATCGGCACGATGCGATTTTTCGCGTGCTATCTAATTTCCGGGCTCGCCTCCAGCGCAGGGGTGGTTGCTTTAAACGAGCTCGGCCTCGTTCGGGTCGCTGAAGTCATAGGCGCTTCAGGCTGCATTATGGGCGTTGTCGGCGCATGGGCTGGATTTTTACTGCGACATCATCATACGCCATTCGCGAAACAGCGGCTCGCAAACATCGGTCTGATCGTCGTGATTCAGATCGCATTCGATCTTTCCACGCCCCAGGTCAGCATGGCCGCGCACATGTGCGGATTAGTCGCGGGATTTTTCCTTGGACTAATCCTTGCGCCGCGACCTGTAGCCCGGGGGCGTTGACCCAGGCAGAAGTTACTAGTTGTCCCTACTCCAAAATCGTGCCGGGGATGACCTGCCACTTGCCGGATGAGCTTTTCTTGATTAACTGCGGCTCTGTTCGCCGGGATATTCGAATGGTAATTCATCGAATCTGCTTCCTCGCAGCCAGCGTCATCGCCTCCGGCTACAGAACTTGCTAGAAACACATGCCGACTTTTCAAACTTACAACGTGACGCCGATCCTACCGGCGACACTCGAGGCGCTACGGGAGCTAAGTTTCAATCTCTGGTGGACATGGGAACCGACCGCCCGCCGATTATTCCGGGAGCTCGACCCCGATCTTTGGGACCAGACGAATCATAATCCGGTGCGCATGCTGCAGCTTTCGCGGCAATCCCGCCTTGAAGAGCTTGCACAGGACAAGAATTTTTTGCGGGAGCTCAAACAGGTTTTCCAGGACTTCGAGAAATATCTCGGACGCCGGGAGACGTACGGGAAGACGGGACCCGGTGCCGCGATCAAGAATCCGATCGCCTACTTTTCTGCCGAGTTCGGTTTTCACGAATCAATTCCAAATTACTCTGGCGGTCTCGGCATTCTGGCTGGCGACCACTGCAAATCAGCGAGCGATCTTGACCTGAACTTTGTTGCGATTGGTCTCCTCTATCGCCACGGCTATTTCAGGCAACAGATCGATAAGGACGGAGTTCAGGCGGCGATTAATCTGAACCAAAATTTTTATCATCTGCCGATCCGCGAAGCTCGCCGGGGCGAAATGAAGCTTCTCATTTCGGTTCCGATTTTGGACCGGCAAGTTTTCGCTAGAGTTTGGGAATTGCGCGTCGGGCGCGTGAACGTCTATCTCCTCGACACCGACATTCCTGAGAACAGCGTCGAGGACCGACGCATCACCGCAGAACTTTATGGCGGCGACCTCGAGATGCGCATGCGCCAGGAAATCATGCTCGGGATCGGCGGGGTGAAAGCTCTCACCGCGCTCGGAATCCAGCCGGACGTGTTTCACATGAACGAAGGACACTCGGCGTTCCTCGCGCTGGAGCGGATCCGTCTGAACGTAGTGGAGAAGAAGCTCGATTTTTATTCGGCGCTGCAAGTTGTGGCGGCGGCCAATGTTTTTAGCACGCATACTCCGGTTCCGGCCGGCAATGACTCCTTCTCGCGGGAGATGATGCAAAAATATTTCGGGAAATTCGCAGAGGAACTCAACATACCATTCGACGAACTGTTCTCATTTGGGCACACACGCCTCAATCCCGACGAGCCGTTCAGTATGACCATCCTTGCACTGCGCCTCAGCCGCCACGCGAATGGGGTCAGTAAATTGCACGGTGAAGTGAGCCGTTCGCTCTGGAAAGATGTGTGGTCGGGCGTTCCGATGCACGAGGTGCCCATCACCAGTATCACGAATGGCGTGCACACGAAAACGTGGATGTCGCCCGAATTTGCGGCACTTTATCGCAAGCATCTCGGCGATTGGGAGGAGCACCTGACTGAAGCTGATTTTTGGCGCGGCGTAATCGACATTCCCGACGCCCAATTGTGGGAGACGCATCAACAACTCAAACGCCGCCTCATTGATTTTGTGCGTGACCGCGAACGACAGCGCCGAGAACGGCTGGGCGAATCGCCGGAGTCAATTCGCAGAGTCAATCGCATTCTTGATCCGGAAATTTTGACCGTCGGTTTCGCGCGCCGGTTCGCTAGTTACAAGCGTGGCGTACTTTTGTTTAGCGACAAGGAACGATTGAAACGCTTGGTGAACGATGCGACGCGCCCGGTGCAATTCATCTTTGCAGGCAAAGCGCATCCCCGCGATGAAGCAGGTAAAGCGCTGATTCAGGAAGTTTATAAATTCAGCCGCGAACCAGGTCTGGAAACTCGCATCGTTTTTGTGGAGGACTACGACAGCTACATCGCGCGTCGCCTCATGCAGGGAGTCGATCTTTGGCTGAACCATCCGCTGCGTCCATTGGAAGCAAGCGGCACCAGCGGAATGAAAGCGGCGCCGAACGGCGGGATCAATCTCAGCGTGCTCGATGGCTGGTGGCGTGAAGGCTTCAACGGCAGCAACGGTTGGGCGATTGGCGCCGAGATCGATGATGGCGCGACCGAATTTCAAAACGAAGTGGACGCGAGTAGCCTCTATCAGTTGCTCGAGAACCAAATCGTTCCGCTTTATTACGCGAAACCCGACGGCAAACTTCCCCTCGCTTGGCTGCAATTGATGCGCGAATCAATTCGCAGCGTCACGCCTGTGTTCAACACGCAGCGGATGGTGAAGGAATACACGGAACAACTTTATATTCCCGCCGCCCAGGCGTACGAAAATTTTTCTCGTGACGGCTGCGACGCAGCGAAGCACCTGAGCCAATGGAAAGCGCAGATGCGCAAGGACTGGCCGCAAGTTCAGGTGTCTGACGTGCAGGTAATCAATAAGGATCGGCAAAGCATTTCGGTCGGCGAATTCTTGCAGATCAGCGCGCGTGTGCATCTGGGCGCTCTCGATCCGCAACATGTTCGGGTGGAAGCCTATCACGGCGAAGTGGACAACGGCGATCTTCGTAATCCCACCGCGACGGTGCTGAATCAAAGCAGCCAAGCTGACGCCAACGGCAATTACATTTACCAAGGCAGCGTTCCGGCAACTGAAAGCGGCACCTATGGCTTTAGTGTTCGCGTCGTGCCCACCCACCCATGCCTGATGCAGGCACACGAACTGCGCCTGATTACCTG
>Ga0209474_10003376_pt1 | contig 14037 bp, 16 predicted proteins | sample GraSoiAngelo_145_FD_185902 | JGI IMG/M metagenome (GOLD analysis project Ga0209474, IMG submission 185902) | Grasslands soil microbial communities from the Angelo Coastal Reserve, California, USA - 14_1009_05_20cm (SPAdes) (version 2) | ecosystem: Environmental > Terrestrial > Soil > Grasslands...
CCGGCCTCAGGAGCCCTTCGCCCTTTTGCGTCAACCCCTTCTGGAAGGGGCTGCCATTCGAGGTCTGCCGTAGTTCGCAGAGCGGCCGCGTAGCGGTTTTCGCCTAGCCACGCGGCCCTCTCGCTAGCTTTCTTGAAGTGGCCGGGCGCACTCAGCGGACTCTCGTCAGCGCTGCGGCACTGCTCGCGGGGCTCGTCACGGTTGTCGCGGTGGTCGCCTGGCTCGGGACCGGCGGCGGCTCGTCGGTGACGACCGGGCCGCCGCCGGGAGCCGCACAGGGGATCCCACCGCCGCCGCCCGCCGGCTCGCTCGTGCTGGCGGAGGAGGCAGGGAGCTATGCCGTCGCACTGGCGGCCCAGCCGCGCCGCGTGACCGCGACCGTCCTCTCGCCGAGCGGCGGACCCGCCTCGAGGCTGGCCCTTAAGTTCCGAGCCGGCGGGCGTACGCTGACGGCCACGCCCTGCGGGCCCGGCTGCTATCGCGCCGGCGTCCAGGGGCGGCCCAGGCTCGTCGAGGCGCTCTTCGGCAAGCAGCATGCGACGTTCAGGCTGCCGGTGGCATCCAGGCCCGCGAACGCGATCATGAACCGCGCGACCCACGTCTTCCAGAACCTGCACAGCCTCGTCTACGTCGAGTCGCTCCGCTCCGATCCGACCCACGGGCTGGTAACGACCTGGACGCTCGGCGCGCCCGACCGCGTCGCCTACCGGATCCGCGGCGGCGCCTCGGCGGTGGTGATCGGCAAGCGGCGCTGGGACCGAACCGCGCCCGGCAAGCGCTGGATCAGGAGCGCCCAGGTGCCGCCGCTGCAGGTGCCCACGCCGACGTGGGGGAGCGGCGTCTCGAACGCGCACCTGCTCGGGACGGCGCGCGTCGGCGGCCGGCCGGTCTGGGTCGTCTCGTTCGCCAACCCGTCGATCCCGGCGTTCTTCACCGCCTGGGTCGACCGGCAGAGCTACCGGACGCTGCAGCTGCGGATGACCGCCGCAGCCCACTTCATGTTCCACCGCTACACGGAGTTCGACCGGCCGGTGTCGATCAAGCCCCCGGCCAGCGGCTCGTCGTAGTGCTCGAGCACGTCGAAGAAGACGACGACTCCGAGGATCGCGGCCGCCGCTCCGGCCGAGAGCGCAATGACGACCGCTGTTCGCGCCACCTGGCCGGGCAGTGCCGAGAACACGATCCCGTGGAACAGCACCGGCAGCCTCGTCGGGGCCAAGACGCAGGAAGGGCTCGCCGAGGTAGCCGAGGACGACGATGCGGTGGCCGCCGAGCGCCGTGAGACCCACTGCGAGGTCGGCGCGGTAGACCCGCGCCCGAACCGCTCCGGCGAGCGGCGCACGAAAGGGCGTGACCGTCGCGCGGTAGTCGACCGCAACCCGGCTCGTGCGCACGTGCGCGGAGGCCGGCCCAGGCGCCGCCAGTGCGGCGGCTGCGACGCGTGCAAATGCGCCCGGCGCACGAGCCGCTTCCTCTCAGCGCACCTGCACCGTGAACGGCGCGGTCAGGATGTGGCCGTTCACCTGCGTCTGGAGGAATAGGCGCCACGTGCCCGCGATCGGGACGAGCACTCCGACACTCAGCTTCCCGGGGGTCGTCGACGTCCCGGTCACCTTCGAGCCTCCGAGTAGGCTGGTGCAGCCGGTCGCACCCGGGCTGCAGATGTGCGTGTGGAAGTAGTCGAGCGAGCCCTGGCGGAAGAAGATCGCGTGGGCCAGCGCGCCGTACCAGGGTGAGAACGTCGCCGGGCGGCCGCTCGGATCGCGCACGGTGACCGTCAGGAAGGCCGGGTCGATCGCGTGAAGCGCCGGGTGTGGGTGCATCGTGAAGCGGTAGCCGTCCACGATCACGTCCGGCTGGTACGGCGGCAGCGGTTGCGAGCGCGCCTTGCCGGCCACGCGGATCCAGTCGACGAGCTGGAAGTTCCGCAAGCCGGCCGGTCCATGCGCCGGGTAGGCGTCGACCACGACGCGGTAGCGCCCGGGCGCCGGAAAGACGACACGCTGGCTTGTGCGGCCGCTCGCCTGCACCGGCGGATGGCGGTGGATGATCGTCGAGAGGTCGCTTCGGACGATGATCAGGTGGATTCCCGTGTGCGGCCCGGGGCCGCGCTTGTACTGGGTGAGCGGCGTGCCGTCCGGCTGCCGGATCGTGAAGGAGACGACGGTCGGCTTGCCTGCTCGAACTGCGCGCGCCGGCTCGAAGTTCTGGAGCTGGTAGGTGCGCGCGGCGCCGACCGTCACCGAAGGGCCGGCCGAGGAGCCGCAGCCGGCCACGACGACCACGGCCGGTAGGACAAGAGCGAGGGCGAGACGGGTCACGAACGGTCCTTTCACGGGAGAGCGGTGTGCAGGAGAAGCAGGGCGACGACCGCCGCCGCGGTGCCGCAGCCGAGCGCGACCAGCGAGGCCAGCAGCCGGAGCCGGACGTTGCGGGTGGGAGGCGGCTCGTTCATCCGGTGGCGTGGTCGACGACGAGGGCAGTGAACGGCGTGCCGCCCTTCGGCGTCACGTTGAACTCGAGCCCCCAGTGGCCGACCATGACGAGGGCGGGGGCGGGGCGGGCGTAGATCCCGGGGCGGGTCTCGGTGAGTTGGAGCTCCTGGTTCGCCATCTGCATGTCGAGCATCGACAGCGAGAGGGTGACGTCCGCGCGGCGAACCGGCTTGCCGTTCTTCGTCAGCGCGAGCGCGAACGAGTTCGGGACAACTGCTTTGTTCGGGTGGACGAGTACCCTGAGCGTGTACGGGCCCTGGTGCACGACCGTCCCGACCGGGCCCGGACCGACCTTGGCGAGCGCCGAGCCCTCCTTGGCGAGCGCGGCGGCCGGCGGGGCGAGGCTCGAGAGGAGGGCGGCGGCGAACACCGCGGCCGTGAGCAGCAGCGTTTCGCCGCTGATCGTGCGGCGGAGGAGCGCCGCGGCGGGCCGGCCGGCATCGGCGTCGCGTGCGGCGACCAGTCGCGGCTTGCTCCGCAGGAGGTTCACGGCCCCGAGCAGCATCGCGGCGGCGAGCAGCCCGATCTTGACCAGGATCGTCTTGCCGTAGCTGGTTTCCCAGAGCGCGGCCAGGATCGGCATGTGGATCACGGTCGCGCCGACACCCGAGGCGAGCAGGAAGACGACGGAGAAGAAGGCCACGTTGGAGAAGCGCGGTACGCAGACGACGAGGCCGGCGAGGCGCTGGAGCGCGGGGAGGCTCCGCCAGAGGACGAGCAGGCCGATCAGCCCGCCGATCCATAGGGAGCCGGACACCAGGTGGACCCAGTCGAGCATCACGGAGACGCCGCGCGGCGCCGTCTGGGCTGCGTGTCCCGCGAGCCCCGGCACGAGCAGGACGGCCGCGGCCGCCAGGAGCGCCCCGCCTGTCGAGAGCAGCTCCGCGACCGAGCGGTGCTCGCGCTCCGGCCGGTCGAGCCAGAGGGCGATCCCCGCCGCCGCGCAGAAGAGGGCGAAGCAGATCTCCAGGTCGACGTAGCTGCGCCCGAACGCGGTCACCCGGAAGAGCGGCACGAGCGCCGAGACGTCGAACGCCGAGTGCAGCGAGTCGATCGCGGTCGAGATGTCGAGGTAGAGGGGGATCGCAACAAGGCCGAGCACCGACGCCACGACGAAGGCGGCCGAGACGGTGCGCAGGCTCGTCCCGGGGACGCGGCGCATAACCGGCCGGGCGATCGCGATGCGCAGCACGAACAGCCCGATCGCGGCCATCACCGTCAGGAAGACGAGCCAGCGGGCGACGAGCAGCCGCGGTGTGGTTGCCGTCTGCGAGATGTTCGGGACGACGAACTGCGGCGCTGGGCCCGGATTCGGCCCGACCGCGAAGGTGAACGCGCTTTGCACCGGGTGCCCGTCGACGGAGATGGCGCGCCAGTAGACGAGGTACCAGCCCTCCGGGAGGTGGGGGCGGAGCGGCACGATCAGGGTGTCCGGGTCGGCCGGCGAGCGCTGCACGGGCCCGCTTGTCTCCTGATGGCCGAGCGTGTTCGTAACGGAGATCACTGCGAAGCGCGGCTCGACCGCCTCGTCGAAGGTCAGGGCGGCCTGCGGCGGTGGGGCATTCAGGACGACGCTGGCCTCGGGAACCGTGTGGACGAGATACGCGTGGGCGAAAGCAGCCTGCGGCAGCCCGAGCGTGAGCATGGCTCCCGCCAGGACCAGGCCGGCTCTCGCCCGTCGTCTCAAGCGAGCGCCCGCTTTCCGTCCGGCCGGGTGAAGAGCGCCACGGCCCCGAGCACGACGCCGACCGCGCCGAGCGCGAGCGCGACGATCGTCAGCGTCGAGGTTCCGCCGCCGCCTAGCGAGCTCTTCGCCTCGATGGTCGGCGCAGGGCTCTCGGACGACTCCGAGCCGTTCCAGTCGACGACCGTGCCGTCCGAGTAGGTCTGCTTGACCGTGAACGTGTACGTCTTGCTGCCGGACGGCTGCGCGAGGAACTGGAAGAGCGAGTCCTCGCCCGTCGGCACGGAGCCGCCGGTCCAGGTCACCTGCTGGACCACCGCTTCCTCGCCGGAGCCGGTGGACTGCACCGCGCGATGCCAGCCTGGGCTCGGAGCGAACGAGTCGATCGAGAACCCCTGCGGGACGGTGAGCACGATCTTGGTGGTCGTCGCGCCCTCCTTCTCGGTGGGCACGGCGAGGCTGTACAGCTGCAGCTCCTTGGAGAGCGAGACGGCCGGGCTGATGCGGGCGTGTGCCGAGGCGGCCGAGGCGACCACGAGCGCCACCAGCGTCGCGGCGGCGCAGGCACGACAGAGATTTCGCATGGATGCTCCTTCGCTAGCGGGACATGCCGACGTGGCCGCCGCGAAGCGTGTGCGCCGGCGCTAGACGGCGCAGCCGAAGATCGCGGCGGCCGCGGCAGGTGGGCCTCGCCCGGTATGGGCGCCGAGCAGCGAGATGCGAGGCATCCAGGTCGCGGAGACCGACCACCCCGGCTGCTCGCCGCTCGCCGGGCCGAGGTTCGCCTCGTCGGCGAGCGCGCGGCCGACCTCGTCCACGGCCCGCAGGAGCAGGCGAGCGACGAGGTAGGCGGCGAGGCCGAAGGGAAGCTGCAGCAGCAGGCCGATCCGGAAGGTCGGCTGCAGGACCATCCACCAGGGGAAGAGCGCTCCGGAGAGCCAGCGCTCGAGGAACTCCTGCACCGCGAAGCCGAGGGGCGGGAGCAGGCCGAATGCCCAGGCCGGTACCGGCGGCGCGGCTCTGCGCCGCAAACTGCCTACGACCGCGGTGACGAAGGCGATCAGCTCGATCGCCGCGCAGGCCGCGAAGACGAGCGGCAGGCGCGCCATGTAGCCGTGGCCGGTGACGAGCAGCGCGTGCAAGCGCACCGGCATCTGCGGATAGACCAGGCGATAGGCGAGAACGTGGGCCACCTGCGACCCGGCCACCATCAGCGGCAGCGCGACCGACCACGCTGCGAGTCGGCGACGGCTCATCGCATACATCTTAGGCGCGCTGGGTCGCGCCACGATCGGCTAGCCTGGCCGGCGTGCTCGCCGACTGGAGCGCCCCGAAGGTCGTTGTCCTCGGAGCCGCGCTCGCGCTCCTGCTCTTCGCGCAGGCTTTCGCGCGTCTCCGCGCCCGCCGGACCGATCTCGCGCCATGGAGCCGGGCGACCATGTTCGGCGCCGGGCTGGCGCTCGTCGTGCTGCCGCTCGTCTCGCCGCTCGACGTTGCCGGCGACGACCGGCTGCTCTCGGCGCACATGCTTCAGCACGTCCTCATCGGCGACCTGGCTGCGGCCCTGCTCGTCGTCTCGGTGCGCGGGCCGCTGCTCTTCTTCCTTTTGCCGCCGCCCGTCCTGCGCCCGCTTGCCGGGTTCCGCCCACTGCGCGCCTTGCTCTCGGTGCTGATGCGGCCGCTCGTCAGCCTCGCCCTCTGGGCGGCCGCGATCCTCGCCTGGCACGTGCCACGAGCCTACGACTACGCTGCCGCGCACCCGGTCGTCCACGATCTCGAGCACCTGAGCTTCGTCGTCACCGGGATCCTCGTCTGGACGCAGCTCGTCGACCCGGCCGGGCACCGGCGCCTTCGCCGCCCGCAGCGGATCTTGTTCGGGCTAGCGATGCTGGTGCTCGCACAGCCCGTCGTGGACATGCTCCTCTTCAGCTCGAGCACGCAGTACGCCCGCTACGCCGATCCCGCGAACCGGCTGTTCGGGATCTCGCCGCTCACCGACCAGCGGCTGGCGGGCGCCGTGATGATGGTCGAGCAGCTGTTGACAGTCGGTACCTGTGTCGCACTGCTCCTGCGGCCGTACCTGCAGGAGCGGCAGGCCGGGACGCGCCACCGGCCGGCGCTCTCCGGTCGGTGACCCCGGCCTCGACGTCGTTCAGCTTCGAGCCTGCGTTCCTCGTGCTCGGGGCGGCGGCGGTCTACGGCTACGTGCGCCTGGCGCGCACCGTGGAGAGGCCCAGCGTCGGTCGGGCGACGCTCTTCGGGCTCGGCGTCGCGCTGATCGCCCTGCCGCTCCAACTCGCCGCTGGAGACGGTCGCCGTCCACTATCTGCTCGTGATCCACCTGCTCCAGAACGTGATGATCGCGGACTGGGCGCCGCCGCTCCTGATCCTCGGCCTGACTCCCGCCATGCGCGGCCGCGTCGCCGAGGTCGGCGGGCGTCCGTTCGCGCTCCTGACCCGCCCGCGGTTCGCGCTGCCCTTCTGGCTGATCGTCTGGTACGGCGTCCACCTGCCACCGTTCTACGACTGGGCGCTCCGTCGCGGCTGGCCGCTGAACCTCGAGCACGGCCTGCTGATCCTGGCCGGGCTCCTCTTCTGGTGGCCGGTGTTCGCGACCGAGCCGCAGCGCGTCTCGACCGCCGTCCGCCTGGCCTATCTCGGCGCGGCGTACATCGGCTCGGCCTTCCTCTCGCTCGCCTACATCTTCTCGGCCCGCGCCTTCTACGCCTTCTACGAGCACGCCCCTAGACTCTGGGGGTTGTCTGCGACCAAGGACCAGAATCTCGGCGGGATCCTGATGAACGTCGAGCAGCTGGCCGTCTTCTTCGCCGCGCTCTCCTATTTCCTGCTGCGCCTGCTCAGCGAGGAAGACGAGAGCCAGCGGGCACTGGAGGGGCCGTGAAGCGGGCTGCCCTCGTGGGCGTGCTCGTGGCGCTGCTCGCGCCGGCGGCCGCGCGCGCGAACGGCGACCCGGCCAGCGACGTCCTCCTGACCGACAAGGTCTTCCTGCCCTTCGAGGCCCCGGTGTCGAAGCAGGCCGCGCAGGAGCTGCGCGGGACGGTGGCCGAGGCGAACAAGAAGGGCTTCAAGATCCGCGTCGCCGTGATCGCCTTCACCGGCGACCTCGGCACGGCGACCGTCCTCTGGCGCAAGCCCCAGCCGTACTCGAAGTTCCTCTGGAGCGAGATCGCCTTCGTCTACTCGAACCGGCTGCTGGTCGCGATGCCCTCCGGCTTCGGCTTCTGGAACGGCAAGAAGCCGGTCGCCAAGGAGCTGCTAGTCCTGAAGGGCAGGAAGCCCGGCGCGACGCCGACGGCGCTCGTCCAGTCGACGACCGCGGCGGTCCGCGCGTTGGCGAAGGCGAACGGGGTCACGCTGGCGAAGGTCTCGACCGGCGGCACGTCGTCGAACCGCGACCGCTACATCCTGGGCGCTGCCGTCCTCGTGTTCCTGCTCGTCCTCTTCGTTCCGACACGGATCTTCAGGAGACGAGGCCGAGGTGGCGGGCGATCACCATCCGCTGAACCTCGTTAGTCCCTTCGCCGATCTCGAGGATCTTCTGGTCGCGGTAGAGGCGTGAGATCGCCGACTCCTCCATGAACCCGTAGCCGCCGTGGATCTGCAGCGCCGCGTTGGCCGCACGGTGCGAGAGCTCGCCGGTGTAGAGCTTGGCCATCGCCGCCTCGAGCGCGAACGTGCGGCCCTCGTCCTTGAGCCAGGCGGCCTTGTAGGTCAGCTGGCGGCCCGCCTCGACCTCGACCGCCATGTCGGCCAGGGCGAACTGCACGGCCTGGAACTGCGCGATCGGCTTACCGAACTGCTCACGCTCCTTGGCATAGGCGACGGCGAGGTCGTAGGCGCCCTGCGCGAGGCCGACGCCCATCGCGGCGACGGAGATGCGGCCGCCGTCGAGGATCTCCAGGAACTGCGCGAAGCCCTTGCCGCGGTCGCCGAGCAGGTTCTCCTCCGGCACCGCGCAGTCGCGGAACGAGAGCTCGCGTGTGTCCGAGGCGCGCCAGCCGAGCTTCTCCATCGGCGCCGAGATCTCGTAGCCCGGCGTGCCGTTCGGAATGATCAGGTTCGAGATCTCGTCTTTTCCTGTGCGGGCGGTGATGGTCACGCAGGAGGTGATGTCCGTGCCGGCGTTGGTGATGAAGATCTTCGAACCGTTGACGATCCACTGGCCGTCGCGCAGCTCGGCGGTCGTGCGCGCGTTCGCCGCGTCCGAGCCCGCGCCCGGCTCGGTCAGGCCGAAGGCGGCGAGCTTCTTGCCGCTCGCCAGATCCGGGAGCCACTGCCGCTTCTGCTCCTCGCTCCCGAAGAGCAGGATCGGCATCGTGCCGAGCGAGGTGTGCGCCGCCATGGTGATCGCCACCGATGAGTCGATCCGCGTCAGCTCCTCGACCGCAATCGCGTACGAGAGCGTGTCCGCGTCGGCGCCGCCGTACTCCTCCGGGACCGGCATGCCCATCAGGCCGAGCTCGGCCAGCTCGGCTACGAGGTCGTACGGGAAGCGGTGCTCGCGGTCGAGCTCGGCGGCGACGGGGGCGACCTTCCGCTCGGCGAACTCGCGGACCGTGCTCCGGACGAGCTCGTGCTCGGGCGAGAGGTCGAAGTTCAAGAGGAGAGGCGGGAGGCGAGCTCGACGATCAGCCTGACGCCGTAGCCGGTGCCGCCGCGCTGGTGCAGGTAGTCGCCGCGCGAACGCTCGAAGAAGGCAGGGCCGGCGATGTCGGCGTGGGCCCACGGGCCCTCGCCGGCGAACTCCTGCAGGAACTCCGCGGCGAGCGCGGGGGAGCCCTGCCGCAGGTCGGAGGAGTTCTTGATGTCGGCGAAGGCCGAGTCGACGTAGCGGCGGTAGCGCGGGTGCAGCGGGAACGCCCAGGCGTGGTCGCCGCTGGCCTCGCCGGCCGCGATCACCTGCTCCCGCCAGTCGTCGTCACGGCCGAAGACGCCTGCATAGAGGTCGCCGAGCGCTAGCTCCATCGCCCCGGTCAGCGTCGCCAGGTCGAGTACATGGGTTGCGCCGTGCTCGCGCGCGTACCAGAGCGCGTCCGCGAGCACGAGCCGTCCCTCGGCGTCGGTGTTCGTGATCTCGATCGTCTTGCCATTGGCCGCGGTCAGGATGTCGCCGGGCCGGTACGCGTGGCCGCCGGGCATGTTCTCGCAGGACGCGACGACGCTCAGGACGCGCACCGGCAGGCCGAGATCGGCAATCGCGCCGGTGGCCTCGATCACGGCCGCGCCACCGGCCATGTCGCCTTTCATGTCCTCCATCTTCAGCGAGGGCTTGAGCGAGATGCCGCCCGTGTCGAAGGTGATGGCCTTGCCGACCAGGCCGAGCACGAGGTCTGCATGCGCCGGCTCCGGCGGCTCGTAGCGGAGGACGATCAGCCGCGGCTCGACGTCGCTGCCCTGCGCAACCGCGGCCAGCGCGCCCATGCCCTGCTTCTGGATCTCCTTCGGGCCGAGCGCCTGGCTCTCGACGTTCTCGAGCTCGGAGGCGATCTCGGCGGCGCGCGCAGCAAGTTGCTCGGGGCTCATCTCGTTCGGCGGGCTGTTGACAAGGTCGCGCGCGCGGTTGACCCATCCGGAGATGCGGGCCGCGCGCTCGGCCGCGTCGGCGAAGCCGAAGTCGCCGCAGAGGATCAGCTTCTCGAGCTTCGTGTGCCGGCCGTTCTGCTTCCAGCGCGCGGGATCGTAGGCACCGAGGATCGTGCCCTCGACCAGCGCGCCCGCCTGTTCCTCGCCCGAGAGCGGCAGCGCGTCGTCGATGGGCCACGCGATCGAGTCGACGAACTCGCCGGCCTCGCCGACGACCGCGGCCGCGGTCGTGCGCAGGGCGTCGGCGTCGACCAGGGAGGTCTCGCCGACTCCGGCCAGGACGACGCGGCGGTCGCCGGCGTGCACGAGGCGCGCGCGGCCGAGGTCGCTGCGGGCCTCGCCGTCCTGCGCGATCCGCGAGAGCAATCCGTCGAGCGTCGAATCGAGCGTCCGGCCGGTCTCGGTCAGGCCGCCGGCGGTCAGCAGCACGGCGACGACGCCGGCTTCGACCTCGGCGGGCGCAACCGCCTGCACCTCGACTCGCATCGCGGCGCGATGCTAGCCGACGGCCCGCCTACGCTGCGCTGCGGATGCCGGGGCTACACCTCCGTCAAGTCGGTGCCGATAGGGGGGATATGGCCTGCGGCACTCCTCTCCGACGCCTGCGCCCATCCCGCTTCCGGCGAAGCCGGAATCGCGTGCCGGTCGAGTTGCTCGTCAACCGGATCGGCGAGCTCGTCTCCGAGCGGCAGGAGCTTCGCGCGGCCTCCGCGCCCTCGGCCGCAATCGAGCGGAACCGCGTTCAGATCGCCCGCGCGCAGTGGGAGCTCGCCCACGCGCTGATCGACCGCTACCTGCCTGACACAGCCCGCTCAGCGGCCTAGCTAGTCTCGGCCCGTGCGGGCCGAGCTGGACAAACGCGCGATGGCGGCGCTCTCCGCCGGCCACGGCGCGACCGACTTCGCCAACGGCGCGCTGCCGGCGCTGCTGCCGTTCTTCGTCGACCGCTTCTCGCTCTCGTACACGTTGGCCGCTGCGCTGATCCTCGCGTCGGCCGCCTCGTCGTCGCTGATCCAGCCGCTGTTCGGCGCCTGGTCCGACCGCCGCGGCGCGCTCTGGCTGCTCCCGGCCGGGGTCGCCGTGGCGGGGATCGGCATCGCGCTGGCAGCGGCGGCGCCGTCGTACTGGCTGGTCTGCGTGCTCGTCGTCGTCTCCGGCCTCGGCGTCGCGGCCTATCACCCGGAGGGCTCGAAGTTCGCCGCGTACGCGAGCGGGCGGAAGCGGGCGAGCGGCATGAGCCTGTTCTCGGTCGGCGGCAACCTCGGCTTCGCGCTCGGGCCGACGGTGACGACGCCGCTCGTGCTTGCATTCGGCCTGACCGGCGGGCTGCTGTTGGCCGTTCCCTGCCTTGCCGTCGCCGCGCTGCTGGTGGCGGTGGCGCGATACCTCTCGAGCTTCGCCCCTGCCGGGGGCGCGCACACATCGGCCTCGGGCGAGGACCGACCGGGAGCGCTCGTGCTCCTGCTCGGCGTGATCGCCTTCCGCAGCGTCGCCTGGTTCGGGCTCGTCACCTTCGTGCCGCTCTGGGAGGTGTCGCTCGGCCACTCGAAGGCGCACGGGAGCCACCTGCTCTCGCTGATGCTGCTCGCGGGCGGCCTCGGCACGCTAGCCGCGGGGCCGATCGCCGACCGGATCGGCAGGCGGCCGGTGCTCGTCGTGAGCATGCTCGCCGTCTGCCCGCTGACGCTTGTCTACATCGTCGTCGGCGGTTTGCCGGGCGCGGTGGCGCTGGCGCTCGTTGGGGTCTGCGTAATCGGGACGTTCGGCGTGACGATGGTCATGAGCCAGGAATACCTCCCACGCCGGATCGGCATGGCTTCTGGCCTGTCGATCGGCCTCTCGATCGGCCTCGGCGGAATCGCCGCGGTCGGCCTCGGCGCCGTCGCGGACTCGGTCGACCTGCGCACGGCGATGTACGCGGCGGCCGCTGCGGCAGTCCCCGGCTTCGTGCTCGCGACGCTGCTCCCTTCGACGCGGGCGCGCCGGCAGCTCGCGCCCGAGCCGGTTGTGTAGGCTCGCCGCCGTGGACGACCCGAGAGAGTTCTTCGACACGCTGGAGTCACGAGTCGATCCCGCCAAGGCCGCGGGCCTGACCGCGAGCTACCGCTTCGAGATCGACGGCTCCGGCAACTGGACGGTCGACGTCGACGACGGCAAGGTGACGGTCACCGAGAACGGCGCCGACGCCGACTGCACGATCTCGACGACGGCCGAGACCTTCCTGAAGATCGCCAACCGCGAGCAGAACCCGACCGCCGCCTACATGTCGGGCAAGCTGAAGATCAAGGGCGACATGGGCCAGGCCATGAAGCTCCAGAAGCTCTTCTAGCTATTCCTCCAGCTCGACCAGGAGCGCGCCCCCGGCCACTCGGTCGCCCTCGCTCACGTGTACCGCGCGGACGACTGCCTCATAGGGCGAGACGACCGGCGTCTCCATCTTCATCGCCTCGAGCACGACCAGCGGCTGGCGCTGCTTCACCTTGTCGCCCGCGCGGACGAGCAGGCGGATGACGGTGCCGGGCATCGGCGCGGTCAGCGTGCTCTGCTCGCCGCTTGGGTGATCGTGCGAGGCGACCTCGGGATCGGGCGGTGCGGCCGGCGGCGGCGCGGCGAGGTTGAGCCGGAAGCCGCCGGCCCACGCGCCTTCCGGAAGCGCCAGCGGCGGCGCCGATAGCGGCGGGTACTCGGTCAGGAATGCCGTCGTCGTCCGCCCGGCCCGCAGCGCGGGGTGGTCCACGAGCCAGCGCAGGAACTCGAGGTTGGTGACGACGCCTTCGACCTCGGTCTCCGCGAGCGCCGCGGCCAGCCGGTCGAGCGCCTCGTCCCGCGTCGTCCCGTACGCGATCAGCTTCGCGATCAGTGGGTCGTAGGCCGTGCCGACCTCGTCGCCCTCCGCGACCCCGGCGTCGACGCGGATCCCCTCCGGCAGCCGCAGCAGCGAGATCGTGCCGGTCTGCGGCAGGAAGGTCCGCGGGTCCTCCGCGTACAGCCTCACCTCTACCGCCGAGCCCTCCAAGTCACAGTCCGTTACCAAGCCGGTCTCACCCTGCGCGATCCGCAGCTGGGCCCGGACGAGGTCGACGCCGGTGACGAGCTCGGTGACCGGGTGCTCGACCTGGATGCGGCCGTTCAGCTCGAGGAAGAAGAAGTCGCGGCCGTCGAGCATGAACTCGGCGGTGCCCGCGCTGCGGTAGCCGATCGCCTCGGCGAAGGAGACCGCGGCCTCGCTCATCCGCCCCCGCAACTCGTCGTCGAGCGCGACCGAGGGCGACTCCTCGAGCACCTTCTGGTGGCGCCGCTGCACCGAGCACTCGCGCTCGCCGAGCGCGACGACCCCGTTCGCGTCGCCGAGGAGCTGGATCTCGACGTGGCGCGGCCGTTCGACGTAGCGCTCGCAGAAGAGGCGGTCGTCGCCGAACGCCGCCTTCGCCTCGCGCTGCGCAGCCGCGAACGCCTGCTCGAGCTCCCCGGGTCGGCGCACGATCCGCATCCCGCGTCCGCCCCCGCCGGCCGCAGCCTTGATCACGAGCGGGAAGCCGAGCTCGTCCGGACCGCCCTCGCGGACGACCGGCACGCCGGCGCGCCGGGCGATCCGCTTCGCCCGCAGCTTGTCGCCCCCGGCCGCGAGCGCGTCCGCAGGCGGCCCCACCCATCTGAGCCCCGCAGCTGTGACTGCCGCCGCGAAGTCAGGGCTCTCGGCCAGGAACCCGTAGCCGGGGTGGATCGCATCGGCCCCGGTCTGCTTCGCCGCAGCGATGTGCTCCTCGGAGCGCAGGTACGACGTGATCCCGACCGTCTCGTCGGCCGAGCGCGCGTGCAGCGAGCCGCGGTCGTCGGGCGGCGCGACCGCCACCGTCCGGATCCCGAGCTCGCGGCAGGCCCGGAAGACCCGCAGCGCGATCTCGCCCCGGTTCGCTACGAGGAGTCTTTGGATGCCCACGACGGCTTGCGCTTCTCGAGGAAGGCGCGCAGGCCCTCCTGGCCCTCGTCGCTCGTGCGCCGCTGAGCGATCCGCCGCTCGGTGCCGAGCGAATCGGGCCGCTCGAGGACGAGCTGTTTCGCGTGGCGTGCGGCCTCCGGGCCGGCGGTGCGCAGCTCGGCGACAATCCGCTCGACGGCCGCGTCGAGGTCCTCCGCGACCTCGTGAACGAGGCCGATCCGGAAGGCGGTCGCCGCGTCGAAGCGCTCGCCGGTGACGAAGTAGCGGCGGGCCGCGCTCTCGCCGATCTTCGCCAGCGCGAACGGCGAGATCAC
>Ga0209474_10003378_pt1 | contig 14036 bp, 7 predicted proteins | sample GraSoiAngelo_145_FD_185902 | JGI IMG/M metagenome (GOLD analysis project Ga0209474, IMG submission 185902) | Grasslands soil microbial communities from the Angelo Coastal Reserve, California, USA - 14_1009_05_20cm (SPAdes) (version 2) | ecosystem: Environmental > Terrestrial > Soil > Grasslands ...
GAACATCGTGCTGATGTCGGACTTCCACGCCGACGGACACATGGCCGATCCCGGGCCGATCCGTCTCGACGAGCTCAAGAGTTTCTATCAGGCGGCCGCGCGGCATTCGGACAAGGACTTCACGATCCTCTTCCTCGAGGAGCCGCATCAGTGGTTCGGCTACCACTGGAATCTGTTCTTCCCCAGGCCGGTCTACTGGGTCCAGAGCCGCAAGGAGGGGCAGCCGTTCGTCGAGACCGATCCGCAGCTCGGAAAGGTGTATCACGTCGGCAGCCGCGCCGACGCGATGAACCTGATGAAGGCCGAGAACGGCCTGATGTGGATGGCGCATCAGCGGACGAAGAACACCTCCGGCTATCCCGACGCGCTGAAGGACACCGACTACTTCCGCACCGATCAGTTCATGGGCGGGGAGTACCGGCCGAACGTGCCGACCGACCTGTCGCAGAGAGAGATGTGCGAGTGGGTCTGCTTCGACGCCATGGACGCGATGAACAACTGGACCGCGAAGAGCGCGCTCAAGCCGAAGTTCATCGTCGCCGCCACCGACACCTACATGAAGTATCCGGACGACGACGTGTATCCGGAGGAGTACGCGAACTACGTGCGGCTCGACAAGACGCCGACCCACAAGGAAGGCTGGTCGAAGCTGTCCGAGGCGCTGCGCGCCGGCGACTTCTTCGTCACCTCCGGCGAAGTGCTGATCAAGGACTTCAAGGTGGAGGGGCGCGGCGCCCGGCGCACCATCGTGGCGGATCTCGAGTGGACGTTCCCGCTCGACTTCGTCGAAGTGGTGTGGGGCGACGGACAGAAGACCGGCCGGCAGATCGTCGCGACGAGCGAGGCGGGCGCCTTCGGCTCGAAGCGCATCACCATTCCGTTCGACGCAGCGGGCAAGGACTGGGTGCGTGTGTCGGCGTGGGACATCGCCGCCAACGGCGCGTTCACCCAGCCGGTTCGCCTGTCGCCGACCACGACATCGACGTCGGCTTCGCGCTGACCTGTCGGGCGAAGCCCTCCCGGGGCGGGGCGAGCGGCGGCCGGCCGCTCGTTCACCTCGGTCCCTTCCGGGCGGATTGCCGCCGGCCGATTCATTTTCCCGTCTCCTGCGATTTGGATCCGCGCGCGCGGTGGTTTTTGCGCTTGACTCCGGGGCGGCTCCCTCTCTAATGTTTGCGCCATGTAACCGATTGCATCGCGATCCGTCCGGGATCTCCGTCGTCGGTCCGCCGTTCGGCATTGCGCAGGAGGACACATGGTTCGAAGGTTCCACTTCGTCGGCACCAGCCTGGTGCTCGCGCTCCTGTCGGCTGCGCCGCTGGGCGCGCAGATCACGACCGGCACCGTGACGGGCACCGTGAAGGACCCGCAGGGCGGCGTGATTCCGGGCGCGACGGTCGTGCTCGTCAGCGAAACGCGCGGCACGAAGTCGGCGCCGGCGGTCACCAACGAGACGGGCACGTACGTGTTTCCCAACGTGACCGCCGACACCTACACGGTGGAGATCTCGCTCGACGCGTTCAAGGCAGTGCGGCGCACCGGCATCACGGTGAGCGGCGGCGACCGCGTCGGCATCCCGGCGATGACGCTCGAGCCCGGCGCGATCGCGGAAACGATCACCGTCACGGCCCAGTCGCCGCTCGTGCAGACGCAGAGCGGCGAGCGATCCTACGCGGTCAACAGCACGCAGATCGACAACCTGCCGTTCGCGCGCAACAACTTCACGACGCTGACCGCGTTCACGCCGGGCGTCGTGCAGACGGGCGCATCAGCCGGCGCCACCCGCCTGGGCGGCGCGGGCCAGAACAACATCATGATGGACGGCATCTCGGCGATGGACACCGGCAACAACGGCCAGATGCTGAACATGAACGTCGACGCGATCGGCGAGGTGAAGATCCTCACGCAGGGGTATCAGGCCGAGTACGGCCGGTCGAGCGGATTGCAGATCACCGCGGTCACCAAGAGCGGCTCGAACCGGTTCAGGGGATCGGCCTACGACATCCAGACCAGCTCCGACTGGGATGCGAACAGCTGGGTGAACGAGAAGAACGGCGATCCGAAGCCGAAGACGAGCACGAAGACGCTCGGCTACACCATCGGCGGACCGGTGGGCAAGCCGGGCGGCAACAACAAGCTGTTCTTCTTCTACTCGCACGAGTATCGGCCGGTGACCGCGGCCATCAACAACGGCAACCCGATCCGCATCCGCGTGCCCACGGCGGCCGAGCGCGCTGGCGACTTCTCGCAGACGCGCGACAACACCGGCGCCCTCTTCAACCTGATCAAGGATCCGCTCTCGACGCTGCCGTGCACCGCGGCGACGACCGGCGGCTGCTTCCAGGACGGCGGCGTCCTCGGCAAGATTCCGGCGAACCGCCTGTATCCGATCGGCCAGTCGATCCTCAATCGCTACCCGCTGCCGAACGTCACGCAGACAGCGGGCCAGAACTACAACTACCAGGTCGACGCGCCAACGACCGACAACCTCACGCAGCAGCCGTCGATCCGCATCGACTATCAGATGTCGCAGAAGCTGCGCGTCACCGGTAAGTACTCCGGCCAGCGGGCGCGCAAGCTCGTCACGCCGGGTTCGATTCAGGGATTCAGCGACGTCCTGAATCCGTATCCGTTCATCACCAACTACGGCGCGACGGTCGACTACCAGTTGAACAACTCGACCTTCCTCGAAGGCACGTACGGGTTCATCCGCAATCAGCTTGCGGGCGGTGGCTCGATCGGCGGCATCCTCACCGGCGGCATCCTCGTCAACGACTCGACGAACAGGCTGGGCAGCCTTCCCGGCTTCCCGCTGCTCTACCCGAACGCCGGCGTCGTCGACAGCCGCTACTACGCGTTCACTGTGCTGAACGATCTGAACCCGGTGTGGTTCGACGGGACGCGGATCAATCTGCCGCCGGCGTTCGGGTGGGGCAGCCGTATCGTGCCGACGCAAACCGGCACGGCGGGCGTGGGCGATCTGCCGGGGCCGCCGAACCAGCTCTTCCCCGGATTCCTCAACATCAACCGCACGCAGGACGTCGCGATCAGCTTGACGAAAGTGTGGGGCTCGCACACGAGCAAGGCGGGCTTCTACAACAACCACAGCTTCAAGGCGCAGAACACCGGCGCCGGCGGCGTGCCGAACCTCGGCTTCCAGGGCTACGTGAACTTCGGCAACGACACGAACAACGCGCTCGACACCGGCTTCGGCTTCTCGAACGCGGCGACCGGCGTCTTCACGCAGTACCTGCAGCAGTCGAGCCTCATCGAAGGCAGCATGATCTACAACAACACCGAGTTCTACCTGCAGGACAACTGGAAGGTGAACGGCCGGCTGACGCTCGACTACGGTGTACGGTTCACGCACCAGGGCCCGCAGTACGACCAGTTCCTGCAGATGTCGAACTTCTTCGCCGACCAGTGGACGCTCGGCAGCGCGCCGCTGCTCTACGTCGCCGGCTGCAACAACGGCGCGATCGTGTGTTCGGGCAACGCGCGCAACGCCGTCGATCCGCGCAACGGACAGATCGTGACGGCGCCGGGCGCGGCGAACAGCGCGGCGCTCATCGGCACGGTGGTGCCTGGCACCGGCAACCTGACCGACGGGATCCACAAGGCAGGCGACGGCATCGCCGACACCTCGTACGTGTGGCCGAAGCTCGTCGCCGCGCCGCGCTTCGGGATGGCGTACGACCTCACGGGCGACTCGAAATTCGTCATCCGCGGCGGCGGCGGTCTCTTCTTCGATCGGCCCGACGGCAACACGGTGTTTTCGATTCCGGGCAACCCGCCGATCTCGACGTCGCAGGATCTCCGCAACGGTCAGCTGCAGACGCTCGGCACCGGCCTGAGCAGCCAGGGCGTGCCGGCGCTGATCACGTTCCAGTACAACGCGGGCATTCCGTCGTCGTGGCAGTGGCAGGGCGGCGTGCAGATGGCGCTGCCGTGGGCGGCCGTGCTCGACGTCTCCTATATCGGCAATCACGGCTTCAACCGGCTGCGACAGTTCCAGGGCGGCGCGAACGGCTCCGTCGATCTGAACGCCGTCGATATCGGGGCGGCGTACCTGCCGCAGAACCAGGATCCGACGCTCGGCCCGAGCAGCGTTCCCGGGGCGAGCGCGTACACGTCGAACCTGCTGCGCGCGTACCGCGGCTACAGCAACATCAACGAGCAGGAGACGCGGTACTGGGACGAGTACCACGGGCTGCAGTTCTCGCTGAATCGCCGGTTCACGAACGGCCTGGCGTTCGGCGCGAACTACAACCTCGGGTTGTCGTTCAAGGGCAACACCGGCCTCCAGATCCGTCTGCAGCACGCCGCTGACGGTACGATCTCGGTCCGGCCGGATCAGGCGGAGTATGAAGCGCTGAACGAGAACCTCGCGCTCCAGCGCCACGTGATCAAGAGCTACGCGGTATGGAACATCCCGGGTCCGTCGAAGGCAAACAGCGTGGTGCGGCAGATCCTCAGCGACTGGCAGTTGTCGAGCGTGCTGACGGCAGGTTCGGCGTATCAGCCCGGCGCGATTCAGGCCAACGGCAACGCACAGGCCAACTGCACCCTGACCAACGCGCCGGCAGGGAGCAATTGCGCGAACGGTCGCTATGACATCACGTACACCTACCAGAACAACGGAACGACCACGAACCTCACCGGCTCGCCGGATTACGCCGCGAAGATCAAATACGTCGGCGACCCCGGTTCCGGCTGCTCGAGCAATCAGTACCAGCAGTTCAACACGGGCTCGGTGACCGGGCCGACCTACGGCAGCGTCGGCCTCGAATCGGGCCGTTACATCCTCGGCGGGTGTCCGGATCACACGGTGGACCTGGCTATCGCGCGGAATATCCGGCTGGGCGGCGTCCGTACCATCCAGTTCCGCCTCGACGTGTTCAACGTGTTCAACACGGTGATCTACAACAACCGCAACTCCAATGTGATCTATCGCAGCCCGACCGATCTGACGGTCGTCAACTCGCAGTACCTGCCGGACGGAACGGTCGATCCGAACCGCCTCCAGCCGCGCAACGCCGGCTTCGGCGCCGCGACCAATGCGCAGCCGCTGCGGAACATGCAGTTGCAGATTCGCGTGGGATTCTGATGCGAGTGTAGGGATTGGGGATTGGGGATTGGTTGGATCACGGCTGTCATGCCGTATCGCCTCCAATCCCTGTTCCCCAATCCCTTCCAATCCCCAACCCCCAATCCCCAATCCCTACGGCGCGCCGCACTGCGGCGCGAGCATCTCGAACGCGCTGATCGCGATCCGCTTCTCGTCGGGCAGCTTGATCAGCAGGCCGCGGACGTACATCTTGTGGCCGGCGTGCGCCTCGGGCGCGTACGCCATCGCGTCCAGCAGATGAAACGTCGCGCCGCCGAGCGGCCGCGCCGCGGCGGCGGACGCCGGCGGCGGCGCGCCCGCGGCCGGCACGACGGGCTCGCTCGCGTGCGTCAGCAGCCACGTGTGCTGCGGGCCGGGCGCGAGGCATCCGACGACTTCGACGTACGAAAAACCGCCGATCGGCGGCGCCGGCTTCGATCGGCCGGGCAGCACGCCCACGCCGTCGAGCGTGTCGGCCGTCAGTTCCTGCGATCCGGCGGGGAAGCCGTTCTCCTTCAGCAGGTGCGCGACGATGTCGAGGTACACGTTGTCGCCCAGGCTCGCCGGAGCGTTCCGCGGCATCGTCGTCGCGATCTTGGTGAAGAACGCGCGCAGATCTTTTCCGGCGAACTGCCGCGCGAAGCGCTGATCGCGGAGCGCGGGGCCCGTGCCGCCGCCGAGATCGGCGCGGTGACAGCCGGCGCACGCCGTGTCGTACACCGCCGCGCCGCGCGCCGCCTGCGCGTCGGTGTAGACGCCGTCGGCGACCGTCTTCCCGCTCTCCTGCGCGCGGGGAAACACGAAGGCACGAAGAAGAAAAACAAGGAACACGAAGAACTTTGTGTACAAAAGAATTCTTTTTCGTGATCTTCGGTTTTCTTCGTGCCTTCGTGGTTCCCCGCTCAGAGGCCCGGCTGCGGCGGCTTGATCGGTTCCCACGCGACGACTCCTGTGCGTCTGGTTGCGCGTCGAAAGAGCTTGCCGCCCTGCGTGACGTAGAGCCACGCGCGGTCGGGGCCGCCGAAGGCGATGTCGGCGATCGGCGCGCTGGTGAATTCCGGCTTGTTCAGGATGTTCGAGCAGCGCCCCGGCTGCTCGCAGACCTGGATGCCCATGGCGCTCGTCGCCCACATGTAGCCGATCGAGTCCACCGTGAGCCCGCCGACGCCGCTGAACAATCCCTCCTCCGGCATCTCGAGGCGCTGGAACGGCTCGCCGTTGACGAGCGAACCGTCGGCCGCGATCTGAAACGACCACTGGTAGCGATCCATCGCGTCGGCGACGAGCAGCATCGCCTGATCCGGCGTCAGCGTCAGCGCCGCCGGCTTCATGATCTCGCCGCCGCTGTAGACGATGCGCTGGCGGCCGTTCGCGTCGATGCAGCCGACCAGCTTCTGCGCCGTGTCGACGTAGTAGACGGCGCCGCTCCTCGTGAGCGCGAGATCGTCGGCGCGGACCTTCTGCGCGACGATTCGCTCGTCGCTCGCCGCGCCGTACGACACGATGCGGTGCATCGAGGGCTGCGACGCATAGAGGCGGCCGTCGGCGCCGACGCGCAGCGCTCGCGCGCCGTGCGTGTTCGACTTGAAGAGCGTCACCGCGCGGGCGGCGTCCGATTTGTAGATCCTGCCGTCGAGCGGGTCGGCGAAGAAGACGCTGCCGTCCTTGTCCATCGCCGGGCTCGCCGCCGACTTGTAGGTGTCGCCGACCTGCTCCCACGGCTTGTCGCGGTAGATCAACGCGTAGACGGCGCCGCGCGGGCCGGTGCCTCGCCCCGCGGCCGGCGCGGCCGGCTGCGCCGCGCCGCGGGCGGGGCCGCCCTCGCGCGCCGGATTCGGCGGCGGCGGCAGCAGCTCGCGGCGCGGGACGAGCTGCGCGAAGGCGCCGCGTCCCGCGCCCTGCGCCGGCTCCTTCACCGCGATCGGCTGAGGGTAGTCGCGCCAGAGCCAGCGCAGCGTGTCCGGAAGCATCGACGCGCCGTGGCGATTGCTGTGGCCGTCTTCGCCGAGCTCGATCTTCACGTCGTTGCCCGCGAACTCGAGCGCCGCCGCCATCCGCGGGTTCTCGAGGTACCAGCTGCCCGCGTAGTTCACGAGATCCTGCCGGCCTGTCTGCATGAAGACGCGGATCGGCCGCGGCTCGGTGCGCCGGATGAGGCCCGGCAGGCGATCGGCGCCGCGGAAATTGCCGAAGCTGCCGACCCACGTGATCACCCGGCGGAACTGGTCGGGCCGGTTCCACGCGGCGACGAACGCGCCGACGCCGCCGGTGCTGATGCCGGCGATGCCGTGATCGTTCGGATCCTTCGAGAGGTTGTACTGCCCGCCGACTTCGGGCACGAGCTCATCGATCAGGAAGCTCGCGAAGCGCGGCGTCAGCGAGTCGTACTCGAAGATGCGCTCGTAGCGGTTCTGCGCCTGACTGGAGAGCGCGGGCATCACGCCGGGATCGACGAAGATCGCGATCATCGGCGGCACGTCGCGCTTCGCGATGAGGTTGTCGAGGACGACCGGTACGCGGACGGCGTTGCCGGCGTAGCCGCCGCCGTCGAGAAAGATCATGTACGGGATCGCGCGGCTCGCGTCGTACTGCGCCGGCACGTAGACCTGATAGTTGTGCGGCGTGCCGGGGAAGAATTTTCCGGGCGGGAGCACGTGTTTGGTGACCGCGCCTGCCGGCACGCCGGCGTGCGGCTGCGAGTCGCCGCCGAGCGAGTAGTCGAGCGGCGGCAGATCGATCAATGGACCCTGCGCGACGAGTGCGGACGCGATCAGAACCGAGATGCGGGCGACGCGCATCATCGCAGGCCCTCTCTAGTGAACTGGAATCCGAAAAAGGGTCCGTGCAACAGGCTTCGCGCACCGCATCAGCGCTTCGAGGGGATCTTCGGCTTCTCGCCGCGCTCGGTGATCAGCTTCGTCAGCAGATCGACCGCGAGATCGACGGGCAGGTTGTCGGCGATCGAGATCGGCGTGCGCTTCGCGTCGTTCAGCTCGTCGAGCGCCGCGCCGTGATCGGCGAGGAACTGAATCACCTCGCAGACCTCGGGCTGCGTGCGGCCGTTCATCCCGACCGCGACGTGCATCGGCGTGTTGCCGGTCGACGAGACGACGTCGACGTGCGGATCCAGCTCGTAGGCGTACTTGAAGGTCTGGAGGCGCGAGCCGGCGGCCGCCGCCATCAGCAGCGTCGTGCCGTCCTGCGCCTTGAGGCTCGGATCGGCGCCGGCGGCGACGAGCGCGCGCATCACCGGATCGTGATCGGTGCGCGCGGCCATCATGAGCGGCGTCTCCTCGCCGGCGACGCCGCGGCCGAACCCGCCGCCGCCGCCGCGCGCGCCCGCGGGCGCGGTCGATTTCGGCGTGCGCGCGTTCGCGTCGGCGCCCTTGCCGAGGAGCGCGCGCACGAGCGCGAGGTCGCCGGTCTGCGCCGCGAGGTGCAGCATGGTGCTGCCGGCGCGATCGCGGACCTTGATGTCGGCGCCCGCCTCGAGCAGCGCGAGCGCCGCATCCGTGTGGCGGTACTGCATCGCGACGATGATCGGCGTCGCGCCGGAGCGCAGCGCGGCATTCGGGTTCGCGCCGGCGGCGAGGAGCGCCTTCATCGACGGCACGTCGTTCTTCACCGCGGCGAAGACGAGCGGCGTGAACCCGTTTTTCGCCGACGCCGCGTCGACTCTCGCGCCGAGCTCGATCAGCCCGGCGACGACGTCGAGGTGGCCTTCGGCGGCGGCCCACATGAGCGCCGTCTGGCCGCCGCGCGGCTCGGCGGCGTTCACGTCCGCGCCGCTCTTCGCAAGCTGCCGGATGCTCTCGAGGCTGCCGGCGCCGGCGGCGATCATGACGGCCGTCTCGCCGTTCCAGCGCGCGGCGCGTACGTCGGCGCCGGCGGCGACGAGCCGTTCGACGAGCGCGGCGTCGCCATTGGCCGCCGCGAGCGTCAGCGGTGTCTCGCCGTACTCGTCGGCGGCGTTCGCGTTCGCGCCGGCGTCGAGCAGCGCCTCCGCCATGCGTCGCTCGCCGAGGTGCACCGCCCAGGCGAGGGGCGTCGCGCCGTCCGGCTGCGCGGCGTTCACGTCCACCTTCGCGCGCAGGAGCGCTGTAAACGCCTTGTCGTCGCGGCGCTTCACGGCGTCGATGAGCCGCGCGTCGCGCGGCTGCGCGTGCAGCGGCGCGACGAGCGCCGTCGCGACGAGCGCCGTGATCGCAGCCAGCCAGCGCCGGCCACGTTTCATCAACGCCTGGAGGGCGAGGCTTTCAGCCTCGCCCCGGCGGCGGCCCCGAAAGGGCCGCCCTACATCGATGTGGAACCGTTGACGACGTCGAAGCACGGTCGCGGGACGTCTCTACAGGTCCGTCAGCCGGCCCGTGCTGTCGCCGAAGCCCTCGACGTGCGGCACGCCGGCCAGATCGAACGTGCTGAGGAACAGATTGTTGAGCGGCGTCTCCTTCGCGTAGGCGAGATGCCGGTTGCCCTTCAGCCGTCCGCTGGCGCGCCCGGCGAGCACGATCGGCAGATCGTCGTGCGTGTGGATGTTCGACTCGCTGATGCTGCTGCCGAAGAGCACGAGCGCGTGATCGAGCAGCGTGCCGTCGCCGTCGGGCGTCGCCTTCAGCTTCTCGAGCAGATACGCGAACATCGAGACGTGCAGCTCGTCGATCTTGATCAGCTTGTCGAGCCGCTCCTGATCGCCCTGGTGGTGCGAGATGGAGTGATGGCCGTCGGAGATGCCGATCTCGCGATACGCGCGGTTGCTGCCGTCGCGTCCGAGCATCAGCGACGCGACGCGCGTCATGTCGGTCTGCCAGGCGACGACCTGCATGTCGATCATCAGCTTCGTGTAGTGCAGGTAGTCCTCCGGGATCGCGCCGGGCCGCTCGATGTGCGGCAGCTCCACGTTCTGCGATTCGGCGAGCTGAATGCGCCGCTCGATGTCGCGGACCGACTCGAGGTACTCCTCGAGCTTCCGCTTGTCGCCGACGCCGAGCGACATGCGCAGGCGCGACAGGCTGCTCGAAACGTAGTCGAGCACGCTCCGCTGGCTCTCGAGCCGCGCGATGCGCGCGCGCGCGTCGGTGCTGTCGCCGTCGCCGAACAGCCGCTCGAAGACGGTGCGGGGGTTGATCTCGGCCGGCAGCGGGCTCGTCGGCCCGCGCCACGACATCGACATGTACGCGCACGTGTAGCCCGAATCGCAGTTGCCCGCGAGCGGCTGCGGCTCGAGCCCGAGCTCGAGCGACGCCAGCTGCGTGAACTTGCCGAGCTCCTTCGCCGCGATCTGATCGGCGGAGATCCCGAGGTGGAAATCGGCGCCGCCGGTCTTGTACGGATGGACGCCGGTGAGAAACGTCGCCGTCGCGCGCGCGTGGTCGCCCGGGCCGTCGCCAAGCGCGCGGCCCGTCACCTGCGCGAGCCCGCTGAACACGTTGATCTCGTCGCGGAAGGGCTCGAGCACCTTCATCGTCGGGCTGAACTCGAAGTTCGCGCCGGAGGCTTTCGGCGTCCACATGAACGGCCGCGGGCTCTTGTCGCACGCGCCGACGATGCCGTTGGGCGTGTAGACGTAGCCGAGGCGGATGGGCGGCGCCGAGGCCGCGGACACCGACGCCGCGGGCGCCATCGAGTCGAGCAGCGGCAGCGCCATCGTCGCGCCGAGGCCGCGCAGGAACGTGCGCCGGGGCATTGCGTGCGTGTATTTCATGATTCCGACGCCCTCCGCATCTGGAACGGCATGCTCTTCACAACGGCGAGGATCCACGACGAGATCCGGTAATTATCGCGCGCCGCCTCGCGATCGATCGCGCGAATCGCGGGCGCGTCGTAGTACTCGACGCCGCGGCCGAGCGCGTAGGTCAGCAGCTTTTCCGTCGCGGTGCGAACGAAGTCCGCGCGGTATTTGGTCAGCAGTAGGTCGCGGAGCCCGGCCGGACCGTCGAACGCCGTGCCATCGGGCAGCTTGCCGCTCGCGTCGATCGGCGCACCCGCGTCCTCGGCGCGCCAGCGGCCGACCGCGTCGTAATTCTCGAGCGCGAACCCGATCGGATCCATGCGGCTATGGCAGGCGGCGCACACCGCGTTGGCGCGGTGCACCTGCATCTGCTCGCGCATCGAGAGCAGCTTCCCGTGCGGCGCCGCTTTCAGCTCGGGCACGTCGGGCGGCGGCGGCGGCGGGGGCGTGCCGAGCAGGTTCTCGAGCATCCATTTGCCGCGCTGCACGACCGACGTCCGGTTCGGATACGACGTGACCGTCAGCACGCTGCCCTGGCCGAGGAGCCCGCGGCGATTCACGTCGGAGACGGTGACGCGGCGGAACTGCGATCCGTACACGCGTGGAATGCCGTAATGCCCGGCGAGCCGCTGGTTGACGAACGTGTAGTCGGCCGACAGCAGATCGAGCAGGCCGCGGTCCTCGCGGAAGATGCTCGACACGAAGAGCCGCGTCTCGGTGAAGAACGCGTCGCGCAGCGCCTCGTCGAACGGGAAGATCACCGGATCGGGCTTCGCGGTACCGACGTTGCGCAGCTGCAGCCACTGGCCCGCGAAATTCGACACCAGCGCGTCGGCGCGCGGGTCGTCGAGCATGCGCCGCACCTCGCGCTCGAGGACCGCCGGATCGTGCAGCGCGTTGCGCTCGGCCGCCGCGAGCAGCTCGGCGTCGGGAATCGTGCTCCACAGGAAGAAGGAGAGGCGCGACGCGAGCTCGACGTCGTTGACGGCGTGCGCGGCGTTCTCCGCGGCCGGCGGATCGATCTCGATCCGGAAGAGGAACTCCGGCGAGACGAGCATCGCCTCGATTGCCGCCTGAATGCCGCTCTCGAAGTCCTCGCCGCGCGATCGCGCCTTCTGATAGAACGCGACGAGCGGCTGGACGTCGGCGTTCGTCACCGGACGCCGGAACGCGCGGTGCGCGAGGCTCGTGAGAATCGTGCGCGCGCACGCCGGTTCCTGCGCGGGCCGCGCCGGCGTGCACGCGAAGATCGTGCGGCGGCTCGGCGTGTCGCCGCGGCCGGTCGGATTGTAGGGTCCGCCGACGATCAGTTTGCTGACGTCGGGGTTCGACGCGCGCACGTCGAAGCGCTGCACGCGCGCGCCCGAGAGCCTGAGATCGACGGGCGTCGGAATCTGCACGGCCCCGGCGCCGCGTCCTCCGCCGGGTCCGAAGCCGCCGGGCGGCGCTTCGTTCTCGGGCTCGAGATTCTCGCGCGGCGACGTGACGCCGATCGTGTGCAGGCCCGCTTTCACCGGCACCCGCACCTGGAACGGATCGATCTCGGCTTCCTCGCCGCCCGTCTGCACGCCGAGGAAGCGGACCTTGAAGACGTACTCGGCGTCGAGCGGGAAGTAATGCGCCACCGTCATGCCGGCGCGCGAATCGAACGGCAGGTCGTCGTTCAACTGCTCGTTGCGGCTGCCCTTGTTCGGATCGCGGTGCGCGTCGTAGATCTCTTCGACCGGCCGCATGGTGAGATCGCCGACCGCGAGGCGCGCCACCTTGCGCGCGGCGGACATGTAGCGATCGAGCAGCGCGGGCGAGGTGGAGAGCACGGCGGCGATGTTGTCGAAGCCGTAGCCCGAGTCGTCGACCGGCAGCCACTCGCCGGGCTTCACGTCGACGGCGAGCAGATCGCGGACCGCGTTGCTGTACTCGGCGCGGTTCAGGCGATGCACCGGCGTGCGGCCCGGGTTGGGATGGGCGACCGCCGCGCGGTCGAGCGTCGTCTCGAGGTACTCGACGAGCGCCGATGCGGCGCGCGGATCCGGCCGGTTGCGAACCGTGGACGGCGGCATTTCGCCGGACCTTAGCTTGCGCGCCACCTGCTCCCACACGCGCGCGTGATCGGGAACGTTTGCGAGATCGAGGCCCTGCAGTGAGAGGCCGGCCGTCTTGAGCCGATCGTTGTGGCACGTCACGCAGTAGGTGGAGACGAGCGTGGCGTATTCGGGCCCGGGCTGGCCGACGCCGGTTGCGCTGCCCGCGGCAGCGTGCGCGCTCGGCGCGGACGCCGCGCCGGCTGCAAGCAAAACCGCTACGCCGAGGCAGAGGAAGATGGTTCGCACGGCGTCGTGTTCCGCGCAATTATAAGGTAGAACGGCGCATGAAACCGATTACAATCCTTCGCGCCAAAGAGAGAAGGCCGCAGGACCGCGAAGTGACAAGGAGAGACAAATGATGCAGCCCCGCTTCCTGCTGAGCATCCGCCGCGGAGCACTGGCCGGCTGCGTGCTCGCATCGGCGTTCGCCGCGTTTGCGCAGCCGCCGGCGCCGGGCGCGACGCAGGCGCCAACCGTCACTTCGCCGGAGGTGCGTACCGATCGGCGCGTGACCTTCCGCGTGCTCGCGCCGTCTGCGCAGAAAGTCGAGCTGCGCAGCCCCGGCGATATTCCGGGCGTCGGCGGCCGCGGCGTCGCGCCGCCGCAGCTTGCGAAAGGATCCGACGGCGTCTGGGAGGCGACCTTCGGTCCGCTTCCCGCCGGCGCGTACCGCTACGTCTTCGCCGTCGACGGCGTCATCGTCGTCGATGCGCGTAATCCGCGAACCAGCCAGACGAACACGACGGTCTACAGCCTCGCGGTCGTTCCCGGATCGGACATCTTCGACACGCGCAATGTGCCGCACGGTGCGGTCGCCGCGGTTCACTACAACTCGAGCGCGCTCGGCGGCATACGCCGCATGCACGTCTACACGCCGCCCGGGTACGAGACGAGCCGCGATCGTTATCCGGTGTTGTACCTGCTGCACGGCGCCGGCGACGTCGACGAATCGTGGAGCTCGGTCGGCCGCGAGGGCTTCATCCTCGACAACCTGATTGCCGCCAGCAAAGCAAAGCCGATGATCGTCGTCATGCCGGCGGGCCACGTGAACGGCGCCGGCGCCCCCGTCGGCGCCGCCTCGCCGGCGCCCTAAGGCATGCCCGGCATCGGCAGCGGG
>Ga0209474_10003383_pt1 | contig 14020 bp, 9 predicted proteins | sample GraSoiAngelo_145_FD_185902 | JGI IMG/M metagenome (GOLD analysis project Ga0209474, IMG submission 185902) | Grasslands soil microbial communities from the Angelo Coastal Reserve, California, USA - 14_1009_05_20cm (SPAdes) (version 2) | ecosystem: Environmental > Terrestrial > Soil > Grasslands ...
CCCGACAGGTACCGATCGGCCGAGACGAGCACCGGCACGCCGGGGAGCGCGCGCGCGAGCATCAGCGGCTCGTCGCCCGCCGAATCGAGATCCGCCGCGACGCGCGCGCCGTCGGAGACGACCGTGACGCCGTCGCTCGCGCGCCGCCGCCCGTAGCCGCGCGTCAGAATCGCGGGACGCTCGCCCGCGCCGGCGAGCAGCCGCGCGAGATACTCGACAATCGGCGTCTTGCCGCTGCCGCCCACGCGCAGGTTGCCGACGCTGACGACGGGCCGCGCGAGCCGGCGGCGCCGCGACGGATCCGCCGCGTACCACGCGCGCCGCCACGCCGCCGCCGCGCCGTACGCCTCGCTCAGGATGCCGATCAATGCACGCGGCGGAACGGCCGGACGATGGTGCGCCCATGCGCGTCGCCCGGCGGCAGCAGCTCGGCGACGACGTCGAGCGTCTTGTCCTTCGCCCCGCGGTTGGCCTCGACGAGCGCGCGCGCCGCCGCGCCGAGCCGCGCGCGGCGCACCGGATCGGTCACGAGCGTCAACAGCGCCTCCTCGAGCTCCTGCTCCGAGCGCACCTGGATCGCCGCGTCGTTGGCGACGAACGCGTCGGCGATCTCCTTGAAGTTCTGCATGTGCGGCCCGAAGACGATCGGCTTGCCGAAGATCGCCGGCTCGAGGATGTTGTGGCCGCCGTGGTCGGCGAGGCTGCCGCCGACGAAGACGGCCGTCGCCACCTGATAGAGCTGCGCGAGCTCGCCGATCGTGTCGAGCACGACGACGTCGGCGCGCGGCTCGGCGTCGATCGGCAGATCGGATCGGCGCGTGGCCACGAAGCCCGCCTCGCGCGCGATCCGCTCGGCCTCCGCGAACCGCTCCGGCTGGCGCGGCGCCAGCACGACCAGCGCGCTCGGCATCGTCGCCTTGATGCGCGCGGACGCGCGCAGCACGGCGGCTTCCTCGCCGCGCATCGTGCTGCCGGCGACGATCACCGCGCGCGCGGGCGACAGGCGGAAGAACCGCAGCACGCGGTCGCGCGGCCGGCCGTGGCCTGGCGTCGGCGGCAGCTCCAGCGCGTCGAACTTCAGGCTGCCGGTGACCGTGACGCGCGACGGATCGGCGCCGAGCTCGACGATGCGCCGCGCCGATTCCTCGCTCTGCATGCAGAAGCGATCGACGTCGGCGAGGACGCGGCGGAAGAAGCGGCGAACGAGCCGGTAGCGCGGATACGATCGCTGCGAGATGCGGCCGTTGATCATCACCGTCCTGACGCCCTGCGCGCGGCACTCGCGCAGCAGGTTCGGCCAGATCTCGGTCTCCACCATCACGAAGACGCGCGGGCGCACGAGGCGCAGCGTCCGGCGCACGATAAAGGTCCAGTCGAACGGGAAATAGAAGACCGCGTCGACGTTCGAGAGGCTGCGGCGCGCCACCTGCTGCCCGCCGATCGTCGTCGTCGAGAGGAAGAGGCGCAGCCGCGGATAACGCGCCTTCAGATCGGACGCGAGCGCGCGCGAGGCGAGCACTTCGCCGACCGAGACGGCGTGAATCCAGATCGACGCGTCGCCGTCGACGTTGAACGTGATCGGCAGGAAGCCGAGACGCTCGCGCAGGCCGCCGATGTACTTCTTGTAGCGCACCGCCTGATACAGGAAGTACGGCGACAGCACGACGAAGACGACGAGCGTGAGCAGGCTGTAGGCGAGGTACATCTGAAAATGCGCTTATTGTAGAATGAAACGTTTGTCCTGGAGGGATTCGATGCCGGTCAGGGTCGGGATCAACGGGTTCGGCCGCATCGGCCGCAACATCATGCGCGCCGCGCTCGGCGACAGGAACATCGACTTCGTGGCCGTCAACGATCTCACCAGCGCCAAGACGCTCGCGCATCTGCTGAAGTACGACTCGGTGCTCGGCAACCTGCACGCGAAGGTCGACGCGACGCAGGATGCGATCAGCGTGGACGGCGACGAGTTCAAGGTGCTGTCGGTGCGCGATCCGGCGCAGCTGCCGTGGAAGGACCTCGGCGTCGACGTCGTCTTCGAGTCGACCGGCCTCTTCACCGACCGCGACGCGGCGGCGAAGCATCTCACCGCCGGCGCCAAGCGCGTCGTCATCACCGCGCCGGCGAAGAAGCCCGACGTCACCGTCGTGCTCGGCGTCAACGACGACTGCTACGATCCGGCGAAGCACCAGATCATCTCGAACGCGTCGTGCACGACCAACTGCCTCGCGCCGCTCGCGAAGGTGCTGCATCAGGCCTTCGGCATCAAGAAAGGGTGGATGACGACGATCCACTCGTACACGAACGATCAGCAGCTGCTCGATCTGCCGCACAAGGATCTGCGGCGCGCGCGCGCCGCGGCGCTCTCGATGATTCCGACGACGACGGGCGCGGCCGTCGCCGTCGGCGAGGTGCTGCCCGATCTCAAGGGGCGGCTCGACGGCATCTCGATGCGCGTGCCGACGCCGAACGTGTCGATCGTCGATCTCGCCGCCGTGATGAACCGCACGGTCACCGCCGAAGAGGTGAACGCCGCGCTGAAGGCGGCGGCCGACGGCCCGCTCAAGGGCATCCTCGCGTGCTCGTACGACGAGCTCGTGTCGGTGGACTTCAAGGGCAACCCGCACTCGTCGATCGTCGACATGCCGTACACGAAGGTGATGGAAGGCGACTTCCTGAAAGTGCTGTCGTGGTACGACAACGAGTGGGGCTACTCGAACCGCTGCGTCGACCTGCTGCGCACGCTCGTGAAGAAAGGGCTGTGAAGCTCTCGATCCGGGATCTGGATCTCGTTCGGCAGCGCGTCTTCGTCCGCGTCGACTTCAACGTGCCGCTCAAGGGCGGCGTCATCGGCGACGACACGCGCATCCGCGCGTCGCTGCCGACGATTCGCTACGCGCTCGACCAGGGCGGAACCGTTGTCCTCGCGAGCCACCTCGGACGGCCGAAGGGCAAACCAGTCCCCGATATGAGCCTCCGGCCGGTGGCCGACCGCCTCGCGGATCTCCTGGAGCGGCCGGTGCTCTTCGCGACCGACTGCGTCGGCAGCGAGGCGCGCGGCGCGGTGACGGAGGCGCACGGCGCGCGCGACCGAAAGCTCGTGCTGCTCGAGAACCTCCGCTTTCATCCGGAGGAAGAGAAGAACGACGCCGCCTTCGCGCAGCAGCTCGCCGAGCTCGCCGATCGCTACGTGGACGACGCATTCGGCGCCGCGCACCGCGCGCACGCGTCGGTGGAGGCCGTCACGCATTTCGTGAAGCGGCCCGCGGCGGGGCTGCTGATGGAGCAGGAGCTGCAGTATCTCGGCCACGCGCTGGAGGCGCCCGAGCGGCCGTTCGTCGCGATCCTCGGCGGCGCGAAAGTGTCCGACAAGATCGACGTGATCCAGAACATGCTCGGACGAGTGGATCGACTGCTCGTCGGCGGCGCAATGGCGTACACCTTCTTCAAGGCGCGCGGCATCGACGTCGGACGATCGCTCGTGGAGGACGAGAAGCTCGAGGAGGCGCGGCAGATCGAAGCGTCCGCGGCGAAGAGTCGCGTGCAGTTCGAGCTGCCGGTCGATCACGTCGTCACCGATCGGATCGAGCCGGGGACCATCAACGAGGTGCTGCCGATCGCGTCGAGCGCGATTGGCAACCGGATGGGCGTCGACATCGGGCCGGCGACGATCAAACGCTACGAAGCGGCGATCGCGGACGCGAAGACCGTCGTGTGGAACGGGCCGATGGGCGTGTTCGAGATCGAGGCGTTCGCGGCGGGCACCAGCGCCGTCGCGCGCGCGGTCGCCGCCGTCAAGGGGACGACGATCATCGGCGGCGGCGATTCGATCGCGGCCGTGAAGAAAGCGGGCATCGAAGACCGGATCACGCACATTTCGACCGGCGGCGGCGCGTCGCTCGAATTCCTCGGCGGCCGCACGCTGCCTGGGGTGGCGGCGCTCGAGGAAAAACGATGACGCGCCGCGCGCCAGGCGGGCCTGGCAGGCCTGGCAGGTAATGCCTGACACACCCCAAACGTCTTACCCGCCTGGCCTGCCCGGCCTGCCCGGCCCGCCCGGCCTGCCCTGACCTATGCGCATTCCATTCATCGCCGGCAACTGGAAGATGTTCAAGACGGTGCACGAAGCGGTCGTGTTCGTGAAGGAGCTGCGGAGCGCGGTGAAGGACGTCGCCGACGTCGAGATCGTCGTCGCGCCGCCGTTCACGGCGGTGCACGCGGTGGCCGAAGCGGCGCGCAACTCGAACATCGGCGTCGCGGCGCAGGATCTCTACTGGGAGCGCGAGGGCGCATTCACCGGCGAGGTCTCGGCCGCGATGATCAAGGAGGCGGGCGCCGAGTACGTGATCGTCGGGCACTCCGAGCGGCGGCGGCTGTTCGGCGACACCGACGCGATCGTGAATCGCAAGACGAGCGCGGCGATCGGCGCCGGGCTCACGCCGATCGTCTGCATCGGCGAGACGCTCGAGGAGCGCGAGCGGAACGAGACGCTCGCGATTCTCGATCGGCAGATCAAGGACGGCCTCGACGGCCTCGGCGCGCCGCAGCTCGCCGACATCGTCGTCGCGTACGAGCCGGTGTGGGCGATCGGCACCGGTCGGACGGCGACGGCGGCGCAGGCCGGCGAAGCGCATGCACACATTCGCAAGCGGCTGCGCCAGTGGTTCGGCGCCGACGCCGCGGATCGGTGTCATCTGCTGTACGGCGGGAGCGTGAAGCCGGATAATATCGCCGAGCTCGTCGCCGAAGCGGACGTCGACGGCGCGCTCGTCGGCGGCGCGAGCCTCGACGTCAAGAGCTTCACGGAGATCGTCGTCAGGAGCCGGCGGGCTGCTGTATAATCGGGGTTTCCTGCTCCAACGAAAGCGGCTTATGGCTGTAGCGTATTACCTTCTCACGGCGTTTTATGTGCTGACGTGTTTCGTCCTGCTGCTCGTGATCCTGCTGCAGCAGGGGAAAGGCGACATGGCGGCCGCGTTCGGCGGCGGCAGCAGCCAGTCGGCGTTCGGCGCGCGAGCCGGCGCGACCGTGCTGTCGAAGGCCACCGCGGTCCTCGCGGCGCTCTTCATGGTGGGCGCGATGGCGCTCGCGATCATCGGCCAGCGCGGCCCGGGATCGGTCGTCAGCGGGACCGCGGCGCCGGCCGCGCCCAAGCCGGCGCCGACGACGCCCGCCAAGCCGCCGACGCCGCCGCCGCAGCAGCCGCCCAAGTAGCATCGATTCTCGTCGCGGAAGTGGCGGAACTGGCAGACGCACCAGCTTGAGGGGCTGGCGGTCGCAAGACCGTAGGGGTTCGAATCCCCTCTTCCGCACCAGATCTGAATGGCTCAATCAGAGGCACGTACTGATTGAGCCATTTTTGTTGTACCTGCAAGGCGACTCATTGACGTATATCTGAATTCAGTTATACTCGCCGCGGAGGCCGGTTCGGTGACCGTGAGTCGCGCCAGGACTTCATTCCCTCCCGGCACTCCGCTGCCCGATCACTGGTTCCACATCCTCCTCGCGCTCGCCGACGACAGCCGCCATGGCCTCGGCATCATCCAGGAAGTCGCCGCGCAGACCGACGGCCGGGTGCAGGTCTGGCCCGGCATGCTCTACCTCGCGCTCAAGCGGATGAACGAAGAGGGCCTGGTGGTCGGAACCGAGGCCCCGGAGGGCTTCGTCGCCGGCGGCGGACGCCCGCGCTTCTACCGCATTACGCCGGCCGGCCGGCGGGCATGCAGGGCGGAAGCCGATCGGCACCTGCGCCTCGTGAACGCCGCCCGCGCGAAGCGCGTCCTCGGAAGGGACGCCTGACGCTCGCCTCATGAGCGCCACACGCCTCCTGTATCGCCTGCTCCTGCTCCTCTGGCCGCCGCGCGTGCGCCGCGCGCACGGGCGCGAGTTGGAAACGCTGTTCCTCGACTGCCTCGACGCGGCCCGCCGCCGTCACGGCGCGCCCGGGTATGCGCGCGCGTGGCTGAGCGGGATGGCGGACGCGCTCATCTCCGCGCCGCGCGCCCATCGGCAAGAGTGGCGGACGCCGCCCGCTCATCGGAAAGGACGTCCGTGGGCGGAGCGCGCCTCCGACGTGCTCCGCGACGCGCGCTTTGCGATGCGGAGCTGGACGCGCGAGCGCAGCTTCACGCTGACGGTGCTGGCGACGCTCGTCGTCTGTCTCGGCGGCAACACGGTGATCTTCAGCATCGTGCGATCGGTCCTGCTCAAGCCGCTGCCAATCGCGGACGCCGACCGCATCGTGCTGGTGTCGAACCTGTATCCGAAATTCGGGTTCGGCGCGGCGGGGCCGGGCGTGGGCGCCGCGTCCGTGCCGGACTACTTCGACCGTCGGCGCGACGTCCGCTCGTTCGACGAGGTGATGCTCTATCGGCGCGGCAGCGTCACGCTCGACGCGCCGGGCGGCGCCGACCGCCTCAACGTCCTTCGGGCGACGCCGTCGTTCTACGCGCTGCTCGGCGCGCGCACGTTCGCCGGCCGTACGATCACGGAACAGGACGCCGAGCTGGGCAACGACGCGAAGGTCATGTTGTCGTATGCGTTCTGGCGGCGGCGGTACGGCGGCGACGCGTCGCTGGTCGGCCGCGACATCCGCCTCGATGGCCGGCCGTTTCGCGTCGTCGGCATCCTCGCCGCCGGCTTCGAGTACTTGTGGAAGGACATCGACCTCTGGCTGCCGCTGTCGTTCACGGCGGATCAGCAATCCGACGCGTCGCGCCACAGCAACAACTGGGTGATGATCGCGCGCTTGAAGACGGGTGCGTCGGTCGATCAGGCGCAGCGCGAGATCGACGCGCTCAATGCCCGCAACGAGGAGCGGCTCCCGCAGTTCAGGAATCTGATCCGCGACGGCGGTTATCGGACCATCGTCGTACCGCTCCAGGACGATGTCGTGCGTGACGTCCGCGCGACGCTGTACCTGCTGTGGGCCGGCGCACTCTTCGTGCTGCTGATCGGCGGCGTCAACCTCGCGAACCTGTTCCTCATGCGATCGGCCGCGCGCTGGCGCGAGCTGGCGACGCGCTATGCGCTCGGCGCGAGCGTGGCTCGCGTCGGCCGACAGGTGCTCACCGAGACGACGCTGCTCGCGGTGTGCGGCGGAGCGATGGGCATGGCGGCCGGCTGGTGGGTGCTGCGTCTGGTGGCCGGGCTCGATCTCGACGTGCTGCCGCGCAGCCATGAGATCAGGCTCGACTGGCAGGCCGCCGGGGCGATGCTGACGCTTGCCGCGGCCGTCGGCGTTGCCACCGGCCTGATTCCGCTGGTACGGCTGTCGAGCGTCAATGTCACTGACGTGCTGCGCGACGCGGGCCGAAGCGGCACGGCGGGAACCACGGCCGGCAGGCTTCGCCGGCTGCTCGCGACCGCGCAGGTCGCGCTCGCTTTCATGCTGCTCATCGGCGCGGCGCTGCTGCTCGCCAGCTTCCGCGCCGTCCTCGCGATCGATCCGGGGTTCGAGCCGGCCGGCGTCGTCACGGCCGCGATTAATCTTCCGTCGAGCGCGTATCGCGACGCGTCGGCGCTCGGACAGGTCGCCGACCGGCTGCTCGAGCGCACGCGCGCCCTTCCCGGCGTCGGCGCCGCCGGGCTGACGACAACCATCCCCCTCGGGGGGAACTACAGCAGCGGCATCATCCTCGCGGCGGGGAGCGAGCCGGGAGGCGGCGAATCGATCGTGGCGCCGCATCTGATCAGCGCGAGCGACGGCTACTTCGAGGCGATGCGCATCCCGCTCCTGCGCGGGCGATACTTCGACCGGCGCGACACCGCCTCGGCACCGCCAGTGGTCATCGTCGACGAGCGGCTTGCGCGGCGATTCTGGCCTGGCCGCGACGCCGTCGGCCAGCGACTCCTCCGGCCCGCCAATCCCACCGGCGTGCTCGATCTCCTGACGCGAGGCCCCGACGCGCGCTCCTACACAGTGATTGGCGTGGTCGCGAACGTCCAGGTGACCGGCCTGACGCCGAAGGATCCGCCGGTTGGCGCGTACTATTTTCCGTACGCGCAGCAGCCGGCGCGATCGATCGTGGTCGCCGTCAGAAGCGCGCAGGATCCAGAAGCCATCATCGCGCCGCTGCGATCCACGCTCGCGTCGATCGACCGGGAGCTCCCCTTGTATGACGTGCGCACCATGGAGGAGCGGCTCGATCGCTCGCTGGTCCAGCGACGGATGCCGATGGTCATCGCGACGGCGTTTGGCGCGGTGGCGCTGTTCCTCGCGGCAATCGGAGTGTACGGCGTGCTCGCCGCGCAGGTCACCGAGCGGCGGCGCGAAATCGGCATCCGGATGGCGCTCGGCAGCTCCGCCTCGGACGTCTTCCGTCTCGTCATGCGCGACGGCGCGCGCATGACTCTGCTCGGCATCGTCGTGGGGTTCGCCGGCACGGCCGGCATGGCTCGGTTGATGGCGGGGCTGCTCTACGGCGTCAGGCCGACCGATCCGGTGGTCATCGGCGGCGTCGCGCTCCTCCTCGCGGCGGTCGCGCTCGTCGCGACGTGGTTGCCGGCGCGCCGCGCCGCACGTGTAAACCCTGCTGCGGTACTCAACGAATAATCGGTCAGCGCTCCCAGATTCCGGCCGCGCGTGCTTAGTGTCCGTCAACTCTTGGAGGGCGAATTCTGTCTAATGACTCACGTGAGAGACGACGACGCAGGCCCCAGGCCGGCGCTGATCGGAGCGATGGGGCGCGCGCGCGCGGCTCCGGCGGCAGCAGCAACGAATACAGTCGAGAGAGAAGGCGGGACGTATGGATGCAGTCGGACGCGAGGTTCGGCACGCGGCCCGGCGATTGGTACGGAGCCCGGCGTTCACGCTCGCCTCCCTGTTGACCTTGGCGCTGGCCGTTGGCGCAAACGCTGCGATGTTCACCGTGGTGTATCGAGTCGTCGTCAACCCGCTCCCCTACCCGGACTCGGATCGGCTGATCGCGCTCGACTTCGGCCTTCCCACGCGAAACATCAACTCCGGCGTCAAGTACATGAGCTGGCAGCTCTATTACCAGCTCGCCGATCGCGCGCGCACGCTCGAGAGGGTGGCGGTTTACAACCTCTCCGGCGTCACGCTCACGGGTAAGGAAGGCAACCCCGAACGGATTCAGATATCCCGCGCGACGCCGTCGCTTGCGTCCGCGCTCCGCGTTCAGCCAGCCCTGGGCCGTTGGTTTACCGAGCAGGAAAGCGTGCCGGGCAGCCCGCCGCCTGTCGTGCTCTCGCATGGGCTCTGGATCCGCCGTTACGGACGTGATCCCGCCATCGTCGGCCGATCGCTCACCATCGACGGACTGCCCACGACCGTCGTCGGCGTGATGCCCGCCTCATTTACATTTCCCGACGCTCGCACGGATGCCTGGATCGCCGCCCAGTCCACGAGGGCGACGGCATCCAGTCTGTTTACGTTCATGGGCGTCGCGCGGTTGCGCGATGGCACGACGCTCGCGAGCGCTCGCGCCGAGATGACCCGGCTCATGACGGATCTTTCGCGCGTGTCTCCCAATCATCGCGGGTGGATCGCCACCGCGCTGCCGCTGCAGGACGCCGTCGTCGGCCAAATTGCTCGCACGCTGTGGATCCTGCTGGCAGCGGTCGGGCTCGTGTTGCTCGTGGCGTGCGCGAACGTCGCGAACCTCTTTCTCGTGCGCTCCGATGCACGGCGGCGTGAGGTGGCCGTGCGCCAGGCACTTGGGGCCGGCCGCCGCGCGCTCGCCGGCTACTTTCTCGCCGAGAGCGTGCTGCTCTCTATCGCCGGAAGTGTGATCGGGCTCGGCCTGTCCTGGGGCGCCGTGCGACTCCTCGTCGCCTTCGCGCCCGTCAACCTTCCCCGGCTGGAAGAAGTGCGTCTGGATGCGTCCGCGCTTGCGTTCACGCTGGCGTTGAGCCTGCTGGCCGCCGTCGCGTTCGGCGCGATCCCCTGGGTGCGTCTCGCGCCGCTCCCGGCGTCACTTCACGAGAGTGGTCGCAGCAACACCGCAAGCCGCGGCCGCTACCGCGCACGTCATCTGTTGATGGGCGGACAGGTGGCCCTCGCACTCGTGCTCGTCGTCTTCTCCGGTCTGATGCTCCGCAGCTTTCAGAAGCTTCGCACCGTGGATCCAGGCTTCGACGCCAGATCGGCGCTCACCTTCGGCATCGTGCTGCCCGATCGCGAATACGCGAGCCGCCGCTCGGCAGTTGCCACGCACCGCGCGATCCTGGATCGCCTGAGCGCGATACCGGGCGTCACCGCTGCGTCCGCGTCAAGCTGCCTGCCTCTTTCGACCTTTTGTTTTGAGCACATGGTGGTGCCGGAAGGAGTCGTCGACGACGGCATGCTTCGGCCAAGGGCCTTGTTCTACGCTGTCGCCGGCGGCTACTTCGAGGCGACGGGCATCCGATTGCTCCGCGGCCGGTTCATCGACCGCGGGGACGTGGAGCGTGGCGAACCGGTCGCTGTCGTGAACACGGCGCTGGCCGACGCGCTCTTCCCGAATCAGGATCCACTCGGCAAGCGTTTCAGATCTTCGACCCCACCGACGTCATCACCGAACGCCCCGCCGTGGCTGGAGATTGTCGGTGTCGTCTCGAACACGCCTGTCGCGTCGCTCGCGGAGCGGACGCTGGTAGCCCAACTCTACATGCCGATGTCCATCGCCGGCGGTCCAGACATCCCCGCCGAGACAATGCTTGGACCGAGCGTCTCCAAGATGAGCTATACCGTGCGCGCTGCGACGCCGCCCTCCAGCCTCGCAGCCGCGGTGCGTATCGCGGTCGGCGAGATCGATTCGAACCTGGCTGTGTCCGACGTGCGGTCGCTGGAAGACATCCTCGATCGCGCCGCCGCGCAGATGGCGTTCACAATGATTCTCATCATGATCGCCGCGAGCCTCGCGCTGATGCTCGGCGTGATCGGCATCTACGGCGTCATGTCCTACGTCGTGAGTCAGCGGACGGGCGAGATCGGCGTGCGCCTGGCCCTCGGCGCAGATCCTGGCCAAGTCGCGGGCATGATCGTCAGGCAAGGGGGACTCGTCGCGATCGCTGGCATCATCGTCGGCCTCGGCCTCGCATACGCGGGCAGCCGACTCATCGCGTCGCTGCTCTACGGCGTCAGCGCTCGTGACCCGGTTGTGTTTGCGGCGACAACGGTCCTGTTGTTGACGGTCGCGCTGGTGGCATGTTGGCTCCCTGCGCGCCGTGGCGCTCGCCTCAGTCCTCTGGAGGCTTTACGGACCGAGTAAGAGATCGTGACCTGAGCCCGAGTCACGTGTGAATGCGCGATCGCTTCAAGCTGGCGCCGCCAAGCAATGGCAGAACGAACAGATTGCCGAGGATATCGATAATCGTGCCAAACACGACGACCAACCCGAAGCGTTGTGTCGGTGGAAAGTCCGAGAGCACGAAGATCGCGAAACCGGCGGCGATAATCACATCGGAGTACACGATCCCGCGCCACTGCTCTTCACGGCCCGCGATCCATGCGCTCCAACCTTCTTTGCCGTCACGTTCTGCGCGCCGCACCCCGAACATCAGGTGCACCATTGAATCGATGGCCATGCCGATGCAGATATTCGTCGCCGGCGCCGAGATGATATCGACCGGCACGCGCAGGAGCCCCACTCCGCCGAGCATGCACAAGGGTACGAGTGACAGGCTGACGATCATCGCCGCGGCCCCCCGAATCGATCGTGCGACGATGACGGCGATGATCGTGAAGAGCAGCATCAGCCACAGTAGTCCAGTGGTCACGCTCGATGCGACGAGCGCGGCCAGGTCTCCTTCCAGGCGGTAAATCCCGCCGGCGAGCACCGTTTTGAATCCGCTTCGCCGAACGACCGCGCGCAGATTGTCGACCACCTCGGCGCGCGGCCTCGTGCGATCGCGTTCGACCATCCGGAGATAGAACGCAGCCTGCATTCGGTCCGGCGTGATGAAGGTTCGCGCCACGCGGCCGTACTTTGGTTCGTCGAGCGTCTTCAAGATGTGTTCGGTGGAAACCAGGAACGATAGAGGGCGCCGCCGTCCTTCAGCCACCAGTAACGGCAGCGAGACGACAGTGCCGACGCCTTTGTGCTCCTCGAGCGCGGTTTGCAGCGTCCACAGGTCTTTGTACGCGTCTTTGTGGTTCAGCGGCCGGCCGTCGGCTTCGGCGACCACCAACGTCAGCGGATTCGAACCGCCGTTGCGATCGACGTACTCGAGGCCCTCGCGCAGCGGCCGATGCGGCTTGAAGTACTCCAGCAAGCTCGGATCGGTGTCGAGTCGCGTGACGCCGACACCGAGCGCGATGGCCGCCGCAATGACGGCGATCGACAGCGGAACGAAGCGTCTCGACCAGAACGAGCGGCCTGGCCCTGTCTTGGTCACCGTGCTCTCGCGCGGGACCGCCCAGGCCAGGAACGCCGGATACATCGCATACGACGAGAGCAATGCGATTATCGATCCGACGATGCCGCCAAACCCGAGCTCACGGAGCGGCTTTGCCTGCACGAACAGCAGACTCGCGAAGCCGAGCGAGGCGCACACCATCGACCAGAACGACGGCGGCAGCGTCATCCGCCAGGCCGCCGCGGCCAACGAGTCTCTCTGGCGTCGGCCGTGGTGCGCGAGCGTCTCCCAGTTGAACGTCATGTACACGAGGTGCGACAACGCAATCACGAACACGATGATCCCGAGGTTCGCTGTGAGGACGCCGACCTTCTTGCCGGCGAGCGCTTGAATCAGCAGCGTCGCAAATACGGCCGTCGTGCACGTCGCGAGCATGCCGATCACCAACCGCGCCGATCCGAAGACCCACCACATCGCGACGCCAAAGAGCGCGATGGCGGTGAGCCCGAAGTACTGGGTGTCATGCCCGATACTGCGACGAATCATTTCAACGACGTACGGCGCGCCGGCGATGCGGATGCGGAAGTCCTCGCGATCGAGTTCCTGGACGGCGGACTCGATGCGCCGAATGAGCGGTCCGGGGTTGTTGGCTTGCGTCAGGACGATGATGTTGCTCGAACGACGGTTGTCTGCAATGAGCAGGCGGCTCCAGAACGGACTCTTGTCCGCGTCCTCGAAGTCCTTGGGGCCATCGGCCAGACTTCGCACGCCGGTTACCGCCGGCATCGAGGCAATCCGTTCCGTAAGCCGTCCGAGTCGCGCGATGTATGCCTCCGACGAGATGTCCGGCGCGGATACGCTGAGAATCAGCTGGCTGCCGGATGGAAACCGCCGATCGATGGCGTTCGATTCCTGCAGTTGCGGATCATCGGATGCAAAAAAGAAGTTCTGATCGACCTGCGGCGTCAGATCCACGAGCGTCCAGACGCCGATCACCAGCGCAACGGTGATGACCAGCATCAGCCAGTGCAGCGGGACGGCCGGACGTGCTGTCATGACGCAGGTTCTAAGAGCTCGATCCGGTTCCCGTCAGGATCGCCGTGTCCTCTGCGATGTTTCGTTTTTCTGCCGACGGCGCTGCAGGATGCGCTTCGCGCGTTCGAGCTCGCGACGACGAGTCGCCGAGAGTCCTTTCCCGCCTCGATTGATGAAGTACTGAACCATGCGGATGGCGGAACCCAGACCTTTGGGCGAGACATTCTTCCGTGCCATCGTCCGCGCAATCGTGGATGCCGAACCCATAAAGGTCCGCCGCGGCGGATGGGTCGAGTCGGTCTTCACCTCTCGAACCCATCGTCGCTTCGATCGTTTCTTAGCCACTTGACGCGACGCCTGCTATCGACGTTGACTGGCCGCCGGATCAATCAGCGCGAGGCCTGACGCCGCGTCGAAGCGACGGTACAGATGCCGAGGCGTTTCGATGATCACGATTTCCAGTGTCGGCCGTGTGCGTCCCTCGATCAGATGACCGCCATGCGCCGTCGCATCCGCCTTTCCCAGCACGGCATGTGCATGGACTTTCGGCTTGTGATCTTCGGTGGTGATGTCTCCCGCGAGCGACAGCACTTCGACCTGTTCGTCGATCGCGATGTGCCGATACTCCTTCGCTGTCCAGTCGAAATACGCCACGACCGCTTTGGAGAACGCACCGATCGCCGTGAAA
>Ga0209474_10003384_pt1 | contig 14018 bp, 16 predicted proteins | sample GraSoiAngelo_145_FD_185902 | JGI IMG/M metagenome (GOLD analysis project Ga0209474, IMG submission 185902) | Grasslands soil microbial communities from the Angelo Coastal Reserve, California, USA - 14_1009_05_20cm (SPAdes) (version 2) | ecosystem: Environmental > Terrestrial > Soil > Grasslands...
GACGCATGGCCCGAAACACGGGTCTGGCAGCCGCGCCCGCCCCCGGCACGCCGTCACCGCCGTCATCGCGCTTCGATCGCCCCGCCGTGTGATGCGCGGACAACATTGCTGTCGAGCGAGCCTCGGAACGGCGGTTACGTCGATGTCTTGCGACGGTCGCGCGCCGCATCGCGCGAATAAATGTCGCTGTTCGAGCGCTGCTGTGAACTCGGTTACGCCGAGATCTTGGCGAGGCGGTCGATGGCTTGGCGGAGGGCGTCGAGGCCGGAGTCGAGGTAGATGGCGCCGAGGATGGCTTCGAGAGTGGTGGCGAGGATGGACTCGCGCGTGCGGCCGCCGGTTTGGTCTTCGCCGCGTCCGAGGCGGACGACGGTACCGAGTTGCAGCGCGGCGGCCCAGCGGGCGAGATTGGCGCCGGAAACCAGGGCGGCGCGTGCCGGCGTCAGCACGCCGACCGGCGCGGTGGGCTCGCGCGCAAGCAATCGCTCGGCGACGACGAGGCCGAGCGCGGCGTCACCGACGAATGCGAGCCCGTCCTGCGCGACCGCGGGCGGGTGCTCGTTGACATAGGACGCGTGCGTCAGCGCGCGCTGGAGCAGCTCGGGAGCCGCGAAGCGGTGACCGAGCGCCACCTCGAGGGCCGTCACGGGCGTCGCACCCCTCGTCTGAAAGATCGGGGGCCATTTCGGGGCCCCCCATGTTCCTAGCCCCGATACTTGCGGAACGCGAGCGTCGCGTTGGTGCCGCCAAAGCCGAAGGCGTTCGACAGCGCCGTCTCGATGTCCTGCTTGCGTGCCTGGTTCGGCACGTAGTCGAGATCGCAGTCCGGGTCGGGCGTCTCGTAGTTGATCGTCGGCGGCAGCAGGCCGTGGTGTAGCGACAACACCGTCGCGATGGCTTCGATGCCGCCGGCGGCGCCGAGCAGGTGGCCGGTCATCGACTTGGTCGACGACACGGCGAGCTTGCGCGCGTACTCGCCGAACACCCGCTTGATGGCCAGCGTCTCGAACTTGTCGTTGTACGGCGTCGAGGTGCCGTGCGCGTTGATGTAGTCGATCTCCGACGGCGACAGCTGCGCGTCGGCGAGTGCACCGGCCATTGCGCGCGCGGCGCCGTCGCCCTCGGGATCGGGCGCGGTCATGTGATGCGCGTCTCCGGTCATGCCGTAGCCGACGATCTCGCCGTAGATGCGCGCGTCGCGCCGGCGCGCGTGCTCGAGCGACTCCAGCACCAGGATGCCGCCGCCCTCGCCGCACACGAAGCCGTCGCGCCCGGCATCGAACGGCCGCGACGCTTTCTGCGGCTGGTCGTTGCGCGTGGACATCGCCTTCATCGAGCAGAAGCCCGCGATCGTCAGCGGCACCACGATCGCCTCCGCGCCGCCGGCGATCATCACGTCGGCGTCGCCGCGCTGGATGAGACGGAACGCGTCGCCGATCGCGTGGTTGCCGGTCGCGCACGCGGTGACGACCGACGAGTTCGGCCCCTTGGCGCCGAAGCGCATGGAGACGAGCCCGGACGCCATGTTGATGATGAGCATCGGGATGAAGAACGGTGAGACCCGGTCGGGCCCGCGCTCGATCAGCATCTTGTGCGCGTCGAGCAGCGACGAGATGCCGCCGATGCCCGAGCCGATCAGCACACCGAAACGGGCGGCGTCCACCGCGGCCGTGTCGAGGCCGGAGTCCTCGACGGCCATCACCGAGCACGCCACCGCATATTTCAGATACGGATCGAGCCGCCGCGCGTCCTTCTTGTCGACGTACTTGAGCTCGTCGAAGTTGCGGACCTCGCCGGCGATGCGCGTGACGAATTGGTACTCGCCGTTCGCCGTCTTGGTCTGGGCGTCGAACTTCGTGATCGGGCCGATGCCCGACTTGCCCTGCATGAGCGCAGACCAGAACTCTTCGACGGTGTTGCCCACCGGCGTGAGCGCGCCGAGACCCGTGACGACGACGCGGCGGGGGCCCACGGTCTTACGAATTGTCCTTGATGTATTGGATGGCGTCGCCGACCGTCACGATCTTCTCGGCATCCTCGTCCGGGATCTGGATGTCGAAGTGCTCCTCCAGGGCCATGACGAGCTCGACGGTGTCGAGGGAATCGGCGCCCAAATCTTCGATGAACTTCGCGGCCGGAGTGACGTCGTCCTCCTCCACCCCGAGCTGCTCGATGATGATCTCCTTCACCTTATCCTCGACTGACTTCGCCATGAACCCCCTCCGGATGGGGAAAGTGATGCGGTGGCTCACATGTAGAGGCCGCCGTTGACGTGGAAGACTTGTCCCGTCACGTAGGCGGCGCCGTCTCCGGCCAGGAATCCTACCATCTCGGCCACCTCACGGGCCGTTCCGATGCGCTTGAGCGGCACCTGCGCCAGCAGCGCGTCGCGCGCGTCGGTGGGCAGCGCGGCCGCCATGTCCGTCTCGATCAATCCCGGCGCGACGGCGTTCACCAGAATGCCCCAGTGCGCGAGCTCACGCGCGGTGGCCTTGGTCAGCCCAATGAGTCCGGCTTTGGCCGCGGAGTAGTTGGCCTGGCCGGCATTGCCCATGGCGCCGGCGGTGGACGCGATGTTCAGGATGCGCCCGCCGCTCTTGGCCCGCACCATCGCCTTGCTCGCCGCGCGCGTCATCAGAAAGGCGCCCTTCAGATTCGTCTCGAGCACGCGGTCCCAGTCATCGTCCTTCATCCGCAAGATGAGACCGTCGCGGGTGATGCCGGCGTTGTTGACGAGCACGTCGAGGCGACCGAACCGCTCGCGCGCCAACTCGACCACGCGCTCGGCGTCCTCGCGCCGCGTGACGTCCGCGACGAGCCCGGCCGCGGATCCCCCGTCCTGCGTGAGCTCCTTGAGCGCAACGTTGAGACGGTCGGCGTCGCGGCCCGAGACAACGACGTTCGCACCGTGCTCGAGCATCCACGCGGCGATGGCGAGACCGATGCCGCGCGTGCCGCCTGTGATCACCGCGACCTTGCCGTTCATTCTTGCTGGGGGCCCCGAGATGGCCCCCAGACCCCCAATTCTCGGACGCGCCCCGGCGGAGCCGTGGCGCGCCTCGGGTTTGACATAGGGCGTCTCACCGAAGCGCCGCCAGCGCCTTGTCGAGACCGGCGGGATCCTCGACGGCGACGCTCTTCGCGTCGTCGACGATGCGCTTCGTCAGCGCGGTGAGCACGCGGCCGGGTCCGACTTCCACGAACGCCGTTGCGCCCTCGGCGGCCAGCCGCTGCACGCATTCGGTCCAGCGCACGGGACTCGCCACCTGGCGCAGGAGGAAGGGCACCACGTCGCCGGCCGTGCGCGTCACTCCGGCGTCGACGTTGCGAACCACCGGCACGCGCGGATCGCTCACGGTCACGCCGGACAGGGCCGCGGCGAGCCGCTCGGCCGCCGGCTTCATCAGCGAGCAGTGAAACGGCGCACTCACCGGCAGCAGCACGCTCTTGCGGCCGCCGCGCTCCGCCGCCAGCGCCACCGCCCGCTCGACGGCCGGCTTGTCGCCGGCGATGACGATCTGCTGCGTCGAGTTCACGTTGGCAACCTCGACGACCTCGCCCTTCGCCGCGTCGCGCACCACCGCTTCGACGGCGTCGACCGGCAGGCCCATGATCGCGGCCATCGCTCCGGTGCCGACGGGCACCGCCTCCTGCATGAACTCGCCGCGCTGGCGCACGACGCGCACGGCGTCGCGCATTCGCACGGCGCCGGACACGACGAGCGCCGAGTACTCGCCGAGGCTGTGGCCGGCGGTCAGCGCCGGCGTGAGGCCGCGCTCGGCGCACGCGGCGGCCGCGGCGACGCTCGCGGTCAAGACGGCCGGCTGCGTGTTCGCGGTCAGCGCCAGCTCGCTCTCGGGTCCCTCGAACATCAGGCCGCGGAGATCGAAGCCGAGCGCCGCGTTGGCCTCTTCGAACACGGCGCGCGCCGCCGGCGACGCGTCGTGGAACGCCTTGCCCATCCCGACCACCTGCGAGCCCTGCCCCGGAAACAGGAACGCGATTTTGTGATTTTCGATCATTTCACCGCTCGCCTCAACGGAGGCACCGCTTCGGCTCGCGCTACCATCGCATCAGGGCCGTGCCCCACGCGAAGCCACCGCCGAATGCCGCGATGAGGATCAGATCGCCTTTCTTGATGCGTCCGCCCGCGAGGGCCTCTTCCAGGGCGACGTACACCGAGGCCGCGCCGGTGTTGCCGTAGCGGTCGACGTTCACGAACACGCGCTCCATCGGCAGGTTCACGCGCCTCGCGGCGGCCTCGATGATGCGGAGGTTGGCCTGGTGTGGGATGAAGAGGTTCACGTCGTCGGCGGTGAACCCGTTGCGGCTCAGGATGGCCTCGGTGCACTCGGCGAACATCCGCACGGCGACCTTGAAGACCTCCGCGCCCTTCATCTTCGCGAAGTGCATGCCCTTGTCGACCGTCTCGTGGGTGGCGGGATGGCGAGCGCCGCCGCCGGGCATGTAGAGCAGGTCCCAGTACTGTCCGTCCGAGTACAGGTCGAAATCGATCAGCCCGCTCTCGTCGGTGGACGCCTCCAGCACGGCGGCGCCCGCCGCGTCGGCGAGCAGCACGCACGTGCCACGATCCGTGAAGTCGGTGATCTTCGACAACGTCTCCGCGCCCACGCACAGCACGCGGCGATACTTCCCGGTCTGGATGAACTGCGCGCCGATCGACAGGCTGTACACCGAGCCCGCACAGGCGGCGAGCATGTCGACCGAGCCCACGCGCTTGCAGCCGAGGCGGTGCTGGAGAATGTTGCCCACCGTCGGAAAGAACATATCCGGCGTGGTCGTGCCGACCGCGATGAAATCGATATCGTCGGGCACGAGATTGGCGCGCTCGAGGGCCTGCTGGGCCGCCTTCAGCGCGAGGTCGGAGGTGGCTTCGGTCTCGTCGGCGATGTGACGCTCGCGGATGCCGCTGCGCTGCACGATCCACTCGTCGTTCGTCTCGACCATCTTCTCGAGATCGGCGTTGGTGAGGATCCGCTTGGGCGCGTACGCTCCCACGCTGACGATCTTGGCGCGCGTCATTCGCGGCCTCCCTCCCGGCCGCCGCGCGCGACTTCGGACTCCAGCGCGGCGCGGATGTGCTCGTTGAGCCCCTTCTTGGCCCATTCCGCCGCCACCCGCACGGCGTTCTTGATGGCCTTGGCCGGCGAGCGTCCGTGGCAGATGATCGCCTCGCCGTCGATGCCGAGCAGGGGCGCGCCGCCGAACTCGGTGTAGTCCACGCGCTTGCGGAAGCGCGTGAAGGCCGGCGTCGAGAGCGCGGCGCCGATCTTGGACCGCAGATCGCGCGTCAGCTCTTCCTTGATCATGGCGCCGAGCATCTCGGCCAGGCTCTCGGAGATCTTGAGCGCGACGTTGCCGGTAAATCCATCGGTGACGACGACGTCGCAGGTACCGTTGTAGATGTCGCGACCCTCGACGTTGCCGATGAAGTTGAGTGCGGACTCCTTGAGCTGCTCGTACGCCTCGCGCGTGAGGTCGTTGCCTTTGCCCTCTTCCTCGCCGACGGACAGCAGGCCGACGCGCGGGTTGTCGACGCCGAGGATGTCGCGCGCGTAGACGTGTCCCATCAACGCGTACTGGAAGATGTGCCACGGCTTGGGCGCCACGTTGGCGCCGACGTCGAGCAGCAACGTCGCGCGCTTGAGGCTCGGCAGCACGGTGGCGATGGCCGGCCGGTCGATGCCGCGCAGCACGCCGATGACGAACATCGCGATGGCCATGGCGGCGCCGGTGTTGCCGGCGGAGATGAAGGCCGAGGCGTGGCCGTCGCGCACGAGCTCGGCGGCCACGCGGAGCGAGGAGTCACGCTTGCGCCGCAGCGCCTGCGAGGGAGATTCGGCCATGCCGACGACCTGCGAGGCGTGCCGGATCTCCATGTTGAGGCTGCCGACGTGCAGACGCGTGATCTCCCGCTCGATGGCGTCCCGATCGCCAACGAGGATGACCGAGGCGCCGAACTCGCGCACCGCGGCCGCGGCGCCCTCGACGACGACGGTGGGGCCGTGGTCGCCCCCCATCGCGTCGACCGCGATCTTCAGTTACGAGCCTTCGGTCGCGACGATCTCGCGACCTTTGTAGTACCCGCAGTGGGGACACACGCGATGCGGCAGCTTGGCCTCGCGGCACTGCGGACACACCGAGCGTGTGGGCGGCGCCAGCTTGTAGTGCGTGCGGCGCTTGCGGCCGCGGGTCACGGAGTGGCGTCGCTTCGGCAGCGGCATCGGCGTCTCCTCTTGGTGCTCTGGGTCAGTGGCGCAGGCGCGTCGCCAGATCGCGGAGCGCCGCCAGGCGCGGGTCGGGCGCGCGCTCGGCGCACGCGCACGGAACGAGATTGCGATTGCCACCGCACGCGGGGCAGAGCCCCCGGCAGTCTTCGCGGCAGAGCGGCTTCATCGGCAGCGCGAGCGTGGTCTCGGTCTCGACCACGCGCTTGAGATCGAGCTCGTCGTTCGTGTAGAAGTCGACGTCGAGATCGTCGGCGCCGAGCTTGACGCTGTCACCGGTCGCCGGGCGCGGCAAGAGCCGCACGTCGACCCGCGCCTCGACGCGCGCGGGGAACGCCTCGAGACACCGTCCGCACGTCTGCGGCACCGTCGCGGTGACACGGCCCTGCACGAGGACGTCGACGCCGTCGGGTGAGATCTGCAGATCGAGCGCATCGAGGCGCCAGGAGGGATCAGAGAATGCGGGCTCGAGCGCGCGCAGATCGGAGACCGCGAGACCCTGTTCCTCGAGCTCGGACACCTTGATCATCATCTCGGTGGACCCGTGTAAGTCTCAGTCATAGAAGGATTTTTCACGTTAACCGGCCCAGTATATCGACGGGGTTTGCGCCAGTCAAGGTGTTTGACGTCAGTTTGACCGCTTCGGAGCCGTTTGCTACGCTTTGCCCCGATGTCCAACGTGCTGAAGACCGGTCTCCTCCTGGGCGTCCTCACGGCTCTCTTCGTCCTCGGTGGCCGAGCGATCGCCGGCGAGCAGGGCATGATCATCGGCTTCGTGATGGCGGCGCTCATGAACTTCGTCTCCTATTGGTTCTCGGACAAGATCGTCCTCGCGATGTACGGTGCTCAGCCCGTCGACGAGGCCCAGGCGCCCGGACTGCACGCGATCGTGCGCCGGCTGGCGACGCGTGCGCAGATCCCGATGCCGCGCGTCTACATCATCCCGACCGACACGCCCAACGCCTTCGCCACCGGCCGCAACCCGCAGCACGCGGCGGTGGCGGTGACCGAGGGCATCATGCGGGTCCTCGACGACGACGAGCTCGAGGGCGTGCTCGCGCACGAGCTGTCGCACGTCACCAACCGCGACGTGCTGATTTCGACGATCGCGGCGACGCTGGCGGGCGCCATCACGTATCTGGCGCACATGGCGCAGTGGGCGGCCATCTTCGGCGGGCGCTCACGGGACGACGAGGAGGGCGGCGGCAACCCGCTGGTGATGATGCTCTTCGCCGTGCTCGCGCCGATCGCCGCGATGCTGGTGCAGCTCGCCGTGTCGCGCTCGCGAGAGTTCCAGGCCGACGCCAGCGGCGCGCGACTGGCGGGACGCTCCTACGGCCTCGCCAAGGCGCTCGAGAAGATCGAGGTCGCCTCACGGCTCGAGCCGCTGCCGGCCAATCCGGCGACGGCGCATCTCTTCATCGTCAATCCGTTGAGCGGACAGAGCTTCGCGCGGCTGTTCTCCACGCATCCCCCGACCGAGGAGCGGATCGCACGTCTCCGCGCGATGCGGCTGGGCTGATGGCGGGCCGGGCGGCAGCCGCCGCCCCGTGACGTTCCTGCGTTCCAACGACGGACTCGTCTGTGCGGCGTGGGCCGCCGCCGTGTGCCTGCTCGCAATGGTTGCCGCGTCTGCGTGCGCGCAGGCAGCCGGGCCGGTCGTGCAACAGCCCGATACCGTGTTCCTCGAAGAGCTGACGTGGACCGAGCTGCGTGCCGGTATCCAGGCGGGGAAAACCACGATCATCGTCCCGATCGGCGGCACGGAGCAGAACGGCCCCCACATGGCGCTGGGCAAGCACAACGCTCGCGTGAGGACGCTGGCCGAGCGCGTCGCGCGCACCCTCGGTGATGCGTTCGTCGCTCCGGTGATCGCCTACGTTCCCGAGGGCGCCCTGCAGCCCGCGACGGGGCACATGCGGTTCCCCGGCACGATCACCGTCCCCGACGACGTGTTTCGGGGGGGGCTCGAGTCCGCCGCGCAGAGCTTCAGGGTCCATGGCTTCCGCAACATCGTCTTCCTCGGCGACCACGGCTCGACGCAGGAAAGCCAGAAGGCGGTCGCCGCGCGTCTCAATCGCGCATGGCACGCGGAGTCGGTTCGCGCTTACGCGATCGACGCCTATTACCGCGCGGCGACCGTCGAGTTCCGCGAGCTGCTGAAAGCGCGGGGCTACCGGGCCGAGGAGCTCGGCGAGCACGCCGCGCTGCCCGATACCTCGCTCACCCTCGCGCTCGATCCCCGTCTCGTCCGGCCGATCGCTCCACGTGATGACGACCGGCTGCCCGGCGTCGGCACCGGCGTCGAGGGTGATCCGCGTCGCGCGAGCGCGGAGCTGGGGCGGCTCGGCGTCGAGCTGATCGTGACGCGCACCGTGGCGGCAATCAAGGCCTCGACCACCCATCGCTGAGAGAGGACTGATGCACTCCAATCGAGCGTGGTCTCTGGTGGCAGTGCTCGTGACGCTCACGCTGTTCGGCGGCGCGTCGCGCGCGGTCTCGCAGGCGGCCGGCCGTGTCGAGAGCATTCCCGGCATGCCGCCGGTGACGAATCCGACGAATCTCTACAGCGAGACCACGGCGGACAAGCTCAGCCCGGCGCTCGCCAACGTTCCCCCGCGCGTGTACGTGCCGAACGTGAAATCGCACGAGGTGCACGTCATCGATCCGGCGACGTTCACGGTGATCGATCGGTACAAGGTCGGCAAGAACCCGCAGCACGTCGTGCCGTCGTGGGATCTCACGACGCTATGGGTGACGAACAACGCGGAGGGCCGCACCGACGGGACCCTGACACCCATCGATCCGATCACCGGCAAGCCGGGGCCGGACGTCGCCGTCGACGACCCGTACAACATGTACTTCACGCCCGACGGCAAGTCGGCCGTGGTCGTGGCGGAGGCCATGAAGCGCCTCGACTTCCGCGACCCGAAGACGCTGGCGCTGCAGGGCTCGGTGTCGGCGCCGCGCTGCGGCGGTATCAACCACGGCGACTACGCCATCGATGGGCGCTACCTGATCATGACGTGCGAGTACGCGAGCCGGCTGGTCAAGATCGACTGGCGCGCCCGCAAGGTGCTCGGCTACCTCACTCTACCCGACGGCGGCATTCCGCAAGACGTGCGCGTGAGTCCCGACGGCGCGATCTTCTACGTCGCCGATCTCAAGGCGGGCGGCGTGCACCTGGTCGACGGTGACGCGTTCAAGCACGTCGGCTTCATCAAGACCGGCGTCGGCACGCACGGCCTCTATCCCAGCCGCGACGGCACGAAGCAAGGGCAGCGTGTCGGTCGTCGACTTCTCGACTCGCCAGGTCGTCGCCACGTGGACGTTGCCGCGCGCCGGCAGTCCCGACATGGGCAATCTGAGCGTGGACGGCAAGCACCTGTGGCTCTCGGGCCGCTACGACCGCGTCGTCTATGTCATCGACACGTCCACAGGCGAGGTCATCAAGACGATCCCCGTGGGTCACGAGCCCCACGGCCTCACGGTGTGGCCGCAGCCCGGACGCTACTCGCTCGGCCACACCGGCAACATGCGCTGAAAGGAATGAGCGTCGAGCCCGTCGTTCGTATCATCGGCGTCCGGAAAGTCTTCGGGCTGGTCGCCGTGCTCGACAGCGTCAGCCTCGACATCCGCGCCGGCGAAGCCGTCGCGCTGCTCGGCGCCAACGGCGCGGGCAAGACGACGCTGCTGAAGATCCTCGCCACGCTGCTGCGCCCCACCCGCGGAGCGGCGACGATCGCCGGCCACGACGTCGCGCGCGCGCCGGAGGCCGTGCGCCCGCTGCTCGGCGTCGTCGCCCACGGCGCGTGGGTCTACGACGATCTCACCGCGCGCGAGAACTTGAGATTCTGGGCGACCGTCGGCGGTCTCGACGCGTACGCCGACGATCTCACCGTCGCGCTCGCAGGCGTCGGCCTCGAGCGCGTCGCGGACGCGCGCGTGCGGACGTTCTCCGCGGGGATGAAGCGCCGGCTCTCGCTCGCGCGCGTGATGCTGGCCCGCCCGCGCGTGCTGCTGCTCGACGAGCCGTTCGCCGGGCTCGATCAGCGCGCCCGCAAGTGGCTCGAGGGTCGGCTGGAGGCGATGAAGGCCGCGGGCGCCGCGCTCCTCATGGTGACGCATTCGTTCGGCCGTGAGCTCGGCATCGCCGATCGTCTGGCCGTGCTGGCCGGCGGCCGCATCGCGCTCGATACCGCGCGCGGCACCCTCGGCCCCGACGACGTGCAGCGGCTCTACGCGGCGCACGCCGAGGAATCCGCATGAGCTACGCGCGGCGCGCGCTGGCCGTGGCGTGGAAGGATCTTGCCGTCGAGCGGCGCTCGAAGGAGACGCTCAACGCCCTCGTCTTCTTCTCGCTGCTCCTGCTGTTCGTGTTCCAGTTCACGCTCGGCGGCGACCGCGAGCGGCTCGCGGCAGTCTTGCCGGGCGTGCTGTGGCTCGGCTTCGTCCTCAGCGCGCTGCTCGCGCTCGGGCGAACGTTCCTCGTCGAGCGCGAGCACGACTGCTGGGAAGGGCTGCTGCTGGCACCGGGAGACAAGTCCGCCATCTATCTCGGCAAGCTCGCCGGCAACCTGGCGCTCATGCTGGTGGTCGAGGCGCTCGTCCTCGGACTGTTCGTCGTGTTCTTCGACATCGACCTCGGCCGCGCGCTGCCGGGCCTGCTCGTCGTCGTGCTGCTCGGCACGCTCGGGCTGGCGGCCGTCGGCACGCTGTTCGCGGCGATGACCGCCAACGTGCGTGCGCGCGAGCTGCTCTTTCCCGTCCTGCTGCTGCCGGTGCAGGTGCCGGTGTTGCTCGCGACGGTGAAGGCGACGGAGGCGCTGCTGCTCGGCGAGCCGCTCGGCGCCGTCGGGCACTGGGTGAAGCTGCTGCTCGCGGCCGACGTCGTCTATGTCGTCGTGAGCCTGCTCACGTTCGACGTGGTCCTCGAGGCCTGAGCGATGGTCAAGACGCTCGGCTGGCTCACCGCAGCGGCGCTCGCCGCCGGCCTGGTGATGGCCTTCGGTGTCGCGCCGCGCGAGGTCACGCAGGGCAACGTCCAGCGCATCATGTACGTCCACGTGCCGCTGATCCTCGCCTCGTACGTCGCGTTCGTCGTGCTCGCCGTCGCCTCGCTCGTCTACCTGGTGCGTCGCGACCCGGCCGCCGACGGTGTGGCCCACGCCTCGGGCGAGGTCGGCGTGATGTTCGTGGGCCTCGGCATCGCCACCGGTTCGATCTGGGGCAAGCCGACCTGGGGCACGTGGTGGACGTGGGACGCGCGGCTCACCAGCGTGGCGATCCTGTTCGTGATGTATCTCGGCTATCTGCTGCTGCGCGGCACGATCGACGACCCCGAGCGCGCGGCGCGCTATTGCGCGGTATTGGGGATCGTGGCGGCCCTCGACATCCCGCTCGTACACTTCTCGGTGTACTGGTGGCGGACGCTGCACCAGCCGCCGTCGCTGATGAAGCCGGGCGGCTTCACGGGATCGTCGTCGATTCTCTGGCCCCTGCTCGTCAATCTCCTCGCGTTCATCCTGCTCTACGTCTATTTCGTCGCGCGGCGGGCGCGCCTGCTGCGCGCCCAGGCGGAGGCCATCGCCTGATGCCCGACCACTGGAGCTTCGTGGCCGCCGCCTACGGCCTCACCGCCGCCGTCCTCCTCATATATTGGCGCCGCCTGGCCACGAAGGAGCGCGAGGTCGAAGCGTCGAAACGGTTGAACGCGGAGCGCAGCCGGGAACCATCTATAACAGGCCACCCACGGTCCGAGCCGGCCTCGCGGACCCCGCTACAACAAAATCAACGACCGGGCGCCCCGCTCCCGTGAAACCAAAGTTTCTTGTCGGCGGAGCAGTGATTGCGGCAGCGCTCGTCTACATGATCTACGCGGGCGTCACCCAGTCCGCCGTCTACTTCGTGACGCCGTCCGAGCTCGGCAGCGCGCCGGTCGCCGGCAAGGCGTATCGTCTCGGCGGGATGGTGGAGCGCGGGTCGCTACGCTGGGAGCCCAGCACGTTGTCGCTGACGTTCGCGCTCTCCGACGGCAAGGCCAGTGTCCCCGTGCGTCACAAGGGGGCACCGCCCGATCTCTTCGGCGAGGGCCGCGGCGCCGTCCTCGAGGGCTCCTGGACTCCCGAGGGCTATTTCCGCGCGACGCACATCATGGCGAAGCACTCCGAGGAGTACAAGGCGCCGCACGACACGAACCAGGCGAGCATCAAGGAGCTGATGCGCACGCTCTCGGGCGGTTCGCGATGATTGCCGAAGTCGGCGCCGGCGCGCTCGCGGTGGCGCTCGCCCTGGCCGTCTATGGCAGCGCCGCCGCGGCCGTCGGCGGTCGCACCGGCCGCGCCGCCCTCGTCGAGTCCGCGCAGCACGCGGCGCTCGGCGTCTTCGCGATCGTGACCTCGTGCCTGCTGCTCCTGGCCTGGGCGTTTCTCTCGTTCGACTTCTCCGTGCGCTACGTGGCCAACAACACGAATCTCGGCACGCCGTTCTACTACCGACTCACCGCGGTCTGGGGCGCCCTCGAAGGCTCGATCGTCCTGTGGGCGTGGATGCTGTCGCTCTACACGCTCATCATCGTGGTGCGCCACCGCACGAGCGCGCGCGACCTCTATCCGTGGGTTCTCGCGGTCATGCTCGGCGTGCTCGCGTTCTTCCTGCTGGTGATGACGGTGCCGGCGCCCGTCTTCCAGCGGCTGACGCCGGTGCCCGCCGACGGCCGCGGCCTCAACCCGCTGCTCGAGGACTCGGGGATGATCACGCATCCCGTCGCGCTCTATCTCGGCTTCACCGGCTTCACGGTGCCCTTCGCGTTCGCGATCGCCGCGCTGGTCACCGGCCGCGTCGGGGACGCGTGGATCACGACGACGCGGCGCTGGACGATCACCGCGTGGTATTTCCTGTCGCTCGGCCTGCTCATCGGCGGCTGGTGGAGCTATCACGTGCTCGGCTGGGGTGGTTACTGGGCGTGGGATCCGGTGGAGAACGCGGCGTTCATGCCGTGGCTGACCGGCACCGCGTTCCTGCACTCCGTGATGATCCAGGAGCGGCGCCGCATGCTGCGGCTGTGGAACCTCGCGCTCGTCATCATGACGTTCTCGCTCACGCTGTTCGGCACCTTCCTCACGCGCTCCGGCGTCATCGCCTCCGTGCACGCGTTCACCCAGGGCTCGATCGGCGTCTTCTTCTTGTCGTTCCTGGGCCTGGTGCTCGTGGTCGCGCTGGTGCTGCTGGCCTGGCGCTGGGAGGCGCTGGGCGCGCAGGGCGAGCTCGATTCGGTCGTCTCGCGCGAGTCGGCGTTCTTGCTCAACAACGTGCTGCTCGTGGCGGCCACGTTCACCGTGTTCTTCGGCACGGTCTTCCCGCTGCTGTCAGAGGCGATGCGCGGGGTGAAGGTCAGCGTCGGCGCGCCGTTCTTCAACCAGGTGAACGTGCCGCTCTTTCTCGGACTGCTCTTTCTCATGGGCATCGGGCCGCTCATCGCCTGGCGTCGCGCGTCGCTGGACAATCTCAAGCGCAACTTCCTCTGGCCCATCGCCGTCGGCATCGCAGCCGCCGCGGTCTTTCGACTGGTCGGCGTGCGCTCGATGATCGCCGTGCTCTCACTGACGCTCACCGTGTTCGTGGCATCGACGATCACCGTCGACCTCGTGCGCGCGACGCGCGCGCGGTTGCGCACGGGCGAGCGCTTGCCCGGCGCGCTCGGCGGCCTGCTGCTGCGCCACAATCGCCGCTACGGCGGGTTCGCCGTGCACCTGGGCATCCTGGTCGTCG
>Ga0209474_10003385_pt1 | contig 14017 bp, 11 predicted proteins | sample GraSoiAngelo_145_FD_185902 | JGI IMG/M metagenome (GOLD analysis project Ga0209474, IMG submission 185902) | Grasslands soil microbial communities from the Angelo Coastal Reserve, California, USA - 14_1009_05_20cm (SPAdes) (version 2) | ecosystem: Environmental > Terrestrial > Soil > Grasslands...
CCGAGCGGCGGAGTATCGGCAGCGGCGCCGCGATACTGCATCACGACGACTCGCGGCGCGCAGGTGCTGCCCTGCGCGACCCCAAGCAGCGCGCCCATGCCGAGCTCGCGCATGCGGCCCTCGTCGAGGATCTCGACGGAGAGGCCGGGGAGGTCGGGGCCGGCAAGCGCGGCGGCGCGCTCGGCCATGCTCTCGGGGTAGAGCTCGTTGGCCGGCTCGGAGACGAGATCGCGGGTAAAGGCGACCGATTCGGCGGCAGCGCCGAGCGCACGATAGGCCTGCTTGGCCTCGCTGGGCGCCGTAGTCGCGACTGTGAGCGCGGCGAGCGACGGCTTCTGCTCGGGTTTCTGCTTGGTGCGGTATTTGTCGAACCGGTAGGCGCGCAGCGCCGCACCGAAGGCGAGACGGGCGGCGACCTCGGCCGGCCTCACCGGCGCGCCGTCGCCGAGATCGATCGCAAAGGTCGCCGCGGTCTCGCCGGCGCCGTTCAGATGCGCCGCGAGGTTGCCGCCGAGATCCTCCAACAGGCGGGCATCGACGGCCTCGGGCCTGCCGAGCCCGGCCAACACGATTCGAGAGAGCGGCAGACCGGGCGGCCCGATCACCGGGACAAGCTCGTTCTTCTTGCCGTGAAAGCGCGCGGCGGCGGCCACCGCGCGCGCGACCGCGCCTTGGGTCGCCTCGTCGAGCCGCCGAGCCGGCGCCGTCAGCACCCGCTCCTCCCACACGCCGACCACCACGGCGCCGGATTGCGGCAGCGTAAATTCGGCGAAGCGGATGTCCATGGGGATACCTTGCGGAGCGCTGATGGGTTGGGGCGCGATAGACGACAGCGCCGGCCCGAGTCAATGCCGCTGATCACGGCAGCGCTCGGGGCTGCGGCGGCAATACTATGGCCGCGCCAGCGCGGGGCCACTATGATCCGGCCGCGATGCCCGTGCCAGCCAAACTGCCAATCACCCTGCCAATAACCAGCCTCGACCGCTACATTCTGCGGCAGTGCCTCAGCGTGACATTGTTCGTCACCGCGGCGCTCAGCGCGGCGGTGTGGCTCGCACAGTCGCTGCGGCTGATCGCCTCTCGGTGGACGTGTTTCTCTACCTCGCGCTGCTGATCCTGCCGCGCTTCTTCGATATCGTATTGCCGATCGGCGCCTTCATCGCGGTCCTGTTCATCTTCAACCGGCTGACCTCGGAGAGCGAGCTCGTGGTGATGCGCTCGGCCGGCCTCAGTCCGCTCGCGCTGGCGCGCCCGGTCATGATTCTCGCGGGCATCGGCTTTGTCGTGCTGATGAGCCTGTCGGCCTATTTCCTGCCGACCTCGAACCGCGAGTTCAAGGATCTGCAATTCGAGATCCGCAATCGCTTTGTCTCGAGTCTGCTGCAGGAGGGAACGTTTACCAACATATCCGACAAGCTGACGATTTATATCGGCAGCCGCAATGAGCGCGGCGAGATCACTGGGATCCTGATCAACGACGAGCGCGACCCGCAACAGCCGGTCACACTGTTCGCCGAGCGCGGTGCCTTCGCCGATGCCCAGAACGGCTCGCGGATCATCCTGGTCAACGGCAACAGGCAACGTTTCGACCGCGCCAGCGGCAAACTCTCGGTGCTGACCTTCGACAGCTATACGCTCGACCTCGCGACGTTGCGCGACGCACCGGTGGTGCGCTTTCGCGAGGCGCAGGAGCGCTTTCTCGGCGAATTGTTCTTCCCACCGGCGGAGATCGACGGGACGACCTACCGCAGCTTTATCGTCGAGGCGAACACGCGCCTGGCGGTGCCGCTTGCGGTGTTCAGCTTTGTGATGATCCCGCTCGCCTGCCTGTTGCCCGGCGAGTTCAACCGGCGCGGTCAGCTGCAGCGGGTATTGCTGGCGGTTCTGTTCGCGCTGTTGTTCCAGTCGACCGATCTCGGGGTCAAGAACCTGGCGGCGAGCAATTACGCCGCGATCCCGTTGATGTACTTCATCGATCTCTTGCCGTTGACGCTCGGGTTTGGAATCCTGCTGTTCGGTGGGATCAGGCTCGGCGTCTGGCGGCCGGCAACGGCTCGCTGAAACAGCTGAGCGCCAGGGGAGCGGCAGGGGCTGGCGGTGCAACTCGCGCGGATCCTCTCGGCGTATATCGCCCGCCAATTCTTCGCCTGGTTCGCCGGCGTTTTCGGCACGATGGTCGCGGTGACCTTTCTGCTCGACTATCTCGAGCTGCTGCGCCGCGGCGGCGGCCGGGCGCAGGCGAATTGGGGGGTCCTCTTAGAGATGGCGGCGCTGAAGCTGCCGCACACCGCGCAGGAGGTCATGCCGTTCGCGATCCTGTTCGGCACAATGCTGGCGTTCTGGCGACTGACTCGCAGCAACGAGCTGGTGGTGGCCCGTGCCGCCGGCGTTTCGGTCTGGCAATTCCTGATGCCGGCGATTCTGGTCGCATTGATCGTCGGGGTTGTCGCGGTCACGGTGTTCAATCCGATCGCCTCGACGATGGAGGCACGCTTCGAAAAGCTCGACAACCGCATCCTGCGCCAGAGCGCCGACCCGACGATGTTGTCGCAGCGCGGCTTGTGGCTGCGGCAGAGCGACGCGGCGGACGGCCAGATCCTGATCCACGGCGAAAGGCGGGTGGCGCCCGAATTGCTGCTCGACAAGGTTACCGTGTTCTTCATCGATCGCCTGATGGCGTTCACCTCGCGCATCGAGGCCAAGTCGGCGCGGCTCGAAAACGGCTCCTGGCTCGTCGAGGAGGGCCAGCGCTTTCGCCCAAACGAGGCGGCTGAGCCGTTCGGCCAGCTGCGTCTGCCGACCAAGCTGACCACCGCCAAGATCGAGGAAAGCCTGGCCTCACCCGATACGATGTCGTTCTGGGACTTGCCCGGTTACGTCTCCCTGCTTGAGCAATCCGGGTTCTCCGCCGAGCGTCATCGGCTGCACTTCAATGTGCTCTTGGCGCGCCCTTTCCTGTTTTGCGCGATGGTGCTGGTGGCGGCGACCTTCAGCCTACGGATGCAGCGGCGCGGTGGTGCGACGCTGATGATCGTCAGCGGCGTCGCGGCCGGCTTCCTGTTGTATTTTCTGTCCGACATCGTCTTTGCGCTCGGTCTGGCGGCGAAGATCCCGGTTCTGCTGGCCGCCTGGACTCCGACTGGCGTAAGCATGATCTTTGGCGCTTCGATGCTGCTGCATCTCGAAGATGGATGAGCAGAAGCTTTTGATTTGACACGGCTGCCAAAGGACATTCTCCGATAGGTTGAGGCAAGTTCCCCGAGAAGCTTCCGCAGAGGCGCAACGCGACGGATGACAGGTTTCCTCAGACCTGCGGCACCGCACATGGCGACGAGACGCGCCGGGCTCTCGCTGATCGTCCTGGTCGTCGGCCTGTTGTCCGCCGCTGTCCCGGCGCTGGCGCAGCTCGCGGCGGGGGGGCATCGGCCGGAGCGCAACGCGCCGGTCTTGTTCCAGGCCGACGAAGTGCAATACGACGAGCAGCTCGGCCTGACCGTCGCCAGAGGGCATGTCGAGATCTCGCAGGGCGGGGAAATCCTGCTGGCAGATACGGTCAGCTACAACCAGCGCACCGATACCGTCACGGCCTCTGGCCATGTGAGCCTGTTGATGCCGACCGGCGAGATCGCTTTTGCCGATTTCATGGAATTGCGCGACTCGATGAACAACGCGTTCGCGCAAAATGTGCGGATGCTGCTCGCCGACCGCTCGCGGCTCGCGGCCAATACGGCTCGGCGCATCGCCGGCAACCGCTTCGAATTGCGGCGCGGCGTCTATTCGCCCTGCGATCTATGCCGCGACAATCCAAGCGCGCCGCCGGCCTGGCAATTAAAGGCGCGCGAGATCAGCGATGACAAGGAATACAAGCTGATCGAGTTCCGCGACGTCGTGATGGAAATCGACGGCTGGCCGGTGTTCTACGCGCCGTACCTGTCGCAGCCCGAGCCTGGGGTAAAGCGCGCCAGCGGGTTTATGATGCCGAGCTTCGGGAACTCGAACACCGTCGGTTTTCACGCGACGATCCCGTATTTCTGGGCAATCGATCGGGACAAGGACCTGACCTTGACGCCGCGTTTCATGACCCGCGGCGGCGAGCTGTTGGCGGCGGAATACCGCGAGCGGTTCGGCAACGGCATCCTCGGGGCGGTGGCGAGTGTCAATCACAGCAATGCCGGCGAGAACGGCGATACCAGCACCAGCAAGCGGTGGCGCGGTCATGTCGACGCGGGGGGCGTCTGGGACCTCGACGAGACTTATCGCACGGGGTTCCAGCTGCAGCGCGTCTCCGACCTGACATACCTGCAGCGGTTCGGTTTCACCTTGCCGTTACTCAATGCGATGATTTCCCGCGGCTATCTCGAAGGGTTCGAGCCGCGCGCCGGCACCGACATCAACGCCTATGTGTTTCAACCGCTGACGCCGGGCCTCAGCGATGCAGCGCAGCCGATCGTCCTGCCGGTGGCCAATCGCTTCTGGCAAAGTGAACCCGACGGCTGGGGCGGAAGATGGAAGCTCAATGCCAATTTGCTCAACATCATGCGCCAAGTCGGCACGCAGACCCGCCGTCTCTCGCTCGGCAGCGAATGGGACAAGAATTTTCGTGACGGGATCGGCGGCCAATACCGTTTTAGCGCCAGCCTGCGCGGCGACGCCTATTCGGTCAACGGTTTGAACCCGAAATCGAACCCCGATCTGCCGAGCGCCTTCTTCTCGCAAAACGGCATGCCGGCGATCGACCCGATCAGCACCAACTTCTTGACCGGCCGGTTCTTCCCGCAACTCGGGCTGACCTGGAGCTACCCGCTGATCAATCGTTTCAGCGATACGACCGCGATCATCGAGCCGATCGCCGGCGCCTATGTCGCGCCGTCGAGCGGCAACAGTCACCGGATACCCAACGAGGACAGCCTCGGTTACGAATTCCGCGCCTTCAGCCTGTTCCGCCCCGACCGGTTGGCCGGCTACGACATTCTCGATACCGGGCAGCGCGTCGATTACGGCCTAAGGCTCGGCCTCTATAATAAGAGCGCCGGCTATTACCGCATGCTGATCGGGCAGAGCTACCGCGCCCAGAACAACCTGTTCCTGCCGCCGAGCTCCGGTGCGGCGGAGCGGCTGTCGGACATCGTCGGCAATATCGTGCTGGCGCCGAGCTCTTATCTCGATCTGGTCTACCGCTTCCGGTTCGACAAACGGAGCCTGAGCACCCAAACGCAGGAGGTCGGGCTCAATGGCGGGCCGCAAAGCTTGCGGATCGGCGGATCGTTCCTGTTGGTTGCGCCGCAGACGCAAAGCGATCTGATCACCAATCTCGCCGCCGGGCAGAACATTCTCTACGGCAAGCGCGAGCAGGTGATGTTCAACGCGACGGCCAAGCTCACCCGCTATTGGTCGCTGACCGGCAGCGAGACGCTGAACCTGACGAACTCGACCAATTTCGTGAACGGCGTGCCGACGCCGCAATCAAACAGCGTCAGCCTTTATGCGACGCTGGCGGGGATCTATCAGGACGAGTGCATGGCGTTTATCGCCTCCGTGACCCAATCCGGGATCCGGACCGGCGACGTTACGCCGGGCATCTCCGTCATGTTCAGCATCGTCTTCAAGAATCTCGGCGAGATCGGCGGGAACGTGCTATCGACGCAAGGCGGCCTGTTCTAGGCCGTGCCTTGCTCGGATTGGCTTCGGAAAATCGCCGTGGCCGGTGCAGGCGGAGGCGCGGTTCAGCGCCTGCGGCGGCGGCGGCGTCGTTCTCGCGACGGTGATCGAGGCTCCGCGGTCGAGGCGCGGCCAGCGCCGCGCCATCGCTTCAAGCCATCGCGGGCCTGTCGAGCCGGTGTGGCGGCGGCGCCTAACTCAGCGCGGCAGGCGGGGCAGATCGGGTATATCAAGGCTGCGGCAACGTCAGCGACGCGGCGATCATCACAACGAGAAAGATCACCAGCGGCACCGAAATCAAAAACCACTCGTCCTGCTGCATCGGCGGTTCCCCCCAAACCAGAGCTCGAGACTTCCCCCAAACCACAGAGTAGAACATGTGAAGGTGAAACGTTAATCCTCAGCTAACACCCTGCGGATTATTGCTAGACTGCTTGGCAAAAGTCGTGCGGCGGATATGACGCGCGGCGGCAGAGATCGAACGCCGCGTGCGGCAGAAAAACTGGTGAATGCAACCGCCACCAATTAGCAAACTTTTAACGGTATCGCGGGCTTCTCTGCGCATCAGACAACAGAATCGATCCGACGATGGCGTGGGGTAACGAACGGACGGTATCCCGAATCGTCGGATTCTTCCGGGACGCCGAGTGGCTGACACTCGAACGTGTGCGGGTCTATGCGATCACGGTGATCGCCGTATCGGTTGGCAGTATTGTCTACACCTTTGCCGGCCATGGTTTTGACGATCCCGCAGGCCACGCGGTCGGCACCGATTTCGTCAGCTTTTGGACGGTTTCGTGGGCCCTCCTCAACGGGCATCAGAACGCGGTCTACGACCCCACAGCGCTGGCTGCATTGGAACAGACCGTAATCCCGCGCAGCGCGGCGGCGTTCTATGCTTGGCAATATCCGCCGATCGCTCTGCTGCTCGTCTATCCGCTGGCGCTGCTGCCTTATCTGGCGGCACTCGGTGTTTGGCTCGCCGGCGGATTCCTCTGCTATCTGAGCGCGTTGTGGCGCATCGTGCCGCGGGCGCTGACGCTGTTGCTTGGGCTTGGGTTCCCGGCCGTCCTGCTAACGGTCACGCACGGGCAAAACGCGTTTTTAACGGCAGGACTTCTGAGCTGGGGATTACTGTTGCTACCGGCCCAGCCGGTTGCCGCCGGGGTGCTGATCGGCGCGCTCGCCTTCAAGCCGCAATTGGCGCTGTTGTTGCCGGTCGCGCTGATTGCCGGCGGTAACTGGCGCGCGATCGTCGCAGCCTCCCTGACGGTGCTCGGGTTATCGGCGGCGACGGTCATCTTGTTCGGCGCCGAGATTTGGCGCGATTTCCTGGCGAGCACCGCCCTGAGCCAGCAGATGCTCGATTTGGGGCTGGTACCTTATTTCAAGCTGCAATCGGTATTCGCGGCAATCCGGGTGGCCGGCGGCAGCCTACCGGCAGCCTACGCGGCTCAGATGCTGATCGCGGCCGGTGCAGCGGCGACGGTGGCGTGGATTTGGCGCAGGTCCGGCGATCACGACCTGAAAGCCGCCGCCCTGCTGGCCGCGACGCCGTTGGCGACCCCGTTTGTGCTGGATTACGACCTAATGCTGCTCGCCCCGGCAATTGCTCTGATCGCGCGGAAAAGTGCCCGGCACGGCCCCTTGCCATGGGAAACCAGCATTCTCGGGTTTGCCGCCGCATTGCCGCTGTTTGGCCGGGCGATTGCCGAATACACCAACATCGCTGTTGCCCCGGCCGCAATCGCCGCGCTTTTGGCGATTATTACGCTGCGCTGCCGCGCCGAGGCCGCGCCGGCCCTGAGCGGCAGCCGGCACCGCATCTCGGCCTAAGCCTTCCGAGGCAAGCGACCGGCCATTATTGCCGCACGCCCGAGGCGACACCCGCGAGCCGAGGGTGTAGTCTGGCATTCCGGTTAATAGCAAGGGTTGGTTGTTCGATGCTGCGTTGCTTGGGGGTGTTGCGTTGCCTGTCATTGTGGTGCTGGGGCGCGTTGCTGCTGGCGGTGGTCGTCGGGCCGGGAGCAGCATCGGCGCAGGTTTCAGGGCGGCAGACGGCCGCCGCGCCGCCCACCGGGAAAACCGGGGGGCAGACACCTGGGCAACCACCCGGGCAACAGCCGCATGCCGAAGCTGCGCCGCAACTCGGCATCGCCGCGGTAGTCAATGACGAGGTCATCTCGGTCTTCGACCTGGTCTCGCGGATCCGCCTGGTGATGCTCTCCTCGAACATCCCCGATTCGCCGGAAACCCGGCAACGCCTGGCGGCCCAGGTCTTGCGCTCGTTGATCGACGAGAAACTGCAGCTGCAGGAGGCCAAACGGCAGAGCGTCACCGCCAGCGACCAGGAGCTCAACAAGGCACTCGACCAGATCGAGAAGCAGAACAACATGAAGCCCGGCCAGCTCAACGAGTTCCTGAAGTCACGCGGCTTAGACCGTGGTCAGCTGGTCGATCAGATGACCGCCTCGATTGTCTGGGCGAAGCTCGTCAAGCGCCAGGCGGCGCAGTCGGCGTCGATCTCGGATGACGAGATCGATGAGGCGCTGAAGCGGGTCAAGGAACATGCCGGCGAGCCGCAAAGCCGGGTCGCCGAGATTTTTCTCGCGGTCGACAACCCGGCGCAGGACGATCAGGTGCGCCAAGTCGCCGAACGGCTGACCGCGCAGATGAAGCAGGGCGCCCGATTCTCCGCGATCGCCCGGCAATTCTCGCAATCGGCGACGGCGGCGGTCGGCGGCGATATCGGTTATGTCCGCCCCGATCAGCTGGCACCCGAATTGGCCAAGGCGGTGGCGACATTGCGGCCCGGCGAGCTGTCGCCGCCGATCCGCACTGGCGGCGGCTATTATCTGCTGCTGGTGCTCGACCGTCGCACCGGCGGCGCCGGCACCGGTGCGCAGGAGCCGATCTTCGACATCGTGCAGGTGGTGTTTCCGTTCCCGGCGCAGGCCAATGAGGCGGCCAAGCGCGGCGCGCTGGCGGAAGCCGAAGCGGTACGCGGGCAAGCCAAGGACTGCGATGCGATGCGCAAGTTCAGCAAGGAGAAGGCGTCGCGATTGTCGAGCGAAGGAAAATTGTCCGCGAGCCAGATCGCGACGGAGATGCGCAAGGTCATCGAAACGATGCCGATCGGCCAGGTGTCGCAGCCGATCGTGCAGAAGAACGGCGTCGGCGTCATCATGGTGTGCGGCAAGACCGCCGGCAGCACCGGCGGGATCAGCCGCGACGATGTCGCCGAAACCATCCTGCGCCAGCGCTTCGACACGCTGGCGCGGCGCTATCTGCGCGACCTGCGGCGCACCGCCTATGTCGATGTGAGGGCGTGAGACAGATACCGCTTCCGCTCGCCCTGACGATGGGCGAGCCGGCCGGGATCGGCGGCGAGATCGCGCTCTCGGCCTGGCGCCGCCGCGGTGACGGCGTCCCGGCGTTTTATGTGATCGACGATCCCGACCGGCTCGTGGCGTTGGCCGCGCGGCTCGGCTGGGATGTGCCAATAAAGCGGATCGATGCGCCGGAACGGGCACCGGCGATGTTTCGGGACGCGCTGCCGGTCTTGCCAGTCGACGGCAAGGTCAAGGCCGGGCCGGGGCGGCCGGAGACCGCCGACGCGGCGCTCGTGATCGGCGCGATCGACCGGGCGGTCACCGATGTGCAGAGCGGCAAGGCGGCGGCGGTCGTCACCAACCCGATCAATAAGGAGGCGCTGTATCGCGCCGGGTTTCGACATCCCGGGCATACCGAATATCTCGGCGAGCTGGCCGGCCGGTTGTATCGCAAGCCGGGCGCGACGCCGGTCATGATGCTGGCATCGCCGGAGTTGCGCGTCGTGCCGGTGACGATCCATCTGGCGCTGCGCCAAGCCATCGACGTGTTGACCAGCGCGATGATCGTCACGGCCGGTCGGGTGACGCATACGGCATTGCAGCGCGATTTCGGGATTGCCACGCCGGTGCTCGCGATCGCCGGGCTCAACCCGCATGCCGGCGAAGGCGGCAGTCTCGGGCGCGAGGATCTCGACATCGTCGCGCCGGCCGCCGCCGAACTGCGTGCCGACGGCATCGATGCGCGCGGGCCGCTGGCCGCCGATACGATTTTTCATACCACGGCCCGGCGGGGCTATGACGCAGCGCTCTGCATGTATCACGACCAGGCGCTGATCCCGATCAAGACGCTCGATTTTGATGGCGCGGTCAACGTCACGCTGGGGCTGCCCTTTATCCGCACCTCGCCCGATCACGGCACCGCCTTCGACATTGCCGGCCAGGGGATCGCCCGGCCGGACAGCCTGATCGCGGCGTTGCGGCTCGCCGCCGAGATGGCGGCGCGGCGCGCTAGCGCCGATCGGAGATAAGATTGGCGTCCCGGCGAAAGCCGGGACCCACCGGTCAGCCGTTCCGTCGCCGGATAGGTGGGTCCCGGCTTTCGCCGGGACGCGGTTTTTGGAATTAGCGCCTTGTCGTCGGATCTGAAACGAAGCGAAGAGCCGAGTCCGAAAACCTTGCCGCCGCTGCGCGAGGTCATTGCCCGGCACGGGATCGCGGCGAAGAAGAGCCTCGGCCAGAATTTCATCCTCGACCTCAATGTGACGCGGCGCATCGCGCGCGCCGCCGCGCCGCTCGATCGGACGAGCGTCATCGAGATCGGACCCGGGCCCGGCGGCTTGACCCGTGCCTTGCTCGAAGAGGGCGCCGACCACGTCGTCGCGATCGAGCGCGACCGGCGCTGCCTCGCCGCGCTCGGCGAGCTTGCCATGGCCTATCCCGGCAAGCTCGAACTGGTCGAGGGCGATGCGCTGAAACTCGATCCGGCAGCGTTGGCCGCCGCGCCGCGCAAGATCGTCGCCAATTTGCCGTACAACATCGCGACCGCGCTGCTGCTGCGCTGGCTCGACCGGATCGGCGACTACCAGGGCCTCTTCCTGATGTTTCAGCGCGAGGTCGCCGAGCGTCTCGTTGCGCGGCCGCGCAGCCCTTCCTATGGAAGGCTGTCGGTCATCACGCAATGGCTGACCGAGCCGAAGATCCTGTTCGACCTGCCGCCGCGCGCCTTTGTGCCGCCGCCGAAGGTGACGTCGAGCGTCGTGTCATTGACGCCGCGCCCGGCACCACTCATGTCCGCCGACAAGGCGATACTCGAACGGGTAACCGCCGCGGCTTTCGGGCAGCGCCGCAAGATGCTGCGCTCAAGCCTGAAGAACCTCGGAGTGCCGGTCGAACCGTTGCTTGCCGCGGCCGGGATTGCGCCGACCGCGCGCGCCGAGGAACTGTCGGTCGCCGAATTCTGCGCCCTGGCACGGGGGATCGAAGCCGCCGGCTGATCAAGCCGGCGCGAAGTGCCGCATAAAATACTGGTAGGTCTCGTCCGGGGCTTCCTCCGGCACGTAATGGCCGCAGGGGAGCGCGCCGCCCCAAGCGTCGGTCGCATAATTCCGCTGCCAGACCGCGAGCACATCGCCATGCACACCCTCGGTGTGGCTCCGTGCCCCCCAGATCACCAGGAGCGGCACGGTGATCTTGTTGCCGGCCTCGAAATCCGCCTTATCCATCTCGAAATCGCAGGTCGGGCAGGCGCGGTAATCGGCGCAGGAGCCCTTGATCGTCTTCCAATTGAAGCAGCGGACGTATTCGGCGAAAGCCTCGGGATCGAAGAAGCTAAGCCCGATCCCGGGCCGCGACAGCTTTTTCTCCATGAACCATTGCGCCGGCACCCCGGCCATCATGCGTTCCGGAAAATCGTAGGGCTGGGCCATCATCGCCCAATGCCAGGAGCGAAGCGCCCATTCCCGCGAGGTGTGGGTCCAGATGTGATGGTTCGGCAGGATGTCGACCAGCGCGGCGCGCTTCACCCGGTCGGGGTGGTCGAGGCACATCCGGGCGACGGTGCGGGCGCCGCGATCGTGGCCGGCGACGAAGAACTCGCGATAGCCGAGGCGTTCCATGATCTCGACCTGATCCTGCGCCATCGCGCGGAACGAGTAGTTGATGTTGTTCGGGCCGGCATCGTCAGGACCGACGCTGTCGCCATAGCCGCGCAGATCGGCGGCGACGACATGGAAATGCTCGGCGAGCCGGTTCGCGATCTTGTGCCAGGACGCGTGGGTCAGCGGGTTGCCGTGCAACAGCAGCAGCGGCGGGCCGTCGCCGCCATGCCGCAGATGAACGCGCGCGCCTGCTGTCTCGATATCCGTCGTCGTGAAGCCTTCGAACATTGGCCCGCTCCTAGGCTGTCAGCTCAGCGGAAGCATAGCCCCGATTTGCCGCCGGGCGGGGCTTTTCCTCGATGGCCGCTACCCGGAACCGCTGCGCGGTCTGCTGTAAACGCATCGCTGGGGTACCTCGAAATGGATTGCCGCGGCCTTTCGAGGTGTGCAAGCTGAACGCCGTTCAGTTTGCGATTGCGACGCAACCAGCAGCATCCCTACCGCGGAGGAACCATGAGCGGTCACGCCCACCTCACCCCGGCACAGATCCGTGCCAAGCTCAATCATCCGATCATCGACGGCGATGGCCACTGGGTCGAGTACGATCCGGTGTTCAGCGAGCAGATGCGCAAGGTGGGGGGCGACAAGGCGGCCGACGGCTTCCTCGCCGCGATGGCGGTGACGCGCGATTCACTTCTGCTCAGCGTCGAGGAACGGCGCCGCCGGCGCGTCTCGATGCCGGGCTTCTGGACCCGGCAAACCGGCAACACCTATGACCGCGCCACGGCGATGATGCCGCATCTGCTATACGAGCGGCTCGACGAGATCGGCTCCGATTTCGCGATCATCTATCCGACCGCGGGTCTGCGCCTGCCGCGCATCAAGGACGACGAGACGCGGCGCGCCGTGATCCGCGCCTACAACATCGTCTCGGCCGGCTATTTCAAGGATCTCGGCGACCGGATGACCCCGGCGACGATCATCCCGATGCACCACCCGGAGGAGGCGATCGAGGAGCTCGAATTCGTCACCAAGCAGCTCGGCTCCAAGGTTGGCATGTTCGGTAGCGCGATGCCGCGCCAAACGGATTCGATCCCGAAGGGGCATCCCGACACCGACCGTCTCGCGGTCTGGTATGAGGTGTTCGGCATCGACAGCATCTACGACTACGACCCGGTGTGGGAGAAATGCCGCGAAGTCGGCATCGCGCCGACCTTCCACAGCGCCGGCAGCAACCAGGCGCTGCGCAATTCGCCGACCAACTTCACCTACAACCATATCGGCCATTTCGCCGATGCCGGCCATGCCGCCGCCAAGGGCATCTTCCTCGGCGGCGTGACGCGGCGCTTCCCGGAACTGCGCTTCGCCTTCCTCGAAGGCGGTGTCGGCTGGGGCGCGCAATTGTTCGGCGATTTGATGGAGCATTGGGAACGGCGCAACATCAAGGCGCTCGACAACATGCGGCCCGACAAGCTCGACCGTAAGCTGTTGGCGGAGCTAGTCGAGAAGTACGGCTACGAGCAGCACGCCGCGGCGCTCAAGGAGCGCGATGGCTGGCCCGACCCCGAGCTGCACATGACCGGCGGCATCGACGATCTCGACGATTTCGGCGCCTGCAAGATCACGCGCAAGCAGGATTGGATCGACCTCTATGCCACGCCGTACTATTTCGGCTGCGAGGCGGATGACCGGATGAACGCAACCGCGTTCCTCAAGCTCAACCCGTTCGGCGCGCAGCTGAACGCGATCTACAGTTCCGATATCGGGCATTTCGATGTCATCGATATGCGCGAGCCGCTGCCGGAAGCCTATGAGCTGGTCGAGGACGGGGTTCTGACGGACGACAATTTCCGCGACTTCGTCTTTACCAATTCGGTGCGGCTCTGGGGCACCCAGAACCCGCGCTTCTTCGAAGGCACACGGGTTGCCAAGGAAGCCGCCGCGGTATTGCAGGCGGCGCAGCAGCCGGTGCTGCAGGACGCCGCGAAGTAGCCGAGTAGCACGAACACTCCTCTTGGTGCGGTGCCCCGAGCGGCACCGCACCGGCGGGTTGTTCTCTACCCAACCAGCGACTTTCGGCCGCGGAATTCCGCGCCAGAGGCAGGCCGGGGACAAACGGTCGCCGCCGTCTCGCGAATCGCCGCGCCCTTTGGTTCGGTTTTATCTCAAATCGAAAAGGTAAGTAGGCTGAAAAGCTATACTTTTCAGTTTCTCTTGAGTTTTCCGAACGAGGCTGAACATCGTTCGAGGTTGCGTCGGTTCGGCTTATGCGTAGGAGCTTCCCTGCCTTGCTTGGAACGACGTTACCTGCGGTCGTCGCGATCTTTGCTGCGGCCACGCTGCTGGCAGCGCAAACACCCGCCTCGGCCGAGACGCTGCTGGAACGCGGCGCCTATCTGACCAAATCGGTCGCGGCCTGCGGCCGCTGCC
>Ga0209474_10003386_pt1 | contig 14017 bp, 17 predicted proteins | sample GraSoiAngelo_145_FD_185902 | JGI IMG/M metagenome (GOLD analysis project Ga0209474, IMG submission 185902) | Grasslands soil microbial communities from the Angelo Coastal Reserve, California, USA - 14_1009_05_20cm (SPAdes) (version 2) | ecosystem: Environmental > Terrestrial > Soil > Grasslands...
GGCTGGGGCGACGGCGGCGAGGACGAGCAGCCCGGCGAGCGCCACGGGCCTCACGGCGTGTACGCCTCGTTGGCGGCCGTCGGCGCGAAGCCGGGCCGGGTCGCCCCGCCCGGCACGTACACGCGGCCGCCGATCACGGCGGTGCCGATGCCGTGGCGCGGCGTCGGCATCGGCTCCTTGGCGATCCAGCGATTGCCGACGGTCTCGTACATCTCGGTCGCGCTGAAGATCCTGAACGGCGCCTCGCCGCCGAAGACGAGGATGCGATCGGGCAGCGCCGCCGCCGCGAGCCCCCCGCGGCCCGCCGGCAGCGGCGGCGCGGTGCGCCAGGAGTCCGTCGCCGGGTCGTAGACCTCCACGTTGCCGTAGTGCTCGCCCCTGAACGAGGCGCGCCCGCCGAGCGCCCAGATGCGACCCTGAAAGGCCACCGCGGCCAGGTGATCGCGCGCGGTCGGCATGGCGTTGGCCCGTGTCCAGCGATTCGTGGCCGGCTCGTACACCTCGTGGGCGTTGCTGGCGCCGTCGGGGGCGCCGCCGAGCGCGTGCAGGCGGCCGTCGAGCACCGCCACGGCCAGCCCCCCGCGCGCGGTCGGCATCGGCGCCCGCGCCTCCCACCGCTCACGGGCGGCGACGAACTCGTACACGCTGTCCAGCGGCGTCCACTGCACGCGCCCGCCGGTGTAGCCGCCGACGACGAAGAGGCGGTCGCCCACGACGGCGGCGGCGGTGTGATGGACGGCCACGGGCAGCGCGGCGCGCGTCTCCCAGATGTTGAGGCTCGGATCGAACGTCTCGACGGTGGTCATCGGCTCGGCGCTCTCGCCGAACCCGCCGATGACCCACACGCGATCGCGCCAGGCCGCGACGGCCACCTCCTGGCGGGGCGCCGGCATCGGCGTCAGGGCCGTCCAGCGGCCGGGCGCCAGCTGGTCGACCGGCGCCGGCGAGTCGGTGATGCGGCCGATGCAGCCGCCGGCGAGCGCGGCCAGCGCCAGCGCGCAGCCCACGAGGACGGGACGGGGGAGACCGGGCATCACGGCGTCACGAGTCCAGGCGCCTATGATGCCGGACGGGCCAGAGCGAGGAAAGCGGCTTCGTCCAGCACGGCGACGCCCAGGCGCCGGGCGTCGACTTCCTTCTTGCCGGCCTCGTCGCCGGCGATCAGATAATCGGTCTTCTTCGACACCGCGCTGCTGACCCGCCCGCCGAGCCGCACGATGAGGTCGGTCGCGGTGTCGCGGGTGAGCGTGGGCAGCGAGCCGGTGAGCACGAACGTCTTGCCCTCGAGCGGGCGAGGGCCCGCGGTGAAGCCGACCTCGGTCATCACGACACCGACGGCGGCGAGGCGGGCGATGACCCCGCGGTTGGCGGCCTCCGCGAAGAACGTCGTCACCGAGGCGGCGATCCGCTCGCCGATGCCGTGGACCTCGGCCACCTCGGCGGCGGTGGCCGCCTGCAGCCGCTCCATGCTGCCGAAGCGGGCGGCGAGCTGCTGGGCGACCCGCTCGCCGACCATCGGAATGCCGAGGGCGTTGAGCAGCCGGGCGAGGCCGCGCGTCTTGCTCGACTGGATGGCGCCCACCAGGTTCCCGGCTGACTTCTCGGCGAAGCGCTCGAGGTCGGCGACCTCCTCGGCGGTGAGCTCGTACAGATCGGCGAAGTTCCGCACGCGGCCGCGATCGACGAGCTGCTCGACGACCGCCTCGCCGAGATGCTCGATGTCCATCGCCCGGCGCGAGCCGAAGTGGCGCAGCCGCTCCTTGAGCTGGGCGGGGCAGGCGGTGTTGGTGCAGCGCCAGTAGACCTCGCCCTCGGGCCGGAAGGCCACACCGCCGCAGGCCGGGCAGCGGTCGGGAAACTTGAACTCGACGCTGTCGGCCGGCCGCTTGGCGGCCACGACCTGGACGACGTAGGGAATGACGTCGCCGGCCCGCTCGATGAGCACGGTGTCGCCCACGCGCACGTCCTTGCGGCGGATCTCGTCCTCGTTGTGCAGGCTCACGTTGCTGATGACCACGCCCGCCAGCGGCACCGGCTCCAGCTTGGCGACCGGCGTCAGGGCGCCCGTCTTGCCCACGTTGACCTCGATCGCCCTCACGACGGTCGTGGCCTGGCGGGCGGCGAACTTGAAGGCGATCGCCCAGCGCGGATGGTGCGTGGTCGAGCCCAGCCGCCGCTGCAGCTCCCGCGCGTCCACCTTCACGACCACGCCGTCGGCGTCGTAGCCGAGGGCGTCGCGGTCGGCCTCCAGCCGCGCGCAGGCCGCCATCACCGCGTCGATCGACTCGGCGCGCACCGCGCGCGGGTTGGTGCGGAAGCCGGCCGCGCGCAGCGCCTCCAGCGCCTCCCAGTGGCTGGCGAACGTCAGGCCCGGCGACCACGAGAGGTGATAGAGGAAGGCGTCGAGCGGACGGCGGGCGGTCACGGTGGGGTCCTTCTGGCGCACCGCGCCGGCGGCGGCGTTGCGCGGGTTGGCGAACGTCGGCTCGCCGGCCTCCTCCAGCCCGCGGTTCAACCGCTCGAACTCGTCGCGCGGCATGTAGACCTCGCCGCGCACCTCCAGCTCGTCGACGTCGGCCAGCGGGCCGGGCTTGAGCCGCATCGGCACGCTGCGGATCGTGCGGAGGTTGGCGCTGATGTCCTCGCCCACCCGCCCGTCGCCGCGGGTGGCGCCGCGCACGAAGCGGCCGCGCGCATAGAGCAGCGCCACGCCGAGCCCGTCGATCTTGGGCTCGCAGACGTAGCCGGCGCGCTGGCCCGGCAGCGCCCGGCTCAGCCGGGCCTCGAACTCGCGCAGGTCGTCGGGCGTGGTGGCGTTGTCGAGCGAGAGCATCGCCACGCGATGCTCGACCGGCTGGAAGGCGTCGACGGGCGCGCCCGCCACGCGCTGGCTCGGGCTGTCGGGCGTGACGAGGTCGGGGTGCTCGGCCTCCAGCGCCTTGAGCTCGCGCAGGAGAGCGTCGTACTCGGCGTCCGAGACCTCCGGCCGCGCCTCGACGTAATAGAGATAGTCGTGGTGGTGGATCCGCTCGCGCAGCTCGGCGAGCCGCTGGGCGGCGTCGGCGCGCGTCATGACGTTCAGGATAGCAGAGGGCTCGCGCGGCGGGAGCGGTCAGGCCTTCACGGTCGCGGGGCGGCGGCGGGCGAGGCCGACCGTACGTCCGGACACCCGGCCCGCGCAGTGCCGGCAGAAGTACTTCAGCTCCACCGGATGCCCGCACTCGTTGTGGACGAGCGCGCTCGCCCGATACAGGTGCCGCCCGCCCCAGCTGGCCAGCGCGCCGACCACGACGCCCAGCTCGCGGCCGCGCTCGGTCAGCTCGTAGCGGGCGCGGGGCGGGTGATCGGAGTAGAGGTGGCGCGTCACCAGCCGGTGCTCCTCCATCAGCTTGAGCCGGTCGGACAGGATGTTCGGCGCGATGCCCGTCTGACGGCGGGCGAAGTCCTGGAACCGCTTCGGCCCGTCGAGCAGATCGCGCACGAGCAGGAGCGTCCAGCGGTCGCCGACGACCTCGAGGGTCCGGGCGACCGGACAGGCCTGGCCGTATCGCTTGGGCATGGCCCCAGTATACGAGGTCTTGACAGAAAAGCTAGTCACTATAAAATAACAAGCCATGAGCGACCGGCGCCTCGCCGCCACCACGACCCGCCGCCTGCTGGAGGGACCCATCGCGGTGACCCTGTTGCGGCTGGCGGCACCGAGCGTGATCATGCTGCTGGCCCAGGTCGCCATCAACGTGCTGGAGGCGTACTTCGTCGGCCGCCTCGGCCCCGACGCCCTGGCCGGGATCTCGGTGACGTTCCCGCTCGTCATGCTGATGCAGACGATGTCGGCGGGCGGTATGGGCGGCGGCGTCGCCTCGGCGGTGGCGCGCGCGCTGGGGGCCGGTCGCCGTGCCCACGCCGACGCGCTGGTGGCCCACGCGATCGTGATCGCGCTCGTCCTCGGCGGCGTGTTCACCGCCGTCGTCCTGCCCGGCGGGCGGCCGCTCTACCACGCGATGGGAGCGCGCGACGGTGCCCTGGAGGCGGCAGTGGCGTACTCCCGCGTCGTCTTCGCCGGCGCGATCGCCGTCTGGCTGTTCAACACGCTGGCCAGCGTCGTCCGCGGCACCGGCAACATGGTGCTGCCGGCCGTGGTCACCCTCGGCGGCGGCGCGGTCCTCGTCACGCTGTCGCCCGCGCTGATCTTCGGCCTCGCCGGACTGCCGCGCCTGGGCATCACCGGCGCCGGCCTCGCCGTGGTGGCGTACTACGCGCTCGGCAGCCTCGTCTTCCTGGGTTACCTGCGCGCGGGCCGCAGCCTCGTGCGCCTGGCGCCGGTGCGGCTGCGGAGCCAGCTCCTCGGCGAGATCCTGAGCGTCGGCGCGCCCAGCCTCGTGAACAACGTCCTGACGAACCTGACCGTCGTCGTCCTCACCGCGCTCGTAGGGCCGTTCGGCACCCTCGCGCTCGCCGGCTACGGCATGGGCGTGCGCCTCGAATATCTCCAGATCCCGCTGGTCTTCGGCTTCGGCTCGGCGCTGGTCACGATGGTCGGCACCAACGTCGGCGCCGGCCAGCGCGAGCGCGCGGTGCGCGTGGCGTGGACGGGGGCATTGATGGCGGGAGCGGTGACCGAGACGATCGGCCTGGCCGCCGCGCTGTTTCCCCACGCGTGGCTCCGGCTCTTCAGCGGCGATCCGGATGTGGTGGCCGCCGGCGCCTCCTATCTGCGCCTCGTCGGCCCGGCCTACGGCTTCTTCGGGCTGGGCCTCGCCCTCTACTTCGCCTCGCAGGGCGCCGGCCGGCTCCTGTGGCCGGTGATCGCCGGCACGCTGCGGCTGTTCGTCGCGGCGGCGGGCGGCTGGCTGATCTTGCACTGGGCCGGCGGACCGCTGGGCGCGCTCTTCCTGGTCATGGCCGTCGCCCTCGTCGTGTTCGGCGGCACGCTGGCCGGCGCGATTCGACTGGGGGCCTGGGACGCCCCGCGAGCGGCCTCGTGAAGATGCTCGACGCGTTGCAACGCATCCAGCGCGGCGAGGCGCCGCCGCCCCCGATCGCCACGCTGCTCGGCTTCACCTTGGAATCGGTCGAGCCGGGCCGGTCGACGGTGCGCTTCCAGGCGACCGCGCGTCACGCCAGCCCGATGGGCACGCTGCACGGCGGCGTGCTCTGCGACATCGCCGACGCGGCGATGGGCATCGCGTGGGCGGCGACGCTCGGCGACGGCGAGACGTTCACGACGCTGGAGCTCAAGATCAACTTCCTGAAGCCCGTGTGGACCGGCGAGCTCACCGCCCTCGGCCGGGTGGTCAAGGGCGGCCGGACGATCGGCCTGCTCGAATGCGACGTCGTCGATGCGCGCCAGGCGCTGGTGGCGCGGGCGAGCTCGACCGTCATGACCCTGCGCGGAGAGCAGGCCGCCGGCCGCTAGTCGGCAGGGCCGGGCGCTTCGTCGGCGCGGTCCCGGTCGGGGTATACTGCGGGCGTTGCGCACGGAAACTGGAAGGTCGTCCACCCCGAAGAGCCGTCCCGAGAGCGCGGGCATCGCCACCGCCTCGGTGCAGGACTACCTCGCGGCCATCTACGATCTGGCCGGTAGCGGCCGTCCCGTCATCGGCGCCCGGCTCGCCAAGCACATGGGAATCTCCGCGCCGGCGGTGACGGAATCGATCCACCGGCTGACCCGCGGCGGCTACGTCAAGGTCGGCCGCGGCAAGGAGCTGAGCCTCACCCCCAAGGGCCGGGAGATCGCCGAGGTCATGGCGCGGCGCCACCGGCTGCTCGAGCGGTGGCTCACCGACACGCTCGGTCTCAACTGGACGGACGCCCACGAGGAAGCCCACCGGCTCGAGCACGCCCTCTCCCCGCGCGTGGAGGATCGGCTGGCCGAGCTGCTCGGAATGCCGTCCACGTGTCCGCACGGCAATCCGATCCCCGGCATGGCGCGGCCGCTCGCGCGCGTGGAGCCGTTTCCGCTGGCCCAGGCCCGCGAGGGCGCGGTCGTCGTGGTGGAGCGGATCACCGAGGAGGCCGAGGCCGACAAGAACCTGCTCGAGTACCTCTGGCGCCACGACGTGCGCCCCGGCCGGCGCCTCCAGATCACCGAGGTGGCGCCGTGGGCCGGCACCATCACGGCGGCGGGCGATGGGCACTCGATCACGCTCGGCCTGCCGGCGGCGGCCAAGATCTGGGTGTACGTGCCGAACGAGTCGGCGTGATCGTCAACCTCCGCTGAGGAGGGACGCTCATGAGGCTGTTTCTCTGGGGCGTGCTGATCGTGGTGCTGTGCTACGCCGCGTACTCGGGGATGATCGCGTTCTCGTCGTGGATGAAGGTCAACAGCGCGGTGGACGACATCGTGTCCAGGGAGGGCGTGGAGGCGGTGCCGTCGCGCGAGCTGAAGGCGCGCGTCATGACGGCGGCCAACGAGGCCGGGGTGCCGATCGGCGATCGCGACGTGATCGTGACCAACGACGGTCGCGGTCGAGTCACCATCGAGGTGATCTGGGCGATTCCGGTCGTCATCGCCAGGGGCGAATCGGTGCTGGCGGTGCCGCTGTCGGTCAAGCGCACGTCGGTCGGCTCGGCTGGCCGGACGCGCTGACGACCGGAGACTAGCGCTTGGCGGCGCCGGTGGGCTGGGCGCGGGCGGCGGCGATCATCTGCACCACGCGCTCGCGATCCTCGCCGGGCGGGCTGACCGCCAGGAACTGCTCCCACGAGCGGATCGCGCCGGCCGCGTCCTTGCGAACCTCGTAGAGCACCTGCCCGCGGTACAGCAGCGCCGGCCCGTAGTTCGGATCGATCGCCAGCGCGCGCTCGAAGAGATCGAGGCTTCGCGTGGCCATCTCCGGTCCGTGCTCGGTGCCCTGGGCGGCGATGGCGGCGATGAGTCCCATGTGCGTGAGCGCATCGACGTTGTTCGGATCGCGCTTGAGCACCGCCTGGTAGGCGGTCATGGCCTCGCCGTAGCGGCCGGCGAAGAGACTGGAGCGCGCCGCGCCCAGCATGCCCTGCAGCATCTGCGGCGTGACCGGCCCGCGCGGCGCGTTGGCGGCGCTGGGGGCATCCATCGACGCCATCGGCGGCCCGCCGACGGCCGGCGCGCTCGCCATGCGGTCCGGCTCGGTGTAGCGCATGATCCCGACGCCGAGCGCCACGCCGAACGTCAGGAGCGCGAGCGCCGCGACGGCGAGCGCCGCCGGATGGCCCCACGCCCCGCGCGGCGCGGTCGGCGCCGGCGCGCTGGCCACCGGCGCCGGGCGGACCGGAGCGAGCCGATCGAGCTCGGAGATCACGGCGGCGGCGTCCGCCTCGTAGCGCGCGCGCAGGTCGGCGTAGTCGGCGTCGCCGATGTGGCCGGCCCCGTGCTCGAACTCCAGCTCGCGCAGGGCGCGCAGCGCGGCCCGCTTGTCCTCGGTCAGGCGCTCGCGCGCATCCGGCGGGAGCGGCAGCAGCGCGGCCGGACCGCCGCGGCGCCGCCGCAGCGGCCACAGCGCGAAGGTGAGCGCCGGCGCGCCGATGGCCACGGCGGCGAGCGCCACGCCGAGCGTCGACGTCACGGCTCCTGCTCCAGCTCGCGGCGGATGCGCTCGCTCATCGCGCGATCGAGCGGTGGCGGCGGAGTCGTCGGTCGCCGCCGCGTCCAGCGCACCACCAGCACCGCGACGATCGCGACGCCGACGACCACGGCGGCCAGCGGCGCCAGCCACACCAGCAGCGTGAAGCCGCGGCGCGGCGGCGCCAGCAGGATCCAGTCGCCGTAGCGCTCGACGAAGTACTGCCGCACCTGGGCCGGGGTCTGCCCGGCGGCTAGTCGCTCGCGGACGATCACGCGCATCTGGCTGGCCATCTCCGAGGGCGAGTCGGCGACCGAGAGATTCTGGCAGACGACGCAGCGCAGCTGCGAGGCCACGTCGTACACCTGCTGCTCGTCGACGCGCGGGCCCGGCGGCTGCGCGGCGGCGCCGCTGGCGATCAGCGCCAGCAGCGCCAGGACGAGAACGACCGTCCCGATGCCGATGCGCCGCTCGCTGGCACCTCGGTTGCACGCCGTACTCGCGATCCGCGGAGGAGGTGGAGCATGGACGCTCGCGCGCTCATCGAAGACCTGGTGCAGAAGATCGCGCCGAACACGACGGTGGTCGGCATCGCCGAGGAGCCGGAGACCTATCGCGTGACGGTGACCGGCACCAGCGGCGTCGTGGCCGACTGCGAGCTGCCGCGCGACGCCGTCGAGGCGGCCGCCCGGCGCTCGGGCTCGGCGCGGGCCCGCCTGGCGGCCGCCCTCAAGCGCTGCGCCGACGACGTCGACGCGCGCATCCCCGACGCGCGAGGGTAGTGCGAGCCGCCGCCGAACGCGAGGCGAGCCTGTGAGGACGCGGGTCATCGCAGCAACGGCTCCACGGTGGCGCGAAAGATCTCGTCGGTGACCACGCCGACGTGCTTGACGCGAATGCGGCCGTCGCGGTCGATGAAGAACGTCTCCGGCACGCCGTAGACGCCGTAGTCGACGGAGACCTTGCCCCCGCGGTCGGGGGCGTTGGCGAAGCTCAGGCGGAAGTCGCGGATGAACGTCCGCGCGGCGTCGTCGTGGTCCTGGATGTCGACGCCGAGGACGACCACGCCGCGGTCGCGGTAGGCGCGCCAGCCCCGCTCCAGCGTCGGCGCTTCCTCGTAGCAGGCCGGCCGACACCACGACGCCCAGAAGTTCAGCACCACCACCTTGCCGCGCAGCGCCGCCAGATCGACCGCGGCGCCGTCGAACGACGTCAGCGCGAACGCGGCGGCCGGCCGGCCGACAAGCGGCGAGGGAATCTCGCGCGGATCGACGCGAAAGCCGTAGGCCAGCAGCGCCAGCACCGGGACGGCCGTCAGCGGCAGGAGCCAGCGCCAGCCGCGCCTCACGCAGCCTTCCGCCGCTCGGGCAGCACGGCCAGGATGGTGCCGAGCGTCAGGATGAGACCACCGATCCAGATCCAGGAGACCATGCGGTTCACCTGGAACTTCACGGTGGCGGACGACCCGTCGCGGGCGAAGTCACCGAGGACGAGATAGATGTCGTCGACGAAGCCCAGCCGGTAGTCGACGTAGGCGATCGGCGACTGCTCTTGCGGATAGAACTTCTTGGCCGGCTCCAGCACCTGGCCGGCGCCGCGGCCACCGACGATCGTGAAGGTGCCGGTGACCTTGCCGTGGTTGGACTCCTGGCTCTCGCGCAGCCCGTCGAAGCGCACCCGGTAGCCGCCGAGCTCGGCCTGCTCGCCGCGCTGCAGGGTCGTCTCGGTGTGCACCGACCACGCCTGCGAACCGGTGACGCCGACCGCCACCACCAGCACCGCCAGGTGGACGACGAAGCCGCCATAGCGGCGATTGTGGCGCAGGAGCAGGCCGCCCAGCGCCGTCAGCGCGCGCTCGCCCACGGCGCGCCGGGCGCGCGTCGCCCGCAGCAGATCCACTGTGATCGTGGCCGCCACGAACACCGTCAGCGCCAGCGCCGTCACCGCCAGCACCGGCCGGACACCGACCACGCGCAGGGTCAGCGCGGCGACGGCGCCGGCGGCCACCGGCCACACGAAGTTGCGCTTGAGGTTGTCGAGCGAGGCGCGCCGCCAGGCGATGAGCGGGCCCACGCCCATGAGGAAGATCAGCGAGAGGAAGAGCGGGACGTTGACCTGGTTGAAGAACGGAGCGCCGACGCTGACCTTCACGCCGCGGGCGGCCTCCGACAGCAGCGGGAACACGGTGCCGAAGAAGACGGTGAAGGCGGCCGCCACCAGCAGCACGTTGTTGAGCAGGAACGCCGACTCGCGGGAGACGATCGAGTCCAGCGCGCCCTGGGCGCCGAGGTCGTCCCAGCGCCAGGCGATCAATGCCAGCGCCGTCAGCACCACCAGCGCCAGGAACGAGAGGAAGAAGACGCCGATCGCCCCCTGCGTGAAGGCGTGCACGGAGGCGATGACGCCGGAGCGCGTGAGGAACGTGCCGAACAGCGTGAGGCTGAAGGTGAGGATCACCAGTGCCAGGTTCCACAGCCGCAGCATCCGGCGCCGCTCCTGGATCATTACCGAGTGAAGGAACGCGGTGCCGGTGAGCCACGGCATGAAGGCGGCGTTCTCGACCGGATCCCAGGCCCAGTAGCCGCCCCAGCCAAGCACGTGGTAGCTCCACCAGCCGCCGATCAGCAGCCCGAGCGAGAGGAAGTACCAGGCCAGGATCGTCCAGCGCCGGGTCGTCGTGATCCAGAAGTCGCCGATGCGCCCGGTGACGAGCGCCGCCACCGCGAACGCGAACGGCACCGTGAAGCCGGTGAAGCCGAGGTAGAGGGCCACCGGGTGCGTGATCATGCCGGAGTCCTCGAGCAGCGGGTTGAGCCCGCGCCCGTCGCCGGGGACCGGGCTCAGCCGCGCGAACACCGGCGCGGCGACCGTCATGACGAGCAGGAAGAAGCTGATGACGCTCAGCATGACGGTGAGGACCCACGGGTAGAGCTCGCGGGCGCTCGTGCGGTGCCGCAGCACGACGATCAGCGTGTAGAGCCCGAGCATCCACGACCACAGCACGATCGAGCCCTCCAGCGCGCCCCATACCGCGGTGATCCGGTAGTAGAACGGGGTGCCGAGGTTCGTGTTGGTGGCGACGTAGCGCACCGAGAAGTCGAACGTCAGGAACGCGTAGACGAGCAGCAGGATGCAGGCGGTGACCAGCACGAAGACGCCGAGGGCGGCGTGCTGGGCGGATTCCACCAGCGCCGCCTTGCCGCGGCGGGCGCCGACCGCCGCCGCCACCGCTCCGTAGAGGGCGAGAGTCAGCGCCACCAGGAGGGCGCCGGTGCCGAGCTCGGGGATCATCGGGTCGGCACCTCCAGCGTCTTGATCAGGCGCTTGGACTGCGCTTCCTTCGTGTCGTGCGGCGCCTTGTACTCCTCGGAGTGCTTGGCCATGATCAGCGACGCCTTGAAGTAGCCGTCGGTCGTCCACTGGCCCTCGACGACGGCGCCCCGCCCCTCGCCGAAGAGGTCGGGCGGCGCGCCCTTGTGCCGCACGGGAACGGAGGTCTTGCCGTCCGACATCGTGAAGGCGAGATCGAGCGTGCGCGGCTCCCAGCGGAGCGAGCCGGGCGCGACCAGACCGCCGAGGCGATAGGCCTTGCCGGCCACCGGCGCCGCCTGCAGCTCGGAGGGCGTCACGAAATACACGGCCGACTGGGTCACGCCGGCCCAGATCATGTAGCCGAGGGCGAGCAGGATCACGAGGCCGCCGACGACGAACTTCGGCTTCATGGTTGGAGCGGGGTCCGCGTCCCCGGTTCCGGACGTGGATGGGCGCCTCGAGAAGGCGGCCGGCTCCGCAGCGTGGCGTCGACGCGCGCAGTGTTCAGTGCGTTCAGCTCGTGCTCCATTCGGACGAGGCGCCGCCAGTACCCGCCGAGGACGACGACGGCGAGCGCGTAGGCGGCGACGACGAAGCCCCAGTGGTCGGTCATCAGGCGAGCGCCTCCGTCTCGTCGCGCAGCAGGCGCACCCGCTTGGCGACGAAGTACACGTAGAGCAGCGTGAAGGCGACGACGTTGACGAGCAGCGCGGCCAGGATCGCCGGCGGCATCGTGGCGGCGCCGGGCTTCAGCACCGACGGCGGCTGGTGCAGCGTGCGCCACCAGTAGACCGAGAAATGCACCAGCGGCACGTCGAGGGCGGCCACGATCCCGAGCACCGCGCAGTAGCGGGCGGCGCGCTCGCCGTCGTCGATCATGCCCCGCAGCAGCAGATAGCCGAGGTACATGACGAAGAGGATGGCCACGCTGGTGAGCCGCGCGTCCCACGTCCACCAGGTGCCCCACGTCGGCTTGCCCCAGATCGAGCCGGCCGCGATCGTCAGCCCGGTGAAGACCACGCCGACCTCGGCCGAGGCGTGGGCGAGCCGGTCGGCGGCGGGCGCCCGGCGGGCGAGGTAGGCGATCGACGCCAGCAGCACGACGCCGAACGCGAGGTAGGCGACCCACGCCGTCGGCACGTGCAGGTACATGATGCGCTGCACGTTGCCCTGGGTCGCCTCGCGCGGCGCGATCGCGAACCCCATGATGACGCCGGCCGCGAGAGCAAGCGCCGCCAGCCAGCCGAGCAGCCGCGTCATCGCGCGTCAACCCTCCAGGATGAAGTCGAAGGTCAGCAGGCCGACCACCAGGTACACCACGTCGGCCGCCACCAGCAGCTTGAGCCAGTGCGCGACGTCGGCGAGCGGCTCGCGCAGCAGCACCGCCTCGGTGGCCTTCACCGTCGCCAGCAGCACCGGCACCAGCACCGGCAGGAGCAGGACCGGAAAGAGCAGCTCGCGCGCGCGGACCTGGGCAGTCATGGCCGCGAACAGCGTGCCGAGCGCCGAGAAGCCCACCGTGCCGAGCAGGATCACGAGCGTCAGACCCGGCAGGGCGGGGCCGAGATCCACGTCGAAGAACAGGACGAAGAGCGCCAGCACCAGCGCCTCCACCACGAGCATCAGCACGAGGCTGCCGGCGAGCTTGCCGAGGTAGATGGCCGACTTGTCGCCCGGCGCCAGCAGCAGCCCTTCCCAGCAGTCGTTCTCGCGCTCGACGAGGAAGACGCGGCCCAGGCCGAGGATGCCGCTCAGGATGAAGCCGAGCCACAGCAGCCCCGGCAGCACCGCGGCGAGCCGCTCGCGGTCGGGCCCCAGCGCGAACTGGAACACGAAGAGCAGCGCCAGCGAGAAGAAGAGCAGGGCGTTGAGCGTCTCCTTCGACCGCCGCTCGACCAGCAGGTCCTTCCACGCCACGATGAGCGCCCGCCGCGCGAAGGTCAGGACGTCTCCTCCGTGTGGGCGACGTAGAGGCGCTGGATGTCGTCCGGCCCCAGCGCGGCCCGCGGCGTGTCGAGCACGATGCGGCCGCCGGCCAGGATCGCCAGGCGATCGGCGGTTCCGAGCTCGCGTCCGAAGCTGTGAGTGGCCATCAGCAGCGCGCCCCCGGCGGACTTGAAGGTCTCCAGCCGCCCCTCCAGCCACTTGCGCGCGCGGGCATCGAGACCGGCGAACGGCTCGTCGAGCAGCAGCACGCGCGGCCGGCCGAGACCGACGCGGGCCAGCGCGAGCCGTCGCTTCATGCCCGCCGAGAACGTCCGCACCCGCGCCTCCGCGTGGCGCTCCAGGTCGACCTCGGCCAGCGCCTGCGCGAGCGTGTCGCGGTCGGCCGGCCGCCCGGCCAGCGTCGCCCAGAACTTGAGATTCTCCCGCGCCGTCAGGTCGTCGTAGACGTGCACGCCATGGGCGACGACGCCGATGATGGCGCGCACCGCCTCGGCCTCGCTGACGCAGTCGTGGCTTCCGACGCGCACCGTCCCCCGCGTGGGCCGCAGCAGCGTGGCGACGATCTTGAGCAGGGTGGTCTTGCCGGCGCCGTTGGGGCCGAGCAGTGCGACGGCCTCGCCGGCGGCGACGTCGAGGGTCACGCCGTCGAGCACGCGAGTCGGCCCGAACACGCGAACGAGACCGGCTACGCGGATGAGTGGGTCACCAACCATGCGTCGAACCGGCCTATTCTCGCGCACGCCTCGCGGACGGTCAAGGCAGCCCGACCGCCGGCGCGCGGCGACGGCCCTCGCCGCCGACGACGCGCGCGACCACCGCGAGCACCGCCGCCATGTCGATCGCGCCTGCGACCGCCCACATCACGACGCCGCCCCATGCCTGGTCCTCGAGCAGACCGGCGCCGGCCGGGCTCGGCCCATACGCATAGAGCGGGACGGGGCTCGCGGCCAGCAGCACACCCAGCGCGCTGCTGGAGAACGCGGCCAGCACGAGGTACACGACGCGGGCGGCCGGGGCCGCCGGCGGCGCGACGCGCGGCGCCGGCCCGATCACCGGCCACCAGAAGACGACCGCCGCCGCGGCGAAGGTGAGGTGCTCGAGGTCGTGGAGCCAGCCGGAGGCGAGCGCCGCGTCGTAGGCGGCGGGCAGGTGCCACAGCCACAGCCCGAGCGCGTAGAGCGTCCAGGCGACCGGCAAGCGCGTGAGCGCCCGCC
>Ga0209474_10003387_pt1 | contig 14016 bp, 13 predicted proteins | sample GraSoiAngelo_145_FD_185902 | JGI IMG/M metagenome (GOLD analysis project Ga0209474, IMG submission 185902) | Grasslands soil microbial communities from the Angelo Coastal Reserve, California, USA - 14_1009_05_20cm (SPAdes) (version 2) | ecosystem: Environmental > Terrestrial > Soil > Grasslands...
TGGTGCAGGCGTGCATGCGCACGCGGCTGATCCTCACGATTCACGACGAGCTCCTGTTCGAGGGACCGCCGGAGGAGGCGCAGGCCGCGCGCGAGCTGATCGAGCGCGAGATGTGCGGCGTTTGGGATCGTGACCCGCCGCTGGCCGTCGACATCGGCGTGGGGCAGAACTGGCTGGAGGCCAAGTGAACGCGGCGGGGCGCGCGCGGTGAGCCGGGCACTTGCGGTGCTGCTCGGGGTGGGCGCTGGCTGCCTCGTGGGCATGCAGGCGCCGATCAACTCGCGCCTGGGCAAGTCGGTCGGCACCGCCCAGGCCGCGACCTTCTCGTTCCTCGTCGGCACCGTTGCGCTGCTGCTGCTGGCGAGCTTCTGGCATGGCGGTCTGGGCAACCTCGGCCGCGTCTCGCAGGTCCCTTGGTGGGCGCTGATCGGCGGCCTCCTCGGGGCGGTCTATGTGAGCGTGGCGCTGGTCGCCGTGCGCACGCTGGGCGCGAGCGGGCTGACCGCGGTGGTGATCACCGGCCAGCTTGCGATCTCGGTGGTGATCGATCGCTTCGGCCTGCTGGGAATCGCCAAGCAGCACGTCGGCGCCTCGCGCATCGTCGGCCTGCTGCTGCTGATCGCGGGCTTTCTGCTGGTGGTGCGCAAGTAGCGCTCAACCGAGCGCGCTGCGAAAGCCCTCGCGCCAGCTGCGGTGTCGCGGCTGCCAGCCGAGCTCGCGCTTGGCCAGCTCGTTTGCGGCGCCCTGAGCGCGCGTCATGATCGTGACGCCGTAGCTGCCCGCGAAGGGCCGCGCCAGGAACGCCGGCACGCGCAGCGGGCGCGGCGCGCCGACGCAGTCCGCGAACGCCGGGAGCCACTGCGACACCGGGGCCGGCTCGTCGTCGACGATGTTGTACGCGCCGGGTCCACCGCGGCCGAGCGCCGCCGCGGTGGCGGTGGCGGCGTCGTCGATGTGGATGAACGACCACACTCCCCGCCCTGCGCCCACGATCGGCAGGCGTCGTCGCGCGACATCCTCGCCCATCGAGCCACGCCGCGAGATGGCGGTGCCCGGGCCGTAGAAGTAGCCGTAGCGCAGGACCAGGCCGCCGGCGGCGGTCACGGCGCGCTCGAGGTCGTGCACCGCCCGCACCGACCGTGCGAAGGGCGCGGGCGCCTGCAGAAACAGGGGGTCCCGCTCGGTGTGCACGGTCCCGGGCGGGCCGGGGGCGTAGGCGAAGGCGATGCTCTGCGCGACGATGCGGCTGGCACCGGCCGCCTGCGCGGCCTCCACCAGGTGGCGCGTGCCCTCGCTGCGCAGCCGGTCGTTGAGCGCGAAGTCCCGCTCCAGCTTGCGCGGGTCGATACGGCGTGGAAGCGAGGTGAGCTCGTGGATGACCGCTTCCGGTTGAGCCGCCTGCACGGCGGCGCGCACCGCGTCGGCGTCGAGCGCGTCGGCGATCGCCGGCTCAGCGCCGAGCGCCCGCACCGGCTCGGCGCGCTCGTGCGAGCGCACCATGCCCGTGACCCGATGTCCGTCCGCGAGCAGCAGTGGCACCAGCCGCCGGCCGATCGCGCCGGTCGCGCCGGCGAGGAATACCCTCATGCGGCGGGCGTCAGGCTGGCGGCCGCGCTCGGCGGCGGCACGGAGTCGGGCACGGCGCACACCATGCCCTCGGTGAACCCGGCGGAGCCGATGCCGAGCGCGAGGTTGAAGCGACCGCGCATGTTCTCGAGCGCGATCACGTTGGTCAGCTCCACCAGCTGAGCCTCGTCGAAGCGCGCACGAAGCTCGTCGAACAGCTCGTCCGGAACGGTCACCGGCGTGCTGCTCACGCCGACCGCGTAGTCGAGCACGAGCCTCTCGGCGTCATCGAACTCCTCGCTGTCGCGGTAGTGCGGCAGCGCCAGCAGCTGGGCCTCGCTGATCCCCGCGCGATGGGCGATCTGCGAGCCGATGTCGATGCAGTACTCGCAGTGCGTGAGCGTCGCCGCCTTCAGCTCGGCCAGCACCTTGAGGCGCTCTGGCACCCGGTGAAGCCTGGCGGTCGCGTCCTCGAGCATGCCCACCCCGAACAGCAGGCGGGGCGCGCGAGCGTAGGCGTCAAGCGGCGCGAGCATGTGCTCGGTCTCGCGGCCCGTGAGCTGCTTTACCTTGCGACGCGCAACGCGCCTGACGAGTCTCAGGAGGGGTCCTTGCTGTGCGAGGGAGAGATCGGAGATCCGGCTCATCTGTTGGCTCCTTTCCAACTTCGACCAGCTCCCGCCTCGGCGTCGCCGCGCGCGACCCGCAGCAGCCCGGCGATCGCGATCGTCGCGACGGCGAGCGAGAAGAAGTCGAAGTAGCCGTTCCAGGCCGGGTAGGCCTTGTCGATGTCCACGAGGTGATTGATGCTGTGAAGCGCGAACTGCAGCGTGGTTATCGCAAGCATCGGGACGCGCCAGGAGGGTCTGCGAAGCGCGAGCGCGAGTCCCACGCCGACAGCCGCGTTGAACGTGGCGGCGTCACGGATGTAGTGGTCGTTGCGCAGCCCGAACGGGCCGACGTGGACGTAGAACGCGTGCGGCCACGCGGCCATGAACACCGCGAGCGCGAGGTCGTAGGCGGCCAGCAGCGCGATGCCCGCGATCACGACGTCGTTGCGCAGCGCCGCGCGTGCGGCCGCGCGAGCCGGCGGTCGTCGGGTTCTCGGATGCACAGCCACGTCAGTCACGATATGCTGCCAGTGGAGCCCTGTAAAGGTCCAATTTGATGCAGCACACGGGTACCACTTTCGCCGGCAATCCGGAGCTGCTGGTGGAGCTCCGGCGCCAGCACAAGCTGCCTCTGCGCGCGCAGCTGGAAGACGGGTTGCGCGAGGCCGCGCGGAGCGGCCGGCTGAGCGGCGGCGCGCGGCTGCCGGCCACGCGCGCGCTCGCGGCCGACCTCGGGGTATCGCGCCGGTTGGTCGTCGACGCCTACGCGCAGCTGGTCGCGGAGGGCTACCTGACGGCGCGGCGCGGCGCGGGTACGTACGTGTCTGACGCCGCCACCGCCGCCAGCGCCCCGGCGGCAGCGGTGGAGAGCGGCGCCCTGGGCGTCGACTTCTTCCCGGGTTTTCCCGATCTCGCCTCGTTTCCGCGCAGGGAGTGGCTTCGCGGGGTGCGCGATACGCTCGCCACCGCGTCGGCCGCCAGCCTCGGCTACCCCGACGCCCGCGGCGCGCTCGAGCTGCGCTGCGTGCTGGCCGAGCACCTGCGCCGCGTGCGCGGCGTGGTGGCCGATCCGCAGCGGATCGTCGTGTGCTCGGGCACCGCGCAGGCGCTGGTCCTGCTCGCACGCGCGCTGGGCCAACCACACCTCGCCGTCGAGGATCCCGGCCTGCCTCCGCACCGGGCGATCCTCGCCGCCCATGGCGCGCGCCTGTCGGCGCTACCGGTCGACGCCGAGGGCGCACGGGTCGCCGAGCTGCCGCGCGTCGCGGCGCAGGCAGGCAGTCTGGACGGCGTGCTCGTGACGCCGGCACACCAGTGTCCGACCGGCGTCGCGTTGGCGCCCGCGCGCAGGGCCGCGCTGCTGGAGTGGGCCGCCACCGGATCGGGCTTTGTGATCGAGGACGACTACGACGCCGAGTACCGCTACGACCGCGCCCCGCTGGGCGCCCTGCAGGGGCTGGCGCCGGATCGGATCATCTACCTGGGAACGGTCAGCAAGACCCTCGCGCCGGCACTGCGTCTCGGCTGGCTCGTGCTGCCGCCCGCGCTCGTCGAGCTCGTTGTCGAGCAGCGCAACCTGGCCGATCACGGTGCGCCCACGCTGGAGCAGCTGGCCCTGGCGCGGCTCATGCAGAGCGGCGCGTACGATCGGCACCTGCGCCAGGCAAGGCGCCGCTATCGGGCGAGGCGCGACGCGCTGATCGACGCGGTCGCTCGGTACCACCCGGGCGCGCGCGTGACGGGGATCGCCGCCGGACTGCACGCCATAGTTCGCCTGCCGCACTCCTTCGAGGTGGCTGCCCTGATGCGCGCCGCGGCCGCGCGTTCGGTCGGCGTGTACCCGCTCGCGCTGGCTTACATGCGCCCCGAGGCGCACGACGATGGGCTGGTGCTCGGCTATGCAAACCTCAGCGAGTCACGCATCGAGCTGGGCGTACGCGCGCTGGCAGAGGCGCTCGCGGAGCTCTCCGACGGGGTGGGCGCGAACGGGGGACGGAGGCGGCGTGCGCCGGCGCCGGCCTGAGACCTCGCGCGAGGAGCCCGCTGCAACCTCGGCGCCCGCGCCCGCCCGTGCGCGGCGCACGGCACGACCGGTGCCCGGGAGGAGGCTGCCGGCGGCGCTGCCGATGGCTCGCATCGCCGCGCGGAGGGCCCCGCCGGCGGGGCGGCGCATCGTCGAGTGGGCACGCACGGATTCCCTGGCTGCAGTTCGCGACAGCAAGCGTACGCTGCTCGTGACCTACCGACGCGACGGCACGCCCGTGCCGACGCCCGCGTGGGCGGCCGAGCAGGACGGACGCCTGTACGTGCGCACCGAGCGCAGCTCGGGCAAGGTCAAGCGCCTGGCGCGCGATCGCCGCATGCTGGTGGCTCCGTGCACGGTCCTGGGCAAGCCGCTGGGCGCTCCGCTGGACGCGACCGCACGGGTGCTGTCGCGCGAGGAGGAGCCGAGGGCGGAGCGGATACTGGCATCGCGTTACGGATTCGGCCGCTCGCTGTTCGAGCTCTGGGTGGATTTCCTGCGCGTCGACATGTGCTATCTGGAGATCACGCCGGCGGCGGGACAGGGCAGCCCGGGCTCGCCTGCGCGGCAATGAACAGCGGCGGCGCTCAAGCGGCGGCGCTCAAGCGGCGGCCGTGGCGAGCCGTGCGCGCGGCAGCCGAACCTGCCGGTCCCGCACGAACGAAGGCGGTGCGATCGCCAGATACTGGTTGAAGATCCACGCCGCGACCCGCGGCCGCTCGAGCAGGCGAGTCGTCGCCGGGAGCGCGCGGGTCGGCGTGAGCATCCCGACCGTCCGCTGCGCGGCGAGCAGCCAGCGGTACTTGCGGGCGTGCGCACCGGAGAAGGCCGCGTAGCGCCTCAGCGCCTGCTCGCAAGCGAGCCGCGACTCGATCACTGCACGCAGCTCGCGCCCGCACGCGAGGCCGAAGTACAGCGCGGTGCGGATGCCCTCGGCCGTCAGGGGCAGGCAGTGCCCGGCTGAGTCGCCGGCGAAGAACACCCCGTCCTCGACGGCGTCGCGCAGCTGGTGCGGTATCCAGTTGCCCTGGTAGCGTTCGGCCGCCAAGCCGAGGTCGGCCGCCAACCTCACGGTCGGCTCCTTGACGTGGTGGGCGGGCCAGAAGGAGCCGACGCCGACGCGCAGCTCGTCGCCGGCGGGGAAGCTCCACGAGTAACCGGCGCGCACGTAGCCGGGATCGATCCAAAGCTGCAGCTGCTCTCCGCGTCCCGGCGGGTGGACCTCCAGCCCGCGCGACAGGCGCGCGTTCGGCGGCTGGATCGGGGCGCCGTTGGACAGCACCCTGCGCCAGCCGAGCGCATCGACGATCAGCGGCGCGCGCAGCTCGCCGCGGTCGGTGCAAACGGTTGACCCGTGCCGGCCGGTGACGGTGGCCGTCTCCAGCTCGGCCTCGCGGCAGCTGCCCTGCGACCACAGCAGCGCGCACAGCTCGCGGTAGTCAAACGTGGAGAACGACCAGGGCAGCGACCAGCGCGAGCTGCCGCGGGGCGTGTGCACGATCAGCTCATCGAAGCTCTGGCGCAGCGATCCCATGAGCCCCAGCGCCCGCAGCCACACGGTCGGCATCGCGCAGGCCGAGGTCGGGCGCTCGCCCAGCTCGTAGCGGTCGATCACGAGCACGCGGGCGCCGCTTCCGGCGAGTTCGCGGGCCACCGCGAGCCCGGCGAAGCTGGCGCCGCACACGAGCACGTCGCAATCGCGCTCCAAGCGGGTGCGCAATGGTCCCCGCTTCGTCGCTCGCGTCGGCATCTGTCCCGCAATGATACGGCTGCGCTAGGCTTCGCCCGTGCAAACCGAGACCGAGAATGCCCACGTCGTGGAGGGTTCCGGCGGGCTTTTGCTGGAGGTCGACGGGCAGATCGTCCCCAACTACGAGGCCACCTTCCGCACGATCGAGGAGGGTGAGGTCGTAACGGGGCACGTGGTGCGGATCGACAAGGACGAGGTCCTGGTCGACATCGGCTACAAGTCCGAGGGCGTGATCCCGGCCAGCGAGCTGTCGATTCGCAAGTCGGTCGATCCCCAGGATGAGGTTCAACTGGGCGAGGAGGTCGACGCCATCGTCCTCACCAAGGAGGACCAGGACGGGCGGCTGATCATGTCCAAGAAGCGCGCCCGCTTCGAGAAGGCGTGGCGGCGGATCGAAACGGCGGCCGAGTCCGGCGAGCCGGTCGAGGGCACGGTGATCGAGGTGGTCAAGGGCGGTCTGATCATCGATCTGGGCGTGCGCGGCTTCCTGCCGGCGTCGCTGGTCGACATCAGGCGTGTGCCCAACCTGGACGAGTACATGGGCACGAAGATCGAGACCAAGGTCATCGAGTTGAACCGCTCGCGCAACAACGTCGTGCTTTCGCGTCGCGCGGTGCTCGAGGAGGAGCGCAAGGAGGTACGCCAGCAGATCCTCGACCGCCTTCAGCCGGGGCTCGTGGTCGAAGGCCAGATCTCGAACATCGTCGACTTCGGCGCGTTCGTGGACCTGGATGGCATCGACGGCCTGATCCACATCTCCGAGCTGTCGTGGTCGCACGTCAACCATCCGAGCGAGCTGCTCTCGATCGGAGACACGGTCAAGGTCAAGGTGCTCGACATCGATCGCGATCGCCAACGCATCTCGCTTGGCCTCAAGCAGACGCAGGAGGACCCATGGCGGCGGATCGTCGACACGTACAACGTCGGCGACGAGCTGCAGGGCAAGGTCACCAAGGTGGTCACGTTTGGCGCCTTTGTCGAGATCCTCGACGGCGTCGAGGGGCTGGTGCACATCTCCGAGCTGGCTCCCCACCACGTGGAGAGCCCGCGCGAGATCGTGCATCCCGACGATGAGATTCGCGTGCGGATCCTCGAGATCGACTCCGAGCGCCGGCGGCTGTCGCTGTCGGCCAAGCGGGTGGAGGATCAGGTCCTGCCCGTGACCCGGCAGGAGCCTGACTCGGGAGCGGACACGACCGACGCCGACGCCGGCGAGAGCACACCGCAGGCTCCCGAGGGCGATGCTGGCGCGGCGGTCGATACGGCGTCCGAGGCCGAGGCCGCGGCGGAGCGCCAGGCCGGTTCGGAAGCCGGGGGAGAGGCCGGTGCGGATGTCGAGACCGCGGCCGCGGCGGAGCCGCAGGCCAGTTCGGAGGCCGGGGCGGAGGGCACTGCGGATGTCGAGGCCGAGGCCGGGGCGGAGGCTGCTTCGGAGGCGCCAGTCACGGAGGCCGCGGTGCCTGCCGCGCCGGTCGAGGCCGAGCAGGGCAGGGCAGAGGCCGGCGGCAGCGCGCAGCCCGACGGCGCCGGCGCGCAGGACGGGCAGGGCTCCGGCGAGGGCGATCGCGCCTCCGCGGAGGGCGAGCCACCCGCGGGCGAGAGCGGCGGCGCCTCGCAGCAGGGCCCCGACGCGGCTGTCGAGCCGGCGCGGGACTGACGCGCCCGGGAGCGGTCCCGCGCGTGCAGCCGGCCGTTCCGATCGTCGGGCTGACCGGAGGCATGGGCGCCGGCAAGTCGACGGCGCTCGAGGCGCTGGCCCGGCTGGGCGCGGCGGTGCTGTCGACGGACGCGGTGGTGCACGAGCTGCTGGCGAGCGCGCAGGTCCGCGACGCCGTCGTCGACCGTTTCGGAGAGGAGGTCGCGCCCGGTGGCGTGGTGGACCGAGCGGCCGTTGCCGCCAAGACGTTTGCCGACGACGCCGACAGAGCGTGGCTCGAGGGCCTGTTGTGGCCACTCGTGGGAAAGCGCGCGGGCGCCTGGATACGCGAGGTGCGCGGACGCACGCCGCCGCCACGCGCGGCCGTGATCGAGGTCCCGCTGCTGTTCGAGTCCGGCCTGACCGACGGCTACGACGCGACGATCGCGATCGTCAGCGACGAGCACGTTCGGAGTAAGCGCGCGGCCGGGCGCGGACACGTCTTGCCCGACGAGCGCTCCTCGCGCCAGTTCAGCCAGGAGGAGAAGGCGCGAAGGGCGACGTTCGTGGTGCGCAATGACGGAACCAGGGAAGATCTCGAGCGCGAGCTGTCGTCCGTGCTTGACAAGCTAGCGCCATGAGCAGGCGAGCGCTAGGCACAGTTGCGGCGCTGGTGCTGGCCGCGGCGCTGGTGGCACTGGTCGTCTCGGCGCTCGACACGGCCGTGCGCCGGCTCAGCCTGCCGCTCAGCCAGGCGAGCGTGATCCGCCAGCAGGCGGCGGCCGAGCACCTGGACCCGGCGCTGATCGCCGCCGTGATCTATGCGGAGTCGAAGTTCGACCCGCGACCGTCCGCCGCGGGTGCGCAAGGGCTCATGCAGATCCTCCCGGCGACCGCCTACTTCATCGCGCGCCGATCCGGGGGGAGCGGGTTCACCGCGAGCGACCTGTCCACGCCTAGCATCAACGTGGCGTATGGCAGCTACTACCTGCGCTACCTGCTCGATCACTACGGCGGCAACGAGATGCTTGCGCTCGCCGCCTACAACGGCGGCGTGGCAAACGTCGACAGCTGGGTGGCCCGCGCCGACGCGACCGGCCGGACGCTTACGCTCGCCGCGATCCCGTTCGGCGAAACGCGAGCGTACGTGCAGCGTGTGCTGGCCGCCCGGCAGGCCTACCGGGCGACCTATCCGCGGGAGCTGGGACTGGCGTAGCGCCCCGCTACGGTGGGGTGGTGCCCGAGTTCAAACTCGACTCCGCCTTCACCCCGACGGCGGACCAGCCACAGGCGATCAGCGCCCTCGCCGAGGGCGTGACCGCCGGCGAGCGCTTCCAGACGCTGCTCGGCGCCACCGGCACCGGCAAGACGATGACGATGGCCGGGGTAATCCAGGAGGTGCAGCGCCCGACGCTCGTGATCGCCCACAACAAGACGCTCGCGGCGCAGCTGTGCAACGAGTTCCGGACCTTCTTCCCGGACAACGCGGTCGAGTACTTCGTCTCCTATTACGACTACTACCAGCCCGAGGCCTACGTGCCCAGCCGGGATCTGTACATCGAGAAGGACTCGGCGATCAACCAGGAGGTCGACCGCCTGCGCCACGCGGCCACCGCGGCGGTGTTCGCGCGCCGGGATGTGATCGTGGTGGCATCCGTCTCGTGCATCTTCGGCCTCGGCTCGCCGCAGACGTACGAGATGAACATGCAGATCCTCAAGCGCGGCGAGGAGATCGACCGCGACCGGCTGCTGCGCAAGCTGGTCTCGATCCAGTACGCGCGCAACGACACCGTGCTGTCTCGCGGAACCTTCAGGGTTCGTGGCGAGACGCTCGAGGTGTTTCCCGCCTACGCCGAGACCGCCTTCCGGGCGACGCTGTTCGGCGACGAAGTCGAGCGCCTGCAGCACTTCGACCCGCTCACAGGAGAGCTGATCGCCGACGACCTCGAGCATGTGGCGATCTGGCCGGCGACCCACTACAACGTCAAGGAGGGCACCATCGAGGCCTCCGTCGAGGAGATCGGACGCGAGCTCGACGAGCGCTGCGCGCAGCTGGAGTCCGAGGGCAGGCCGCTCGAGTCTCATCGCCTGCGCCAGCGCACGCAGTACGACATGGAGATGCTGCGGGAGATGGGCTTCTGCGCGGGCATCGAGAACTACTCGCGCATACTCGACGGACGCCGGCCCGGCGAGCGGCCGTACTGCCTGATCGACTACTTCCCGCGCGACTTCATCTGCTTCATCGACGAGTCCCACCAGACCGTGCCGCAGCTCGGCGGTATGTTCGAGGGCGATCGCTCGCGCAAGCAGACGCTCGTGGACTATGGCTTTCGCCTGCCCAGCGCGCTCGACAACCGGCCCCAGACCTTCGAGGAGTTCCTCTCGATCACGCCGCAGCTGCTGCTCGTGTCCGCCACCCCCGGCCCATACGAGCGCGACAACTCGACCCGCATCGTGGAGCAGATCGTGCGCCCCACCGGGATCGTCGATCCGCTCGTGGAGGTGCGCGAGACGCGCAACCAGATCGACGACCTTATGAACGAGGTGCGCTCGCGCGTGGAGCGCGACGAGCGCGTGCTGGTGACGACGCTGACGAAGAAGATGAGCGAGGACCTGTCGCAGTACCTGCTCGAGATGGGCTTCCGCACGCGCTACCTGCGGCTGGGGGAGTACGACGTGCTGGTGGGCGTGAACCTGCTGCGTGAGGGACTGGACCTGCCCGAGGTCTCGCTGGTGGCAATCCTCGATGCCGACAAGGAGGGTTTCCTGCGCGGCGAGACCTCGCTAATCCAGACGATCGGGCGAGCCGCCCGCAACGTCGAGGGCACGGTGCTGATGTATGCCGACAAACCCACGCGGGCGATGGATGCTGCGATCTCCGAGACCGACCGCCGCCGTGAGATCCAGGTGGCCTACAACGAGCGGCACGGCATAACCGCCGCCACGATCGTCAAGGGCATCTCCGACATCGCCGAGTTCTTGCAGACCGAGTCGGGCGTCCCGCGCGGGCGCAGGGGCGATCGACGGCGGCGCCGTCGCGGCCGGTCGGGTGCCGCGGAGGAGATGCCCCGGCATGAGCTGGAGCGGCTGGTGGTCGAGCTGGAGGAGGAGATGCTGGCCGCCGCCGATGAGCTGCGCTTCGAGTACGCGGCCCAGCTCCGCGACGAGCTGCGCGAGCTGCGCCGCGACCTGCGCGAGCTGCACGCCAGCGAGGCGCCGATCGCCCCGGCTCTGAGCGGCGGTGAGCCGGGCCCTGACAGCTAGATCGGGAACGTCATCCCCGCCGAGGTGGCCGCAGACATAGCCTAGGATTGGCGCTGTGGACATCGACCGCCAGGCGATCGAGCGCCGCGACTTCCCGATCGTCAGGCGCGGCTATGAGCCCGCCGCCGTGGATGCGCATCTGCGCGCGCTGGCCGCCGAGTTGGAGCAGCTCAGTCGCGGCCTCGCCGATGGCGAGGAGCTGTCGCTCGCAGCAGCGGCGAGCAGCCAGGTGCAGAGCATCCTGCGCGCGGCCGAGAAGGCAGCCGCCGAGATCGAGCGCGACGCGCTCGAGCGCGCGAGCAACCTGCGCGGCGGCGCCGACAGTGATGCCCAACGAACGCGCGAGGAGGCGATCGCGGGAGCGCGCGCGCACCTCGCCGAGGTGGCGCAGGCGGCCTCGGCGCTGCTGCAGCGGGTGACGACGCTCGAGGGCGAGGTGGGCGCGCTGCTTGACAACCTGCGCGACGGCGCCGGGCGGGTTGCCAGCGACGTGGCGGCCCTGGACGCGAGCATGGACGAGCTCTACGCCGCCGCAGCGGGGCAAGCGGCAGCGCCCGGGCGCGTCCAGCGCGCGCGTGCCGACGCTCCGGCAGCGTCCGCCGAGCAGGCGCACCAGGCCGAGCGCGCGGGGGCGCAGAGCGCGGGCGCGGAGCGCACCGGGGCACGGGACGCCGGCGCGGAGCGCACCGGGGCGCAGGGCGCAGCTGCGGAGCGCGCGGCGCAGCCCGCGGTGCCCTCGCCGGCGCCGGCGGCGAGCTCGGAGAGCGCTCCGCCGGCCGACAACGGCGATCTCGACGGGGCGCGGCTGGTGGCCCTGAACATGGCTCTCAGCGGCGAGTCGCGCGCGGCCACAGAGCGCTACCTGGCGGAGCACTTCCAGCTCGCCGAGCGTCAGTCGCTGATCGACGAGGTGTACGCGGCGATCGAAGACTGAGGACGCCCCCACCCCGACGCGGGCGGCGACGGGTCCCAGCCCTTGGGCGAACATCTGTTCGCAGTCATAGAATAGGCTGCGGATGGGCGGCGGCGACCAAATCGTTATCTCGGGGGCACGCGAGCACAACCTCAAGGACATCTCGCTCGCGCTGCCGCGCAACGCGCTCGTGGTCATCACGGGCCTGTCCGGGTCGGGCAAGAGCTCGCTGGCGTTCGACACGATCTACGCCGAGGGCCAGCGCCGCTACGTGGAGTCGCTGTCGGCGTATGCGCGGCAGTTCCTGGGCCAGATGGACAAGCCCGACGTGGACTCCATCGAAGGGCTTTCGCCGGCGATCTCGATCGACCAGAAGACCACCTCGCGCAACCCGCGCTCGACCGTGGGAACGGTGACCGAGATCTATGACTACCTGCGCCTGTTGTGGGCGCGCGTCGGCAAGCCGCACTGCCCGATCTGCGGCAGGCCGATCGTGGGGCAGTCGGCCGAGCAGATCATCGACCAGGTTATGGAGCTGCCCGAAGGCACGCGCTTCATGGTGCTGGCGCCGGTGGTGCGCGGACGCAAGGGGGAGTACGGCAAGCTGCTGGCCGAGCTGCGCGCGGACGGCTTCGCCCGCGTCAGGATCGACGGCCGCGTGCGCATGCTGGAGGAGTCGATCGTGCTGGACAAGCGCTACAAGCACGACATCTCGATCGTGGTCGACCGGCTGATCATGCGCCACGACGTGCGCAAGCGCCTCGCGGACTCGATCGAGACGGCGGTGGCGCAGGCGGACGGGCTGGTCGAGATCGAGGTCGTGGCGTCGCGCGACTCCTCGGACTCCGACCGTGACACGGGTGTCGCGCCGCATTCGACCGGCGCGCTGGGGGTGCGGGCCGCGGCGGCGCAGATCGTCCCCGGCCACGCGCCAGAGCCCGGCAGCGTGTTCACGTTCTCGGAGCGCTTTGCGTGTCCGGAGCACGGTCCGTCGCTGGTGGAGCTCGAGCCGCGGATCTTCTCGTTCAACTCGCCGCACGGGGCGTGCGATCACTGCACTGGACTGGGCTCGCAGATGGAGATCGACCCCGAGCTGATCGTGCCCGATCCAACCCTGTCGATCGCCGAAGGCGCACTGTCGCCATGGGCAAACAGCTCCTCCAGCTACTACGAGCTGCTAACCGAGGCGATCGCCGAACGCTACGGGGTGGATCTGGAGGTGCCATGGCAGGATCTCCCCACCGAGCACCGCGACCTGTTCCTGCACGGCACCGACGGGGAGCCGGTGCGCGTGTCCTACCGCAATCGCTATGGGCGGCGCCGCTCGTACGCGACGAGGTTCGAGGGCATCGTCGCCAACCTGCAGCGCCGCTACCGCGAGACCGAGTCGGAGTTCACGCGCGAGAAAATCGAGGAGTTCATGTCGCTGCGGCCCTGCCCCGCATGCGGGGGCGCGCGGCTGCGGGCCGAGTCGCGCGCCGTCCTCGTGGGCGGCGCGCGGATCGAGGATTTCTGCGCGCTGTCAGCGCGGCGAGCGCTCCAGTGGCTCGCCGAGATCGAGCTTTCGGAGACCGACCGCCACGTCGCGCGGCTGATCCTGCGCGAGATCTCCGAGCGCCTGCAGTTCCTGGAGAACGTCGGCATCGGCTATCTGTCGATGGACCGCGCGGCGGCCACGCTCTCGGGCGGCGAGGCGCAGCGGATCCGGCTGGCAACCCAGATCGGGTCCTCGCTGGTCGGGGTGCTCTACATCCTCGATGAGCCCTCGATCGGACTGCACCAGCGCGACAACTCCAAGCTGATCGGCACGCTCGAGCGGCTGCGCGACCTCGGCAACACCGTGATCGTGGTCGAGCACGACGAGCAGACGATGCGCGCCGCCGATCATCTCGTCGACCTCGGCCCGGGCGCGGGCGAGCACGGCGGTCATGTCGTGGCGCAGGGCACGGCGGCCAATGTCGAACACGTGGCGGAGTCGCTCACCGGGCAGTTCCTGGCCGGGGTGCGCGCGATCGACACGCCACGACGACGCCGGCGCCCCAGCGGCTACATCGAGATCCTCGGTGCGAGCCAGCACAACCTGCGCGACATCGACGTGCGTGTACCGCTCGGCGTGCTGACCTGCGTGACCGGGGTGTCGGGATCGGGACGGCGTCCTCCGAGGTGAAAGATGAAACCAGTAGCCATATATGCGCGAGTATCATCCGAACGGCAAAAGGAGCAGGAGACAATCGGGAGTCAGACCGCTGCCCT
>Ga0209474_10003392_pt1 | contig 14010 bp, 10 predicted proteins | sample GraSoiAngelo_145_FD_185902 | JGI IMG/M metagenome (GOLD analysis project Ga0209474, IMG submission 185902) | Grasslands soil microbial communities from the Angelo Coastal Reserve, California, USA - 14_1009_05_20cm (SPAdes) (version 2) | ecosystem: Environmental > Terrestrial > Soil > Grasslands...
CCATCCGGGTGGCCGCGGGCGACACCAATGGCCATGCCGTGGTCACGGATAGTTTTACGCCGAAACACAGCGGGACCGACCAGCTGGTCTTCCTGAGTCCGGCCTACACGGTGGCCGCCCAGAGCTGGAGCTGCGTTGGCTAAGTTGACGATGCCGACACTTAAGATCCGGACCCAGATCATCCTGCCGTTCCTCCTGCTCATGCTGATCCTTGGCGTCATCGGCACCTACTTGACCACGAGCCTGGTTGCCACATCACTCGAGCGTCGCATCGCCGATCAACTCGTTCATGCCGAGGATGCGGCGCTCGACGCCGCCGTCAAGCTCCAGGGGCGTCAGGTCGCGGCCATCCGGCTGGTGGCCAACACTGAGGGGATTGACCGCGCCGTTCGCGCCGGGGACGCCGCCGCGCTCCGCGAGCTCATCGTGCCGCTGGAGGTCAACAACCGGCTCGGCACGGTGATGATCTTCGATGCCCGCGGGCGCACCATCCTTGAAATCAGCCAGCCGGACGAGACGAATCCGAGTGGCCTGGTATTCAGGAGCGGCACCGATCTCTCGGGTGAGCCGATCGTCCAGCCGGTGCTCAAGGGCCAGTATGACTCGCTGGGAGACAAGTACATCGGCTACCGCGGCTCACCTCCGGCAGCCCTGGCCGCGGCCGGGCCAGTGGTACTGGGTGATCGCGTCGTCGGTGGGGTGCTGGTGGAGACCGCCCTGTCGGCTGTGCTCGACGATATTCAGATAACGTCCCAGGCCCAGATCCTGCTACTGGATACCAACGGACGGCTGCTGGGCAGCACGATCGCCAACGTGAAGGGCGACCTCATCGACGAGCACCTGCGCTCGTACCTGGCGCTGGCCTCCCCCGGGCGCGCGGCGACCCGAAGCATGACCATCGCCGGGCAGGAATACGAATTCCAATTCACGAACTTCTATCTCCGCCAGCACGTCGAGGGGTACCTCGCGGTCGCGTTGTCGCGGCGCAGCGTGGTCGAGGCCGGTCTCCAGTCGGCATTCCAAATGACCGTACTGTTTGCGGGCGTCGTCCTGATTCTGCTCTTGATCGGCTACCTGCTCGCGCTTAGGCTCACCCGGCCCATCGAAGCCCTCGTTGCCGGGACCCAGGCGGTGGCCCGGGGTGACCTCAGCAAACGGCTGCAGGTCAGGCGTCGCGATGAGCTCGGCGAGCTGGCGACCGCGTTCAACACCATGACTCAAGATTTGCAGGAGCGCACCCGCTCACTGAACGAGCAGATGCGCCGTCTTGCCGCTTTGTCGCAGTCCAGCCAGGGTCTGGGCAAGGAAACCGAGCCTGGCGCGATGGCCGAAGCCATCCTGGGGGTCAGCATGAAAGCCCTGGGGCTCGAAACGGCGCTCTTGCTCGCGCGGAATGAGGCGAACGGGCTCGAAGTCCGGTCCGTGGTCGGTCTCGCGTCGAAAGCCGCCGGACAGCTGGGCAGGCTGAGTCCGGCGAAGCTGGCAGAAGGCTTTGCCTCCGAATCGACCGTGGGCGTCGAGACCGTCACCAACCTTTCCAGCGATCAACGGCGGGGCCTGCGTCTCTTCGGCGAGCTTGCGGGTACCCAGGAGGCGCTGGTCGTCCCGCTTGTCCGGGCGGAGCGGAACGCTGGTTACCTCGTCACCGGCGTCGCCGCCGGATACCGGCTGCCGCTGCAAGACGTCGAACTGCTGCAGACGATCGCGACCGAGATGGCCCTGATGATCGAGAACGCGGACCTTCGGAGGAAGACCGAGCTCCAGGCGCATCGTCTCGACCAGGCGATCATCGCCCTCGAGAAGATCTCGCAGGCGCTGACCGCGGTGACGGTCGGGACCGACAACCTGCTTCGGGCCGTCGCCCACGCCACGGCCGAGATCCTGGATGTCCCCTATGCCTCCTTACACCTGCGCAAGCCGGTCTGGCGCCAGCAATTCTCCGACGTAATCGTCGGCTCGACCACGCGACGTGAAATGGCTGCCGTACGGCAGAGCGGAGACCTGGCGTCGCAGCGGGTGGAGCGACCAGAACAGGTCCTGGAGCTCGACCTGGTCGATGACCATGGGGAGCCCCTATCCGCCGCGCGACGGGTAGGGTTACAGCGGGCGATCGCCGTCCCGATGTGCCTGGCCGGCGAGATCGTCGGCGTGCTCGTGATCCATATGCGGTCGCCGCGCATTCTCGAGCGGAGCGAGGTTCGCGTGCTTCAGACGCTGGCGAACCAGGCGGTGATTGCGATCGAGAATGCCGCAGCCTACGAGCACACCAAGCAACTTGCCACGACCGACGCGATGACGGGCGTGGCGAATCACCGGGAGCTGGAAGCCTACCTCGACCGCGAGCTGCAACGCTCGAGGAAGACGCGGGAACCACTCGCCCTGATCATGTGCGACCTCGACCATTTCAAGGAAATCAACGACACCGTCGGTCACCCCGCGGGAGACGCCGTCCTTCGCCACCTCACCCGTCAGATCCTCGTGCCGTCGGTGCGACCCAAGGACCTGGTGGCGCGCTATGGCGGCGACGAGTTCGTGCTCGTCCTGCGGGGCGCCGACGGTCGAGCGGCGCTCGCCGTCGCCGAGCGGATTCGCCGGACGATCGGCGGCCAGGCCGTGTTGCTTGACGGAAAGGCGGTATCCAACCTATCCCTCAGCCTGGGCATCGCGATGTTCCCGCGTGACGGCGACACTCGGGAGGCGCTGGTCCAGGCGGCGGACCAGGCGCTCTATGTCGCCAAGCGGACCGGTCGGAACCGGGTGGTTCACAGCGATGCCGGCAACGCCGAGGCCCAGGCCGCCAGCTAACGCCGCGCACCGATCTGGCGCCGGGTATTCGCTATTCTTTCCAAACCATGCCTCCGATCGCGCAGCGTCCCCGCGGAACGCAGGATCTGCTGCCGGCGGATCAGCCCTACTGGGACGGGATGGCGGCTGCGGCGAAAGACCTCGCTGAGAGGTTCGGCTACCTGCGGATTGAAACCCCGACCTTCGAGGCCACCGAGCTCTTCGTGCGCGCCGTGGGAGAGGCGAGCGACATCGTGAGCAAAGAGATGTTCACGTTCAAGGACCGGGGCGATCGATCGCTGACGCTCCGTCCGGAGGGGACGGCACCGATCGTCCGCGCCTACTTCGATGCGGGCATGCAGCTGGAGCCCCAGCCGGTGCGCCTTTATTACCTGGGCCCGTATTTTCGGTCGGAACGGCCGCAGCGCGGTCGCTTCCACGAATTCCGTCAGTTCGGTATCGAAGCGATCGGCGATCCCAGCCCCCTCCTCGATGTCGAAGCCATCGTGTTGGGTTGGAGCTGGTTCGCTGCGCTCGATACCGGTGGCATCCACCTCCTGCTCAACAGCATCGGGGACGAGGTCTGCCGTCCGGCGTATCGCGAGCTGCTCCGTGACTACTATCGCCCCCACCTGGGCGAGCTGCGCGCGGAGAGCCGCATGCGATTCGAGAAGAACCCGCTGCGCCTCTTCGACTCGAAAGAACCGCAAGACCAGAAGTTGAAGCTTAAGGCGCCGCGCATGGTGGACCATCTCTGCCAGCCCTGCGCGGAGGCCTTCCAGTCGGTCAGGGACGGGCTCAGCGCGGAAGCGATTCCATTCACCTTGAATCCCGAGCTGGTCCGCGGCCTCGACTACTACACCCGGACCGTATTCGAATATCAGCACGAAAGCCTGGGCGGGGCGCAGAACGCGCTCGGCGGCGGCGGACGCTACGATGGCCTGGCCGCGGCCCTGGGCTATCGGGCGACCCCCGGCGTTGGCTTTGCCATCGGCCTGGACCGAACCGCCATGGTGCTCAAAGAACGAAAGCCGCTGGCGCCTGCGGCGCCCGACGTCTGGGCTCTGGCGGTCGACCCCAAAGATGAGCTCTACGTCTTTCATCTGGCCGGGACCTTGCGGGAGCGTGGTCTGCGGGTCGTGGTGGATCCCGGTGCGGCCCGGCTCGATGCCAAGCTCCGCAAAGCCGCCAAACGAGGGGCGCGTGTCGCACTGCTCGTCGGGCCAGAGGAGCGAGAAAGAGGCGAGGCCGTCGTCCGCGACATGCGCTTGAAAACGCAGGTGAGTGTTGCCGAACGCGAGGTCGTGCCGACCGTGACGCAAACCTTGAGCGCCGGGTGAGCCTGACACCCCGAACCCCGTGTGGCGCGCTCCGGATCGAGCAGGCGGGCCAATCCGTCGACGCCTATGGTTGGGTGCACCGCCGTCGCGACCTCGGCGGCCTGATCTTCATCGATCTGCGCGATCGGAGTGGGATCGTCCAGGTGAAGTTCGATCCGGTACACGCCCAGGCCCATGCCACTGCTGGCGAGCTCCGGCTGGAGTCGGTGATCCACGTCCGGGGGCCAGTGGTCAAGCGCCCACCGGGAACGGAAAACAAAGAGCTCGCCACCGGTGCGGTCGAAATCGACGCGGACGCCGTCGACATCCTCAATCGCGCGCAACCGCCCCCCTTCGCGGTCAACGAGGACGGCGCCGTCGATGAGCAACTCCGGCTTCGCTACCGCTACCTGGACCTTCGGCGGCAGCGGATGGCCAGGAATCTCCAGCTCCGGCACCGGATAGCCAAAGCCATTCGCGATTTTCTCGACGACGAAGGCTTCGTCGAGATCGAGACGCCGGTTCTGATCCGCAGCACGCCGGAAGGGGCGCGTGATTACCTGGTGCCCAGCCGGCTGAAGCCGGGTCACGTTTATGCGCTGGCCCAGTCGCCGCAACTCTACAAGCAGTTATTGATGGTGGCGGGGCTGGACCGCTACTTCCAGATCGTGCGCTGCTACCGGGACGAAGACCAGCGCGCCGACCGCCAGCCGGAGTTCACCCAGCTGGATCTCGAGATGTCCTTCGTCGCCGAGGATGACGTGCTCGACGTCGTGGAACGCTGTTTCGCGCACGTCTGGAAGCAGGTGCTCGGTGTGGTCGTGCCGAGACCGATTCGCCGCATCACCCACGCGGACGCCATGCTCCGGTACGGTGTCGACAAGCCCGACCTCCGTTACCAGCTCGAGATCCAGGAGCTGTCGTCGATCTTCGCCGGTACCGAGTTCAAGATTTTCCGCCAGGCGTTGGATGCCGGCGGAGTGGTCCGTGGGCTCCGCATCCCGACAACGATCGGCGGCAAGGAGATCGACGCCCTGACCGAGACCGCCCGCGCGGAGGGCGCCAAGGGCCTGGCCTTCTGGCATCGGGAGGCGCAGGGCTGGCGCTCACCGATTACGAAATTCTTCAGCCAGCGGGAGCTTGCCGACCTGGAGCAGGTGACGCAGGCACAACCCGGCGATGTGGTGGTCGCGGTGGCGGACCGCGCGGAGGTCGCGGCGGCGGCCCTGGGATCGGTCCGTAAGTCGGCGGCCCGATCGCTGGGTCTGGTCAACGAGGCGGGCCTCGAGTTCGTCTGGATCACCGAGTTTCCACTTTTCGAGCGGAGCAAGGAGACGGGTGAGGTCACCGCCGCCCACCATCCCTTCACCTCACCCCGGCCGGAGGATCTGCCCCTGTTGACCAGCGAGCCGATGCGGGTTCGCGCCCGCGCCTATGACCTCGTCCTCAATGGCACCGAACTTGGCTCGGGCAGCATACGGATCCATGACCCGGAAATGCAGCAGCGGGTCTTCAGCGGGTTGGGTATGTCCCGCGAGGACGCCGAACGTCGCTTCGGCTTCCTGCTCAACGCCTTCCGATACGGCGCTCCGCCGCACGGCGGCTTCGCTTACGGGCTCGACCGCGTGGTCATGCTCGCCGCCGGCGAGGAGACGATCCGCGAGGTGATTGCGTTTCCGAAGAACCAGCAGGCCGAAGAACCCATGACCGAAGCACCGGCTCCGGCGGATCCCAAACAACTCCGGGAACTGGGCCTCGAATTGGTGCGTCCAGCCGTGAAACAAGCCCGATAAGGCTCCGGCCGAAACTGTCACCGTGGTTTTTCGACGCCGTTACCGGCCGCAAGGTATTGCCATCGAGTGCGTAAGGTACGCAACTTACAGTAGGCAACATGAACGCCGCCATCTTCACAAAGTCCGCGAAAGGTCTCATTCTCGCGTCCGGTTTGATCGCTGCTTCGAGCATCATGGGCTACGCACAGGACGCCCCGGTGGCCCTGGGCGCGCAGGCGACCGTCCCGCTCAGCGGGATGTACATCTTGCCGCCGTCGGGCATCACGACCCTGGGCGGCCACACATTTGATCTGACCGCTGGGAACGCGATCCAGCTCGTTAACGGCCAGAGCGTGAGCTTGAGCGGTTCTTGGGCGAATGCGACAGGCGCCTACCTGCTGCTCAACTCGGCCAACACCTATCTGTGGTACGACGGGATGGTGGTTGGCAATGTCACGCTGACCTTCAGCGACGCGACGACCCAGAGCACCGACCTGATCGTTGGCACCAACCTCCGCGAGTGGCGGACCGGCGCCGGCTTCACCGACAATAGCATCGCTGACCCGAATGCGAACGTCTGGAGCGGCACGGCGATTGATGGCTCGGCTGGCGTCATCGACATGCTGACGATCGGCCTGGATGGCACCAAGACGGTCACCGGTATCAGCTTGAACGACACGAATACCTGGGGTGCGCTGGCGATCGTGTTCAGCGGCCTGACGGTTTCGATGACCGACCCGACGCCCGCGCCGGCGCCGGACCCGACCTGCACACGTCCGGGCAACTCGTGCAACACGCCAGCGGCCGAGAACAGCCAGGCGGACAAGTGGCAGCCGACGACCAGCCCGACGACGCCCAGCATCACGACACCGAGCGACAAGCACACGAATAGCGGGCATCACACCCACTAAACCACGCGAGCTTCAGGAGAGGTCCGGCCAGCTGGCCGGGCCTCTTCTTGTTTTAGACCACCCGGCCACATCCGCTACACTCGCGGCGTTGCCTGTGCCGATCCCGCCGGTCTTCGTGCTGGCCATCCTCCTCATCCTGCTGGGCACGCAGCTGGCCTACCTGGTGGCCCCCAGGGCGCCCCAGTACCTTCCCCGGCTGGGGCTCAGCACTCTGGCGGTGTTGGTTGGCGAGGCGCTCGGATTGGCCGGAGTGGGCGCCCGGCTGGCGCTTGGTGAACTGCACCCGATCAACGACCTGGCGCTCCTGGCCATCTTGCAGTGGGCCGCGACCCGCTGGACCCGCAGGGAGCAAGCGGCCTAGTGCGGCGTTTGAGGCCCCGACAAACGCGGTACAACTTGGGCAACATCCCGTGACGGACAACGTCGGGAGGACTATCTAAGTGGTATGGCAGGTCGGCGTGCTCCTGGTCGGGGCTGGATTTCTGCTTCTCAGCATCTTTGCCTCGTTCACCTTGCTGAACATGACTCGGAGCTTGCGGACCATCGAAGCCATCCTGACGCTGACCCTCGATGAGGCCAGGTTGGCCCTCCCTGAACTCCGGCACAGCCTGCAGCAGATCGATGACATGGTCACCGGGGTCAACGACAAGTTCACGGCCGCCGATCGGGCGATGAACGCGACCGGCGCCGCCATCACCGGGTGGCGGGACCGGATCCGCGAGCGCCTTGGCGGACTCGGGCGCCGCCGCGGCGGATCACAGGCCAGCCAGCACGGGGAGGAATCATGAGGGACAATCGACTTCGGCATCAACCCGCGACATCCGGTCCTAACGTCCAGGGTGGCGCCTATGTCACCGAGCTAAAACTGCCGGCGGCCAGCGATTACATCGTGGTCGCCAAACGCGCGGCGTCGTCGCTGGGACTCGTGGTTGGTTTTTCCCTCCAGGAGATTGACGACCTGAATATCGCCATCACCCAAGCATGCGAGAACGCTTGCGCCGCGGCCGCCCAGCAGTGGGGGAGTGGTAACGGGCAGCTGAAATTGATTTTCAAGAGCCGGCCGCGCAGACTGGAGGTCGAGGTCCGAAGCGTTCCGCCGCGGGCCGTCGAGCAGCAGCAGCAGGCCGTCCGCAAGCCCCATCGCGAAATGGAGCTCGATTATGAAACCATTGGCTTGAATATGATCCGGCTGTTTGTCGACGAACTCCGCTACCAGGTGGATGACCAGACGGGCAGCATGCGGATGAGGATGGTCAAATACCTGATCGAGTAGAACGCCCACCCTCCACGCAGTCCACCGTCCGACCGAACCGTGAGCTCGTTCGCCGCCTCTTTCTCAAGTATCAGAAGACCAAGGATCCCGAAGTCCGCCAGCAGCTTGTCGAGCTGTTCAACAATCTGGTGGTCTTTTTAGCCAAGAAATTCAGCAACCGTGGCGAGCCGCTCGAGGACATTGTCCAGGTCGGCTACATCGGGCTGCTGCAAGCCATCGAGCGGTTCGAACCGCAGCGGGGCCTGGAATTTTCGACCTTCGCCACGCCTACGATCGTGGGCGAGATCAAGCGTTACTTCCGGGACAAGAGCTGGGCGGTGAAGGTGCCGCGCCGGCTGCAGGAGACCATGCAGCGGGCCGACCTGGCGCAACAGCGACTGCAGGCCAAACTCGGCCGCCAGCCGTCAGTGAACGAAATCGCAAAGGAGCTCGGGCTGGAACCGGAAGAGGTGCTGGCCGCGATGGAGGCGAGCCCGGCCCAACGGACCATTCCCTTCGAGTCGACCGGCCCCGCCGCCCGGGACGACGACGGTCTGCAACTGACCGAGCGGCTCGGATTGGAAGACGAGAACCTCGACAAGGTGGAATTGCAGGACCTGCTCGACCAGGCGATGCGCCACCTGACGCCGCGGGAGCGGCGGATCATGTACCTCCGCTTCGTGGACGAGTTGCCCCAGGCGGAGGTCGCCAAACGGCTCGGCATCTCGCAAATGCACGTCTCGCGGCTGCAGCGGGCGGCCGTCGAGCGGCTGAAGCGCGAACTACCCGTCAGTTAGCGAAGCCCGCGCCGCTCTGGGCGCGAGGCCCGCAGCTTGGGCGTTCGATGTTGGGTGACGGCCGAAGCCTTCGAGGATCAACTCCAGAAATGGCAGCGCGTGCAGCACCTGGCCGCCGCGAATCGCCAGGTCCCAGAAGGGCTCGAACTTTTTCCAGCCGCCCGCATACGCAATGTGCCGGAGACGGTCGCGAGGCGCGGGCTTGGTGGCCGCGCTCTTCCATATCGAATCCCAGCGATAGAACTCGCGGTAGGCCCGCCAGTATCCAGCTTCGAGTTCGGCCGGTTGGAGGCGGGCAGGCCGAAAGACGACGTGTCGCGTGTCGTACAGATCCCACTCTCGATGCAGCACGCGGTTCTCGGCGTCCATCCGCTGGTAGAGCGCCGTGTCCGGGTAGGGCGTCAGAATGTGAAAGGTCGCGGTCTCGATGCCCTGCTCGATCGCCCACGCGACCGTCCGGTCGAAGACATCCGGTCCGTCATGATCCATGCCAAAGACGAAGCTTCCATTGACCATGACGCCCAGGTCATGCAGCCGGCGAATGGCGGCCCCGTAGTCACGGCCGATGTTCTGGAACTTTCGCTGCTCGGAGAGGTTGGCGGAGTTGACGGTCTCAAAGCCCACGAAGAGGCTGCGTAGTCCCGCCTCGACGGCTTTCTCCAGCAGCTTCGGCTGCTCCAGGACGGCCTTCACGGTCCCAGCCGCCTGCCAGAGGCGTCCCATGCCACGCATTCCATCGAACAGCGCCGCGGCGAACGGCGGACTGCCGAAGAGATGATCGTCGAGAAAGTACAGGTGCCGGCCGGGCAGTCGATTGATCTCGGCCAGGGCCGAGTCGACCGGCTGGACATAGTATTCCTTGCCGCCTTTGAAGAAGGCCACTTTGTAGCAGAAGTCGCAGACATGAGGGCACCCACGCGAAACAACGATTGAATTCGGCACGAGGTACTTATGGCGCCGAATGAGATCGCGCCGGATGGGCGGCACGCCCAGCAGCGTCCGATGCTGCGAGGCATAGCGCCGGGCTGGCTTGCCAGCACGGAAGTCTTGAAGAAATCTCGGCCACGTATCCTCCCCGGGCCCCAGGAACACCGTGTCGGCATGCCGTTGGGCCTCATCAGGCAGTGACGTCACGTGCAGGCCGCCCAGAGCAACGTAGACGCCTCGGGCACGGTATCGGTCGGCAATCGCATAGGACCGCCTTGCCGACGTGATATAGACCTGGATGACGACCAGGTCGGGCTCGTCGTCCAGCGGCACCCGCTCGACGTGCTCGTCCCAGATTGACACCTCGTCGTCCTCGTCGAGGAAGCCTGCCAGGGTCGCGAGCCCAAGAGGAGGAAAGAGCGAGTACTTGATGGGGCGGAAGAACGGGCTCGTCGCCTCGGTCAGGGCGGGCAGAATCATCTTTACCCGCATGCGCAGCAGCCCTTTTGACACACTTGCCATCATCAACGTGCGGCCGGCGCCAATGGTTTCGGCGATCCACACATGAGATCTGGGTACAATTCAGTGCGCGCAAGGACAAGAGTGAAGAGCGCGGAAATCCGCCAGCGTTTTCTTAACTTTTTCAAAGAGCGGGACCACAAGGTGTTGCCGAGCGCATCGCTGATCCCGTTCGGCGATCCTACCCTGCTGTTCGTCAGTGCCGGGATGGTGCCGTTCAAACCTTTCTTCCTGGGTCAGGCGAAGCCGCCACACCCGCGAGCTACCACCGTCCAAAAAGTATTCCGCTCGTCCGACATCGACGTCGTTGGCCACGACGGCCATCACCTGACCTTCTTCGAGATGCTGGGCAACTTCTCTTTCGGCGAGTACTTCAAGGAGAAGGCCATCGCGTATGCCTACGAGTTTCTGATCAAGGAAATGGCCCTTGAACGAGGGCGTCTGTGGGCAGGGATCCACAACGAAGATGACGAGAGCTTCGAGATCTGGAAGAAAACCGGCATTCCAGAAGCACGCATCCGGCGTTTTGGGGACGAGTACAACTTCTGGGCGGCAGGTCCCACCGGTCCCTGCGGCACGGACTCCGAAGTGCACTACGACTGGGGCGAGGAATATGGGTGTCGCCGGCCGGATTGCGGTCCGAACTGCGAGCATCCGGGATGCGATCGGTTCCTCGAGATCTGGAACCTCGTGTTCATCCAGTGGGACCGCGACCAGGCGGGCCACCGAACGCCGCTGGCCAGCAAGGGTATCGACACGGGGATGAGCCTCGAACGGATCACGGCAATCGTCGACGGCTTTACAACGGCCGGTGGGCCCGGCGGGCGCAGCCCCTCAGGCGTGTTCGAGACGGATCTGTTCCAGCCGTTGATTCGGCATTTTGCGGAAGAGACCGGGAAGGCTTATGGGGATGACCCGCCCACCGATGTCTCGTTGAAGGTGCTGGCCGACCATGCCCGTGGCGCCACCATGCTGATGGCCGACGGGGTCGCGCCATCCAACGAGGGACGCGGCTACGTGCTGCGGCGCCTGATCCGGCGCGCGATGGTCCATGCTCGTCGGCTCGGACCAGCGGGGCGTCTGTCGTCCGGGGTGCCGATCGTGGCGACGATATTCGGTGACGTCTACTCCGAGGCCCGCAAGCAGGCCAGCCAGATAACCGAGGTCGTCCGTTCGGAGGAGGAGCGCTTCAGCATCGCGCTGCGGCAAGGCATGGAGCGTCTCCAGGGGCTCATTGATCGGAAGGCGCTGACCTCCGAGGAAGTCTTCTACCTCCACGATACGCTTGGCTTTCCGGTAGAACTCTCCGCTGAGCTGGCCCAGGAACAGGGCGTCGCGGTCGACATGACGGCGGTCGCGGCGTTGATGCAGGGTCAGCGGGAACGGAGCCGGGTCGCAACCGGCGGATTCACGGCGCCGCTGGCGGGACGCGCGACGCGTTTTAACGGCTACGACCAGCTCGAAGTTGATACGGCTCTTACCGACGTCTTCGCGGTCGCGGGTGACCCAGAGCAAGCGGATGTGTTCCTCGAAGAAACGCCCTTCTATGCCGAGCGGGGCGGGCAGACGGCAGATACCGGCTGGTTGACCTGGGACGGCGAGAAGGCGAGTGTCCTCGACGTCCAACCGCAGGGTGAGGCGATCCGCCACCGCGTCGCGGTGCCACCCGATCGGCTCAAGCCCGGCGATCGCGTGAGCGCCGTCGTGGATGCTCCGCGCCGCCAAGCGATCGCCCGGCATCACTCGGCCACTCACCTGCTCCATCGCGCCCTTCGCGACGTGCTGGGCGAGCAGGCGATCCAGGCTGGTTCATCGGTTCAACCGGATTACGCCACCTTCGATTTTCGTTTTCCGCGCGCGCTTACGGCCGACGAGCTCGATCGCGTCTTTCGACTACTGAATGACAAGATCCGCGCGGACCTTCTGCGCCGGGTGGAGGAGCTTCCGCTCGAGCAGGCGATCGCGACCGGGGCCGTCGCGCTGTTCGACGAGAAGTATGGCGATCTGGTTCGGGTCGTTTCGTTTGGTGACTGGGCGCGCGAACTGTGCGGTGGCACGCACGTCGAGCGGACCGGCGAGATTGGCATTGCCCTGATCTCGAGCGACCGCAGCATTGGCGCGGGGATCCGTCGGATCGAGATGCGCGCAGGCGCGGCGGCGGAGCGGCGCGTGCGGGAGTATGAGCGGGTGCTGACGGAGCTTGGCGAGACTCTACGGGCGGGTCTCTCCGAGCTGCCTTCCAGGGTGGCCACCGTCCAGGCGGAGGTGAAGCGCCTTGAAAAGGAGATCGCCAAGGTGCGCCAGCGGCTCGCCGCCGGCGGTGGCGCGCAGCTCGAGGAAGCCGACGTCGACGGTGTTCGCCTGTTCCTTCAGCGGGTGGATGCCGGCGAAAGGGATCTGCTCACCTTCGCCGATCACGCCCTGACACGGGCCAACGGCAACGGCGTGGCGATCGTCGTGGGTGGCCGCAACTTCGCCGTCAAGGTGGCCAGTCAGCTGGCCGACAGGCTGCCCGCCAATGACCTCGTCCAGGCCTTTCGCCAGGTGGCGGGCGGGAAGGGCGGCGGCCGTGGGCCCGTCGGACAGGGCGGCGGGATCGATCCCGAAAGGGTGGATGACGCGTTCAAGTCCTTGCAGGACTATGTGCGGAGCCATCTGAAGGGAGACCGGTAATGATCAAGATCAAAGATCGGATCAAGCGCTTGCGCCGGGGCGCCGACTACGAGAATTACTACACCGCCCTGGATATCGGCACCGAGTACATCAAGGCGCTGGTGGTCAAGCGCGAGGGCCGCAACGGGGTCGTCCTGGGTGCGTCGCGACAGCGCCAGGAATTGGCCGACATGCAGGGCGGTGTCCCGTCCGATATCCAGGGGATCATCGACAGCTGCGATAAGGCGATGTCCCAGGCGGAGGACATGTGCGACACCATCCCGGGCCAGGCGGTGATCGGCATTGCCGGCGAGCAGGTCAAGGGCTTCAGCACGTCGGTCACGGTGCCGCGCGCCGACCCTAACCTCAAGATCAACGAGGTCGAATTGCTCCAGACGCTCCAACTGGTGCAGAAGCGGGCGCTCCGCGAGGCCCGACATGCGATGAGCCTGGAGCTCGGCGTTCCCGACGTCAACGTCAAGTTGATCAACTCCGCCATCACCAGCGTTCGCATCGACGGGTACACAGTGGTCGACCCTTTGGGCTTCCAGGGTCGCACGATGGTGATCACCGTCTTCAACACCTTTGCGCCGCTGACCCACGTGGGCGCCTTGCAGACGATCGCCACGGAGTTGGACCTCGAGTTACTGGCTACGGTGGCTGAGCCGTACGCGATGGCGCGCTGTGCCGCCACTGACGAGGTCTACGACTTCGGGGGAATCTTCATCGACATCGGGGGCGGCACCACCGACATTGCCCTCATCCGCAATGGCGGCATCGAAGGCACCCGAATGTTCCCGATCGGCGGGCGCGTCTTCACGAAGAAGCTGGCGACCCGCTTCGGCATCTCCTTTACCGAAGCGGAGGCTGTCAAGCTTCGCCATTCGAAGGGCGAGCTTCCGCCTGAGCAGGTCGACAAGGTACACGCTGTGCTGGCCCGGGATGCCGAGGTGCTGGTCGAGGGAGTGGCGATCACGCTGCAGGAGATGGCGAAGGGGGACCGGCTCCCGACGGCCATCTATCTGGCCGGGGGCGGTAGCGCCCTGCCGGAGGTCAAGGAGCAGCTTCGAAGCTTTC
>Ga0209474_10003394_pt1 | contig 14003 bp, 16 predicted proteins | sample GraSoiAngelo_145_FD_185902 | JGI IMG/M metagenome (GOLD analysis project Ga0209474, IMG submission 185902) | Grasslands soil microbial communities from the Angelo Coastal Reserve, California, USA - 14_1009_05_20cm (SPAdes) (version 2) | ecosystem: Environmental > Terrestrial > Soil > Grasslands...
GGTGACACGCAGCGGCAGAACCTCGAGCAGATGAAGCTCTTCAAGGAGCACGGGGTGAACCCCATGGGCTCCTGCCTGCCGATGCTGATCCAGATGCCCATCTGGTTCGCGCTCTACACTACGCTGCAGGTCTCCGTGGAGCTGTACAACGGGCATTTCATCCGGGGCTGGATCGACGACCTGACCTCGAAGGACCCGTACTACATCCTTCCGGTCGCCATGGGGATCACGATGATCCTCACCCAGGTCCTCACTCCCGCGCCGATGTCGAATCCCAGCCAGAAGACGATGGGATACGTGATGAGCGGCTTCTTCTCGCTCCTCATGCTCACGCTCCCTTCCGGCCTCACCCTCTACATCTTCACCAACAACATCCTCTCCATCGCGCAGCAGATGTACCTGCGCCGCAAGTTCCGTCCGCACCCGGCCAGGGCGAGCGGCCAGACGGTGGAGGTCGAAAAGAAGAAAGACGATCGCTCCGGTGGTAGCGGAGGGGCCGCCGGCCGCGCCAAGATCCGAGCCTGAGTTCCATGGCCGACCCGGCGAATAAATCCGCGAGCAAGAATCCGCTGTTCGGAGCCGCGGTGGTCAAGGCCGTGCTGCGCAAGCGCGACGGTGTGACCGCGAGCAGCGCCTTGTACGAAGGCATTCTCCGCGATCTTGGCGTCACCGATGCCCAGGTCGAGGCGTACCTCTCCGCGCACGCGCAGGAGGTGGAGGAGGCCATTCGCAGCCATGGTCGCCGGGGCGACTAGCTGCGCCGGCGGTACGGACGGCGCTCGAGGGAGGCGCGCATGGGGGACGTTCAGGGCACGTTGTTCGTCGCTCACTCCACCGGGCCGGGAACGGTTCGCGAGGAGCAGGTTCCGTTCGATGACCTGCAGGCCCTGCTCGACGCCTGCGCCGCGGCCGAAGGAGCCGCGCTCGTACGGGTGCAGATCGCAGGCACCAGCGGTGGCGAGCGCAGGCGCCTGGTGCTCGATGTTGGCAACTTCGGCCGCGAAGGCGAGGAGTGAGCGTGGACGCTGCGCAACTCAGGAAGATCGAGGAGGGGGCGGAGCAGATGGGGATCCGGCTCGACCCCGAGCAGCTCAAGCAGCTCGGCCGCCACGTCGACCTGATGCTCAAATGGAACAAGTCGATCAATCTGACGGCGATCACGGATCCCGACGAGGTGGCCGAGAAGCACGTTCTCGATTCCCTCGCCGTGGTGCCCGTCCTCCCTTCGGGGAGCCTCCTCGACGCGGGCACCGGAGCCGGATTCCCAGGGATCCCCGTGGCGATCGCCAGGCCGGATCTGGAAGTAGTACTGGTGGACTCCGTGCAGAAGAAGGTGGCGTTTCTCAAGAGCGCGCTGGCCGAGCTCCGCTTGCCGAAGACGAGGGCCTATTCGGTGCGCTTGGAAGGGAACCCCTCGAAGGAGGAGCTCCCGCGCGTGCACGCAGCGGTGGCGCGGGCATATGCGACGGTCCAGGAATGGTTGCAGCTCGCGCAGCACTACGTGCTGCCGGGGGGCGTCGCGATCTGCATGCTCGGTCCGTCGGACGCGCCGCCCGATCGCCTCGGCGACCTGGCCCTCAAGCAGCAGCTGGCGTACACGCTGCCATACTCGAAATCACAACGCCGCCTGGCCATCTACAAGCACGTGTAGCGTCCTGTTCCACGTGGAACACGCTTCTTCAGCCGCTCTGCAGGGCGAGCTCTCAGGGATGCGCCCCGGGTTGCGAGGGGCGGCCGGTGTCACGGATGCCGGCGTCGCCGCGCTCGAGCTCGTCGACGATCGCCGAGGAGAACTGGTCCAGGTCCTCCGGTTTGCGGCTGGTGATCCAGTTCCGGTCCTTGACCACCGGCTCGTCCTTCACGGTCGCGCCCATCTGTTGCAGGTCGTCCTGGATCGTCTGCCAGGCGGTCAAGGTGCGGCCCTTGACCAGGTGGGCGGCCATCAGCAATTGCGGCCCGTGGCAGACTGCGGCGATCAGCTTTCCTGACTGATCGAACTGCTTGACGAAGTCGACCATCCGCTTGTCGACGCGGAGGTGGTCCGGCGACTGGCCGCCTGGGATGAGCAGGGCGTCATAATCGGCCGCCTTCACCTGATCGATCGACTTGTCAGCCTTCACCTTCTCCTTCCCCTTGTAGCCCTTGAGCTCCTCCCCGGCCTTCACGCCGATCACGTCGACCTGGTACCCCGCTTCCCTGAGCCGATCGTAAGGGATGCGGAACTCGGACTCCTCGAAGCCCTGTCCTAGAACGCAAGCGATCTTCATCGGTGTCTCCAGTCGGGGACACCATTGAACGGTGTCCCCCGTCGCCAACGGACCTTGAAGATGCGGGCCGTGGCGCGCGTGCGGAACCCCTCTTCGCGCACGGGGAAGGTGCGACCGGCTCCTTGATTGATGTCGGACCCGCGTGGTACTCGCGCCTCACCACGGAGGGGGAGGGCGCATGGCGTTGGTGCTCGCGATCGTGAACCAGAAGGGCGGGGTGGGCAAGACGACGACGGCGGTCAACCTGGCCGCCTCCCTCGCCGCCCGGGAGCACCGCGCGCTTCTGGTCGACCTCGATCCGCAGGGCAACGCCACCAGCGGGGTGGGGATCGCGCGCGATCAAGGCGATCGGGCCAGCGTGTACCACGCCCTGCTCGGCGAGGCGGATGCGCGCTCGGCCGTCCTGCCCACCGAGGTGCCGAACATGTTCGTGCTGCCCTCCAGCGCGGACCTGGTCGGCGCGGAGCTCGAGCTGGTCTCCATGGAGGAGCGCGAATCGCGGCTGCGGGAGGCGCTCGATGGAGTGCGCGATGCCTACGACTACGTGCTGATCGACTGCCCGCCGTCGCTCGGCCTCCTCACCATCAATGCGCTGGTGGCGGCGGACCGGGTGCTGGTGCCGCTGCAATGCGAGTACTACGCGCTGGAAGGGCTCGGGTCGCTGCTGCGCACCATCGATCTGGTGAAGGGGTCGCTCAAGCCCGAGCTGGAGATGGAGGGCGTAGTTCTCACCATGTTCGACGCGCGCAACAACCTCGCCCACCAGGTGATGAAGGACGTACAGAAGAACCTGCGCGGGCAGGTCTACGAGACGGTGATCCCGCGCAACGTGCGGCTGAGCGAGGCGCCGAGCCACGGGCGCCCGGCCATTCTCTACGACATCGAATCGAAGGGTGCGCAGAGCTACCTTCAGCTCGCCGAAGAGTTGGTACAGCGCCACCGCGCCGCGGCCGTTCAGCTCAAGCATGCGTAATTGCGGGAGAATCTTGTGACGGAATCGAAGGCGCAGGCGAAGCGGCCGGCCCTCGGCCGGGGGCTAGGGGCGCTGATTCCCGGCGGCTCCCCCGCGGAGCGCAAGGGCGTGATGAACCTCGGGATCGAGGAGATCCGCCCGAACCGATCGCAGCCTCGCCGCCATTTCGATGAAAGGCAGATCGAGGAGCTGGCGGAGTCGATCCGCAGCAAGGGAGTGCTCCTGCCCCTGATCGTCCGGCGGGACAGCGACGGATACGTGCTGGTGGCAGGCGAGCGCCGGTGGCGCGCGGCGCAGAGGGCTGGGCTGCGCGAGCTGCCGGTGATGGTCCGCGAGGTTACCGACAACGAGTCGTTCGAGATCGCGTTGATCGAGAACATCCAGCGCGAGGACCTCAACCCGGTGGAGGAGGCGGAGGCGTACAAGCGCCTGATCGAAGAGCACGGACTGACGCAGGAGGAGCTCGCGGCGCGCGTCGGCAAGGAGCGGTCTACGGTCGCGAACTCGCTGCGCCTGCTGCGGCTTCCGGACGCGATCAAGGAGGCCATCGTGGCCGGCCAGCTCAGCATGGGACACGCCCGGGCGCTTCTCGCGATCTCCGACGAGGGCGATCTGCGCAAGGCCGCCGAAAAGGTCATCGCCGAAAACCTCTCCGTCCGGGCAGTGGAGGCGCTGGTGCAGCGTCTCAAGTCGCGGCGCCTTCCGGGCAAGAAGCGCGACGCTCACGATGGCGCGCAGGTGCGCCACCTGGTCGAGAAGCTGCAGCGCAGGCTCGGCGCGCGAGTGGGGTTGAGGGACAAAGGTGGCAAGGGCGTGCTCGAGATCCGGTACGGCAGCCTTCAGGAGCTGGATCGCGTGCTCGCGGCGATCCTCGGGGAGTGATGATGGGCGGGACCGACGCCGGCGCGACCGAAGCACCCGCCCCCGAGTTGCGCAGGACCGACGGCGCCGGGCGCGCTCCGCGGATCCCTCCGCGGACCGAGCCGAAACGGGAGCTGACGGCACGGGCCATCTGCGTCGCCGTCGTGGTGGCGGCGCTGATGGGGGCGGCAGAGCCGGTGGTGGTCCTGAAGATCGGCTACGGGCCGAACATGTCCGTGGTCAGCGCATTCCTCGGCTTCATCGCCATCTCCCTGATGGGGCTCGTCACCGGCACTCGCGGGACGCGCTGGGAAAACAACCTGGTCCAGACCGCGGGGACCGCCGCCGGTTCCGGCGTCGGCTTCATGGCGGTGGTGCTCGCCGCCATCGACATGCTGAACCAGCGCGGGCTTCTCGACCTGCATCTCTCGGGTCCCCAGATCTTCGCCTGGCTCGCTCCTTCCGGGCTGCTCGGCGTGCTGCTCGCGGTGCCGCTGCGCAAGCACTACATCGATCAGGAGAACCTCACCTTCGCGGATGGCACCGCGGCCGGGGAGACGTTGCTGGTGCTCGACGAAGGACCGCGGCAGGCCAAGCCGCGCGTCGCCGCTCTCGCCATCGGCGGGTTCGTCTCGGCCGCCTGCACGGTCCTGCGCCAGGCGCTCGGCTGGATTCCCGAGACCCTGAACTTCACCTTCATCACGCCGCACGCCGAAGCGCTGCGGGTCGGTACCGAGATCGGCGTCCTCTCTCTGGGGGCGGGCATGCTGATCGGGCTGCGGGTGACGCTCTCGATGGGGCTCGGCATGGTGCTCGCCTGGGTCGTCGCGCCCGAACCGCTGCTGCGCGCCGGCCTCGTTCCCTCGCTCACGTTCAACGCCGTCCTCCAGCGCTGGATCATGTGGCCGGCCACGGGCCTGATGGTCGCGGGCGGGCTGGCGGCGCTCGCGCTCAAATGGAAGGTGATCGCGAAGACCTTCCACGGCCTCGGCTCCAAGGACGTGGACGCAGGTGGCGATTTCCCCATCAAGTGGGTGGTGTGGGGAGCGATCGCCTCCTCCATCGTGCTCGCCGCGGTGCAGAAGATCTCGCTCGGCTTCCCGCTCTGGCTCTCCTTCGTCTCCGTATTCCTCTCGCTCATCCTGATGCTGATCGGCATCAGGGTCCTCGGCGAGACGAACTGGGCGCCGATCAGCGCGATGGCCAACGTGATGCAGGCGGTGTTCGCCGTGCTCGCTCCAGGCCATGTGCCGATCAACATGATCGGCTCGGGCATGAGCGGCGCGGTGGCGGCGAACGGCGAGCACCTGATGCAGGACTACCGGGCGGGCAAGATCGTCGGGTCCACGAACCGGAACCTGACGATCCTGCAGCTGATCGGGGTTCCCATCGGCGCCCTCGCCGTTGCCGTCGCCTATCCCCTGGTGCGCGCCAAATACGGCATCGGCGGGGAGGGAGGACTCTCCTCACCGATCAGCGTGAAGTGGGCGGGATTCGCGGAGCTGTTGTCGAAGGGATTCGGGGCCCTTCCCTCCAGCGCCCTCTATGCGCTCCTCATCGCCCTGGCAATCGGCGTGGTCCTGACGCTGCTCGAGTCGCATCCGCGGGGCGGCCGCTGGATCCCGTCGCCGACCGCCGTCGGGCTCGGGATGTTGATCCCTGGATTCGCCGTCGTTCCCATGATCATCGGTGGCCTGACCCAGTTCGTGTGGCAGAAGGTGAGTCCAAGAGGGGAAAAGGTTTACAACACCCCGCTCGCGTCAGGGTTCATCACCGGAGAGGCGCTGGTGCTGCTCGTCCTCGCTGCCGCAGCGTTCAGGTAGAACCGCCATCCGCCGCTGGAAGGCGGCATAGCGGCCGCGCTTGTAGTGTTTACGAGCGACGGATATGAGAGGCCCTTCCACCCCGCTCCAACCAAAGGACTGACACGAATGGCACAGAACACAGCTCCCGCTCAGACGCCCACCGCGAACGGCCCTTCGAACGTGGCGCCGCTTCCGACCCCTGCATCGCGCAGCCCCGAGCTGAACGCGCTGCTCGGCAAGGGTAGCCAGTTCGAGGGCAAGCTGATCTTCGAGGGCACCGTCCGGATCGACGGCAAGTTCTCCGGCGAGATCATCTCGACCGACCAGTTGATCATCGGCGAGGGCGCCGAGGTGAAGGCGAACGTCAAGGTGGGGACGATGACCTGCCTGGGCGACTACCAGGGCGACGCGACCGCCTCGAAGGCCATCGAGCTGAAGGCGCCGGCAAAGGTGCGCGGCAATCTCACGACCGCCTCGGTCGTCATCGACCGCGGCGTCTTCTTCGACGGCACCTGTAAGATGGACACCGGCTCGGGCCCCAACCCGCCGAAGAAGTAGCAAGACAAAAAACCGCAGAGCGCACGGAGCGCAGAGGAAACCGGGTCCTCTGTATGCTCGGCGCGCTCTGCGGTCGATCCGAACGCCTCGTTACTGCTTCGAGACGGGCGCCGACTGCGTATGCGGCGCGGAAACCGCGACCTTGATCTGCCGCGGCTTCGTCTCCGGCCGCTTGGGCAGGAAGACGCGCAGCACGCCATCCTTCGACTCAGCCGTGATGTGCTCCACGTCCACCGTGCTCGGCAGCGTGAACGTCCGGCTGAACGAGCCGTAGGTGCGCTCGACCCGGTGATACGCGTCGCGCTTGTCCTCGTGCTCCAGCTTGCGCTCGCCCTTCAGGGTGAGCGTGTTGCCCTCGACCTGGATCTCGACGTCCTTCGCCTCGACTTCCGGCAGCTCCGCCTTGAGCGTGATGCCTTCGGAATCCTCGAAGATGTCGACCAGCGGCGACCAGGTCGCCACCATCGACTGCTCGTCCTCGCGGCCGCCGCCGCGGTAGGCGGAGTCGAAGGTGCGGAAGAGCTGGTCCTGCAGCGCGACCAAGTCGCGGAAGGGATCGTTACGACGAATGATGGCCATACCTCTGCTCCTTTCAAGCAAAAGAAAATACTATCGGATGCCGGAGGGGCTTTCCCTCGTTCCCGTCGGCGACCGCAACGTAAGACAGCAAGAGGTCGCGTCAAGGCCCCGGCTCCAGCCGCCTGACGCCTTAGATCAGCGTTGGAATGCAGCCGCTACTTGCGGCGGCGCGGTGACGGCGGGTGCTCGAGCTGGCGAAGCGCGCGCCCGTTCGGCAAGTCCTCGACCAGCCCTCCGGGAACGCCGCCCTCGGCCACCACGGTGGCGAGCGGATGCTCCTTGTGGCGGCCCTTGGGGCGGCGCATCTTCTCGAGCTCCTTCTTCGCAACCCTGACCAGGCGATCGGCGGCGACGTCCAGCGCGCCGTAGACGTCCGGTGTGGTCTCCTCGATCTGGATGGTCCGGGCACCCGGCATGCGGAAGGTCAGGTGGCACTGCTTCGACTCGCCGCGGTTGCGGTTGTCGATGCCGACCTCGACGCGCAGCTCGGCCGCTTCGTTGTCGTAGAAGCGGCGCAGCGGCTTGAGCACGTGTTCCTGCGCGTATCGGCGCAAGCTCTCGCCGACCCGCATCTGCTTTCCCTGCACGATGAGCTTCATCCGCGAAAAGTACGCATAGCCATTGGACGCCGCAGCGCATTGACCCTGTCTGTCCCAACGTGTTAGGTAGCCGCGCCTTCAGGGTTTTTGCAGGAGCTACCGACTTGATCGCCTCGAGCGTCGCCCGACGTTACGCCCGCGCCCTGCTCTCGCTCGGCGTGGAAGAGGGCCGCTTCGAGCAGTACGGCGACGAGCTGGAATCCGTCCTGGCGGCGATGAGGCAGAGCGGGGAGCTCCGCTTCATGTTGGTCAATCCCGGTTATACGCCGCAGCAGCGGCACGCAGTCGTCGATGCCGTCGCCGGCGCGCTCAAGCTGTCTGCCGTGACGCTCAATTTCCTCCGGCTGCTGGTCGACCGCCAGCGCATGGGGGCGCTTGCGGAGATCGCCCGCTTGTACCGCGCGCTGGTCGACCGCCAGGCGGGCCGGATTCGCGCCACGGTGACCTCCGCCGGACCGCTGAGCGAGCACGAGCTGGAGCGCCTGCGAGAAGCGATCGCACGCACGACGGGCCGCGCCGTCGTGCTGGAGTCGAAGACGGATCCGTCGCTCATCGGCGGCGTGGTGGCGCAGGTGGGCCCGACGATGCTGGATGGCAGCCTGCGCACCCAGCTCGAGCGCATGCGCCAGGAGCTGAAGAGAGCGCCGCTGTAATCACCGCGCAGTTACGGAGCAGAGCACATGGCGGAAATCCGGGCCGACGAAATCAGCCGCATCCTCCGCGAGCAGATCAAGGGCTACGGCAAGCAGGTGGAGGTGAGCGAGACGGGCACCGTGCTCTCCACCGGAGACGGCATCGCGCGCATCTACGGCCTCGAGGGGGTGATGGCCGGAGAGCTCGTCGAGTTCCCCAAGGACCTGATCGGGTTGGTGCTCAACCTCGAGGAGGATTCCGTCGGCGTGGCCCTGATGGGCGACCAGGAGCACCTGCGCGAGGGCGACGTCGTCAAGCGCACCGGCCGCATCGCCGACGTCCCGGTCGGACCGGAAGTGATCGGCCGGGTCCTCAACGGGCTCGGTGAGCCGATCGACGGGAAGGGTCCGGTCGGAGGAAAGGAGCGGCGCAAAATCGAGGTCAAAGCGCCCGGCATCGTCGCCCGCGAGTCGGTGAAGGAGCCGATGCAGACCGGCATCAAGGCCATCGATTCGATGATCCCCATCGGCCGTGGACAGCGCGAGCTGATCATCGGCGACCGCCAGACCGGCAAGACGGCGGTGGCGGTGGACGCGATCATCAACCAGAAGGGCCAGAACATGTTCTGCATCTACGTCGCGATCGGCCAGAAGCAGTCGACGGTCGCGCGCGTCGTGGACCGGCTCAACCAGCACGGGTCGATGGAGTACACCACCGTCATCACCGCGAGCGCCTCCGATCCCGCGCCGCTGCAGTTCCTCGCGCCCTACACCGGCGTGACGATGGGCGAGTATTTCCGCGACAACGGCCAGCACGCGCTCATCATCTATGACGACCTCTCCAAGCAGGCGGTGGCGTACCGGCAGCTTTCCCTGCTCTTGCGCCGCCCGCCGGGCCGCGAGGCGTACCCGGGCGACGTCTTCTATCTGCACAGCCGTCTGCTCGAGCGGGCCGCGAAGCTCTCCCGCGCGCGCGGCGGCGGCTCGTTGACCGCGCTGCCGATCATCGAGACGCAGGCGGGCGACGTCTCCGCCTACATCCCGACCAACGTCATCTCCATCACCGACGGGCAGATCTTCCTGGAGACCGATCTCTTCAACGCTGGCCAGCGGCCGGCCATCAACGCCGGCATCTCCGTATCCCGGGTCGGCGGCAACGCGCAGATCAAGGGCATGAAGAAGATCGCCGGCAGCCTGCGCCTCGAGCTTGCCCAGTACCGTGAGCTGGCGGCATTCGCGCAGTTCGGGTCCGACCTGGACAAGTCGACGCAGGAGACGCTCGCGCGCGGCGCCCGCCTCACGGAGATCCTCAAGCAGGGCCAGTACGTGCCGATGCCGGTCGAGAAGCAGATCGTCCAGATCTACGCCGGCACGCAGAAGGACAAGAGCGGCGTGGTCTGGATCCGCAACATCGAGGTATCCGACGTCCAGCGCTACATGCAGGAGCTGCTCGACTTCATGGAGACGCGGCATCCGCAGGCGCTCAAGCTCCTGCGCGAGAAGAAGGATCTCACGGACGATGTGCGCGCCGCGCTCGACGGGGCGCTCGAGGAGTTCAAGAGCGTCTTCAGCCCGACGCCCGCGAAGGCATAGATGGCTTCCCTCCGGACCATCCGCAACCGCATCAAGTCGGTGCGGAACACGCAGAAGATCACCAAGGCGATGAAGCTGGTCGCCGCGGCCAAGCTGCGCCGCGCCCAGGACGCGGTGGTGCGGACCCGCCCCTATGCCCAGGCCCTGGACGAGCTGCTCGGCTCCCTCGCCGGAGCGCGCGCGGCGGCGGAGATCCCGCCCCACCCGCTGATGGAGATGCGGGAGAACCCCCGCCGCATCGAAGTGGTGCTCCTCACCAGCGACCGCGGCCTCTGCGGCGGCTTCAACTCGAACATCATCCGGCGCGCGCAGCGGTTCCTGGTGGAAGAGGGCGACAAGTACGAGGCGATCCAGTTCTCCACCATCGGGCGGCGCGGGCGCGACTTCGCCAAGAGGCGCGGGATCGAGACCCGCAAGGACTACGTCGGTTTCTTCGGGCGGCTGCGGTATGCGATGGCGAAAGAGGTAGCCGACGATCTGATCGTCGAGTTTCGCGAGCGCAAGCTCGATGCAGTCCATCTCCTCTACAACCAGTTCAAGAGCGCCATGTCGCAGGCCATCACCTTCACCCAGCTGCTGCCCATCGTCGCGCCCCCGTCCGCGAAGCGCGAGGAGGAAGGCGGGTTCATCACCCCGGAGCACCTCTACGAGCCCTCCCGGCCGCAGCTGCTCGAGATCCTGATTCCGCGGCAGCTGGCGATGTCGATCTGGCGGGCGCTGCTCGAATCCGAGGCTTCGGAGCACGGCGCCAGCATGACGGCGATGGACTCCGCCACCAAGAACGCAAACGACATGATCGGGCGACTTTCGCTCGAGTACAACCGCGCCCGGCAGGCGTCGATCACCAAGGAGCTGATGGAGATCGTCTCCGGCGCGGAGGCGCTGAAATGATTGCCAGGCAGGCGTTTCACTAGAGCGCAGAGGTCACGATGGCAGTTGCACTGAGCGAAACGGCAAAATCAGGCAAGGTCACGCAGGTGATCGGGCCGGTGGTGGACGTCGAGTTTCCACCCGGGTCACTTCCCGAGATCTTCACCGCCCTGACCGTCTCGAACACGGGGATCTCCGACAAGTCGGACAACCTGACCATCGAGGTCGCGCAGCACCTCGGGGAGAACACGGCGCGCTGCATCGCCATGGATTCGACCGACGGCCTGGTGCGCGGCCAGCAGGTGAAGAACACCGGCGGCCCGATCTCGGTGCCGGTCGGCAAGGAAGTGCTGGGACGCATCCTCAACGTGATCGGCGAGCCGGTAGACGAGAAGGGCCCGGTCCGCGCCACCCGCAGGCTCCCCATCCACCGCGACCCGCCGGAGTTCCAGGAGCAGGACGTGCGGATGATCCCGTTCGAGACCGGCATCAAGGTCATCGACCTGCTCGCGCCCTATCTTCGCGGCGGCAAGATCGGCCTCTTCGGCGGCGCCGGCGTGGGCAAGACCGTGCTCCTGCAGGAGCTGATCAACAACGTCGCCAAGGAGCGCGGCGGCTTCTCCGTCTTCGGCGGCGTGGGCGAACGCACCCGCGAGGGCAACGACCTGTACGCCGAGTTCATCGAGTCGAAGATCATCAACCTCGAGGACCTGGAGAAGAGCCAGTGCGTGCTGGTCTACGGGCAGATGAACGAGCCGCCCGGCGCTCGCGCCCGCGTGGGCCTCTCCGCGCTCACCATCGCCGAGTATTTCCGCGACGAGGAGGGGCGCGACGTGCTCCTCTTCATCGACAACATCTTCCGCTTCACGCAGGCGGGCTCGGAGGTCTCGGCGCTCCTCGGGCGCATTCCCAGCGCGGTCGGATACCAGCCCACGCTCTCCACCGACATGGGCGAGCTCCAGGAAAGGATCACCTCCACCAAGAAAGGCGCCGTGACTTCGGTGCAGGCCATCTACGTCCCCGCCGACGACCTCACCGACCCGGCTCCGGCGACGACCTTCGCGCACCTCGACGCGACCACCGTGCTCTCGCGGGCGCTGACCGAGATCGGCATCTACCCGGCCGTGGATCCGCTCGCCTCCACCAGCCGCATCCTCGACCCCCAGATCGTCGGCGAGCAGCACTACAAGGTCGCGCGGCGGGTGCAGGCGGTCCTGCAGCGGTACAAGGAGCTGCAGGACATCATCGCCATCCTCGGCATGGACGAGCTGTCCGACGAAGACAAGCTCACGGTGGCTCGCGCGCGCAAGGTGCAGCGCTTCCTGAGCCAGCCCTTCTCGGTGGCCGAGCAGTTCACGGGCATGAAGGGAAAGTACGTCAAGCTGGAAGACACCATCCGCTCCTTCGAGGAGCTGCTCGACGGAAAGCACGACAACCTGCCCGAGCAGGCCTTCTACATGGTCGGCAACATCGACGAGGCCGTGGAGAAGGCGAAGACCCTGGCGCGCTGACCATGGCTCTCTCCCTCGAGATCGTCACTCCCGAGCAGCGGGTTCTCACCACGGAATGCGACGAAGTCCGGCTGCCGGGCGTGGACGGCGGCTTTGGAATCCGGCCTGGACACACGCCGCTGGTCGCCGCGCTCGCCCCGGGCGAGCTGGTCTACGTGACCGGAGGCACCGAGCATCGGTACGCGGTCGGCGAAGGCTTCTCGGAGGTGAGCCACGATCGCGTGCGGGTGCTCGTCGAAGAGGCGGTCCGCGCGGACCAGATCGACAAGGGCCGCGCCGAGTCCGAGCTGAAGGATCTGACCGCGCGTCTCTCCGCCATGCGTCCCGACGATCCCGCTTACGAGGGGAACCGCGCGCGCGTCGAGCGAGCGGCGGCACGCGCCTTCGTCGCCGGCCGGCGGTCCTGATTTCATGACCGGTACAGTCCAAAAACATAGCCGCATCGCCGCACTTCGTGCGGCAGCGGCTAGTCAGCCGGCGCAACCGCGTCGTCCGCCAGCTCGTCGGTCGCGCCGAACGCGTCGCGAAGGAGTTGCGCCACCGCGGCGTCGGGCAGCTCTTCGCTCTGTGGCGCTCCCGGCAGCTCGATGCTCAGGGCCGCGCGGCAGCTGATCTCCTCGAGCAAGAAGACGGCGCCGTTGCGGAGCTCGGCCTTGTCGCGCGCCAGATCGGCCTTCGCGCCACACGAGCACACGGGCTCGTCCAGATCGAGCAGCACCCCTTCGCCGAACCGCGGAAGCTGGACCTCCACCCGGCGGCCGCAATGGGCGCAGAGGCGCGCGATCGGCGAGATGGGGAGCAGCACGCGTCCGGGAACGTCGACGGCATACAGCGTGTAGTCGCGAAATCCTTCCGGATCCGGTTCGCCGTCGAGGGCGTACGGGTCGCGCCGGCCCTCCTCGTCCGTCCACACCACCTGCGTGACGAGGCTCGCGGCCCCGGTCCCGGCCAGGAGGGCGCCCGCGCTTGCCGCCGCAGGCAGCTCGATGGTTTCTCCTTTGAAGCGCTCGAGGCGGACTTCGGCCTCTGCGTCGAGGACGCGCAAGTCGATCAACCCCCGCCAGAGGCGCGACAGATTCGGCAACGGCATGGGTCGCTGCACGTCGTCGGGCACGATCCAGCGGCGGTGCACGAGGCCGAGGTCGCTGTGGTCGCGCTGGGGGTCGACGCGCTCGCGGGTGACCGGCATGGGGCCGCGGAGACTAGCATGCGTAGATGGCGACGGCGGCGGGCGCAGAGCATACTGCGCCGAGGAGGGTGTCCGGATGCCCGAACCGAAAACCCGACGCAAGAAGGTCACCCGGAAGGCCCGCGGTCCGGCGCAGCCGCGCGAGCAGCCCCCGCGGGCCGCCGCCGGCGGGGACTGGAGCGAGCTTGCGGACCGCGCGGCGAAGAAGGTGCGCGAGTTCGCCGACAAGGCGAAGCCTGCGGCCGAGAGGATGGCCGTCGACGTCACGGAGGGCCTGGACGACGCGTTCGCCAAGGTGTCGCAGCAGGCCCGCGATCTGATGGCGAAAGGACAGCACACGCGGGTCCGCATCAAATTCCGCGGCAAACAGATCGCCGAGCTGCCCATCGCCGCGGTGGCCGCCGCCGAGGTCGCGACCTTCTGGTGGTTCGGGCCCCTGCGAGTGGTCCTCGCGCACGTGGTCGGCAAGGCGATCCTCGACGTCGAGTTCGTATCCAACGCCGATCACCACGTCGCCCAAGGCCGCAAGCTGCTGGGGGACGGAGAGCTGGAGAAGGCCATCGCCG
>Ga0209474_10003397_pt1 | contig 14001 bp, 11 predicted proteins | sample GraSoiAngelo_145_FD_185902 | JGI IMG/M metagenome (GOLD analysis project Ga0209474, IMG submission 185902) | Grasslands soil microbial communities from the Angelo Coastal Reserve, California, USA - 14_1009_05_20cm (SPAdes) (version 2) | ecosystem: Environmental > Terrestrial > Soil > Grasslands...
GAGCCCTCGATCTCGTGCGTCATCGCCTTGCCGAGGTCGTGCAGGAGGCCGGCGCGGCGAGCCGTCTTCACGCTCGCGTCGAGCTCCGAGGCCATGATCCCGGCGAGATGAACGACCTCGAGGGTGTGCTTGAGGACGTTCTGCCCGTAGCTCGTCCGAAAGCGGAGCCGGCCGAGGATCTTGACCAGCTCTTCGTGGAAAGAGCCGCAATTCGCCTCGAAGACGGCCTGCTCGCCGGCGTGGACGATGTGCTCCTCGATCTCCGCCTTCGACTGGTAGTACATCTCCTCGATCCTGGCCGGATGGATGCGGCCGTCCTCGATCAGCTTTGCAAGGGTCAGCTTGGCGATCTCACGGCGGATCCCATCGAACGACGAGAGCACGACCGCCTGCGGCGTGTCGTCGATGATGAAGTCGACTCCGGTCAGATGCTCGAGGGCGCGGATGTTCCGCCCTTCCCGGCCGATGATCCTCCCCTTCATGTCGTCCGAGGGAAGCTCGACGAGCGAGACCGTCGCCTCGGAGGCGTGGTTCGCGGCGACACGCTGGAGGGCATCCGCGACGAGGTTGCGGGCGCGCCGTTTGGCTTCGGTCTGAGCCTCCTCCTCCAGCTGCCGGACGCGGCGCGCGAGCTCGTGCCGAACCAGCTCCTCCGAGCGGCTGAGGAGGTGTGCCTTGGCCTCGTTCGTCGTCATGCCCGAGATCCGCTCGAGCTCCTTCAGCTCCGTGTCCTTGGCCGCCTTCAGCTCCTCCTGAAGCTGCTTCGAATGCGTCTCCCGGTCGGAGACGCCCTGCTCGCGGCGGGTCAGCTCCGTGAGCTTGCGGTCGATCTCGTCTTCCTTGGCGAGGACGCGCTCTTCGATCTTGATGATCTCGGCGCGGCGCTCCGAGACCTCCTGCTCGACCTCCGCACGGATCTTGACGGATTGCTCGCGGGCTTCGATCTGCGCCTCACGGCGCATCGCCTCGGCCTCGCGGCGAGCCTCGGTGAGGAGGAGCTGGCGCGTCCGGCGCGCCGCCGCGAGGCGGGAGCCGGCCAGGGCGTAGAGCGCAATGAAGGCGAGGGCGGCTCCCACTGCAAGGCCGATCAGGATTCCGATAACGACGAACATGGGCGCTCCTGGCGGTGCGCCCACATCAGGCATGCCTCGAATCGGGTGCCTCGACGGGCCTGCAACAGGCCCAGCTGGCCGCTACTTCACCGCTGGTGCGGCCTCCAGGGAGCTTGTTTGGTCGGAAGCGAGTTCAAGAGTCGAATGCCGATTGCGAAACAGTCAGATGCAGGCAAATTGTCGTTGTTGGTTCTCCTATCCTAGCTCCGGCCCGTCGTCCGGCGCAACGCAAGGCATCGCCGCTTCGATCGACTCCGGCGCGAAACCCCGAGCGGCGAGCCAGCGCGCTGTCCGCGCGCCAGCGCCGCGGCGCTCTGTGAGACGTACGGCCCGGTCCCGCTCGGTCTCGAGCGCGGCCAGCGCCGCAGCGGACGACTCCGAGTCGATTCCGTCCCGCTCGAGCCTGAAGGCGATTGCCGCGTCGCCCAGGCCTCGTTCGGCGAGCGTCTCTGCCCGAGCGTGGGCAAACCGGGTGTCGTCGAGCGCCCCGAGCCGACGAAGCGTTGCCACGGCCTCCTCGCGGTCGCGCTCGCCGAGCCCCTTTCGGTCGAGCACGTCGCGCAGCTCCCGCTCAGAGCGTTCCCGGCGCGCGAGCGCCTTTGCGCCGGCGGCGAGAGCAACGCCGCGGCGCAGCTCGCGCCGCAGGGTCCGGAGGCGCGGCCGGTCGAGCTCGAGGCCGGCCTCGAGGCCGCTTCGCGCCGCTACGTCGAGCGGGATCGTGCGCCAGCGTTCGCCGTCGAGCTCAACGAGCACGTGCCCCGGCCGCGCGGGCCGGAGCGCCGTCACTCTCGGCATCGGATGATGCCTCCGGCCTGGTTTCATTGGCAGTGGTCTTGTCCTCCTTGACAGCGGCCTGGTCCTCTGCCGGGACCTCGACCGCGGTCGGCAACAGCCGTGCTGAGACCACCTGGTCGGGCCCTGCGTCGGCCTGGATTTTCGCCAGGATCTGCTGCGTCACGTCCGGATGCTCGCGCAGGAACGCGGTTGCGTTCTGCCGGCCCTGGCCGAGCCGCTCGTCGCCGAAGCTGAAGTACGAGCCCGATTTCGTCACCACCTTGCGATCGAGCCCCGAGTCGAGCACGGTGCCTTCCCAGGAGATCCCCGAGCCGTAGATGATGTCGAATTCGGCCTGCTTGAACGGGGGCGCGACCTTGTTCTTGACGACCTTGACGCGGACGCGGTTGCCGTAGGCCTCGACGCCTTCCTTGAGCGTCTCGATCCGGCGGATGTCGAGCCGGACCGAAGAGTAGAACTTCAGCGCGCGGCCGCCCGGGGTCGTCTCCGGGTTCCCGAACATGACGCCGATCTTCTCGCGGAGCTGGTTCGTGAAGATGCAGATCGTGTCGGTGCGATTGAGCGTGCCGGCGAGCTTACGCAGCGCCTGCGACATCAGCCGCGCCTGCAGGCCGACGTGGCTGTCGCCCATCTCGCCCTCGATCTCGGCCTTCGGCGTCAGCGCCGCGACCGAGTCGACCGCGACGACGTCGAGCGCGCCGGAGCGGATCAGGAGCTCGGTGATCTCGAGTGCCTGCTCGCCGGTGTCGGGCTGCGAGACGAGCAGATCGTCGATGTTGACGCCGATGTGGCGCGCATATTGCGGATCCATCGAGTGCTCGGCATCGATGAAGGCGCAGATGCCGCCCCGCCGCTGGGCCTCCGCGATCACGTGGTAGACGAGGGTTGTCTTGCCCGACGACTCCGGGCCGAAGATCTCGACGATCCGCCCGCGTGGCAGGCCGCCGATTCCGAGCGCGAGGTCGAGCGAGAGCGATCCGGACGAGACGGCGCCGACCGACACCGCCGCGGCGTCGTTCATCTTCATCACGGCGCCCTTGCCAAATGCGCGCTCGATCTGCCCGAGCGCGGTGTCCAGTGCTTGCTCGCGATCCACCTCTAGCTCCCTTCTAGCGCAACCGATTGCAGGACTTCGTACTGCGCCCCTGACGGCCGCAGAACGGACATATAAACAGCTGCTTCGGACGTCACGATCGGCTCCAGCTCGGGAACCGTGGGCTGGAGCCGCGGTCGCTCGCGAAAGCGGATGACGGTGATATGCGGCAGCCACTCGCGGCGCTCCCGCTCGTAGACGCCGAGCCGCTCCAGGCGCTCGTGGAGATCGACCGCCAGACCCGTTGCCCGGCCGCCCTCGTCCTCGCAAACGAGCATGCCGACGCTCCGTGTCTCGCGATAGCCCTTGACCTCGAGCGTCGCGGGCGGGGCGGTGCGGGCGGCCGCTCCCAGCTCGGCGGCAATCGCCTCGAGCTCCACCACGGCCCGGTGGCCCAGGAAGGCGAGCGTGACGTGGAGCTTCTCGGGGCCGAGCACGCGGACCCCGTCGGCACCCCCGAACGCGTCGGCCTGCCAGCGCGAGAGCGTCTCGACCGCCCGGCCGGGTAGGAGCAGGGCGCAGAACAGGCGCAGGCGTTCACGGCCACCGACGCTAGCAGGCAGATTCATCCGGAACCGTCACGATTCTGTGACAGGAGCCTGCGCGCCAGGTGCAGCGCCGCCACCGCCGCGCGAGCGCGCACCGTCTCGCGGTCGGTGGGGACGCTGAAATCGGCGGCCAAGTCGCCGTCCGGAGCTGCGGCGTGGAGATAGACGAGGCCGACCGGCTTCTCGGGCGTCCCGCCTCCCGGCCCGGCGACGCCGGTGACGGAGAGGCCGACGTCTGCGCCAAGCCGCTTCCGCACTCCGGCGGCCATCGCCGCCGCCGTCTGCGCGGAGACGGCGCCGTGCGCGGCGAGGACCTCCATGGGGACCCCGAGCTCCCCCGTCTTCACGTCGTCCGCATACGCCACCACCGAGCCGCGAAAGACGTCGCTCGAGCCCGGTACGGCCGTCAGCCGGGCCGCGACGAGGCCGCCGGTGCAGGACTCGGCCGTCCCCAGCGTCAGGCTGCGCCCACGGCAGAGCTCGAGCACGATCTCGGCGATCGTTCGCTCGTCCTCTGTGAAGAGCGACGCGCCGAGGCGCTCGCGCAGGGTCGCGGCGATCGCGTCCGCGCGCGGGCCGCCCGACTCCCCGACCAGGAGATCGACGTGGATCTCGAACTCGCGAGCGCAGATCGTCGCCTCGATCCCGTCGTCGTCGCCGCCGGCGTCCTCGAGCGCCCGGGCGACGGCGGACTCGCTGACGCCGTAGAAGCGAAGCGTGCGCCGCTCCGCCGGACGCGCGCGCGAGAGCACCTCGCGTACGGGCGCACTTTCGAGTGCAGCTGCCCACAGCCGTCGAAGCTCCGGCGGCGGGCCCGGCAGCACGACGACGGCAGCATTCGCGGCCTGGATCACGAATCCCGGCGCCGTCCCGGCGAGACCGAGCGGTCGAGCGCCCTCCGGCAGCGCGGCCTGCTTGCGAACGCCGGGGGCGAAGTCCGCGTACGGCCGCCGGAGCCGCTCCGCGTGGCCCCGCGAGACGCTCTCGATCTCCCGCTCGAGCTGCTCGTCGACCACGAGCTCCTTGCCGAGGATGCGCGCCAGCGTCTCGACCGTTCGATCGTCGTGGGTCGGGCCGAGTCCGCCGGAGACGAGGCAGAGGTCGGCGTCGAGGCCGAGGCGGAGCGCCGCCTCCAGCTCACGCGGCGAGTCGCCGACGACGATGATCCGCGCCGGGTCGATTCCCAGCGAGACGAGCTCGTGCGCGAGGAACGGGCCGTTCAGATCGCGCCGGTCGCCGCGAACGAGCTCGCTGCCGGTGACAACGACGACCGCCCGAGGACGGCTCAACTCGGCGGCGGCGCCTTCACGATCGATCTCGGCGTCACGAGCAGCTGCTCCGCCTTGCCGGTCGCGGCGCCCGGGATCACCACGATCCGACCGTTCAGCTTGGCCACGAGGTTCTGCGGCTTGTTCGCGGCGAACCAGAGCCGGCGAGAGAGGAACGTTCCCCTCGTGAAGGGAAGCTGATGGCCCTGCGGGAGCGTTCCCGCGTAGAGCTGCTTCCCGGCCTGCGATCCCGCTCGCACGAGCAGCCAGGAGTCGCCGTTGGTCGCCGTCAGCACGAGGCGGGCCATCGGCCGTGCCGGCTTGTGGTGCCGCTTTGGGAGCTTCGGGCCCGTCGAATTGATCCCTTGCACCTTCGGACTGTCGTTCGACCCGAACTTGGCCGCGCCGACCACGAGCGCGACCACGACCCCGATCGCGCCGAGCACGAGCACGACGCTACGAGCTTCGAAACGCGGACCGAGCGCCTGCGGCCGGCGCTGGTAGTCGCGGGGACGCAGCGGAATGTCCTCCTCGCCGGTGACGAAGCGCGAGTTGTACTCGTCGACGTAGAGCTGGCCCTCGAGCCCGAGCGCGTCGGCGTAGTTCCGCAGGAAGCCCTTGACGTACGTGGGCGCGGGCAACAGGTCGAACTTCTCGTCCTCGAGCGCCTGCAGGTACTTGCTGCGGATCTTCGTCTGCTGCTCCAGCTCCGGGAACTCGAGCTGCTGGCGCAGGCGCGCTTCGCGAAGGCTGTTTCCGATCTCGAACACGGGCTCGCGCGATTGTAGTGTCGAATGCGCCGAACGGCAGGCTATTCCGACCAGAGCAGCAGGCCGAAGAAAGCCAGTGCCAGCGCGGCCGTCAGCCCGAGGCACAGGCCGAGCAGGCCGAGCCACTTGCCTGCTCGCGCACTCCCCTCCCCCACACGCGCGAGCGTCCGCTCGACGTGCACGCGGGCGCTGCGCGCGAGCAGCACAGCGATCAGGCCGAGCAGGGTTCCGGCGACCGCCTCACCGCCCACTGCCTGCGGCAGGTTGACGTGCTTCAGCCGCGTCGAGTAGAGAGCAACGGGAACCGCCGCCAGCGAGAGCAGCGCGAACAGGACCGAGAAGCGGGCCCGGTCGTTGCGAACCCGGGGAGCGTTGTTCATCGGCCGCGCCGTCAAAGCCGCCACGGCCTCTTCATGTCGGCGTCGCAAGCGAGCGCCTTATTGCTTGACGTACGGACGGCCAATTGCTGCCGGTGGAATCGAGCGGCCGATCACGCCTGCGACCGCGATCAGGGTCAGTGCGTACGGGAGGATGTTGAAGAGCTGCGGAACCGAGCTGCCGGGCGCGAAGTAGTCGGGCAGGTGATCGCCGAGCGCGCTCGAGAACCCGAAGAGCAAAGCCGCGGCGAAGGCGCCGAAGGGACGCCACTTGCCGAAGATCAGGGCGGCGAGGGCGATGAAGCCGCGCCCGCCCGTGATGTTCTGGTCGAAGTTGTGGATGAACCCGAGCGTCAGATAGGCGCCCCCGAGCGCGGCCAATCCGCCGGACGTGATCACGGCGGCGTACCGAGTCGCGTAGACCGAGATTCCGACCGTGTCCGCGGCCCGCGGGTGCTCTCCCACCGCGCGGAGCCGCAGCCCGATCGGCGTCTTGAACATGACCACGTACGAGAGAATCAGGAGCACGAAGCTGAGCCAGATCATCAGGTTGAGGTTGCCGAAGATCGGGCCGATGAAGTAGACGCCCTTGAGGCCACCGAGCGAGATGTCGGGGATCTCAGGCACGTTGGCCGGGATCCCGCGGGCACCGTAGATGTCGGTGAACAGGTAGCCGGTGATCCCGAGCGCCAGGAAATTGATCGCCGTCCCGATCACGATCTGGTCGGCCCGCAGCTGGATGCAAAACACCGCGTGGACGAGCGCGAGCATCATCCCCGAAACCATGGCGATCAGAACGCCGAGGATCCAGGAACCTGTCTTGTCCGCTCCCCAGATGCCGAAGAATGAACCCATCAGCATCATCCCCTCGAGGCCGATGTTCACGACGCCGCTTCGCTCCGAGAACATGCCGCCGATCGCCGCGAAGGTGAGCGGAGTCGCGTAACGCAGCGTCGACGCGAGTAGCGCCGACCAGATGACGACGGTTTCGAGGTGGCCGACGCTCGAGCGCGTCGCGAGCGACCCAAGCGCGATCCCGAGGATCCCCGAAGCGACGGCTCCCCAACCCACGCGCCCGGCGCCGCGGCTCACCGTCCATATCCCCGCTGCCACGGCCAGGATCCCGACCAGGATCGGCCATAGAAGGGTGCGCGCGGACAGCGGCGGCAAAGCCAGCCAGGCGGCGAGCGTCCCGAGGAAGATCCCGACAAGCCCGACTCCGCGAGGCTCGGTCAGCCGCGAGGCCGCGACGCGCACCGGTGCCGCGTACGTGCTCACGTCGACGAGGTCCGGGCCAGCTTCCGGGGAACGACCCTGCGTCGCGCCCGCCACAGGTAGATGACGAGGATGTCCGCTCCGATGAAGAGGAGAACGAGACCCTGGATCAGCAGCGTCAGGTTCTCGGCCAGCGTAGGCGGAAAGACGGCCGGGTCGAGGTGCCGATCCGAGGTGCCGTTCAGGAGCGCGCCGAAAAGCAGCGCGGCGAAGAAGATCCCGACGGCGGAGTTGCGGCCGAGCAGGGCCACGGCGATGCCGAGGAAGCCCACCGCGCCCGCGCCCGCCTGACCCTGCACGTCGTCGACGCTGAGGACGAACTTCCAGCCCAGGACGTCGATCACCCCCGCCAGGCCAGCGAACCCGCCCGAGATCGCCATCGCGAGGAAATACGCGCGTCGGACGTCGATGCCGGCGTAGCCCGCGGCCTCGGGGTTGTAGCCGACGGCTCGAATCTCGTAGCCGAGCGTCGTTCGGTTGAGGACGATCCAGTAGACGACGAGCATCGCGACCGCGATGAAGAAGCCGACGTGGAGGCCCTGGAGGATCGGGTTCCCCCACCAGACGTGGAGATGCGTGTTCGGCGCGATGTCGTTCGACTGCGTCAGCGACCGCTCCCGGCTCGTCTGCAGCGGCCCTTGCTGGCCGAACAGCCAGCCGGCAAGCCAGAAGACGATCCAGTTGAGCATGATCGTCGTGATCACCTCGTGGGCGCCGACCGTGGCCCGAAGGAAGCCGGCGATCCCCGCGAGCCCCGCCCCCGCCAGCGAGCCGAGGAGGATCGCCAGGACGATGTGCGGGAAGCCCGACATGCCCGTCAGCGACGATGCGACCCAAACGCCGACGATCGACCCGGCCGCGTACTGGCCCTGGCCGCCGATGTTGAAGAGGCCGGCCCGAAAGGCGAACGCTACCGCGAGGCCCGTCAGGATCAGCGGCGTCGTCAGCAGCAGGGTCGACTGAAGGTTGAACGCCGCGTTGATGCGGTCGGCGTGTGAGATCCAGGGGAAGAACCAGTTGAGGCCGGTGCCGTTGAAGATCGCCTTGTAGGTCGAGATCGGATTCTTGTGCGTGATCAGGAGGACGACCAGACCGCCGATGAAGAAGGCGAAGACGGTCGTCACGAGCGGCGTCAGGACACCGCCGGCACGCTGGTAGAAGGCGAACCGCGAGGCGACCGTCTCGCCCGGGCCCTCGCCCTCAGGCGGCGCGGGCGGGGTGGCCAGCGTCTCGCTCAAGCAGCCGCTACCTTCCGGCCGCCGCCCGTCATAGCGACGCCGAGCTCTTCCTCAGGCGTCTCGGGTCCGTACTCGCCGACGATGCCGCCCTCGTAGAGGACGAGGATCCGATCGGAGAGCGAGAGAATCTCATCGAGCTCGAGCGAGATCAGCAGTACCGCTTTCCCTTCGTCGCGGACAGCGATGAGCCGCTTGTGGACGTATTCGATCGCGCCGACGTCGAGACCGCGGGTCGGCTGCGCCGCCACGAGGACTCGGGGATCGCGGCCCACCTCGCGGGCGATCACCACCTTCTGCTGGTTGCCGCCGGAGAGCGCCGCGGCGCGGGCCGACGGCCCGCCGCCGCGCACGTCGAACTCCCTCAGCAGCCGCCGCGCCCGGGCGATCAGACGGGCCGGAAAGAGCCATCCCCAGCGCGAGTCGGGGGGTCGGCGGTAATCCTCGAGCGCGAGGTTCTCCGCCAGGGTGAACTCGAGCACGAGGCCGCGCGCCTGGCGATCCTCTGGAATGTGTCCGAGTCCCTCGTCGAGCACCTGGCGGGCGTCTGCGCTCGTCAGATCGCGCCCGGCGATCTCGATGCGGCCGGACGCCGGCCGGCGGAGCCCGGTGATCGCGTCGATCAGCTCGGTCTGGCCGTTCCCATCGACGCCCGCAATGCCGACGATCTCCCCGGCCCGCACCTCGAGCGAGACGCCGCGAACCGCTGCAAGCCCGCGGTCGTCGGCGACAACCAGGTCGTCGATCCGCAGCATCGTCGCGCCGGGATCCGCAGCCGTCTTGTCGACCCGCAGCAGCACCTCCCGCCCGACCATCAGCTTCGCGAGGCCGGCCTCGGTCGCATCCTTCGTCGGCAGTGTCTCGATCTTCTTGCCGCGCCGCAGGACGGTGATCCGGTCGGCGATGCTCAGGACCTCGTTCAGCTTGTGGCTGATGAAGATGATCGACATGCCCTCGTCGGCCAGGGAGCGCAGTACCTTGAAGAGCTCCGTTGCCTCCTGCGGGGTGAGCACCGCAGTGGGCTCGTCGAGGATCAGGATCTCGGCGTCGCGGTAGAGAGCCTTCAGAATCTCGACCCGCTGCTGGCGGCCGACGCTGATGTTGCGGATGCGAGCGCGGGGATCGACCGCAAGCCCGTAGCGCACCGAGAGCTCGCGGACGCGTTTCTCGGCCGCGCCGAGGTCGAGGATCGCTCCCTCGCGCCGCGGCTCGGTCCCGAGGACGATGTTCTCGGCGACGGTCATCACCGGGATCAGCATGAAGTGCTGATGGACCATTCCGATGCCATGGGCGATCGCGTCCTTCGGGGAGCCCATCGAGACGAGCTCTCCGCCGATCCGGATCTCCCCCTCATCCGGGTGGTAGAGCCCGTAGAGCACGTTCATCAGCGTCGACTTGCCGGCGCCGTTCTCGCCGAGCAGCGCGTGAACCTCGCCCCGTCGAAGATCAAAGTCGATCCGGTCGTTCGCGACGACGCCGGGGAACTTCTTGGTGATGCCGCGCAACTCGAGCGCGAGTGCGTCGTCAGCCATCCGGCGAGGATTCTACGGCGCTGCCAAACGCAGAGCGGGCGCCTGTGGCGCCCGCTCCGTCGTTCCTTGCCGCGTTTGACCTAGAGGGTCGCGGGCGGCTTGATCTTGCCCTTGATGATCAACTTCTTGATCGCGTTCATCTTCGTGACGAACGCGGGCGGGACCTTGGGGCTGATCTTGCCGACGCCCTGGCCGCCGTTCTTGAGGGTGAACACGAAGTCGCGGCCGCCCCTGAAGTTGCCGGACTTCACGAGCGAGAAGAACTTGAAGGCCGCGTTGTCGACCTTCTTCGTGCCGCTCGTGAGGATGTGCTTGCCGAGGTAAGCCTGGTCGGCGTCGACGCCGATCCCCCACACGGGCCGCTTGCCCTTGTGGTTGGCCTTCGCCGCGTCGAGCGCGCCGAGACCGCAGCCGCCGGCGACCTGGAAGATCACCTGAGCGCCCTGCTGGATCTGCTTGAGCGCGATCTCCTTGCACTTGGCCGAGAACCCAATCGCGAACTCGTCGGAGTAGCCGATCTTGACCTGGATCCTCCGGTTCGCCTTCTTGGCGCCGGCCCGGTAGCCCGCTATCCAGTTGTCCACCGACGGGATCTTCTTGCCGCCGACGGCACCGAGGACCTGCTTACCGCCCTGCTTCTTGGCCATCAGCGCGGCCAGGTAGCCGACGAGGTAGCCGGACTGCTCGGACTTGAAGGTCAGGCCGATCGCGTTCTTCGGCTTGTCCTTCAGCGCGACCCACGGGAAGTCGACGATCGCGTAGTCCGTGTTCGGGAACTGCGTCGCGGCCGTGCTCATGTCGTCCGCGAGCAGGAAGCCGGTGGCGAGAACGGCCTTGTTGCCGTCGCGCGCCGCCTGCGCCAGGTTCGGCAGGTAATCAGACTTCGACTTCGAGATGTAGATCCGCGTCTGGGCGCCGAGCTTCCGATGGGCCCGCGCCAGACCCTGGCTTGCGAGGAAGTTGAACGAGCGGTCGTTGATGTTCCCCGTGTCGGAGACCATCGCCGCTTTGAACGTCGCGCTCTTCTGCGCGCTTGCCGAGCTGCCGAGGATTACCGCCGCGAGCGCGGCGATCAGCAGCAACGGCAGGGCTTTCCTGATACTCACGTGTGTCCTCCTGCGCCGTAGGTAAATGGCGATTTCGACTCTAACCCGCTCACCCGGTCGAGGCGAGCCCTCGGAATGTAAGACGTGCTGCTAGGGCCTTAGTTGGCGATGACTCGAGACAACTCGGCTTCGTCCACGAGCACACGGCGCGGTTTCGAGCCCTCGTAGCCGGAGATGATGCCGCGGCGCTCCAGCATGTCGATCAGGCGGCCGGCGCGCGTGTAGCCGACCCGCAGCCGGCGCTGGAGCAGGCTCGTCGAGGCCGTCTGGGCCGTGACGACGATCTCGATCGCCCGCTCGAGCAGCGGATCCTCGTCCGGGTCGAAATCTCCGTCGGCGTCGTCATGCTCTTCGGGCGGCGGCTCCGGCGCCTCCAGCAGCGATTCGTCCAGCTCCTGCTCACGCTGGGCGCGGCACTGCTCGACGATCAGGGCGATCTCCTCCTCGCTGACGTAGGCCCCCTGCAGGCGCTGCAGCCTGGAGGTGCCGAGCGGCTTGAAGAGCATGTCACCCTGGCCGAGCAGGCTCTCGGCGCCAGAGGCGTCGAGGATCACGCGCGAGTCGGTCTGGCTGGAGACGGCGAAGGCGATCCGGCTGGGGACGTTCGCCTTGATCATCCCCGTGATCACGTCCACGGACGGCCGCTGGGTCGCGAGCACGAGGTGGATGCCGACGGCGCGCGACTTCTGCGCCAGCCTGATGACCGCGTCTTCGACGTCCTGGGGCGCGATCATCATCAGGTCGGCGAGCTCGTCGATGACGACGAGCAGGTGCGGCAAGGTCGGCTCGCCGCGCGAGCGGAAGGCCCGGTTCGCCTCGTTCAGGTTGCGAGCTCGCACCGCGGAGAGCCGCTCGTAGCGCCGCTCCATTTCGCTGACGACGTTGGCGAGCACCGTCGAGGCCTCCTTGGGGCTCGAGACGACCGGCGTCAGCAGGTGCGGAATCGACTCGTAGTAGCTGAGCTCGATCTTCTTCGGATCGATCAGGATCAGGCGGACGTCGTCCGGGGTCGAGCGGAGCAGGATCGAGGTCAGGATCGTGTTGATGCAGCCGGACTTTCCCGAGCCGGTGGTGCCGGCGATCAGGACGTGCGGCATCCGCGCGAGGTCGGTCCAGACGGCTGCGCCGGAGATGTCCTTCCCGAGCCAGACGGACAGCGGGCTCGCCGTGGCCGGCAGGTCGTCGAAGATGTCGCCGAGCGCGACGTAGTTCGGGCTCGCGTTCGGCAGCTCGACGCCGACCGCCTGCTTGCCTGGGATCGGCGCGAGGATCCGGATCTCGGTCGTCGCGAGCGCGTAGCTGAGGTCGTCCTTCAGCGCCGCGACCTTGGAGACCTTGGTGCCCGGCGCAAGCTGCAGCTCGTAGCGTGTCACGCGCGGGCCCGAGATCTGGCCGATCACGCTCGCCTCGACGCCGAAGTGCGCGAGCGTCTGGACGAGCGCCTCGGCCACCCGCGCGTTCTGGTCGGCGGAGTTGCCGGTTCCGCCCGGTGAGCGTCTCAGGATGGCGCGATCGGGGAGGCGATAGTCCTTCGAGACCGCCTTGCCGACGTCGAACAGGCTCGTCTGATCGGACTCGCTCTGGGGGTCGTCGAGCAGCAACGGCGCCGGGCCGGGCGGGTCGGCCTCGACGACGTCGGGATACTCGCTCGCGGCGTCGATCACGGGGGCGTGGGTCTCCGGCCGTGGCTCGGTCGGCTCGACCAGGCGCAGGTCAGCCATCGTCTCCGGCAGCGGGGTTCTCGCACGTCTAGCCGCTTCCGCAGTGGCGCGCACGGCGCGGCCGGACCGGCGGATGAACGCACCGGCCGAGGCGCCGCTCAGGAGCAACGACCCCGCGAGCAGCGTCGTGACTCCGACGATCAGAACACCCGTCGAGCCGAGAGCGATTCCGAACCCGAGTGCGAGCACGGCGCCGAGGTAGCCGCCGTGAGCTTTGCCGAGCGTCAGCATCAGGCCGGCCGTGAAGACGACGAGGCCGGTCCGGAAGGGCCGCATGTCGACGAGCTCGCTACGGGCGAGAAACAGCGCACCGACGATCATGCAGGCGGCCGGGAAGATCGCGCGGGCCGCGCCGATCAGCGCGTCGAGCCCGTCGGCGGCCAGCCCGCCGGCGAAGCCGCCGCTCCAGCCGAGGTAGAGGACGGTCGAGAGAAAGACGCCGACCGCGGCCAGGACGAGCCCGAGCAGCTCCGGGTGCTGGTGGCCGTGAGCCTTTCTGGCGACGCGCTTCTTCTTCCGCACGCGCGAGGGCGTGCGCGGCTTCAGTGGTCGCTTTTTCCGACGTCGGGCCACGGCCGCGAGTCATTCGACACGGTGGCTCGATACCCCTGCTTCGAGACCAGTCAGCCGGAGTGAAGCGGGTCTCCGCCGAGCTGGAAGTGCCAGACGATGGCAAGCGGCTTGCCGCGATACGCCGCGTTGGTAGCGGCGGGTGCCCAGCGATGTAGCGCCCAGATGTTCGGCGGCGCACCGGAACGTGCTCGGGGTCCCGCGCCCCGTGGATCGACTCGCCGCTGTCGTCGGCGAGCGGGAACGGCGTCCGGGGCTCTTCGCACCGCCGCACCTGCAGGCCGAGCGGGAGGGCAGCCGCAAGGTACTCGCTGGTCAAGCGATTCTTGGTCGGCATGTAGCCGGGACTTCCGTCGGGTCCGGCTTTGACGAGTGGTAGGGCGATCTCTTTGACCAGGGGGCGCCAATCGGAGATCACCAGGTTGCCGCCGGGTCGCAGAACGCGGACGAATTCCGCGAGCACCGGCTCCAGGTCTGGGACGTGCATCAGCGCAAGGGCGCAGAGCACGAGATCGACATGGTCGTCGGGCAGCGGCAGGGCGTGCAGGTCGGCCTCGTGGAACTCGCCGCTGGGGACCCTTTCGCGTGCGCGTTCCAGC
>Ga0209474_10003400_pt1 | contig 13995 bp, 12 predicted proteins | sample GraSoiAngelo_145_FD_185902 | JGI IMG/M metagenome (GOLD analysis project Ga0209474, IMG submission 185902) | Grasslands soil microbial communities from the Angelo Coastal Reserve, California, USA - 14_1009_05_20cm (SPAdes) (version 2) | ecosystem: Environmental > Terrestrial > Soil > Grasslands...
CGTGGCGGTCGATCTCGATGGCGCGGGTCGGCTCGACGGCGATGGCCGTGGTCAGGTGCGGCGAGGCCGACAGCATCGAGGCCAGGCCGAAGATCTCGCCGGAGCCGGGGGCGTCGATCACGACTTCCTGGTTGTCCTCGTCGATGACGATCACCTGCACCTGACCCTTGACGATGATGAAGGCCTTCCCCCCGGGGTCGCCGACCTTGTAGATCCGCTGGCGCGGCGCGAACTCGCGCAGCTCGACCTGCTCGGCCAGGACCGCCCGCTCGTCGGCGTCGAGCAGGGAGAAGATCGGGATCTCCTCGAACACCGAGGGGTCGCAGGTCATCGGCGCACCTCCCGGCTGCCATCATGCCCGAGCGCTCGATAATCGTGGTAGCTTGATCGCGCGATGGCCACGCGGCTGAGCGTCCTCAACCCGGCCGGCTTCCCCCCGGCCGTCCGCCGGCAGCCACCGGCCCCGCGCCTGGACACGCTCGAGGGCAAGACGGTGTACCTGGTCGACTGCCGCTTCGACGATTCCGACGTCTTCCTGGGTCAGATGCACGCGTGGTTCGCCGAGCGGCTGCCCGGCGCCCGCACCGTCGTCAAGCGCATCTCGAGCGTCTACCTCAACGACGACCCGATGACCTGGGAGGAGATCAAGGCCCGCGGCCACGCCGCGATCCTGGGCGTCGGCCACTGAAGCACCTGCGCGCCGGCGGTCGCCGCGCATGCGATGACGCTCGAGACGAAGTACCGGGTGCCCACCGTGGCCGTGCACACGGACAAGTTCGATCGCGTGGTGCGCTCGGTGGCGCAGGTCAACGGCATGCCCGGCCTGCGCCAGGTGTTCGTCCCCCAGCCGATCATGGGCCGGACCGCGGCCGAGCTGCGCGCGTACGTCGACGGCGCCGATCCGATCACCGGCCGCCCGGTCATGCAGGAGGTCCTCGAGGGCCTCACCCGCCCGTTCGCCGAGGACGAGCTGGGACCGGACGCCTTCGATCGCTCGACGCCGCGGCTCGTCGAGCCCGACACCGAGGACAACCTCCACCGGCTCTTCCTCGACAACCGCTGGACCGACATGCTGCCGATCGTGCTTCCGACCGAGGCCCGCGTGGCCGCGATGCTGAGCGCCACGCGCCGCCAGCCCGACGAGATCGTCGGCCGCATGCGCTCGACGCACTTCCGCGAGCCGTGGGCGTACACGGTCGAGAAGGTCGCCGTCAACGCCGTGATGGCCGGCGCCCGGCCGGACTACTTCCCGGTGATCCTGGCGCTGGCGGCCACCGGCGTGACCGCCCGCGGCAGCAGCTCGAGCGCGGTGGCCGCGATGGCCGTGGTCAACGGCCCCGTGCGCGAGGAGATCGGCATGAACGCCGCCACCGGCGCGATGGGGCCCTACAATCACGCCAACGCCACGATCGGCCGTGCCTGGGGCCTGCTGTCGCAGAACGGCCAGGGCGGCTCGGTGCCGGGCCTGTCCTACCTGGGCAACCAGGGCAACAGCTACGCCTACAACAGCTTGACGTTCGCCGAGAACGAGGAGCGCAGCCCGTGGGAGCCCTTCCACGTGCAGCACGGCCTGCCGGCGGCGGCGAGCGCGGTGAGCGTCTTCTCGAGCGTGCGCTCGACGGCCTTCACGCTCGGCCTGCGCGAGAAGCACTGGCGCGAGCACGTGGGCAACCTCCTGCGCGGCCTCGATCCCCACGGGCCGCCCACGCTGCTGCTCGATCCCATCGCCGCCCGGCAGTTCGTGGAGCGCGGGGGGTTCGTCAAGAAGGCCGCGCTCATCGACTGGCTGCACGACACCGCGCTGATGCCGGCCGGCGAGTACTGGGACTACCAGCTCGTGCAGAACTACATCTACCCGCGCGCCACCTTCGGCGAGGAGCCGTGGGCCACGAAGCTCAGGGCCGCGCCCGACACGCTGATCCCGATGTTCCGGCGCGAGGACATCCACGTGGTCGTGGTCGGCGGCGAGACCAACGGATACTGGCGCATCATGGGCTGCAACTATCAGAAGACCGTCGCGGTCGACGACTGGCGGTGAGCGATGAGCCTGCGCACGCGGATCGGCGTCATGGTGCCGTCGACGAACACCACGTTCGAGGCCGACTTCCAGCTGGTCGCCCCGCGGGGCGTGACCATTCACGGCCAGCGCATGTGGCTCACCAACGACGCCGAGGGCCAGGCGGGCATGGACCGGATGAACGGCGAGATCGAGACCGGGGCCCGCTACCTGGCCACCGCCAACGTCGACGTCGTCGCCTACGGCTGCACGACGGGCAGCTTCTACCGCGGGCCCGGCTATGACCGCGAGCTGATCGAGACCATCGAGCGCGCGGCCGGCGTCCCGGCCGTCGCCGCCGCGCCGGCCGTCGTCGCGGCGCTCCGTTACTTCGGCGCCCGGCGCCTCTCGGTCGCCACCCCGTACCCTGACTGGAACAACCAGCGCCTGCGGGCCTACCTCGAGGCCTCCGGCTTCGAAGTCCTCAACGTCGAGGGCGAGCCGGGCGCCGCGAAGTCGGGCAACCAGGGCATCAACGACCGCGATCCCGAGGAAGTCGTCGCCTTCGCCGCGCGCGCCTGCCGCGCGGACGCCGACGCGCTGCTCTGCTCGTGCACGGCCTGGCGCTCGGTGGAGGCCGTCGCCGAGCTGGAGCGGCGCACCGGCAAGCCCGTCGTGAGCTCGAACCAGGCCAGCATCTGGGCGGCCTTCCGCGCGCTCGGCCTCGCCCCGGAGATCCGCGGCTTCGGCCGCTTGCTGGAGAGTCTCACCGCCGTCAACGCCTGAGATCGTCGGTGCGTCGAAGGAGCCACGCCATGCCGATCCGCATGCTGCTCGCCGCCCTGCTCGTCGTCCTCGCCGCCGCCGCCGACGCGGCGCCCATCGCCGGCACCGCCTCACTCTCCGGCGCCGTGCAGGCGCCGCGGGCCGTCCCCGGCGCGCAGGTCCATCTCCTGAACGTCGACAAGAACGTCCTGTTCATGGTGTGGAGCAGCGGGGGGCGCTACCGGGCGGTCAATCTCTTCCCCGGCCGCTACGAGGTCACGGTGCGCACGGCGGGCTGGACGGTCGACAAGCAGACGATCGCGCTCGAGCCCGGGGAGGCGAAGACGCTCGACCTCGCGCTGCGCGAGGAGGCGGGGCGGCCGGTGCGCCAGGGCGAGTTCGGCTTCACCAGCGGCGCCAGCACCGACGCCCGGCTCGTGAGCTACGACGAGCTCTACCCGCGTGAGCCCGGCCGCGAGCTGCTCGAGACCCAGTGCATGTACTGCCACGGGCGCAACTTCTTCCCGAGCAAGCAGTACCCCGAGGTCACCTGGAACACGTTCATCGATGTCATGCTCGGCCAGGGCGCCGCCGCCGATCGCGGAGCGATGATTCCGGCCGGCACGCTGAGCGCGCAGGACCGCCAGACGATCCTCGCCTACCTGACCAGACACTTCGGGCCGAGCAGCGAGCGGCGGGGCCTGCGGATGGACGCGGAGTTTCCCGTCGACGAGGCGGCGCTGGGCAAGGCGATGTACGTCGAGTACTACCTGCCGCTCGACAAGCAGCTCGATGCGGCCAACAAGCAGCGGCGCACGCAGCAGGCGCACTTCGACGCCGCCGGCAACGTCTGGTACACCGACCGCAGCGTCCCCAACCGCATCGGCCGGGTGAACCCGCGCACCGGTGAGGTGAAGGACTGGATGATGCCCGACCCGAAGGCCGATCCGCACGGGCTGGCCGTCGACCGGGACGGCCACGTGTGGTGGGCGGAGACGGTCGGCTTCCACCTCGGCCGGCTCGATCCAACGACGGGCTCGATGCTCCGCTACCCGATGGATTCCACCGGCCAGCGCCAGGGCCGCGGCCACAGCCCGATCGTCGACGGCAAGCAGAACGTGTGGTTCACCGTGATCGGCGGCGACATGCTCGGCAAGTGGGACCGCCAGACCGGCAAGTCCACCGTATGGAAGGTCCCGACCGCCGGCGCGGCGCCCTACGGCATCGCGCTCGACAAGGACGACAACGTCTGGTTCGCCGAGTTCCGCCGCTGCAAGATCGCCCGGTTCGACCCGCGGACGGAGAAGTTCACCGAGTACGCGGCCCCCACGCAGCCGTGCACGATCCGCCGTCTCGGCGTCGACTCGACGGGCTCCGTCTGGTACGGCGGCTTCAACAACGGCAAGCTCGGCCGCCTCGACCCGCGCACCGGCGCGATCAAGGAGTACGACGTTCCGATGCCGTTCTCGGAGCCGTACGACGTCTGGCCCGATCGCCACGACGACATCTGGATCAGCGACGGCGGCCAGGGCGGCGCGCTCATCCGGTTCGCGCCGCGCACCGAGACGTTCACGTACTACCCGACGCCGCAGATCACCGACCAGCCCAAGCTGGCCATCACGCGCGAGGGCGCCGTCTGGTACACGCCACGGTCGAGCCTGAAAGCGGCGGTCGGAGTGCTCTACCCGGACATCACCCGGGTCACCACGCTCGCGGCGTACGAGTAGCCGACATCGGCGGCGCGAGGAAGCGGCGCGTGGGACGTTTCGGCCGCGCGGGGGTCGCGCTCATGCTGGCGCTGTCGCTCGGCGCGCTCGCGCGGGGCGCGGCGGCCGCCGAGGGCCAGATGACGCTGGCCGTGCACATCACGGTGGCGCCGCGCTGGCTCGATCCCGGCGAGACGGAGTCGGCGATCACGCCCTTCATGGTGCTCTACGCGATCCACGACGCGCTGGTGAAGCCGATGCCGGCCGGGCCCCTGACCCCGTCGCTGGCGGAGTCGTGGTCGATGTCGCCGGACGGGCTCGCCTATGACTTCGTGCTGCGGCCGGCAAGGTTCCACCACGGCGATCCGGTGACGGCCGAGGACGTGAAGTTCTCGTTCGAGCGCTTCCGGGGCGGCGCCGCCGCGCTCCTCAAGGACAAGGTCCGGGAGATCAAGGTCCTCGATGCGCGGCGCGTGCGCTTCGTGCTCAGGGACGCCTGGCCGGACTTCATGACGTTCTACGGCACGACCGCGACGGGCAGCGGCTGGGTCGTGCCGAAGAAGTACGTCGAGCGCGTGGGCGACGACGGCTTCAAGAAAGCACCGGTCGGCGCCGGCCCCTACCGGTTCGTCTCCTTCAATCCCGGCGTCGAGCTCGTGCTGGAGGCCTTCGACGGCTACTGGCGCAAGCCGCCGAGCGTCAAGCGGGTGGTGATCCGCAACATCCCCGACGAGACCACGCGGGCGGCCGCGCTGAAGCGCGGCGAGGTGGACGTCGCCTACAACCTCAGCGGGTCGGTGGCCGAGGACATCCGCCGCACGCCGGGGCTCGCCATCACCGCTCGCCGCAGCAACGCCGTCTTCTTCCTCGACTTCCTCGAGCAGTGGGATCCGAAGTCGCCGTGGGCCGACCGCCGCGTGCGGCTGGCGGCCAGCACGGCCGTCGACCGCAAGGCGATCAACGACGCCGAGTTCCTGGGCTTCGCGGGGATCACCGGCAACATCGTGCCGCGGCACATGGAGTTCGCGCTCCCGATCGACCCGCCGCCGTTCGATCCCGGACGGGCCCGCCGGCTGCTGGCGGAGGCCGGCTACCCGAACGGCTTCGACAGCGGCGATCTCACGCCGAATCCGCCGTACTTCTCCATGGCCGAGGCGATCGCCGGCAACCTCGGCGCCGTCGGCATCCGGCTGCGCATCCGCACGCTGGAGCGGGCGGCGTTCCTGACCGCCTGGCGCGAGAAGAAGCTGCGCGGCGTGCTGCTGGCGGCGCAGGGCGCGGGCGGCAACGCGGCCACGCGCATCGAGGGCGTGGCCACCCGCGGCGGACTGTACGCGTACGGCGTGCTGCCGGAGGTCGAGGACCTGTTCCAGCGCCAGGCGCGCGAGCTCGATCGCAAGAAGCGCGAGGAGCTGCTCCACCAGATCCAGCGGCTCCTGGCCGAGCGTGTCGTCTTCGCCCCGATATGGGAGAATGCGCCCATCAACGGGGTGGGCCCCCGAGTCGAGGAGGCGGCGCTGACGCTCGTTGCCGCGTACCCGTACACGGCGCCCTTCGAAGAGCTACGACTGAAGTCGCGCTAGGCCGAGCCAAGGAGAGGCAATGCGCTACCAGAGGATCTCCGCCGACTGCCACATCGACCTGCCGATGCTCGCGCCGGACCTCTTCACCGCCAACGCGTCGGCGGCCCTCCGGGACCGGATGCCCTACGTCACCGACGGTCCCGATGGTCCCTTCTGGACATGCAAGAACGGGGGCTCGTTCGGGCTCCTCAACGGGGTCGGACCCGCCGGCCAGAAGCTCGTGCCCGGGCAGAACTACCGCGTGGACGTCATGGCCGCCACCGGGCTCTACGAAGACGGCAAGCAGGGCCGCCGCCACCCCACCGATCCGGTCCTGCGCGCGAAGGACATGGATCGCGACGGCGTGCAGGCCGAGGTGATCTTCGGCATCCTGGGGGCGGCGACCCGGCTGAACGATCCGGTGGCGGCCAACGAGATGTTCCGCATCTACAACGACTGGCTCGTGGACTTCTGCCGGCACGATCCCGGTCGCTTCATCGGCCTCGCCTGCCTGCCCTACGGGGACATCGACGCCGCGGTGAAGGAGATCCACCGCGTGGCCAAGCTGGGTCTCCGCGGCGTCGAGCTCTCCTGCTCGTGGGACATGGAGCCCATGTGGCATCCGGTCTGGGAGCCGCTGTGGAAAGCCATCCACGAGGTCGAGCTGCCGCTGCACTTCCACACGTTCCCGGCCCTGCCGCCCGGCGTGCTGGACAAGCAGTCGGGGCGGACCCGGCGCGCGGCGTTCTTCACCGTGGTCTCCGGCTTCCAGATGAACCTGGTCAACATCCTGGCGGCCGTCATCGGGGCCGCCGTGCTCGAGCGGTACCCCAACGTCCGCATCTCGTTCGGCGAGAGCGGCATCGGCTGGATCCCCTACGCGCTCGACCGCATGGACTTCGAGTGGGAGGACCGCTTCCGCGACCTGGGCTTGACGATGAAGCCCAGCGACTACTGGCGCCGGCAGTGCAAGGGCACCTTCCAGTTCGACCGCATCGGCGGCAAGCTCATCGAGGAGATGGGTGTGGAGTCGCTCATGTGGGGCTCGGACTACCCGCACGCCGACGGCGTGTGGCCGGAATCCTCGAAGTACATCGAGGAGCAGTTCGGCCACCTGCCGGCCGAGGTGACGCACAAGATCACCTGCGAGAACGCCGGCAAGTTCTACGGCCTGATCCGATGACCACGGCGACGCGCTTCGGCGGTGCCTCCGACCAACCCTGAGCGACAGCGCCAGATCGCCCAGGACGAGCGCGACCTCGCGCGCCTGGGCTACTCGCAGCAGCTGTTCCGCGAGATGGGCGGCTTCTCCAACTTCGCCATCTCGTTCTCGATCATCTCCATCCTGACCGGCGCGGTCCTGCTCTTCGGCTACGGGCTGAAGCTCGCCGGGCCGGTCATCAACTCCGTCGGCTGGCCGGTCGTCAGCCTGTTCACGCTGTGCGTGGCGGCATCGATGGCCGAGCTGGCCTCGGTGTATCCCACCGCCGGCGGGCTCTACTTCTGGGCGTTCCGTCTCGGCGGGCGTGGCTGGGCCTGGCTCACCGCCTGGCTGAACATGATCGGCCAGGTCACCATCACCGCCGGCATCAACGTGGCCGCCGCCACCTACATCATCGGCGCCGCGACGCGCATCGGCGGCTGGCCGGCCGACGTCCCGGTGCCGCTCTTCGGGTCGACGACGAGCTGGTACTTCCAGCTGGCGGTGATGGTCGCGATCATGGTGCCGCAGGTGCTCATCAACGCGGTCGGCATCCGGCTGACGGCGCGCCTCAACGACTTCAGCGTGTGGTGGCACATCGCCGGCGTCGCGACGATCGCCGCGCTGCTCACGTTCCTCGGCGCCCATCACAACCCGCCGGGCTTCCTGCTGCAGCACGTCACGACCGTCACCCCGCTGCAGGCGGCGTCGGTGGATCTCGGCGGCGGCCGCGTGGCGCCGGCGCTGGTGATCGCCGACGTCAAGCTGCCCTCGCCGCTGTTCGCGCTGGTGCCGGGGCTGGCGGCGCTCTACGGCGCCGCCCCGCTGGCGCTCGTCTTCGTCCTCGGCCTGCTGCAGGCCCAGTGGACCTACACCGGCTACGACGCCTCCGCCCACGTGGCCGAGGAGACGGTGATGGCGCGGCTGAATGCGGCGTGGGGCGTCTTCCTCTCGGTGGCGGTCTCCGCGGTCGTCGGCTACCTGCTGCTGCTCATCCTCACCTGGTCGATCCCGAACGGCGACGTCGCGGCGACCGCCAACGACGCCTATCCGGTGCTGCAGATCGCCTACGCCAACCTGGCCCCGTTCGCCGCCAACGTGATCGCCGTGATCATCGGCGGCGCGATGTGGCTGTGCGGCCTGGCGTCGATCACCTCGATGGCGCGCATGTGGTTCGCCTTCGCGCGCGACGATGGCATGCCGGGCGCGGCGCGCCTGCGGCGCGTGCATCCCCGCCACCGTACGCCGGTGCCGGCGATCCTCGTCAGCAGCGCGCTCGCCGTGCTCATCACCATCTACGCCGCCGCCTACACCGTGGTGACGTCGATCAGCACGATCACGCTCTACCTGGCCTACGTGATCCCGATCTACCTCAACTGGCGCAACCGGCGCCGTGGCCGTGGCGAGTACACGACGCCGGCCACGGCGCCGTGGAGCCTGGGGCGGTGGGCGGGCGCCGTCAACGTGGTGGCCATCGTGTGGGTGATGTTCATCGCGATCGTCTTCGCGCTGCCCCCGAACGAGCTGGTGCTGTGGACGATGGTGCTGCTGGCGGGCGTCCTGGCCCTCTACTGGCGGGTGTCGGCGCGGCGCCGGTTCGTGGGGCCGGGCGGGGCCGGGCGAGCGGGAATGCCGTATAGTACGGCGTCATGACGCCCTCGACGCCGACCGCGCCCCGGTTCATGACGCTGCCCGAGATCCGCCGCGCCGCCCGCGAGTGCCTGCCCCGCGACCACTGGAACTTCGGCGACGGCGCCGCCGAGACCGAGTCGACCAAGCGTCGCAACCGCCGTCACCTGGACCGCCTCGCCATCCAGCAGAACGTGCTGGTCGACGTGCGCCAGATCGATCTCACCACCACGCTGCTCGGCGTGCCGCTCACCTGGCCGGTGGCGGTGGCGCCCATGGGCGGTCTGGTGCTCTTCAATCCCGAGGGCGACGTGGAGATGGCGCGCGGCGCCGGCCGCGGACAGACGCTGCAGTGGCTGAGCGGCGCCACCGGCTGGCCGGTGGAGGACGTCGCCAAGGTCGCCACGGCGCCACAGATGTTCCAGCTCTACGCCCACGGCGACCACGGCTGGATGGGCGAGCTGCTCGCCCGCGTGGAGGCCTCCGGCTACACGGCCGTCGCCCTCACCGTGGACGTGCAGCAGTACAGCCGGCGCGAGCGCGACGTGTTCAACCGCTTCAGCCCGCGCAAGGCCATGGAGATCGCGCCCAACCCGCGGGGGCCGCTGCCCGACTTCCAGTCGGGGCTCACCTGGGCCGACGTCGACTGGCTCATGAAGACCACGAGGCTGCCGGTCGGCCTCAAGGGCATCATGACCGCCGCCGACGCGCGGCGCGCCGTCGACATGGGCGTGAGGCTGATCTGGGTGTCGAACCACGGCGGCCGCCAGCTCGATCACACGCAGTCGACGATCGAAGCGCTCCCGGCCATCGTGGACGCGGTGGCCGGCCGCGCCGAGATCATGATCGACGGCGGCTTCAACCGCGGCACCGACGTCATCAAGGCGCTCGCGCGCGGCGCCCGGGTGGTGGCGGTGGGTCGCACGATGCTGTGGGGTCTGGCCGCCGACGGGGCCGCCGGCGTCGCCCGCGTGTGCGAGATCATGCGCGACGAGCTGAAGATCAACATGGGCCTCTGCGGCCGCACCCGCATCAAGGACCTGACGCCCGACCTGATCTTCCGAGCCGATTAGGACATGGGGGCCCCGAGATGGCCCCACTCGGTCGGATCGCACGAGAAGCGCGTCGTCATGGGCGGCGCGCGTCCATCGGCGACTCCGCCAGCTCCGGGATGACCCACAGCGGCGCGCGGCCGGCGGCGACGCGCTGGATGTTGTCGAAGCCGTTCCGGAACCGCGCGGTCCAGTTCTCCCAGGTGGGGCCCGCCGAGTGCGGCGTCAGCGTGACGCTCGGCAGCGCGAACAGCGGATGGTCGGGCCTGGGCGGCTCCTCCACCATCACGTCGAGCCCGGCGCCGGCGAGGCGGTTGGCCTTCAGCGCCTCGTAGAGCGCGGTCTCGTCGATCACGGGCCCGCGGCAGGTGTTCACGACGATCGCCTCGCGCTTCATGAGGCCGAGCTCGCGAGCGCCGATCAGGTTGCGCGTGCTGTCGTCGAGCGGCACGTGCAGGCTGAGGATGTCGGAGGTGCGCAGCAGCTCGTCGAAGAGCACGAAGCGGACGCCGAGCGCGTCCTCGTCGGCCTCGCTCAGCCGCCGGATGTCGTAATACTGCACCTTCGTCTCGAAGGCCCGCGCCCGGCGGGCGACCTTCTTGCCGATGTTGCCGAGCCCCACGATGCCGAGCGTGCGGTTGGCCATCTCGTAGACGCGCACGTCGGCGGGGTTGCCGACGCGCCAGTGGCCGGCCGCCACCGAGTTGTGGAACTGCACCACCCGCTTGAGCACGGCCAGGATCAGCATGATCGTGTGCTCGGCCACCGCCAGCGCGTTGGCGCCGCCATTGTTGGACACGGGGACCTTGGCCTTGCGGGCCGCCTCCACGTCGACGTGGTCGTAGCCGGCGCTGAGGAGCTGGACGAGCTTGAGATTGGGCGCCGAGCGGAAGAACTCGCCGCCCATGCGCCGCGCCAGCCCGAGATAGTACTCGGCGTCGCCGGCGGCCTGGATGAACTCCGGCGTCCCCGGATCGGCCACCACCAGCTCGAAGCCGGCCGGCGTCATCGCCTTCGCCATCGTCAGGATCACCTCGGGCTGCCGGGGCGCGAACAGGATCTTCTTGGCCATGGCGCTCTCCTTCACGGCTGCGCGAGCGGGATCGTTGCCGTCACCACCGGCTCCTGGCTGACGACGCGCGTGGTGTGGCCCTGGCCGGTGGTGTCCTCCACGAGTCGGGCGTCGCCCGGACCGAACACGTGCTTGGAGCCGTCGCCCAGCCCGATCTCGAGGCGGCCGGACAGGATGATGACGAACTGCCGGCGCGGCGCCGGATGCCAGTCGAGGAAGCGGCCCACCGGCCACACGTTGAACGAGATCTGCGTGGTCGGCAGGCCCTTGAGCCAGTCGGCCTTCTTCTCGATGTCGATCGTCTCGATGCGGCCCTGGCCGTCGGGCCCGGTGTAGAGGCGGAACGTTCCCATGGGAGTCCTCCGGGTGCTCGATCGTGTCGCGCGGGATGCTAGCATACGCCCGCCATGGCCGACTCGAGACCGGGCCCCACGTCCCACACGTATTTCTCGCAGCGGCTGCGACTGCACTACGTCGACTGGGGCAACGCGAGCAAGCCGCCCCTGCTGCTCGTGCACGGCGGCCGCGACCACTGCCGCAACTGGGACTGGACGGCCGAGGCGCTGCGTGACGACTGGCACGTCATCGCGCCCGACCTGCGCGGTCACGGCGACAGCCAGTGGTCGACCGACGGCAACTACACGATGGCCGGCTACATCTACGATCTGGCCCAGCTCGTCCACCAGCAGCGGCTGGCGCCGGTGACGATCATCGCCCACTCGCTCGGTGGCGTGATCAGCCTCCGCTACGCCGGGCTCTATCCGGCGACCGTCGCGCGACTCGTCGCCATCGAAGGCATCGGCCCCTCGCCGGAGCGCCTGGCCGAGCATCGCGCCCGGACCATCGTGCAGCGCATGGACGAGTGGATCCGGGAGCAACGCATGACATCGGGACGCCTACCTCGACGGTATGCGTCCATCGAGGATGCCTTCAAACGAATGCAAGATGAGAATCCGCATCTGACATCGACGCAGGCCCGACATCTGACCGAGCACGGCGTCAACCAGAACGAGGACGGGACTTTTTCCTGGAAATTCGACAACTACGTGCGCGCGTTCCCGCCGTACGACATGGCCGACCGCGACATCGTGCTGCTGTGGAGCCGCATCGCGTGCCCGACGCTCTTGCTGTGGGGCAAGGAGAGCCGCTGGGCCAGCGACCCGGCCGCCGACGGCCGCGCCGCGCACTTCAAGCACGCGCGCGTCGTCGGCATGGACCGCGCCGGCCACTGGCTGCACCACGACCGGCTCGACGAGTTCCTGCGGATCGTGCGCGTGTTTCTCGCGGAGGACCCTCGATGACGACGACGCTCGGCCTCGACGACCTCAAGACCCACATCGGCCGCACGCAGGTGACCACCGACGTCCTGCACCCCGGCCCCGCCGACCTGCTCCGTCTCGCGCTCGGCCGTCCGGAGCCCGAGCTGAAGGCCGGCGATGCGCTGCCGCCGGCCTGGCTCGCCCTCTACTTCCTGCCGCGCCTCGCGACCGACGCCCTCCGTCCCGACGGCGCCCCCGGCGATGCCGGCGTGGTGCCGCCGATGCCGCTGCCGCGCCGCATGTTCGCCGGCGAGCGCCAGCGCTTCCACCGGCCGCTGCGGCTCGGCGAGGCCGTCCGCCGCGAGATGACGCTGGCCGACATCTCGCTCAAGAGCGGCACCACCGGCACCCTCGTGTTCGCCACGATCGTGAGCCGCGTGTTCGGCGGTGACGGCGCGCTCGCCGTCGAGGACGAGCGGCGGACGGTCTTCCGCGAGGAGATCAAGGCCGGCGAGCGGAACCAGGCGCCCCGTCGCGACCCCGCGCCCGCCGACGTGCGCTGGCGACGGACGATCGCGCCGACCGCGGTGCTGCTCTTCCGCTTCTCGGCGCTGACCTTCAACAGCCACCGCATCCACTACGACCGCCCGTGGGCGATGGACGTCGAAGGCTACCCCGGCCTCGTCGTGCACGGCCCGCTGACGACGACGCTCCTGATCGACTTCGCCCGCGACAGCAATCCCGGGCGCGCGATCCGCGGCTACGCCACCCAGGCCCGGGCGCCGCTCTTCGACACCGCGCCCTTCGAGCTGCGCGGCCGGCCGACCGCGGACGGCCGTGGCTGCGAGTGCTGGGCCGTCACGCCGGACGGCACGATCGCGATGAGCGCGGAGGTCGAGCTGGGGTAGCCGCCCCGGCCTAGCCTAGCCCAGAAAGTCCCGGCAGAGCGCCTCCCACATCATCGCCGAGAGCTTGAGGCTCTCGGTGTCCACGCGCTCGTTGTGGCCGTGGAACATGATCGGGTACTCGGTGTACGGGATGCGCAGCGAGTGCAGGCCGAAGCCGTAGGCCGGGATGCCCTTCCAGCGGAAGAACTTGGCGTCGGTGCCGCCGGTGGTGATGGTGGGGACGACGCTGGCGTCCGGCATCATGCGCGTGGCGATGCGGGAGATGGCGGCCATCAGCGGCGTGTCGGTCGGCGACACGGTGCCGCCGCGCTTGCGGTCGGGCGGCGTCTCGATCGTCACGCGATCGGCGAGATCGCCCATCGCCTCCTTCAGCATCGCCTCCACCTCGTGCTGCTCCACGCCGGGCAGCGAGCGGATGTCGACGTCGATGTCCACGCGGTCCGGGATCACGTTCACCTTGGTGCCGCCGTGGGCGATGTTCGGCGAGAAGGTCGTGTGGGTGCAGGCGTGCGCCTCGCGCGCGAGCGTCAGGTTGTCCCAGTCACGCACCGTCTCGTACACGCGGGCCGGGTCGGTCAGGGCGTCGGTGAGACCCGGCTCGAGCTCCAGCGCCTCGACGTAACCGCGCCAGGCGTCGAGGATGCGCGCCTTCGGACGGTACTCGGCGATGCGCTGCACGATCTTGGCGGCGGTGACGAGCGCGTTGTCGGTGCGGAACGGCCGCGAGCCGTGGCCGGGCGTGCCGTGCACGACGAGCCGCCGCCAGTTGCCGCCTTTCTCGCCGACGGTGACCTTCAGCTTGTGGCCGGACTTGGTCGGGATCGGCACGCCGCCGCTCTCGGTGA
>Ga0209474_10003402_pt1 | contig 13988 bp, 14 predicted proteins | sample GraSoiAngelo_145_FD_185902 | JGI IMG/M metagenome (GOLD analysis project Ga0209474, IMG submission 185902) | Grasslands soil microbial communities from the Angelo Coastal Reserve, California, USA - 14_1009_05_20cm (SPAdes) (version 2) | ecosystem: Environmental > Terrestrial > Soil > Grasslands...
AAAAAAGCGTCGTCCTCGCCTGACAAGAAGCGCGATCCGATATCGATTCTCGGCATCGCTTTGCAAGGCGTGTCTTATGTGATTGTTTGGAATATTCGCCGCCCGTGGTTCACGCCGATGTTCCCGCCAAACAGGTCGCTTGAGATCGCCCTCTCGTTGGTGACGATGGTACTGGCCTTCGTTTCAGTGTGGTTTTGTGGCGCGGCGGTTAGAACTCTAGGGAAGCAATGGAGCCTGGCTGCTCGCGTGCTGGAGGGACATAAGTTGGTAACAGAGGGGCCGTATAATGTCGTGCGTAATCCGATCTATACAGGAATGTTCGGCATGTTACTGGCTTCGAGTTTGGCGGTCAGCCATTGGATCGGGTTATCAATCGCAATCGTAGTCTTTGCGATCGGAACTTTCATTCGCGTTCGCAGCGAAGAGAAGTTATTACGAGAAGCGTTTGGCGCAGAGTTTGACGAGTACGCGCGGAGAGTTCCGGCTGTAATTCCGTTTTTGATTTGATTGATGAGACGCGCAAAGATACTCGCAACGATTGGACCTGCCTCCCGCGACCCTGCGGTATTTGATGCAATGCTGGCTGCCGGTCTCGACGGCATTCGCATCAACATGTCCCACGGAACTCAGGAAGAGAAGACGGTCGACATCCAACACGCGCGGGCCGCGGCTGAAAAGCTGAATCGGCCGCTCGCTGTCTTAGTCGATCTATCAGGTCCGAAGATTCGCACGCGCGCTCTTAAGAATCAGCAGGCAGTGGAATTAAAAGCTGGCCAAGTATTCGTCATCACCACTGAAGACATTGAAGGCGATGCCTCGCGCGTCGCCACCAATTACCCCGGGATGCCGCAGGATGTACGGGTTGGAGATCGCATTCTGCTGGACGACGGAGCGATTGAGTTACGCGTCGAAAGCACGACGGCGACCGACGTGGTAACCCGAGTAATCAACGGCGCGTCGCTCGGAGAGCGAAAGGGGATCAATCTGCCGGGCATTAAGCTGCCGATTCCTTCCCTTACCGAAAAGGATCGGGACGACCTGAAGTGGGCTGCGCAACAAGACATCGATTACTTTGCGCTCTCTTTTGTGCGAAGCGCTGATGATTGTAAACACGCAAAGGATCTGATTAGAAAAGCGGGCAGCAGTGCGCCACTCGTCGCGAAGATCGAAAAGGCGGAAGCGATCGATAATCTCGACGAGATCATTATCGAGGCTGATGGGGTGATGGTGGCGCGCGGCGATCTTGGCGTAGAAACAAGTGTGGAACTCGTGCCGGTCTATCAGAAGCAGATTATTGAGCGTGCTAACGAAGCGGGCAAGGTCGTCATCACTGCGACGCAGATGCTGCAATCGATGGTGGTAAATCCCCGACCGACTCGGGCCGAAGCGACGGATGTTGCCAATGCGGTCTGGGATGGATCGGATTGCCTGATGCTGTCTGGTGAAACGGCCACAGGCAAGTACCCGGTTGCCGCAGTCTCGACCATGGAGCGGATTATTGAAACTGCTGAAACCCGCCACGAGGGTCGTTCAATCATCAGCAAACTTGTAGGTCGCCAGAGCGGTCGAGTTAGCCGCGCTCTCTGTGAAGCAGCCGCATTCGCGGCCGACGAAATGAACACGCGGATCATCGCGGTGTTTACTGAATCAGGATTAATGGCGCAACGACTGTCATCGTTGCGTCCCGATCAGCGGATCGTCGCGCTTACTTCATCACGCGAAGTCATCAACCAATTGGCCTTGATCTGGGGTGTCGATTCGGTGATGACTCAGCCATCGCGCAGCACCGAAGAGTTGCTGAAAGTTGGCGAGCAGACACTGCTTCAAGCCGGCGTGGTCGATTTGGGCGAAACGATTGTGATTATGGCGGGAAGATTGTCAGGTTTGGGATTGTCGAGTTCGGTGACGCTCTACACTGTCGAAGGAGATATCCATGAGACGGTTTGATTACTTCGCCTGAAGGACTTCACCAACCCGCTCTTTGTCTTTTTTCTTCTTCTGTTCCTGTCTCACCTCAGCTTCAGACATCTGCGGGTCGCGCCAGTTGTCGAGGATTCCGACTTGGTGAACGCACTGGATCGTGCAAGTCGGCGCACACCACTTTTCGGTATTGTACTCGCGCTTGAAGTCTTCCATCGTGTAATCCTCGAGAAGAATTCCGGGAATGCCACGCTGCTGCGAACACCAGTGCACCTTGCCCTCTTCGCAAATGTAGAGATAGCGCGAGCCTGAGCGACAGCGCCATTCGTAAGGTTTGCCTTCGGCGATGCTGTCCTGGAACCAATTGAGCCGCGCGTGATCCTTATTGCCGAGCTTCTTCACGGCGTGAAAGATTTGTTTCTCTTTTTCTGTCAGAGGCTTCAGCGTTCCATCCTCGTCGTGAATCACGCCTACGGTTGTGGAAAAGCCAAGTTCGACCGCGCGCTGCGCGACGGTGAGTGCGTCTTCCGGATTCTTGATGCCGCCGCCGATCACAGAATTGATGTTGATGTGAAAGTCAGCGTGCTCGGATAAGTACCGCAGCTTCTTATCGAGCACGCGCAGGCTCTTGCGCGAGACTTCATCAGGATTAACGTTGTCAATGCTGATTTGTAGATACTCGAGCCCGGCTTCATTCAGACGCTTAATGCGATCCGGAGTGAAGTAGTAGCCGTTCGAAATCAACCCGGCGATCATTCCATGCGATCGAATGTGACGAATGAGTTGATCGAGTTCCGGATGCATCATCGGCTCGCCGCCGGATATCGTCACCACGGAGGTGCCCAGCTCGGCCAGTTTGTCGAGCCGTTTCTTCATCAACTCGACCGGCACCGGCTTTGAATCGTGATCGTATTCGTTGCAGTAGCCGCAGGCGAGATTACAGCGCCGCATCGGAATGATGTGCGCGAGAACGACGTGATTCGTCGACAGCAGCGCTTTTGAGATGAACGCCGCTTCGCGGAGCTTCAGCCTTAGGAATGTAGTCGTTCGCAGTGCCATGAAAGTTTCAAAAGAATATTCCGAGGTCGCATGCGGCGCAAGTTCATAGCTCAACCCATGTCGGGAAATACACTCGTGTCGTTCGGATCTCTAAAAAAGGGAAGGGCTTCAGTTGCCCGAAGCCCTTCGTTATCTAAAGGCGCGCGATCGCGCGTTAACCTTTGATCTTCTTCACGCTCGACGGAAGATCGATCGAGAACTCTTTCTTATCGATGTTCTGGTTCTTGGCGACGTTGCTAAGCCGCACGGTGGTCGAGTCATCATTTTTCTCAACCATCTTTGTCTGCACCGGCATGCCGCTGTCGTCCACCCAGACTTCGATGTACTTGTAGCTGGCCACAGTCTTCGGCACAGCTTTCAAATGGGTGGCTTTCACTCCGCCCCACAGCGTCTCTTCGCGCGTGTCCTGAAAATCGCCAAACCGGGCGCGTAACTGCGACGCTGACATGTTGAGTAGCGCTAGCACATCATTGTCTTTACCGCTCTTGATCGAATTCGTGGTGCCCACGATCGCCTGGTTCAGGCGCGGGCGATAAAGCACATACGCGCCATTCGCGATTGCCAGAATCTCATGCGAAGGTTTGGTCCACTCGAGGCGGACAAACGCGCTGCGACCGGCGACGGGAATGTATTTAATTGTGCCGGAGTACTGGTCGGAATCGCGCAGTTGAGAATTGTATTTCTCCATGCTGATATCGGCGCTCAACGTCTTTAACGTCTGCTGACTCTTCTGCATCTTCGTCAAGAGTGAACTGGCAAGACCTGCCTGCGCATTCGCGTGCGACAGCGGCAGCACCACCAGAGATGTGAGAACAAGCGTGATTATCAACGTCGGGGGAACAAATTTCTTCATAATAGCTCCTTAAAACTTAAGGCCCCTGCGGGCCCCATTGAAAAACCGTAACTACGCTTTGATGACGCGTCCACGGCAAGTTATGCCCGGAAATTATAAATGATGGTCAGCGTATGTCAACCTCATATCTCAGAATCTTGCCGGTCTGATCTTTCACCTCACGAGTGTCACTAATGGTGCCGTTCGGACTGCCGGCAGTCTCCTTGGCGAGACGCTCGGCCTCGGTTTTGTCCGGTTTTCCGCCGACAACTACTATGACGACCGTGTGGAGAGTATGGCTACGCTGAAATGCCGTATTCGCAAACCATGTTTTCGGAGTCAAAAAGATAAAAATCAGAATTACTACACACAGAACGTCCCATTGCCACGAAGTGCGCGGATAATTCCAGAAGACAATCTTCCTGGTTATGTTCGAGACGTAGCCCATTTGCTAACCATCCACGATGTGACCGTCGCGCATTTGGATGACCCGCTGACAAGCTTCGGCCGCTTCTGGATTATGCGTAATCATGATGATCGTCTGGTTAAATCGATCGTTCAGTTCACGAAGCATCTTCAAGACAATCGCAGAGTTCTCGGAATCCAGATTTCCGGTTGGTTCATCAGCCAACACGATTGCCGGCCGATTAACCACTGCGCGCGCCAGCGCCACGCGCTGCTGTTCACCACCTGATAGCTCGAGGGGCTTATGATGCATCTTGTCCTCAAGCCGAAGCATTCGCAAAACCTCTCGTCGTCGATCCGGATCGTCGGCGCCATTACCGTGAATCCGTTCAGCCAATCGCAGATTACCTTCCGCGGTCAGCGTCGGGAAAAGATTGAATCTTTGAAACACGAATCCGATTTTGCGACGGCGAATGTCGGTCCGCTTCGCGTCCGATGCCGCAGTCAGATCCTCACCATCGATTACAATCCTTCCGCTCGTCGGTGTCAGCAGTCCGCCCAGCAAATGCAGCATCGTTGATTTACCGCAACCAGACGGCCCCATCACCCCGATGAACTCGCCTTCCTGTATTGCAAGCGACACGCCGCGCAGCGCAGGCACGTCAACTTTTCCAACGCGATAAACTTTTTCGAGATTTTCAGCTTTTAATATCGTAGCCATTATGAATTACGTCTTATCGAAAGAATCCATCAGTGATACTTTTGCGGCAGTCAGATTCCCAGCAATCGAGCAGCGCTTTCTATTCATACGCCAGGGCGTTGACTGGATCGAGGTTCGCAGCCCGCGCCGCAGGATAGAAAGCACCCAAGGCGCCTCCGGCCAGGCCGATCAGCGCAGCAGTCAACGCCCACCATCCGCCAAATTGAAATATCAAGCCCGTGGCCTTATGGATTCCGAAACCAGCCAGCCACGCGAGCGCAAACCCGACGACCATGCCCAGGAAGCTAATCAGCAATGCTTCACGTTCGATCTCGCTGATAATGTACCGGCGCGAAGCTCCCATCGCCTTTAGAATGCCAATTTCGCGCGTACGTTCAGTGATGGTCGTGTGCATCGCCAGCATGACGACGAGCGCGCTGACCACGGCAGCCAGGCCAACGAGCACACGTAGAAAAATGTTCAGTCCGGGAATTGAATTCTCGATCGTCGCAAAGACTTCGCGGGTGAACTGAATCTTGTTACCGGGAAACTTCTCTTCGATCCGACGCGCAACAGCTACTTGATCCGCGGGGTTCTTCAGCTTGATAAAGATGAAGGTGCACTTGCCGGGCGCTTCGAGCGACTCTTGCAGGCTGGCCAGCGTGACTTTCGCGCGCGCGCCTGATTCGGGCGCATAGATTCCAACGACGTGGTACTGCCGGTCACCGAAGATCTTCAACGTGCTTCCTACTGGATGATTGCGGCTGGCCTTTGTTTCGTCGATGACCACATCATCAGTGGCACTGGGTGCCCGACCCTGAATGATTCGAATGTTGTTCATCTTTGAGAAGCTGCCCCATTCGATGCCTTCGACCTGGTCAACCCCGAACGATCCGCTCGGGTAAAAATAACGAATCACCGGTGTGACTGACTCGACACCCTCGATATTCTGTAGCAATTCAACGTACTTTGTGTTCAGGTTGGCCGACGAACTCGTTAGCTGCATCGATCCCGGCCGCGTGAAAATAATCTCGGCACTCACATTGGATGAGCGCTTTTGCAGGTCTTCAGACATCCCGTGAGCCAGGCCGGTAAATAACATAATCAGCGCGACGCCGAGCGCGACGCCGAGGATGCTTATGGCCGAGCGCATCGGCCTTTGGCGGATGTTCGATACTACCAGGCTGTCCAATTTCGTGCCTCTTCCAAGCGGGCAATATTAATACAAGGGCAGGCGATCGGCCTAACAACCGGTCAGCAAATTGCGGGCCGGGCACCGTCGTTAATTTTTTGGTGGAGAGTTCTTTTTCGCGTCGAGGTCGACTTCAGGCAGGTCCCACCTGTTGGTGAGAACAAAGGCGTCGCCAGGATAATCCTTATCGATAATTGCCGCTTCGGGAGATTGATAGGTGATGGATATCTTATAGTGATCCTGCGGGCGCGTGAGCGAAACCTTCGCCGGCATCAACACACTTGCTTCGGCTCCGAATTTCACTAAATCTCCGTAGGTCACGTCGTTTACGAGCGAGCCCTTTTCATCAAAGCTCTGCAAGCGGGCGAGTCGAATGCTTCCAACGCGATCAAACCAGAATCTGCGGAGCAAACGCGCTGAATTCTCACCAGCCGGTTGCAGCTCATCCAGAAAGTAGTAGCCACGGACGACTCGCTTGTTGGTGTCTACCTTTGCCGGATCTTTTTCGGATTCGAAGAACTCGCTTTGCGCGTAGATCAGATTTGAACCGCTCGTCGAAATCGGTCGGAGCAACAACGCATCGGTGAGGTGCTGCGGACGCAAATTGGACAGTGCATTCACAGCCTGGACGTCAGAACTCGGCTTGCCTTTCTTGTCGTTGGCCGGCTGATCTTGGCCATCCATCTCGAGCTTCGCATAGACCGCGTTGTTCGTGCCCTTTACGAATTTCTTATAACGTTCGTCGCCTTTCAGAATCGCGATGCGAAAGTGTTCGCCGTCCGAAGTCATTTGCGCGATATCCGCCGCGACCACCGGTGCCTCAATTACGAGATAGATGCTTGCGGGTCGTTGCAGTGTTATCGAGCCGCCCGCAGTTCGGTACTTTTCCGCGAGGCCGGAAGTGGCAAATGAAGTGTCTTCGAATTGGATGTCGACTTTGCCGCGTATCGAGCGGGCGCTCACGAGTTTGTTGACGGCCGCGACGAGGTCAGGCGTGGTCGCTTCAACCAACGGACTCAAGAGCTTTTCTGTTTGGACACTTTTGTGTACGAGATTGCAGCCCGAAGATAAAAGAACCGCGGCGCACAGCGCCAGGATGATTGAAGCTTTCAATTGCTGAAGAAGATCTCGGCGGCGGTAACGGCTCATCTACGTCAAAATGGCGGCGCTGAGACAGGCCGCCGATTCATTAAAAGAAAAATTGTAAGCGCAGTCACGCTAACAAAGGCAGTCCACCATGTCAATGTAATGTCGAGTCGTCCGGCAGCTGCCACCCAATCCGCAGAGAACGAACCGAGATCCAAGATCCACGACACGGGCGATTACTCGGGGAATCAAGATGAAGTGCCCGCCAGTTAACGACAGCCCGTGTGTTCGCAGCCGCAACCGATTTCCATCACGTGTGAATCTTCAGCGTTCTTGCAGTACTCGCTACAGTACTTGCTGCCTTGTTCCGCGGAACAGTCACATGGGCCGTGCGCGCACTTGCCTGACGTTTCTTCAGCCATCTTAGGCCTCCTTGCTCCAGTTGGAGCGATTCAATCGGTATCAAAGGGGTCTTGCTATGCTAGACGGTTAGACGTGAGCCTCAGTCACAGCATTCATGCATTTCTGCGATTTTATTTCAGCAGTCAATTATCGACCTAGCTTTATAACTTCTTCAAACGTTCCGCCGCCAGCATCAGCGTCTCGTCCTTCTTGCAGAAACAGAAACGAACTTGCTGCGAGCCGGGTCCCGACGCGTCGGGACTGTAAAAGCTCGACCCAGGCACGCAGGCAACGCCCACCTCGCGAATCAGATGACGAGTGAATTCGATGTCGTCTTTGAAGCCGAAGCCGCTGATATCGGTCATGACGTAATAAGCCCCGTCCGGCCGAAAAGTTCCGAACCCCGCTTTCTCAAGTTCAGGCAAAATCAGATCGCGCCGCGCTTCGTAGTCCTTTTGCAGTTGCTCGTAATACGCGGGCGGAAGAGAAAGCGCGTAAGCGCCGGCGGCTTGTAGCGGCGCTGCGGCTCCGACGGTCAGGAAGTCATGAACTTTGCGGATCGCGCTCGTAATTTCCGGCGAGGCGATGCAGTAACCGACGCGCCATCCGGTCACCGAATAAGTCTTTGACATCGAGTTGACGATTACTGTGCGATCGCGCATCCCCTCGATTTGCGCCATAGAGATGTGTGCGATCTCGGCGCCTTCGCGTGGATACAGGATGTGTTCGTAAATCTCGTCAGTGAAGCAGAGCGCGTCGAACTCCTGACAGAGACCCGCGATGAATTCCATTTCGTCGCGCGTGAAAACTTTGCCCGTGGGGTTGTTTGGATTGCAGATGATGATCGCTTTCGTCTTTGAGTTGAATGCTGCGCGCAACTCGTCTCGGTCGAAACTCCAGTCAGGCGCGCGCAGCGGAACATAGTGCGGCTTCGCGTCGGAAAGGATCGCGTCCGGAGCATAGTTCTCGTAAAACGGCTCGAACACGATCACCTCGTCTCCGGGATCGACGGTCGCCATCATCGCCGAGATCATTCCTTCGGTTGATCCGCACGTTACGGTGATCTCAGCTTCGGGATCGATTTCGAATCCCAGATACCACTTCGTCTTGGTCGCAATCGCGTCGCGGAAGTCTTTCGCGCCCCAGGTGATCGCGTACTGGTTCACATCATCGGCGATGGCCTGCATCGCGACGCGCTTGATGTCTGCGGGAGCAGGGAAGTCGGGATAGCCTTGGGAAAGATTCACTGCGCCATACTTCATTGCTTCGCGAGTCATTTCGCGAATAACTGATTCAGTGAACTGCGAAGCTTTGCGAGAGACGCGAGAGGTGGTGTATGCGGGTGAACTCATAGAATTAGCCACAGATGAACACGGGTTAGCACAGATAAGAATTAAGGGACTAAAAAGCGAGGTGATTATTCCACTTGCTCTTATCTGTGTCTATCAGTGTGAATCTGTGGCTTAAGCCCGCCCGCTATCCCGACTGGTCGGGATTCTGACTTCTGATCTGTATGAATCCACGGCTAATTTTCCGGCTGTTGGGATTTGAGTTGATCGACAATCGATTTTATCGCCGATGCCTGCGATCCATTCGGCGCGAGACGTAGATAATTCTCATAAGCGGCGATCGCCGACGCGTTGTTGCCGCTCTTTTCATAAGCCGCGCCGAGGAGTTGATAGATTATTGGCTCAGTGTCGGATAGTTGTTTGATGGCGATGTCGAATTCGTGGGCCGCTAATTCGTATTGCCCTTTTTCTTCGTAGGTGCGGCCGAGACCGACATGAGCTTCGGGTTGGAAGCCATGACTTTCGCGAATTGCGCGATTGAACGCGCCGATGGCGTCATCGGTCTGGCCGGTCTCACGATAGATGCGACCTTCGACCGCGGATGCTTCGGGATAGTTTGGCCGCGCGCGTCGCGCCGCCTCAATTTCTGCCAGCGCGCCGTTCGTATCATTCAAGTCCAACAATACGCGCGCGAGACCTACGTGCGCCGCCGGAAACGCCGCCCGCACCTTCATTGCTCGGCGATATAGATCGACAGAGGCTTGGCGTGCTGCTTCATCCCGCGCTGATTCGCGCGCGGCTTCAGCTTGTTGGAAAAGGAGCTCCGCCTGATCGGTTGTGCGGATGAGGCGCACGCGAACTTCGCCGCGTTGTACTGCGGTGATTGGCTGCGAGCCTTCCTTGAAGCCGTTGGCGCGCACGCGCAGGGCATGCGCGCCAGAGGACAGTTGCAGACTGCTCAAAACACCATTCGCATTCGTCACGCCGCGGCGAATGTCATCGATCCAAACGATCGCGTTTGGCTCAGTTTGAATCGTGATAGTGCGTTCGCTCGCTGCGGTTGAACTCGGTCTTGTTCGCTGTGCCTGAATCAGACCACAGCAGATCAAGAGAACTCCAGTCAGCAGCGCGACTCTCAATTTCATTGCGAGTACGTTTACCCTAAGGCCGCACTCCGCGCAATGCTCGAGTTGCTTAAGCGACCTTGCAATATTGTTGCGTGGCAAAGGCGTCTGGGTGTAATCTTCGCCGGAAATAAAACAACAAGTTGGTCTACGGGTTACTCGTCAAACCGTCTGCGCGCGGACAGTATTGACGAACTGCTAATCAGTCTGGAGGAACCTATGCTCATCGAATCGACGTCTCATTTCGGCTTAGCTTTGGGAATGCTCGAAAGTGGTGTTTTCAAACCGCCGAGTTTTAGTCCGAGTGGCGGTGAATTTGCGCATATTCTTTTGCGTTGGTTGCACTTTGTGGCGGGCATCACGTGGATCGGTCTGCTCTACTTTTTCAATCTGGTAAATGTGCCGCTGCAAAAGAAGCTGGATGCGGACACGAAGAAGAAGGTCAACCCTGAGTTGCTGCTGCCGGCTCTTTGGTATTTCCGTTGGGGCGCGGTGCTGACGGTAATCGCGGGGCTGGGTTATTACGCGATGTACATTCTCAGGCCGGACGTTGGTTTGGCGAACGCCACGGGCGCGAATGTCAGCGGTAGGATGATCATCATCGTGTGGTTCTTTATCCCCATCGTTACGTTCCTGGTTGAGTTTCTGATCATCAAAAAGGTCCCCGCGCTAACGAAGGATGGTCGAGTGTTCGCAGTCATCGCTTTGATTCTCGTGGTGGCTATGTCGATTGTCATCTTGAAGTGGATCGACGGCAGTCTCACTGTCGGTACGCAGCACTTTGCCAGCAACAAGTCCCTTTCAATTGGTGTGGGCGGTGCGCTCGGCTTAATCATGCTGCTCAACGTTTGGGGAATAATCTGGCCGAACAACAAGCGCATGATCGGTGCGTTGACTGGCGGTCCGCCGCCGGCGCCCGAATTAGCGCGGCAAGCATTCATCGCATCGCGTACGAATGCGTGGCTATCGCTGCCAATGCTGCTGTTCATGGGAACATCGCATGGTGACTGGCTGATTTTCGGCGGCCACTAAAGGGCTGATTCAATTCTTTGAAACAGAGGGTGGAGCGATCCGCCCTCTTTTTTTTGCAACAGTATTGGCTAATCATTTCCATCGCTTCGCGACACTTTCACCCCACAATCCCTTTACAAAAAGTGGTTTCCCTACATTCTTATGCACTTCTGGAGGTGATATGGGTACTGTTAACACTTACAAGGCGAGGCAATTTGATCTGAGTAATCTGACAGGCATTTCGGATGAGACTCTCGAGATGCACTTCAAGCTTTACGAAGGTTATGTGAAAGAGACGAACAAGCTGAACGAAAAAATTGCTGAGTTCGTTAAGAACGCCAAAGTCGATCAGGAAGAGTTCGCCGAATACTCAGAACTGACACGACGTCTGGGATTTGAATACAACGGCATGGTGCTGCATGAGTATTATTTCGACAACATGAAAAAGAGCGGCGGCACCGGCGATCCAAATCAGAGTTCGACTTTCCGCAAAGCTGCTGAGCAGAGCTACGGTAGTTACGATATTTGGAAAGCAGACTTTGTCGGCATCGGCAAGATGCGCGGTGTGGGTTGGGCAATCTGTTACGAGAATCCCAGCAACGGTCTGCTATCGAATCACTGGATCACTCTGCATGAAACCGGCAACGTCGCGGGGTTCACTCCGGTGCTGGTGATGGACGTTTGGGAGCACGCGTTTATCCTGGATTACAAACCGGCGGACCGCCCGAAGTACATCGAGGCGTTCTTCTCAAACATCGATTGGAACATCGTCGAGCGCCGGCTGCATCAGCAGAAAGCCCAGCAGCTCGCGGCGTAATTTGATGGAAGTTCCGCGTTGGTTTGTCGCTCGCCAATGACGGCGTGCACACGACCGGTTGGCTGGCCTGTTCGATGCTTGTTCAGGCGGGCCGCCTGTGATAATCCATGCCTCAAATTCAAAGTTACAAATCAACTGGAGGGTTCATGAGAAGATCGATTGGATCTCAACTTGTGCTGACTATTGCATTCGGCATGACGGCTATTTTCAGCGGTTGCAAAGCGACCAGCGAAAACGCGAACACCACCGCAACATCGGCTGCCACGCCGCCGGGCGCACAGCAATTAACCGTCGTCGAGCGCCCACAGAAGATCGAGCAGATGATGAAGGACCGCGGCGCGCAGGACGAAGCCAAACCGACGCTGAAGATAATCTCGCCCGCTGACGGCGCAGCGATTAACGGCTCGACCGTCGAAGTCAAACTTGAACTAGGCGGAGATCTCAAAGGCTACATGCCGCATAAGGATCCGGCGACGCAGAAGGGTAATCACATTCACGTGATTCTCGACAATCAGCCCTACGAAGCTTATTACGAATTGAATCAGGGGCCTTTCGAATTGCGGAATGTTTCCGAAGGTCGACACACGCTGCGAGTCTTTCCGTCGCGGCCGTGGCACGAGAGCTACAAGAATGAAGGCGCGTTCCAGATGGTCTATTTCAATGTTAAAGGTGGCGGCAATCCAGAGAAACCGACAACCACAAAAGACGGGCAAATGATGGCGAGCCCAACGAAGAGTCCGACCGCCGGCGCAAGTCCTGAACAAGAAGGAAAAAACATGATGGCGAGCACCGCGGGGACTGTCGATCGAACGAAACCGCTGCTCACTTACAGCCGTCCGAAAGGCGAGTACAAAGGTGAGGACGCCGATCCGATCATGATCGACTTCTGGTTGGTCAATAGCGTCCTTCAGGGCAACGGCGGTGATTATCGAGTTCGCTATTCAATTGACGGTGGCCCACCGCAGTTCATCGATAAGTGGGGCCCGATCTGGCTGACCGGATGGACCGGCGGCAAGCATCGGGTGACCGTCGAGCTTATCGATCCGAAGACCGGCGCAGTCGTCGACAACGGCGGTTACAATTCGACCACGCGCGAGATTACCATCACCAAATAGCGAGATGGGCACGCGGTGCGTGCCCATCATTCATTGTTTGGTTGCAGTAGTATTCGCGTTGGCTGGCTTTTTCGCAGCTGGTCTGTGGCTGACCTTTTGCTCCACCAGAATTACTTCGAAATCGCTGTCGCCTAAATTCTCAGGCAAGTGCCTGCCGGCGGGCGACCAAATCACCTGGCCGGCTTTCATCTCTCGCTCTTCGCTCTTACCGCCAGGCAAATTGAATTTAATGTGGGCGTCAGTCAGGGCAATCGCCGTACCGGCAGGGTGCCAATGCCAAACCGACTTTTCGTGCGCACCATAATGGATGCGCAGAACGCGAACGCGCGCATTCTCGAACTCAACTTTATAATGCTTCGAATCGACTTTCACCGGATCCTGTGCCATTACTGGAACGGCGATCGCAAAAAGGAACGTAGCTAGAAACAGAACTCGACGCATGGGGAAATCCTCCTGCTGAATGTAATGTTAGGGAATAGCGGGATGGTTCTATTTCAGCAGCCACGGAAAGTCAATAAGTTTCTTGAGCCAGACAAAGACGCAAAGGGAATCGAAGTTCGCAGCTTTGGCCGCTGAAGCCGCTAAGTGCGTCCGTTGTTCCGCGATGTGCGAACGCGCCGCGGTGTTGAGTCACTTGAATGGCTCCGTCGACGTGCGCGTGATGTTCATTGGTGAAGCGCCCGGACGCAAAGGCGCGGACCGCACGCGCATTCCTTTTTCGGGTGACCAGTCCGGGAAGAACTTCGACAGGTTCCTGGATGCGGCCGGCCTGACGCGATCGGAGATCTTCATCACGAGCGCCGCGTTGTGCAATCCTCGAGGCGCATCGGGCGCGAATCGGCGACCAAGCTCGCAGGAACTTCGCAACTGTTCAGACTTTCTGCGCCGCACCATTGACCTTATAAATCCGCGAGTCATCGTGACGCTCGGTGGAGTTGCTCTTGAGGCGCTGAGGCTACTCCAATATCATGAATACACTCTCCGCGATGACGCGGCGAAGATTCGCGGCTGGCACGGCAGAATGCTGATCCCGCTC
>Ga0209474_10003404_pt1 | contig 13984 bp, 15 predicted proteins | sample GraSoiAngelo_145_FD_185902 | JGI IMG/M metagenome (GOLD analysis project Ga0209474, IMG submission 185902) | Grasslands soil microbial communities from the Angelo Coastal Reserve, California, USA - 14_1009_05_20cm (SPAdes) (version 2) | ecosystem: Environmental > Terrestrial > Soil > Grasslands...
CGCTTGCGCGCGCGTAGAGCGCCGCCGCGGGCAGTGTCGTAACGGCGCCCGCGGCGAGCGCCCACGGAATCCCGAAGACGTTGCCGATCACTCCGAGCGCCGGCCCGCCCGCGGCCTGCCCGATCGCATTCGCCTGCCCGCTGATCGAGAGCACGGTCGCGCGGACGCTCGAGTCGGTGATCTGGTCGTTTAGCCACGTCGTGTAGAGCGGTTCGAGGAAGCCCCGCGTGAGGATCGCGATGAGGAAGACGGCCATCACGAACCAAAAGCCCTTCCCCATCGCGAACAGGATCTGGGCGGCGGCGGTCGCGAGAGTGAAGAGGACGAGCATCCGCCCGACTGCCGCGACGCCGTCGCGATCGACGCGGCGGATCAGCGGCCGCACCGCGAGGAAGCCGACGACCATGGAGATCGCGGAGACGACGCCGAAGCCGTACACCGGGGAGATCGACGACGGGAAGCCGACGTCCCTGATCACGTGCGCCTCGGTCAGCCGGTCGAAGGCTTCCGCCCCGAACCCCGCGAAGAGCTCCGTCGCGGCGAGGATCATCAGCAGCCGGCTGGCGCGAATGAACCGTACGCCCTCGAGCGCGGTGCCGATGAGCCGGCGCGTCTCGCGTGGCCGGCGGACGAAGCCCGTCTCCTGCATCGTGGCGATGCAGAGGATGCCGGCCGCGATCAGGACTCCGCCGCTCGCGGTCACGGCGGCGCGGAGCGAGAACGCACCGACGGCGACGGCACCGCCCAACCCGACGAGAGAGCCGGCGATGGAGACACGGCGTCCGCGGAGGAAAAGGCTGCCGACGTTCTCGACGCCGATCTCGTCGGTGATCCAAGCCTCGAACGCTCCGCTCGTGAACGTGTACGACAGCCCCCAGAAACCCCAGAGCGCGATCGCGATCCACGCTGTTGTCGTCAGCCCGACGAAGACGACCGCCGTCCCCATCCCGAGCACGCCGACGATGTACGACAGGCGCCGGCTGTACGTGTCCGCGACGATGCCCGTCGGGACCTCGCAAACGAAGACCGTCGCCTCCATGACCGTTCCCATCAGGATCAGCTGGAGCGGCGACAGCCGGAGCACGTTGACGAGGTAGAGGTCGAAGACGACCCACCCGGTCCCCATCGCCAGGAGGAACTCGAGCGTGAAATAGAGCCGGCGGGGTCTCACGGCTTCTCCCAGACGGACACGTGCCTGGTGCTCTCAGCCGTGAACGGCGAGCGATCCCAATCCGTCCACCGCTCGCGCAGCTCCATCCCCGCGAGCCGCGCCATGAGGTCGAACTCGCCCGGCGAGACAGATCTGAACGGGATCGAAAGCCTCTGCCAGTGCCCGTCGACGAGGTTGAAGTGATGTGAGACGAAGTGCTGGGTCGCGGGCTCGTATTCGTCGATGCCGACGTGGCTCTCGCTCAGGTCGAAGACCTCGAGTCGGGCTGTGTTCGGGACGCCGACCTCGACGACGAAGCAGCCGCCGGGCTCGAGGTGCCCCGCGGCGTTCGCGAACGTCGCGATCTGTCCCTCCTGCGTGGTCTGGTTGCTGATCGAGTTGAAGACGATGAACACGAGCGAGAATCTCGCGTCGATGCGCGTCGCCGCGTAGTCGCCGATCTCGACCGGAATCTCGGCCGTCTTCGCTCGCAGCTGCGCGACCATGTCGGGCGAGAGGTCGATTCCGGCGACGCGCACGCCGCGCTCTGCGAGCGGCACCGCGATCCGGCCGGTGCCGATGGCGAGCTCGAGCGCGCCGCCGCTCGCGAATGGGAGGAGGAAGTCGAGGACGGGCTCGACCGGCATGTCCGCGGTATCCGCGTCGTAGCGCTCGGCGACGGAGCCTGCGAACCAGTCCTTCACAGCGGCAGCCTCCGCCGCACGCTGATCGAGATGTCGCGGGTGACGTAGCCGAGCCGCTCGTTCACCGCGCGCATGTCCTCGTTGCCGGTCTGGGTCCAGGTATAGATCTCGCGGATCCCGTGCCGGGAAGCCCACGCGATCGCGGTCTCCTTGAGCACCCGTGCGAGGCCCTTACCGCGCCGGTCGCGGCGCACGGCCGTGAGCGCGTTCTCGGCGCGGTCCGGCTGGTCGTCGTCGCGGAGCAGCCCCGCCATGCCGACGATCTCGTCGCCGGCCAGCGCGAAGAACGTGGCCTCGGGCCAGTTCAGCCACTCCGACTCCCAGCGCTCGAGCGTGATCTCGACTTTGCGCGGCGTCGGCATGTCCTCGAACGCCTGCAGCGCGAGCTCGTGGTAGAGCCGCGGCAGCAGCTCCGGACGCTCCGCGACCGAGATCACCTCAATGGCGTCGGGCACGGCCGGCCACGGCTCGTCGGCGACGGCGCGGACCTGCTCGATCTGGCGACCGGTCTCGTCGAACCCGAAACGTTCTGCGAACGCGAGCGAGCCCTCGTCGTCGACCAGCGAGCCCACTTCGTCGTAGCCACACGCTGCGGCATGGGACGCGAGCCGCCTGAGCAACGCAGTCCCGATCCCGCGCCGACGGTGCTCGGGCAGCACGCGCGGAAACACCGCGCCCCCGCCGGTGTCGCTCTTCGATGCGCTGCCCGAGCCCGCGAGTTCGGCGCCCCGATACGCGAGCAACAGGAAGTTCTCGCCGGCGCGAAGCTCTGCGACCGACGCGGTCCGTTCGTTCGGCACAAGTGCGGTGCGCATGCTGCGCCAGAGCTCGAGCTCGTCGTCCGTCTCGGCCAGGCGCAGCTCGATCATCCGGACCGCTTCAACTTCCCGTGCCGCTTCGCGTAGCGCTCGCCCACCCGGAAGATCGCGAGGCCGATCGGTGTTGCGAGGACCGCGATGATCACCAGCGGCCAGACGTCTGCCCATGCGATGCCCGCACCGTTGACGATCGAATTGCGGTCGCCACGCAGCACATAGGTCGCCGGTGAGATCTTCGCGATCCACTGCATCCACTCGGGCATCACGCTCACCGGGTAGTAGACGCCCGAGACGACGAGCATCACGCCCTGGCAGACGAAGCCGAGCTGCGCGCCCTTCTCGGGCGAGATCAGCGGCAGCACCGAGGTCATGATCCCGACGCCGATGAACGAGAGCGACCCGAGCGCGAGCAGCGCAAGCGCAGCGCCGTAGTTCGCCTGCGGCGCGTGGATGCCGATGAACGCGGCGACCGCGAAGAAGAGGATCGTTGCCCGGATCAGGCCATAGAGCACCGCGAACGCGCCCTGCCCGAACAGGTGCACGAGCCGCGACAGCGGCGCCATGAACGTGTACTCGATCGTCCCCTCCCAGCGCTCCCACGCGACCGTCTCGGTCATGAACTCGAAGATGATCCCGAGGAAGGCCCAGATCGTCGCGCCGACGAGCAGAGTCGTCGCCAGCCTGTTCTCGCGGGCGGGGGCCAGGTGCTCCGCACGCGCGATGAAGACGATCGTGAGCGTGTTCGCGATCGTCCAGACCATGAACGCGAGATCCCAGAGGAAGTAGCGCTTCGTGAGATAGACGTTCCGCTCGACGATCCCGAACAGGCCGACGAGTTGGTTGCGCATCTCTACGGCGTATCTCCCCGCTCCGACCCCGGCAGAGCCGGGGCCTACGCTCCTGGGCGGCTCCGTCGAGCCTACGCCGCTGCTCATGCGAACACCTCCCGGTACTCGTCGTCGCCGTTCTCCTCCTCGAACTCGCGCCCGGTCGCGGCGAAGAACGCCTCCTCGAGCGTCGCGACGCTGAAGCGCCGCTTCACGTCCTCGACGGGCTCGAGGAAGAGCAGGCGGCCGCGGTCGAGCAGCCCGATGCGGTCTGCGAGCGACTCCGCCTCGGCCATGTCGTGCGTGCAGAGGAGGATCGTCGCGTCGTGCTCCCCGCGCACCTTGCGGATGAAGTCCTGCACCTCGAGCTTCGAGCGCGGGTCGAGCCCGGTCGTCGGCTCGTCGAGCAGGAGCAGGACCGGCGAGGTCAGGAGCGCCCGGGCGAGGGCGACCTTCTGCTGCATCCCGCGCGACAGGTTCTCCATCGCCTCGCCGCGTCGGTCGGGCGGGAAGCCGACCTCGCCGAGGATCTCGGGGATGGCCGTGCGTGTCTGGCGGGGCGTCATCCCGTAGAAGCGCGCCGCGTACGAGAGGTTCTCGGCCGCGGACATCTTCTTGAAGAAGCTCGCCTCGACCGAGACGCGGTTGACGAGCCGGCGGATCGTCGCCGCCTCCTTGAACGCGTCGTGGCCGAAGATCCGCGCCTCGCCGCCGTCGTCGATCAGCAGGGTCGAGAGCAGGCGGACGAGCGTCGACTTCCCCGACCCGTTCTGGCCGAGGATGGCGACGCACTCGCCACGGGCGATCGTGAAGGTGACGTCGGCGAGCGCCGGCCACGGACGCTTGCGGGCGAAACGGCCCGCTTTCCGGTCGCGGCGCCGGAACGTCTTCCGCAGGTCGCGCACCTCGACGGCGGGCACCTGCCGGTCTAGACGTGCGGCGAGATCGGTTGTGGATGGTGCAACGGTGGTCATGCTGCTCCTTCGGAAGAAGTGGAACGGAGGACGGAAGGCCGCCTGGCGGGCGGCGCGCGGACCTAAGAGGCGCCGCGAGATCCAGCGGGGCGAGAGCAACCGCCCACCGGGATCCGGTCCATCACGTTCGAGAGCAACATGGCCCTCGGAGGGTAGGTGCTGCGCCGGCTCGCGTCAAATGTCGGGCCTTTCGAGGTGCTTCTCGGGTTCGCCCTCGCGCCAGCGGATCGAGGTCTGCTTGCTGTCGCCGTACGTCACCCAGGCCGCACGGCCGGCGAGGAACTCGAAGTAGTGCGAGTCGGGCGCCGGCCTCCACTGGATCATTTCCCAGAACAGGTCGTCGAGCTTGCCGCGCAGCGTTGCGTCCTCGAGGACGTTGGCCCGTCCGGCGAGCTTGAACTCCGGCGAGCCCTCCTTCGCGGTGACCGGCGCGTGGACGTAGACGCGCGGGTCGCGGAGTAGGTCGAGCGCCTTCAGCGAGCGCGGGATCATGTTCACCAGCAGGTGCCCGTCGAGGATGTACGCCTCGACGGGCGTGATCCGCGGCGAGCCGTCCTTCGTGAGCGTGCCGACGAGGACGAACTGGAACCGCTCGATCAGCTTCCGTCCATGCTTCGCGATCTCCGGCGCCGCCTGCTCGAGCTCAGCCCAGGTGAGCACGTCCGGTAGCGAAGCAGATGCCGTCCGCCGGCGGCGGTAGCTTCGTGAGCAGGCGGGCGCCGCAGGAGGTGGCCGCCGAGGCGAAGGAGCCTCGTGACCCGAGCGGTCGCGGGGCTTTTTTGTTGGTCCGGTCGAAGGGAGCGGGATGGTCAAGGTCGAGGCGGTGGTGGTGAGGGAGCGGGTCGAGACGGTGATCGACGCCGTCGAGGAGGAGACCGGCCACGTGGGCGTCACCGTCGTCGAGGCGATCGGGCACGGCCGAGAGCGCGGCGTGACGCATGAGTACCGCGGGCGCACGTTCGAGTCGCGGTTCCTCCCGAAGGCGCACCTCACCTTCGTGGTCGACGACGCGCTCGCCGAGCACGTCGCCGCCGCGATCGCCGACGCCGCCCGCACCGGCCACTCCGCAGGCGACGGCCTCTGCTGGACGTCGCCCGTCGCCCACGTCGTCCACCACCGCACAGGGGAGCGTCTCGGATGACTCACAACCAGCTGCTGATCGCGGCCAACACCCTCTGGGTCGTGGTCGCGGCCGTCCTCGTGATGTTCATGCAGGCGGGCTTCGCCTTCCTCGAGGCGGGATTGACGCGGATGAAGAACGCCGCCCACATCGCCGGCAAGAACGTCCTCGTCTTTGGCGTCGCCTCGCTCGTCTACTGGCTCGTCGGCTTCGGGCTTGCCTTCGGGAACGGGAATGGCTTCGTCGGCACGCACGGCTTCGCGCCGTCGGTCGGGGCGCTGCTCGCGGTGGGGAAGGCGCCGTACGCCGCCTTCACGTCGATCCCGGGCGCGGCGGGCTGGCTGTTCGAGGTCGTCTTCGCCGGCGTCTCCCTCGCGATTGTCTGGGGCGCGATGGCCGAGCGCGCAAAGCTCTGGGTCTACTTCGCCTTCGGCGCGATCTTCACCGTCGTCTACTCGCTCGTCTCGCACTGGATCTGGGCGCCCGGCGGCTGGCTGCAGCGCTTCGGGATGCAGGACTTCGCCGGCTCGACCGTCGTCCACTACCAGGGCGCGCTTGCGGCGCTCGCCGGAGCGCTCCTGCTCGGCCCGCGAATCGGGAAGTTCGGCCACGACGGGCGCGCCAACGCGATTCCGGGCCACAACATGCCGTACGCCGTCCTGGGGACGCTCATCCTCTGGTTCGGCTGGTTCGGCTTCAATCCCGGCTCGACGCTCGGCGTCGCGACCGGCGGCCGGGTCGGCTTCTTCGGCTACGTGGCGCTGACGACGAACCTCGCCGCGGCGGCCGGCGGTGTGGGCGGGATCTGCGTCGCTTGGCTCGTCCTCCGCAAGCCGGACGTCTCGATGATGCTCAACGGCGTTCTCGCAGCGCTCGTGGCGATCACGGCAGCCTGCGGCTTCGTCGCGCCGTGGGCCGCGGTCGCGATCGGGTTCGTCGCGGCGACGATCGCCGTCGTGGCGGTGCCGCTCGTCGAGCGGCTCGGGATCGACGACCCGATCGGCGCCGTCGCGGTGCACGGCCTCGCCGGTGTCTGGGGGACGCTCGCCACCGGCCTCCTCGCGCTTCCCTCGCTCGCGGCGACCGTCGGCGTCGGCCACGGCGGCCTCCTCTACACCGGCTCGCCCTACCAGCTCGGGGTGCAGGCGCTCGGCCTCGTCGCCGTCGGAGCCTTCACCTTCGCCGCGTCGTTCGGCTCGCTGTGGACGATGAAGCGGCTCTGGGGGATCCGTGTCGAGTCGCACGTCGAGACGGCCGGCCTTGACGTCTCCGAGCACGGCATGTGGGGCTATCCCGAGTTCTACATCCCGGTGCCGGGCGGCTACGGGACGGAGTCGCACGGCCACCTCGGCCTCGCGCACGCACGTGCGCACGCGCCGGCGCGCCTGCCGGAGCCGCGCCTCGCGCCTGCAGCCGACGCCGCGGGATAGGCTCGCTCGAGTGCCGGCCTTCTCGACGTACGCCGTCTTCTTGACAACGGCGATCGTGTTGCTGCTCGTCCCGGGCCCAGCCGTCCTCTACGTCGTGACGCGCAGCATCGAGATGGGCCGGAGCGGCGGCCTCGCCTCGGTCGCAGGCATCACGACGGGTACGGTCGCGTACGTCGCTCTCGCGGCGGCGGGCCTCTCGTCTCTGATCCTCGCCTCGACCGTCGCCTTCGACGTGGTCAAGTACGCCGGCGCCGCGTACCTCTTCCTGCTCGGCGTGCGCCGCCTGCTCGGGCGCGGCCTCGAGCGGCCCGGGGAGGAAGCGGTGCCACGGACGCGCCGGCGCGCCTACACGCAGGGTGTCGTCGTCAATCTGACCAACCCGAAGACGGTTGTCTTCGTCTTCGCCTTTCTGCCGCAGTTCGTCGATCCCGATGCGCACCACCCGTGGCTGCAGGTCATCGTCCTCGGGCTCAGCTTCGCGCTCCTCGGTTTTCTCAGCGACAGCATGTACGCGCTGGCCGCCGGGACGGTCGCCGACCGCCTGCGCGGCTCCGCCGGGATCGCGCGGGTGCAGCGCTGGTTCGGGGGTGGCGTCCTCGTTGGCCTTGGGATTCTCGCGGCTGTGTGGACGCCGAGCCGCGCGCGCTGATGAGCGCCGCTCTACGCTGAGAGGCGCATGAGCTCCTTCTACCTTGTTGGTCTCGCCCAGGCGGCGAAGGCGGACGCGGCGCGCGTCGGTCTCGTGGTCAACTACCTGCGAGACGTCGATCGCGACGCCGCCGCCGAGCCGCTCCGCGGCGGTCTGCCGCAGCTGACGACGATCGAGGTGACGCCGGACGAGATCGGTCCGAACGCCGTCGAGCTCGACCAGGCGTCACGCGCGAAGCTGGCGTCTGCGGGCGTCGACCCGGATCAGGTCGAGCGGGAGCTCCACGGGATGAGGCCCGGCGACAGGAAGCTGCTCGCCGATGTCGTGCACGGCGCGCAGGGCGGTGTCCCGCGCGCGGAGGTCGACGAGCAGCTGCGCTGGTTCGGCATCGCGCCGACCGAGGAGGAGGAAGAGCGCATAGCGCGCGGCGAGACGGTGACCTTCCTCATCGGCGAGTGAGGTACCAGTTCGTCGATTGCAGGTGGGAGCTCGGGAGCCCCGAGCGAGGGCGCGAGCTCTACCTCGCCGGCCACATTCCGGACGCGTCGTTTCTCGACGTCGACGCGGACCTCTCGGATCTCTCGGTACCGGACGCAGGACGTCACCCGCTTCCGTCCGCCGAGAAGTTCGCCGCGGCCGCCGGCCGCGCCGGGATCGGGGCAGGCGTCTTCGTCGTCGCGTACGGCTCGCTCGGCGGTGCCGAGCGGCTCTGGTGGCTGCTCCGCCACTTCGGCCACGACGACTGCGCGGTCCTGCTCGGCGGGATCGATGCGTGGGGAGGCGAGCTCCGAGCAGGCGAGGAGGATGTCGAGCCGGCGGAGTTCGTGCCGCGCGAGCGGAGCGGCGACACGATCGCGGCGGGGGAGATCGCCCGCCGCCTGGCCGATCCGTCGCTCGCGCTCGTCGACGCCCGCACGCCGAACCGGTGGCGCGGGGAGCCGAACGAGATCGACGACCCGCCCGGCCGGATCCCCGGCGCCGCGAACGCGCCCTGGAACGAGCCTCTGCCCGAGCTGCCGGACGGGGAGCTCGTCGCCTACTGCGGCTCGGGAGTCACCTCGTGCGTCACCCTCCACCGCGCGTGGCTCGCCGGCCGGGAGGGACGTCTCTACCCGGGCTCGTGGAGCGAGTGGTCGCGGCGCGGCCTCCCGCTCGAGCGCGGTTAGCGACGCGAGACAGCCGAGCTCGCGGCCGAGAGGGCGAGCTTCGTCAGCGTCCTCGGCCGCTGCGCGACCTTGATCGTCGCGCGCAGGGCGTCGGCGAACTCCTCGACGTCGCCCTCGGTCACGACGAGCGGCGGCAGGATCCGGATCACGGCCATGTCGTGTCCTGCGACCTGGCTGAGGATGTGGTGCTTGGTGAAGAGCGGCACTGCGACGAGCTGCGCGAAGAGGCCGGGCTGCGCCCGCTCGATCATGCGGTACGTCCTGCGGCCGCCGCGCGCCGGCTCGCCGAACTCGATCGCCCACGCGAGCCCGAGCCCGCGCACGTCGCGCACGACCTCGAACTCCTCCACGAGCGGCCGCGTCAGCTCGAGCAGCCGCTCGCCCAGCCGGGCGCTCTCCTCCACGAGACGCTGCTCACGGAGCTCGTGAAGCGTCACGAGGCCGGCCGCCATCGCGAGCTCGTTCGGCGCGAACGTCGAGCCGTGCGACATCGCGTGCGACATAGAGTCGAACACCGCCTCGTGCACCGAGCGGGCCATGAGGAGCGCGCCGACCGGGACGTAGCCCCCCGAGAGCGTCTTCGCCACGGTCACGAGATCCGGCTCCAGACCCCAGTGCTGGAAGGCGAACATCCGCCCCGTCCGCCCGAAGCCCGTCATCACCTCGTCGACGCAGAAGAGCGTCCCGTAGCGCCGACACAGCTCCTGCGCGCCCTCGAGGTACCCGTCCGGCGGCAGATGGATCCCCTTGCCCTGGATCGGCTCCACGAGGAAGAGCGCCACGTCCTCGCGACGCAACTGCTCCTCGAGCGTCCCGAGGTCGCCGAATGGGACCTGGTCGAATCCCGGTAGAAGCGGCTGGAAGCGCCCCGTGAACTCGGTGTTCCCGTTGGCCGAGAGGGAGCCGAGCGTGAGGCCGTGGTAGCCGTGCTCGGCGGAGAGGACGCGCTCGCGCTTCGTCGCCGCCCGCCCGAGCTTGATCGCCGACTCGACGGACTCCGTGCCGGAGCTCGTGAAGAAGCAGCGCTCGATGCGGCCGCCGGCGAGCCCGATCAGCGCCTCGGCCAGCAGGCCGGGGAGAAGCGTCGTGCCGAGCGCGAGCATCCCCGGCGTCTCGAGCTCGAGCGCCTCGACGAGCGCTGCGCGGATGCGCGGGTTGTTCCGGCCGACGCCGTACATCCCGAAGCCGCCGAGCATGTCGAGGTAGCGCGTCCCGTCTGCGTCGTAGAGGTACGCGCCCTCGGCGCGCGCCCACGTGCGGTCGAAGCCGATCGTCCGCAGCACCCGCACGAACTGCGGGTTGATCGTCCGCGCCCAGAGGTCGAGATCCTCGCCGCGCCGCGAGTCGAGCAGCTCTCCGAGGCTGAAATCGCTCACAGCGGCGGACTGTAGCTCCTGCGTTTTCGTTCCCGGCCTCGGGGTAGCCGGAAGCCATCATGGGACTCGGCAAGCTGATCCTGCGGGCGACGATGGGCGGTTACTTCTTCGGCCACGGCATGCAGAAGCTCGCCGGCTGGCTCGGCGGCGGCGGGCCCGAAGGAACGGGACAGTTCTTCGAGCAGGTGGGGCTGAAGCCGGGACGCGAGAGTGCCCTCATCGCCGGCGCCGCCGAGGCGGGAGGCGGCTCGCTGCTCGCGCTCGGCCTCTTCACGCCGGCGGCGGTGAGCATGCTCACCGGCGTCATGACGAACGCGATCCGGCATGTGCACCGGGCGAACGGCCTCTGGGCCACGGACGGCGGCATCGAGTACCCGGTAGTGATCCTCGCCGCGCTCGCGGCGCTCGCGGACGGCGGGCCGGGGCGCTTCTCCCTCGACGAGGCGCTCGGCATCCGGCTTCGCGGCCCGGTCGTCGCGGCGGTGGCGATGGGAGCCGGCGCGGCGGGAGCCGTCTACGTCGCCGAGCACGCCCCGGAGCTCTTCGCGGTGCAACCGGGCGCTGCGGACGAGGCGCTGAGCCGCTCGGCGGAGCGGTCCGGCGCCGCGAGCTGAAGCTAGGCGCCGCCGAAGCGTTCGAGCAGGCGCTTGGCGTACCAGTCCTCCCAGCGCTCCTCGCGGGGCTCGGCGGTGTAGTCGCGGTCGAGCTGGACGAGCTCGTGGATGAGATGGCTGCGGACGGGTGCCGCGCCGAGCAGTTGCGGCAGCTCCGAGTGATCGAGCAGCCAGTCCGCGTACCACGACGCCCAGTCGGGATCGTCGCCGTCCACGATCCGGTAGACGACGTGGTGCGTCTCGCCGGCCTCGTGCAGAAGGTCGGCTACCGAGCTCGCATCGCTCATCCCGCCGATCCTCGCACGCCAGCCGGGTGCGACACAACGCAAACGGGTGTAGGTTCAGCGTGACTGGGGCGAGAGGAGGATTTGACCATGACAACCACGGCCGCAACTCCGACCATCACGGAAACTGCGAGGGCTTTCTTCGAGGCCTGCGAGACCGGCGGGGGCTGGGACGCATGCAGCGCGTACTGCCAGCCGGAGGCGAGCTTTTCGGCTCAGGCCGGTGCGCTTGCCGACATCGGCAGCCTCAAGGACTACACGGAGTGGATGAAGGGCGCGCTGTCCCTGATGCCGGACGGACGCTACGAGCTGAAGTCGTTCGCGACCGACCACGAGCGCAACAACGTCTCGGCGTACGGCGTCTTCTCGGCAACGCACACCGGCGAGGGCGGTCCTGTGCCGCCGACGGGCAAAAGCATGAGCACCGACTACGTCTACGTCATGGAGTTCGAGGACGGGAAGATCAGGCACATGACCAAGATCTGGAACGACGGGCTCGCGTTGAAGGAACTTGGCTGGGCGTAGCGCTGCCTGAGCTCAACCGCTGCCGCGCCATACAATGAACGGCCCGACCAGTCGCGGGAAACCGCATGGTTGAGCCAGGACTGCCCCCGTAGCTCAGTGGATAGAGCAGCGGTTTCCTAAACCGCGTGCGCATGTTCGATTCATGCCGGGGGCATCGAGGAAATGCCTGCAAACAGCCGTCTTTCAAACCGCGGATGAACAGCGGGCCAATACACGCCTGAGGCTCGCGCAAGAGGGTTTCGAGTCGGACCGCCGGAGCGAATCGCATGGAGTGAAGCTGACTAGCGGCTGTGTGCAAGCGGTTTTACGCACCGCTTGCCGCGCCGGGCTCGTGGTGGCGCTCTCGAGGATCCTCGCGCTGAAAGGCAGCGGTGTCGGAGGAACCCTGACCTGGTCGTCGAATGACAGCGGCCGATGTTCAACGGAGCGAACACCGGCTTCATGCTCCTCGCCGCCAGCCTGGTGATGCTGATGACGCCCGGGCTCGCATTCTTCTACGGCGGGCTCGTGGGCCGCTCGAACACGCTGACGATCATGATCCAGAGCTTCGCCTCGATGGGCGTGACGACGATCCTCTGGTGGGCCGTCGGCTACTCGCTCTGCTTCAGCGGCGGCGCGGACGGGATCTACGGCAACTTCGACCTTGCGTTCCTGCGTCACGTGGGCGTGCACACGCTGTACCAGCCGTCCGGGATTCCACTCACCGTCCTGATCGCTTACCAGATGATGTTCGCGATCATCACGCCCGCGCTGATCACGGGCGCCTTCACGAATCGTGTCACGTTCAAGTCGTACATGCTCTTCCTGGTCGTCTGGCAGCTGGCCGTCTACTACCCGTTCGTGCACATGTTCTGGGGCGGCGGTCTGCTCGCCGACTGGGGCGCCCGCGACTTCGCCGGCGGCATCGTCGTCCACGCCAGCGCCGGCTGGGCGGCGCTCGCGTCGGTCCTGTACGTGGGCAAGCGCAAGTTCGCCGATGCGCCGCACAACATCCCCTTCATCGCGCTCGGGACCGGTCTGCTCTGGTTCGGGTGGTACGGGTTCAACGCGGGCAGCGAGCTCAAGGTCGACGACATCACCGCGATCGCGTTCCTCAACACCGACATCGCCGCCTCGTTCGCGGCTATCACCTGGCTCTTCGTGGAGTGGTGGTACGCCAAGAAGCCGCACTTCGTCGGCCTGCTCACCGGCGCGGTCGCCGGGCTCGCGACCATCACGCCCGCAGCCGGCTACGTCCCGATCTACGCGTCCGTGCTCATCGGAATCGCCGCAGGCGTCGTCTGCTACTACGCAATCCAGCTGAAGAACCGCATGAAATGGGACGATGCCCTCGACGTCTGGGGCGTCCATGGCATGGGCGGCCTACTCGGGATCCTGCTACTCGGCGTCTTCGCCGGAACGGCCATCAACCCCAACGGCGCGCAGGGACTCGTGCACGGGACGGCCACGTTCTTCCTCAAACAGCTCGCCGCGGGCGTCGGCTGCTCCCTCTACGCGTTCGGCTTCACCTACGTGATGCTGCACGTGATCGACCTCGTTACGCCGGTCCGCGTCGGCGCCGAGGCCGAAGAAGGCCTCGACGCATCGATGCACGGCGAGTCGGCCTACGCACTCGGCGTATAACGCCCACCGCGACCCTTGCAGCGCTGCCACGGGCCCTGGCGCGTCGCGCACGCGGTTCTGGACACAGTTCACAGCAAGCGGTTGCGAGCATCTTCCTAAACCGCGTGCGCAAGTTCGATTCATGCCGGGGGCATCGTGGCGGCTTTCGTCGTTCGCAGCCCCGCCGGCTCTTCAGTGCTTCTACTGATGGCAGTGCTCGCCTGGCGGCGCTAGAAAGGAGTCGGAAAGCTTCCTGACCAGGCAAGACAACGTCCCGTCATCATCACTGAGGAAGCTCGAGCGGCTCGGAGACGGTGATACGCGCGTCTTCGGGTCGTTCGACTGCCGTCGTAACCGCTCGGGGGCCACTACGGACCACGGGCGGACGGCTCCGCCCGAACAGCTCGCTTTCTCCGGTGCGACTCGACCTAAGATCAGCGCATGTGCGGCATCGTCGGGATCTATGCGAAGTCGTCTGCCGTTGAGGCAACCCTCGGCGCCCACCTCGCGGCGATGCTGATGCAGATGAACGACCGCGGCCCCGACAGCGCGGGTGTCGCGGTCTACCGCGATCCGGCGCGGTCCGGGTCGACGAAGCTGACGCTGTTCTCGTCCGATCCGCGCTTCGACTGGTGGGAGCTCTGCGCGGAGCTTCACGGAGTGTTCGGCGGCTCGCCCGAGCCCTCCGTGCGTTCCAGCCACGCCGTCGTCGTGGTCGACACCGAGGCGGGTGCGGCGGAGGCCT
>Ga0209474_10003405_pt1 | contig 13977 bp, 12 predicted proteins | sample GraSoiAngelo_145_FD_185902 | JGI IMG/M metagenome (GOLD analysis project Ga0209474, IMG submission 185902) | Grasslands soil microbial communities from the Angelo Coastal Reserve, California, USA - 14_1009_05_20cm (SPAdes) (version 2) | ecosystem: Environmental > Terrestrial > Soil > Grasslands...
AAAACGTCGTGGAACCAGATCGCCCGAATTGATTGCACAACGGCCGAGTACTGCTACCCTGCACACAGTCGCTCGCTTGCACTGTGCCGTTAGCATTCAATGACGGAGCGGTCGCTGCATTCAGGTTGAAAGCAACGGGGATCTTCACACCATGGTTCCCGACATAGGCCATGTCTAATACGAAGTTCCCTGGAAGCGCCTGCTGCACCGCGACATTCCAGGACTCAACATAGGGCTGCTGGAAATGCTTGTCGACAACGTTGTAGGACTCGCTGGGATTCGGAATAACTGTGCCGGCGGACGAGATCGCAACTGGCGTTGGCGCCGGGAAGCCGTTAGCCATTGTCGCTGGTTGTCCATTCAGCAAGGGAATGGCGAAACTGTTGCCCTGCTTGGAATCCTGGTTTTGCCGAATCGGGAAGTTGAATGCGTATGCATTGTTCGTGAATGGTTCGTAGCTGATACCAAAACCACCTCGGAATACCGTCTGATCGGTGAAGCGGTAGGCGAGCCCGAAGCGTGGCGCAAAATATTTGTAATAAGTCTCACGCCCAAGGTTGAGAGGATTTCCGGCGACGCCGGCGATCACCAAAACGTTTTGCGTCGGATCGTAGTTGGAGTACCTGCCGGGGCGACTAGGAGTTGCCGGCAAATACAGTTCCCAGCGCAAGCCAGCGTCAACCGTCAGTCGATTTGTCATGTGCCAGGTATCCTGGCCGAAAAAGAATGCTTCTGTTTCTCGCCAGGAACCAGAGACGAGAGAGACATCGCGGCCGACTTCGGTCGGAGCGTCGATCAGCAATGCCGCGAAATTGTTTGCAACGGTAGTCGGCGAAGAGCCCTTGGTTGTGCATCCCGGCGAAGTCGCAGTCGGACAATTGAGTTGGGTGGTACCTGTTCCGAAATCAATTCGACCACGTGGTGAGAACGTCTGGGCTTGCACAAGATCGTCGCGAAGTCGGCGAATGTCCGCGCCCCACTTGAATGCGTGATTGCCGTGGATCTTGGTCCAGCTATTCACGATGTTGATGTTCGTTTCTCCGCGATCCCACGGCTCTGAAGCGGAATAGCCAACGAGTGGATTATCGCCGTTGGTGCCCAGGATACGGATTCCGACCAAGCCGCTTGTGAAATTATCCAGGTTCACTCCTTGAACGCCGATTGCGTCCGAAGCCTTTGTGCCGTAATCCGACTGATGAACAATGTTGCGGTAGTGGCTAATTCCGGCCCGGACTTCCGTCACCAGGGTGGGAGTGAAAATGTGCGTTTCATTTACCGCTCCGCTTTGCTCGGTTTGAGTTCCTGTGCCGTGGAATCCTCCGTTCGCGGGACCGCCCGCCACTCCGAAGATTGGTTGTTGAAAAACATTTTGCACGGCGCGACTGAAACGAAAGGCAAGCCGATCATTCATTCCCAAGTTGTGGTCAATCTTCGCGTCAAAAGAATTCGGCGTTTTCCTCAGTTGGGTGTTCTGTACATAGTTGTTCGTAAGCCCCTGAAGATTGGTATTGGCGCGTGGTATCAGCGCAAGGATCTTCTGTGCGATGGGGCTGATTCGATTGGGGCAAATGACGTTCGCCACTCCATTACACGAAAACTGCTGGCGGCCGGAACCGTCTGCATTGCCCGTGGTCGGATCATAGATATTGGAACCGGTGACTCGCATATCGCCGTTGCGAAATGCGTCGGTAGGCACTGTCTGCTGATTGAACTGACCGCGGATGTCGCTGATGCGAAGCAGATCAAAGAAGAAAAAGGTCTTGTCTTTAAAGATAGGCCCACCGATGGTGCCACCGTAATAGTTGTAAGTGCTTCGCGCAAAAGGGTTCGGCGCGCGATTGAAGTAACTGCGGCTGGCTAAGGCGCTCACACGGTTGTATTCGTACAGGGACCCGTGGAAGCGGTTTGTTCCAGACTTTAATATGACGTTGGTGACCGCGCCGCCGACGCGACCGAACTCTGCTGTGTAGTTGCTCGTCGTCACATCAACGGTCTGAATAGCCTCGGCCGGTGGCACGTAGATTTGCAGTAGCCCTGTGCGCTCGTCATCGTTCACGCCTTCAATTGCAAGCTGGTTGTACTCGCGGGATTGGCCGTTCACTTCCGTCGAGAGCGTGTCTTGCGCGTTGAAGAACTGGGAATGTTGGGTCCACGGCCGCACGGTGCCGGGAATTAGCGTGAGCAGACTCTGGAAATTGCGATTCGCCCCGCCGATCGGCAATTGCGCCAGTTGCGTCGAGTCGATCTTTGAGCCGACATCGGCGCGATCGGTTTGCAGTATCGGCGCCGCGGCTGTGACTTCGACAGTTTCCGTCACATTGCCGGGCTGCATTGTCAGGTCCGCGCGAACCGAGCTATTCACGTCGACGCGCAGGTCAGACCGGCTCTCCTTTTTGAAACCATGAGCTTCGGCGAGGACTGAGTACGTCCCTGGAGGCAGATTGGCGAATGTGTAGTTTCCGCTCGAGTTGGATTCAGTGGCTCGAGCGATTCCCGTAGACGTCTCAGTTGCGGTTATCTTGGCTGCCGCGACCACGGCGCCGGATGAATCGGATACGGTCCCTAGTAATGTGCCGTTGACCGCTTGTCCGAATAATTGAACTGTGGTGATTGAGATTACGCACGCTGCAAGCATCAAAACTCTACAGGCTCTTGTCTTACTGAACATTGCTCCTCCTGGCCCGTTTTTTACTGCGAAACGGAGTTGTTCTGTTGTTGGTCGAGCATGTTCTATGAGGCTGGTATTCACTGTCAAGACATACAGAAAAATCGATTTAGGAAAACTGTATAACGAGGGTGACTGCGAATGACGAGGTGGAGGAAGCACCGCCGAGAACGAAAGCTATCGAGAGAAGAACGCTTCCAGGTGACTCTGGCAGTGACGGCGAGACTTACTGAGTCGCCGCCACCAATCTGCTCGGAATCACGCAGATAGGATTACGCCATGTTTCCGATCGCCACCACGAAATAGTTTGCAGGAGTCGTTCCCACGTTCTTGATGCCGTGCAAGTCGTTGCCTGTGGCCAGTCCTACTCCACCGGGGCCGAGGCGGTGGGTTTGGCCATTGATCGTCAATTCGACAGTTCCTTCACGAATGAGCCAGAACTCGCTGTGCGCGTGCCTGTGAGCGGCATGCGGCATCTCTCCGGGATCAAGCGTGGTCTCGTGTACCTCCACATGCTCTCCGGTTGAGATCTTGCCGTTGACCACTGGACGAGTCGTGTGTCCACCGCTGGTCTTCGCCTGAAGATCCTCAAAAGGCCACGTGCGGGAAGACAGCGTCTGATCGTTGGCAGCCCATGACTTCGTAAGAGCCAGCAGAGGTAACAACGAGCACACTTCGCGACGGTTCATCGTGAAAGCCTCCAGTGAGAGTTCGCGTTACGCGATATATTGTCGAACTGCGGCCAGGCATCGGTCTGGCTTGGCGACGCACATTGTAAGACGGTTTTCATTGTATGAACTCTTTGCGGCTGATCCTCATCCTGCTCCTCGCGAGTTCGCTTCTCGCTCAGACGGAAGCGCAGCGTCCGCGAATTCTTGGTGTGGCTCACGTCGCGCTTTACACAAGTGATCTGGCGAAAGCGCGCATTTTTTATGAGGACTTCCTGGGCTTTCAAGAGCCGTTCACGCTCAAGCGCGATGATGGCTCCATTCGCATTGCGTTCGTCAAAGTTAACGATGAGCAGTACGTTGAGTTGTTCACAGATCCTGCAAAAGAGGACGGTCAGCTCAATCACGTAGCCATCTATACCGATAACGCGCAGCAGATGCGCGATTATCTTGCTGCGCATGGAATCAAAGTGCCGGCAACAGTACCGAAAGGGAAGACCGGAAACTACAACTTCACAATTCAGGATCCCGATGGACACAAACTCGAAATTGTCCAATATCTTTCCGACAGCCGGACGGGCAAGAACCAAGGCAAGTTCGTTCCTGCGACGCGAATCTCCAACCGCATTCTGCACGCAGGATTTCTCGTGCGCGATCTCGACGCTTCGTTGAAGTTTTATCGCGACCTGCTCGGCTTCCAGGAGTTCTGGCGCGGCAGCTCAAACGGCATACAGCTAAGCTGGGTTAACATGCGCGTGCCCGATGGCGAGGACTACGTAGAGTTCATGCTGTATACAGGCACGCCATCCGCACAAGATCGTGGAGTAAAGAATCATCTTTCGCTCGAAGTTCCCGACATTGGCAAAGCTGTGCAAGATCTCGAACAACGACCCGCACGCAAGCTCTACACCCGGGAAATCAAGACGCAAGTTGGAAAGAATCGCAAACGGCAGGCGAATCTATTCGATCCTGATGGCACTCGGGTGGAACTTATGGAACCCAAGACCGTCGATGGTCAGCCGGCTCCGTCTTCCACCGCTCCGCCGCCAAAATAACGGGGAAATCTGCCTTCCGGACACGATCTTTCAACCTTAGGATTAGCGCCGGTAAATGGCCAAACCTGTGGCAACTTGAACGATCGACTCCATGCTCCTGCGGACAGCGGACTTCGAGGCGCTGTTTGGCACGAACAAAACATCTTCATTTTCCAAGGCGATGTCGGGGGCTTTCGCCGCCATAATCTGCTTTAACTCGACCGGAATTTCCTGCAATTTGCCGTCTTTGCGGCGAATAATGCGTACATTTTTTGTGGAAGCGGTGGGATTCACTCCTTGTGCCAGCGCTATAGCCTGCAAAACAGTCAGATTTTCATCATTATTCATTACGTATCCGCCCGGAGTTTTTACGTCGCCGCTCACATAGACGATTCCAGCGCGCGACACCATGACTGTGTCTCCAGGCTGCAAAAACAGATTTTGCGCCAAGGCTTGCTTCGGATCCTGTGACAAAAGCACCGCATTTCCCGCACTCGGACGCTCGCGATGACTGATATAAATCGTCTTTCCCGCGCGGTTTGTAGTGCCGCCAGCCGCAGAAAGCGCGTCGAAGAGTCGCGGGGAGCCGAGCAGCGGATAAATTCCCGGATGCGCGACCTCTCCCAACACGGAAATTCCTTGCGTCGCGAACTCTTTTACAAGGATATTCACGTGCGGATCGCGCATGAATCCGCCACTTAGAAGCCGCTGTTCCAGGTCTTTCTGCGCCTGTTCTGCGGTTAATCCAGCGACTTTCGCAGCGCCAATGAGCGGAACTGTGATATCTCCAGCGCCGCTAACACGCAATGTTCCGCTCAATTCCGGCGCTGCGAAAACCTTCAATTCCAGCAAATCTCCTGGCCCAATTCTCGGATCGGAGGTTGACGGCTTCGAAACTGCGTCGTCAGCAACCCTGTCAACCCTCTTTCCCGAGGATTTCGCGTAAGAATCGGCGCTGATCTGCGCGGAATTTTGCGCCAAAAGAAGGCTTTGGATAACGGGAAACGACGCCAGAATCGCACAGCAAAGCATCACAAAGCGACGCGTAAGCATGGGAAGTGCGGGATTCTAGCACGCAAAGTAGAGACGTAGCATGCTGCTTCTCTCGGCTAATCCGCCGGTTCGGCGACGAATTCCGGCAAACTAAGCTCGCGATGGTAGTCGATAAACCGCGTTGCGCCCTCGCTGCCGAGATATTTTTGCTGCGCTTTGCGATCGCTTTTGCGCAAATCGACGACGATTAGACCGTCCAAAGTGTCGGAAAAACGCCCATCGACGTTGAACGCCAGCACTTCGCCGCCCATTTTTAGGTACTGTTTAAGCAGGACTGGGATGCCTTTGCCGTCAAATTCGAATTCCGAAATGGAACCAGAAAGCTCTGCCGGGTCCCTTACGAGCCGGTTAAAGGCGCTAATATCCCAATGTTTGAGCCTTGCCGAGCGGAATGGACGCCTTGGCTGCACCATTGCAGCCAGCGGATGCGTCGCAAATTGCGCTTGAAAGAACTGATACATCAGCGTACGCGACGCTGGAGCGTACGAATTCGAGATGCTAACCGCGCCAAAAAGCACCGGAAACGCCGGATTTAGCGCCACATATCGCCCAATAGCCTTCCATAAAAGCAGTAATGGAGCATACTGACGCTGATATTCAGGGCGCACAAACGACCTTCCCAGCTCGATTGCCGGTCCTAAGAGATCAAAAAAGTCGTCCTTAAAGCGGAAAAGCGTATTTGTATACAGGCCGTTAACGCCGAATTTGCGCCGAATATCCACTGTTCGCGCCAGCCTGTAAGCGCCAACGATCTCTTTTTGCGGCTTATTCCACACAAAAAGGTGCGTGTAATAGTCATCGTAGCGGTCTAAATCGACCGATTTTCCCGTTCCCTCGCCCTCTGCGCGGAAACTTAACTCCCTCAAGCGCCCAATTTCGCGCAGAATGTGCGGGATTTCCGCCGCATGCGCGCAATAAACTCCGTATTCCTCGCTGTTGTCCAGGCACGCTGGAGACGGTAAAAGCGCGATCTCGCGCTCCAATTGCGCCCTTGGAACAGCGTCAGCAAGCGCTTCCGGCGCGGAAAGAAACGGTATTAACGGCAGTTTTGCGGCTTGTGAGCGCGGAATTTGCGCAGTTTTGTGCTCTTCGGGAGCCGGTTTTGAGGCATTCGCGCGCCCTTTTGCGGCACGATTGGCTAGCAAATAAGTCTTCCAGCGCAGGAATTCGGTGCCTGTTGAAGCCGTCGGTTTGCGGTCGCCTGCCTCTGAGTGAGCCGGTCCAGAGGCGCTTGCAGCAGGAAGTTGCAGGCTGCCGGCCGGCAGCTTATTCCCAATTCGGACCTCAACCTCGGCGCCTTGCTTGCGCACAAACTCCTTGGCCAAACTCGCGGTGCGCAAACGCGGATGAACGCATCCCATCAGCTGAAACGCGGCGCTGTTTCGGCCGTCGATGAACACCGGCAGCGCCGAAGCGCCCGTCAAACGCGCCAGACGAAACGCTGTAGTGTTCCATTCTGGATCGGTAACCCCCTTGGCCCACTGCTTCGGATTCAAGTGCGCAACCTCGCCGGCAGGGAAGATCAGCAACATCCCGCCGCGATGCAACCACTCCTTAGCTCCCCGCAACCCACGCTGATTGGAGCAGCCAATTTCTGTCTCTGAAAGGACCTCCGTCCGCCCTCGCTCGAGTGTTGCAGTTGCCGTTGATGTAGCTGAGCGCTGATCGCTGAGTGCTGACTGCTTTTTTCCCCCAAACGGATCCAGGGGAATGCAGTACTCATCCAATCCGGGAACGCCAGTCAGCATGTAATTCGTAAGAATCTTCAAATCCGAACGAACACGCAGCAGCAACGCGCCAAGCAGAATGCCATCCAGAATCCCAAACGGATGATTTGCCACAACCACGCAAGCACCGGTAGCCGGCACACGCGCAATGTCCGAGTCACTCACCGAGCAGGCGACATTCATCTTCCGCAAGATGCGATGGAAGATGTTGGTGCCATCCGGCTCGCGGGTCGCTTCGTAGATGTCCCGCACTTTGTCCAGAGAAAGCAGCTTTGCCAAAATGGGATTGAAGGAGGGGAAGAGCGTCTTGCGCGCTACCGTCGAATCCGCAGCGCCATCGGAGCGCAGAGCAACTTCACTACCACCGATATGCATGGACCGCCGCCCGCCCACGGCCGAGTTTTGCCGAGAGCCGACAGCTGGAAAGTGGGGAGTGCTTCTGCGACGCATAGTAAAGCCTACCTAGCTTGCGTTGCTTCTTTATTAATCCAAAGTGAAATAAGTGTGAATTGAGTGAAGCACCGATTACGGAAGTGGTACGACTTAAGGCAAAACACCCAGAACCCGGAGCGGGTTGAACGAAAAAAGCGGATTCACAACGAAAAAGGCGGATTCACATGGATGCGGAGCTGATTGTGAGCACCAACCTTGAGGCGCTCAGTAACTGTGCAATCCCGTGTCTCTCTGCGTGATGATCACGCGAAGGCGATTTTTACTGGCATACTTTTCTTTACATTCCTGTGAACATAAGTGGAAGGCTCCAGGCTCGGTCGCGTGGCGGCTGTACCAGCGATCGAAGAATCGAATGATTCTGCGAACTGCTCCCGACGACCGCGAGCGGCTTTCCCAGTTGTAACCCAGAATCCATTCCCGATTCGATTTCTTTATCTTTCCACAGTTATCGCAAATGACTTCTACCATAGCCACACCTTCATGTCTTACTAGCGATCGTCGTGCCCGGAACTCTCAACACAATCCAGAACTCTGCGCCTCGCATCGTGCGATGAGCCTGGGCGGCATTACGCCGCTCTGGAGCCTCGCCTGCGCAGGGATACGCTCTTGCCGGCGCCTCTCCGCTTCAAAGTATTTGCCGCAATGTACGCCTGCTTACATTCGGGCGAGCAGAATTGGATCATGCCGCGTTCCAGGATGCGGGAATCATCCCAGCGATCAAAGAAGGAAATCGACCGCGTAATTGTGTCGCTGCTATCAAATCCCAGGTCATAGCCGAGAATCCAGCCCCGCTGCCCAGGGTTCCTGACCACCCCACACGTATCGCATGTAATCCTTATCATCAGAGTTTCTCTTGAGTTCGAATCTTTGCTGATTTGGATGCCTCCATCGATGTGAGTCGATGTATCCACCCACTTCGGGCAGCTCCGGAAGAATGGGCAGCCCACATTGTGTGTTCCCGAAAGCAAATACTCGGCTTGTCGTAGTGGGAAAACTCGCGGCGTCTCGGAAACATACCGATGCTCGAGCGAGGGTTAAAGTGACTTTCGTCGTATCTAAGACCGGCGGACTGGTGGCGTTCGTGCCGCGGCTCGCGGGGCACGATGCGATATGAGCCCGGCACTCGGTGCCGGGTGAGTATTTAAAAACCAGAGCCCCCGGAGGGGCGGCACTTCTTATGCCGCACGATTCAAAGTAATCCCGTGTTTCTCCAGTAACGCATTCCACTCCTCGGCAAAACTCATCCTGCGATGGTGGATCTGCTGATCGCGGATGTACTCTTGGACTCTTTCCATGTTCGATTGGCTCACACTGAATGCGGCGAAACCTTCCTGCCATTGAAAGAGCTTCGATTCGTTTTCCCGGACCCATGAACTGGATCCCATTTTGATCGCCTGAACTGCTCTTGCGATCGTGATAGTCGAGGGAACTGCGAGCAGCAGATGGACATGGTATTCCATGCCACCAATGATGATGGCGTGAAGTTTATGGACACGTGAGGGTGCCCCGTCCTCGCGCGATGTTCGCGAGGGTGGGATACTATGAACGGGATCAGCCCAGGTCTTGTTTCTTTTCTTGCGCTTCTTTCCATTCGCCTATTCTGTTTCGGGAAACTGATTCGGCTGTGGTTAGTGCGTCCGTTCTCGCTAAGGATAAAATGAAAAACGGAGTTCCGCACATTCTCGAATCCCACCCTCGCGAACAGCGCGCGAGGATGGGGCACCCTTTACATGGGAGTCTCACGCAAATACCAAAACGGGAAGGCTGGGCCACCCGTCCCGCAGGACCCACCGTTGTCTCTTGGGAATCCCAAGAATGACTTATCGACGAGCACCGCTAAGGAATGCTTGAGGAAGCATCCACTAGCGGCGCTAGACCCACGCTTCAACGACATCGCTCCGGCGGATCCTTACTAATGAAACCGAAACTGCTGATTACATCTGTCATCGCTCTGATCGCCGTGGGCTTCATCGCGTGGGTTGTCGTCTCCCTCAGGAACGACGATTCCACAGCAAGCATCGTTGCTAGAAATCTTGTGAGAAAGATGGGCCTAGCCGGGGACTCCACAACTTTCGACGCCATAGGGAGAATGTCGAAATGCGAAAAGCAGGGACGTCTCGATGATGCGATCCAAGCTGGAATTAGTTGGACCCAGCAGCATCCGAACGATGGTTCCAACGATCTAGTCTTCAAGCGCATTGCTACCGTGTTTTTGGGAAAAGCGCAGAGGGATGGACGGCATGCCGAGGGGTACGTAAAGGAGGCACTCGTCTATCGTGACAAAGCTTTGCCGCTGGACTCTGATCCGAGCAGGGGTGGCGCGGCATGGCTGGCCTGCGAGACTTGGCTCTTATCTCTGAGTCCGCTGGTGATCTCTCAAACGAGCAGCGATGCGTGCAATACCGAAACGCGGATAAGTTGTTTCAAGAAGTCGTTCTTCGCCTAAAAGACAAACAGGCTGACACATCAGCGCAGGGCAGTGCTGGTGGGAATGGTTTCACAGCCGATGATGTGAAGCAGCTTCTGAAAAACACAGACGCAGCACAAGACGAAGTTCGAAGGAAATTGCAAAGCAATGGGTGTCAATGAAATCACTCGTTGGCCGAGTTCTTGCCTACGACTTCAACGGCAACACTTTATTCGAGATGACTAATCGAGTATTGATAAGACGTTCAGTTTCCCAGGATGGGCTGCGCTCTATCAAAGCACAGCTCCTGCCGATGGCGGTCTGCGCTCTGTTAGCTTGCATCCTGTGTGCGTGTCATGATGCTAGGCGTGAGTCTTTCTATGCTGCTCTCGCAGATGCGAAAAGAGATGGCGCGATCGATCGTGGATGGATATCCGACATGCTGCCAGGAAGTTCACACACGATTCACGAACTTCATGAGAACTCGCCCTCCCTAACATGGTGCGCGTTCGAGTTTCTTCCCAGCGACTCCGCTTCCCTCCGAAGCCGTCTGAATACTGGTGGTGTAGCACTGTCGGCGGTGAAGCGGGTGCCGGACCCCGGTAAGTCCTGGTGGCCGGCAGTGCTTATTGGCAGTCTTGATACTCGGAAGATTCATGCATCCGGATTTGATCTTTATGAGATCACAGAGCCAGAAACAGCCTCTACCAAAGATGCGCTGCTGTTTGTAATTGATTGGGACAAGGGAAGGGGTTTTTTTTATCGAATACCTATCTCTTAAGTTGAGGGCGGGTTCTATAAAAGGCGATGTCAAGAGCAAACACCTCTCCCAAACAGATCGGAGAGGAGTTGCTTGGCATCGAGCCCTCCAATCACCGACGCGCAAAGCCACGTCACCACCTATGGCTACGATGCCCATGGCAACCGGACGTCGGTCGCCGATGCGATGCAGCATCAGACTACGTTCGGCTACGACACCGGCGACCGGCTTACCACAATCACCTACCCAGATCAAACCACAACTACGTTCGGATATGACACCCGAGGCCGTCGTACTTCGGTAACGGACCAGAATGGGAAGCAGACGACGTATGCTTACGACGACGCTGACCGACTGATCTCGGTCACCGACGCGGCTCAACACGTGACCCAGTATGCCTACGACGACGAGAACAACCTCTCCAGCATCACCGACGCCAACAACCACGCGACCAGTTTTGTCTATGATCCCCTGGGCCGGGTGAAGGAGACCGACTTCCCCTCGGGCCACGCCGAGAGCTACATCTACGACGTAATCGGCAACCTGACCTCGAAGACCGACCGCAACGGCAACATCATCACCTATGTCTACGATGCGCTGAACAGGTTGGCGCACAAAGGCTATCCTGACAGCACGGGCGTGGATTATGTTTACGACTTAGTCGGCAAAATCAAGCAAGCCACAGATCCCACCGGCACCTACGGCTTCGCCTACGACAACATGGGCCGCCTGATTGGCACCACGACGCAATACACCTTCTTGCCCACGCAGACGTACTCGAACAGCTACACGTTCGACGCGGCTTCGAATCGGACGGGATTCACGGCTCCGGACGGCAGCACGAACACGTATGTATACGACACGCTGAACCGGCTGAGCACGTTGACGAATTCGGTTACTGGACAGTTTGGATTTGGGTATGACGCGCTGAGCCGGAGGACTTCGCTCATTCGCCCAAACAACGTGAATACGAACTACACGTATGACAATCTCTCGCGCTTGCTCTCAGTGCTACACCAGACTGGGGCGACGACGATCGATGGCGCGACCTACACGCTCGACAACGCAGGAAACCGAACCAGCAAGGTGAACCAGCTCAACGGTGTGACTGAGAACTACACCTACGATCCGATTTATCAGCTCACGCAGGTGCAGCAAGTCGTGAACGGCACGCCCAGCACGTCGGAAAGCTATACGTACGATGCTGTCGGCAATCGCCTTTCTGCTGTGAACGTGAGCAGTTACACCTACAACAGTTCGAACCAGCTCACGTCGTCTTCGGATGGTTACAGCTACACGTATGACTTCAACGGCAACACGCTGACCAAATCGAATTCCAGCGGAACGACGCAGTACGCGTGGGACTTCGAGAACCGGCTCGCAAGCGTAACGCTGCCCAATGGCGGTGGGGTGGTCACCTTCAAGTACGATCCGCTTGGAAAGCGGATTCAAAAGTCCAGCCCAAGTGGGACCACAAACTTTCTTTATGACGGTGTGAATTCCATCGAGGAACTCGACGCCATCGGCAGCGTAATGAGTCGGTACGCACAAGGAACCGGCATCGATGAGCCGCTCAGTCTGCAAAAGTCGGGGCTTACCGGCTTCTTTGAAGCAGATGGTCTCGGATCAGTCACGACTCTGACAAATTCCGCGGCTGCAGTTGCTGAGACCTATAGCTACAGAACTTTCGGCGACATAATCGCATCCTCGGGTACACTGACGAATCCATTCCAATACACCGCGCGAGAATTCGATTCAGAAACGGGATTGCTGTACCTACGCGCCCGTTACTACGATTCCGGTTCTGGGAGATTGTTAAGCCAGGACCCGATTGGTTTTCAAGGCGGAATCAACTTCTACACATACGTCACCAATAGCAGCACTAGACTTGGTGACCCGTTAGGCCTGCAAGGTGTAGAGGGTGCTGAGAACCAATACGGACCGGCTGCGCCGCTGAACCCGTACCCAATTCCGCCCGGCCTTCCTCCGATTCCGGGCTTGGATGGAAATGTCCAAGTACTCCTGAACTTGTTCTCTGGCTCCCAGAAAGGTCCAAGCGGGACAAGTATGGTCGCGCGGATGGACTGCGCCAAAGTAAGGCAGATCCTTCACGCGCAGGGTTACCTCGGAGTCGAGGATTGGGGCACTTCGTACGTGAATCCGTTCCTCGCTTGGGATCCATTTGCTCATGCTGGTGGCTGGGAATACCGAAGTAGAGGTCCGGGGTTCCACTTCAGAGTGAAATATCAATCAAACGGCTGTCACCAGAACTGCACGCTAGATCAATTCCACATCGATCGACATAACCCGATTGATCATCCTTGGGACCATCTACTGCATGATTTCTTCCAAATTCCAGAATGAGACAGACAACCTCCTCTATGCGCAAGAGAGCCATTACCATTTCAGTCTTTCTAAGTTTTCTGATGTCCGCCTGCTCCCGTGAAAGACCTACTTTGGTTACGGTGAATCAAGGGCCATCGTTTGCTTTGGCTGGAAGTGGAAGATTGGCGCAGTTCACAATCTATGGTCCGCTGCGCGGACAGCGGATTGCATATCCTGACCGTCAAGTTGCTTCCGTTGTTTGGCAGATCACAGCATCCGGAGGATACTTCGAAGGAGCGCGTGCAAACGGTTTGCTCCTGACCTACGGAACCGTTCCAAATGGCTATGGTCAAACTGTACCGCAGCAGGCAGCGGCCGCACCCCAACTCTCACCTGGGGTGATTTATTCGTTTTTCGCGGAGACAACAAACGCTCCTGTTGCCGGAGGCTATTTTTATTTGAGCCCTTCAGGCCCAATACAAACGCTGGTCCCCGATCTTTGTCTGAAGGTCACGAATGGCCACGAGAGCAGAGTGAAGTGTGGAACAGAAGAGCCTTATCAGGAGCCTATCGATTTAGAAGGAGTGGCCTATAGGAATCGTGTCCAGAAGTGAGTTCGTGATCAGAGTACGAAAACGGGTCTATCCGGATCAAACCACAACTTCGTTCGGATATGACACCCGAGGCCGTCGTACTTCAGTAACGGACCAGAATGGGAAGCAGACGACGTATGCTTACGACGACGCTGACCGGCTGCTGTCGGTCACCGACGCGGCCCACCACGTGACCCAGTACGCCTACGACGAGAAAGCAACCTCACTAGCATCACCTTTCCCAACAACCACGCGACCAGAACCGGCTTCGCCCATCGGCTATCTGCGCCGA
>Ga0209474_10003407_pt1 | contig 13969 bp, 10 predicted proteins | sample GraSoiAngelo_145_FD_185902 | JGI IMG/M metagenome (GOLD analysis project Ga0209474, IMG submission 185902) | Grasslands soil microbial communities from the Angelo Coastal Reserve, California, USA - 14_1009_05_20cm (SPAdes) (version 2) | ecosystem: Environmental > Terrestrial > Soil > Grasslands...
AATTGCCATTTTCGGATGGGAGCTTTGATCTTGTTTTACAGTTTCTTTTGTTTACTTCCGTGCTCAGTCTCGCGCTGCGGGAACAAATTGCAAAAGAAATTTCGCGGGTGCTGGTACCCGGCGGAAGGTTTCTCTGGTTCGATTTCGCGTTTAACAATCCTGGCAATCGCGATGTGCGCCGCGTCGGACGATCCGAAATCCACCAACTGTTCCCCGATTTCACGTTACGAACTCGCCGCGTAATCGTAGCCCCGCCACTCGGCCGATTCCTCGGAGCTTTCAGTCCGGCGTTGTACCACCTGGCTGCGGAAACCAGGCTCCTGTGCACGCACTACCTATGCCTGCTGGAAAAGAATTGTTCTTAAGCGGACTGCAAGCAATTGTTTACGTTCGCGCCGATCACAATCCATGCGTAAAGCTTTTTTGCCGTTTTCTCCGCCATTGATTGGGGAAGCGGAAATTGCCGAGGTCGCCGACACTCTGCGCTCCGACTGGATCACCACGGGACCCAAGGTGAAGCGGTTCGAATCCGAGTTCGCCCAAGCTGTTGGCGCGCCATCGGCTCTGGCAGTGAGCTCCTGTACCGCGGCGCTCGAAGTGGCATTGGCAGCGCTCAAAATCAGTCCTGGCGATTCGGTCATTACGACAGCGATGACCTTTTGCTCCACGGTGCACGCGATCGAACGCTCGGGAGCGACACCAGTCCTGGTCGACATCGAGCCTGACACGTTGAATCTCGATCCTGCGCGCGTGCGAGACACAATTGGCGAGCTAACCCGGCAGAGTCATTCGAGACGAGTTCGCGCCATTATCCCCGTGCATCTCTATGGCCACCCATGCGATATGGATGCGTTCTTCGATATTGCCTCCGCGCATGACTGCGCCATCATTGAAGATGCGGCCCATGCTTTGCCTGCGGTCTATAAAGGCCGCACCATCGGCTCGATGGCAGACACAGCGCCGGTCTCTACACTCACCTGTTTTTCCTTTTACGCGACCAAAAACATGACCACTGCTGAAGGTGGCATGCTCACTGGCGCCTCCGAATTGATCGATGACGCTCGCATTTGGGCGCTGCATGGGATGAGTCGGGATGCATGGAAGCGCTATAGCAGCGAAGGGTCGTGGGGTTATGACGTCGTCTGCCCGGGATTCAAATGCAACATGACAGACATACAGGCCGCGCTGGGGCTGCACCAGTTACAACGTCTCTCGGCTTTTCACCAACGCCGCAGCGAAATCGCGCGCCGCTACACCGAAGCTTTTGGCGTGTTTGACGAATTCACTACGCCGGTCGAGCGCAGCTGGGCCGGACATGCCTGGCATCTTTACGTGCTGCGTCTGAATCTGCATGAACTCGCGACTACGCGCGACCAGTTCATCACCGAACTGCAACGCCGCAAAATCGGCACCTCGGTTCACTTCATCCCTGTCCATTTGCTCTCGTATTACCGCGACAAGTACCGGTACTCGCCCGATGATTTTCCTACTGCCAATCGCGAGTTTCAGCGCATAGTTTCATTGCCGTGCTATCCGCGCATGAGCGATGAAGATGTGGCCGACGTGATTCAAGCGGTAACCGAAGTAGTCCACGCAAACCGCAGGCGGAAGCAAGTTGCTGTGCAGGCTTCTGCGGCCTGCACCTAACCACCACATCAAATGACTGCCGCCTGCCGCATCTTTAACAAAATTTGCGCCGCTACTGGATTAATTGTGCTCTCGCCAATTTTTCTCGCCGCCGCTTGGGCGATCAAATACGACGACGGCGGCCCGGTATTTTATGCGCAAACCCGCATAGGTCGAGACTTCCGGCAGTTCCGGCTGCTGAAGTTCCGAAGTATGGTAGTGAATGCAGATCGCGCCGGTCTGCTTACCGCAGCCTGCGATTCCCGCACCACGCGCACCGGGCGCTGGTTGAGAAAATACAAGATCGACGAACTCCCACAACTGTGGAACGTCTTCAAAGGCGAAATGCAGTTGGTAGGGCCGCGACCGGAAGTTGCTTACTATGTTGAGAAGTTTCGCGAGCAATATGCTGCGCTGCTCACCGATGCGCCGGGCATCACGGACCCAGCCAGCCTCATCTATCGCCACGAAGAGGCGCTCTTTCCAGCGGACACAGAACTAGAAACCCAATACCTCTCGGAGATTCTGCCCGACAAGCTGCGACTGTCGCTCGCCTACCAGCAATGCCGCAGCTTCTTTTCTGATCTTGGAATTTTGTTCAAGACCGTTCTAAGCCTCGCTTCCTGATTCCAGTCGCTACGCCAAGAACCGAAATTCTTTTCCAGCCGCGCACAAACAAGAAAAGCCAACTCATGCCCAAATTTTCCATCGATCTCTATTCCGCACGTAATCAAAAGATCATTGACGCCATAATTGCCGCTGTTTCTTTCTATCTTGCGTATGAGGCGCGCTTTGAAGGTAAGGTGCCTGCGAGTTACGACCAGCAGATGATGTTGCTACTGCCGCTGGTCGCAGTCGGGCAGGTCGGGTTTAATGCGGTCCTGCGCATTTACCGAATGACCTGGAAATATATTGGTTTGCAGGATGCAATTCGCCTGGCGACAAACCTGTTATGTTGTCCCGCATTGTTGCTGTTGTCACACTATGCAAGCCCTGCCTCCGCGGATTTATTTCGCGTTCCTATCGGCGTAACCCTGATGTACTACTTTCTGTCGTTGGCTGGAGCTTTGTCGGCGAGAATTCTTCGCCGCCTGCAGTATCAAGCATCCGCGGCCGGCACCGTAACTAAGAAAGCCGCTATCCCGGTACTACTGATTGGCGCGGGTCGCGCCGGCGCAAGAGCAGCCTACGAAATCCGGGCAGAAGCCAATCTCCGTCCAGTGGCATTTCTCGATGACGACCCGAAAAAATCTGGCACGCTGATCGCCGGACTGCGCGTCATCGGTCCGCTTACTTCGCTTGCCACCGCCATCGAGCAGCATTCCATTCGGCAAGTAATCGTCTGCATCGCACAGCCACCGCGCGAGACGTTGCGCCGGATCTGGGCGACCTGCGAGATCCTCGAGGTCCCGGTCAAGCTTGTCCCCACGCTCGAGCAAATATTAACTGGAAAAGCCGCACACTACCGGAGCCTCGATATGGACGAACTGTTGGGCCGCAGCCAGATGGATTTCTCTGCGGCAAGCAGCCTCGCCCCGGCATATGCCGGCAAGCGGATTCTAATCACGGGCGCCGGTGGTTCAATCGGTTCTGAGCTTGCGCTGCAACTCTCAAAGGTCAACCCCAGCCATTTAGTGTTGCTCGATAAGGACGAAAACGGCCTGAACGACACTTACTTGCGTATTCAGACTGGGAACGCAACCCCGGTTATCGCCGACATACGTTTCCCTGAGCGCCTGCGAGCAGTTTTCGCGACGCACCGACCGGAAATTGTTTTTCACGCAGCGGCCCACAAACATGTTCACCTGATGGAGGCGAATCCCTGCGAGGCCATCACCAACAATGTGACCGGAACGCGCAATGTGGTGGAACAGGCAATAGCGTTTGAAGTGGCGCGGTTCGTCCAGGTCTCGACCGACAAGGCAGTGAATCCCACCTCTGTAATGGGCGCATCGAAGCGGGTCTGCGAAATGATCGTTCAGTCTCAGCATGCGGGGAACACGCGTTTCTGCTGCGTGCGTTTTGGCAATGTGCTGGGCAGTCACGGCACCGTGGTACCGATCTCGCATTTACTGTACTCAGGTGGCGAAGCTGTATGCACGGAGCAACTGTTGGAACTTCAAACCTCAATTCCTGAGTTAGCATCGCAACATCTACGGGGCGAGTCGGGCCAAGAGCAGCGTGGTACCGATCTTTCAGCAACAGATTCGCCGCGGCGGTCCGGTCACGCTTACTCATCCGGATGCAAAGAGATTTCTCATGACCATTCCTGAAGCCGTCTGCTTGTTATTACAAGCCGGCACGCTGGCCGATAAGCGCGAGGTTTTTGTGCTGGACATGGGTGAACCGGTGCTGATTCAAAAACTGGCGCAGGACCTGATTGAACTCTCCGGACTTTCACCCAATCGCGACGTCAAGATCGAAATCACCGGCTTGAAGCGCGGGGAAAAAATCTCCGAGGTGTTGCTCGACGCGTCGCACGAAACCCTGCAGCCCACAAGCCTGGAAAAAATTCAGGCGATCACCGCGCGCCCGCTGGACGCGGCAACATTCTTACCTCAACTCCACGCGATTGAGAGGGCAGCGTGGGAGAACGATGCCCAAGAAGTTTATCGCCGCCTCGCTGATCTCAAAATCGGATATTTGTACGAGGTCCCTGCGCGGCTCTGGCCAGTAGTTCCGCGCCGCAAAGCGGCTTCCGCCTCGACCGGCATCACTCTCGCATCCGAACTGCGCTGACGTTCTTTTCCGGCATCCTCCTACCGCCTCCGATTTTCTGCTGATCGCTCATCGGCTGGGCCCCCCCTTCTGCGATTCTTCCGCGCTCTCCACTTTCTAGCAAAACAATTTTCTTATATAGTCCCGTGGAATAGATATGCCTCCACCGAGGCCGCTCGTTAGTCACGCGAGTTCTGCGCGCCGAAAAACACGAGGAGAATACATGGCCAGAATGATTTCGCGTCAATTGAGAACCTTCCCATTATCGGCACTGACCTTCATCATGCTTGCGTTGGCCGCGCCGGCGGCATCTGCTGCGGACGCACCTACCCATACCCAATTGGCAGCTGTCCGGATTTCTGGCGAACGCCGTATCAGCTTCAACACAAACTGGCGTTTTCACAAAGGTGATGCTCAGGACGCAGAAAAACCTGACTTCGACGACTCTCAATGGAAGCTGCTTCGCCTGCCGCATGACTGGGCGATTGAAGGTCCTTTTGACGAAAAGCTGAATCCGGGTACCGGGGGACTGCCGGTCTCCGGTACCGGATGGTATCGAAAGACTTTTCTTCTGCCACAGAGCGCCCAAGGCCACATCTTCACCATCGTGTTCGACGGCGCCATGGCTAACTCGACGGTCTGGCTGAACGGGGAGGAATTAGGGGGCCGACCGTACGGATATTCGAGTTTCTTTTTCAATCTCACCCCGCACTTGCATTTTGGCGTGGAAAAAAATGTTTTGGCGGTCCGTCTGGCTCCCGAGCCGGATTCTTCCCGCTGGTATCCCGGCGCCGGAATTTATCGCAATGTGTGGCTGGACATCACTGCTCCGGTGCACGTGGCCGAGTGGGGCACCTACGTCACGACTCCCGAAGTTTCCGATCAGAAAGCCATAATATCGGTGAAGATAGACGTCCGAAACCAGTCCGAGCAGGAGACTCAGATTGAAGTCCGGCACCTCGTCATCGATGCGCACCGCGAGCTGGTGAGCAAAAGCAGGGCCGGGACAGTCGCCGTTTCGGCGGATGCCACGCGCACGGTTCCCGCCAGCCTGACAGTTGCAAATCCCCAGCGCTGGGATATGGATCATCCTTATCTATATACGTTGGTCAGCGAAATCGTTCAGCGTGGCCGGGTCATCGACAAGTACAGGACGACATTCGGCATCCGCACTATCGCATTTGAGCGCGACAAAGGTTTTCTGCTCAACGGCAAAGCACGCAAGCTGCATGGTGTTTGCCTGCATCATGATTTGGGTGCGCTTGGTGCCGCAGTAAATCGCCGGGCGACAGCGCGTGAACTGCAGATCTTGAAGGCGGCAGGGGTAAATGCAGTCCGCACCAGCCACAATCCGCCTTCACCGGAATTGCTCGAGTTGTCCGATCGCATGGGTCTCGTCGTTATGGACGAAGCCTTTGACATGTGGCATATCGCCAAGGTGCCCAACGGTTACAGCAAGTATTTCGACGAATGGTCCGAGCGCGACCTCCGCGACATGGCACGACGCGATCGCAATCATCCCAGCATTATTCTGTGGAGCATCGGGAATGAAATTCCTGAACAGAAATCTGCCGATGGATGGAAGGAAGCCAAGCGGCTCACCGATTTCTTCCATGACGAGGACCCGACTCGCCCCACAACTTCGGCGATGAATGAGTGGGCCGACGCGATTCGCAATCACTTTGCCGATAACGTAGACATCAAAGGATTCAATTACCAGCCCATGCATTACGAGCAGATCATGCGCGACCACCCTGACTGGGTGGTCTACGGTTCAGAAACCGAATCTTGTGTGAGCTCCCGCGGCGAATACCACATGCCGATGGTGGCTTATGAGAAGCCGCCTTCGCATCAGGTCACCAGCTACGACACGGTTGCGCCGTTTTGGGCGTATTGTCCCGATGTCGAGTTCACCTACCAGGACAAACTTCCGAACGTGTTTGGAGAATTCGTGTGGACCGGCTTCGACTATATCGGCGAGCCCACGCCTTACTGGGGCGATGACGACAACAGTAATAACAAGAATGATTGGCCGGCGCGCAGCTCGTATTTTGGGTTCGTTGATCTCGCCGGTTTTCCTAAAGATCGCTACTACCTTTATCAGAGCGAGTGGACGACCAAGCCGATGGTCCATCTTCTGCCGCACTGGAATTGGAAAGGCCGGGAAGGACAGAATATTCCTGTGATGGCGTACACCAATGCCGATGAAGTCGACCTGCTTCTGAACGGAAAATCGCTGGGCAGAAAAAAGCGATTCAGCGATCAGTGGGAGATGCCGGTCGGCCACAACGTCAGCGAAAGCGAAAAGTTCCTCACCAAGTATCGTTTGCTATGGCAGGTAGCTTACCAGACAGGTACTTTGAAAGCAGTTGCATACACCGACGGAAAACCTGTAGCTGAACAGGAAATTCGCACGGCAGGCGCTCCGGCGCGCATTAAGCTGACCGCCGACAGAAGCATCATTCACGCGGACGGCGACGATCTTTCCTACCTGACAGTCCGAGTTGAAGACAAAGACGGCAATCTTTGCCCGCTGGCAGACAATCTCATTCGATTCAATGTGACCGGCGCAGGAGAAATTGCGGGAGTGGATAATGGCAACGCCGCCACCACCGAGCCCTTTCACGCTGACTATCGCAAGGCCTTTAAGGGGATGGCGCTGCTGATTCTGCGCTCACATTCAGAGCCGGGCACGATCCGCGTAGTGGCACATAGCGAAAGCCTCGCGCAAGCGCAGCTAATCGTTCGAACGACGGCTGCGAAGGAGTAATCCCAATTTGATATAGTTTTACTTCCATGTATCGCGACTTTCATGCCTTCGATCGCTGGACCAAGAAGCAGGTCCACTGCATCTACCAGGCCTTGATTATTGCCGTTGCCACTCGCCATGCTGACGCCGTGGATATTAAATTTCTGGTTGACGGCCGCCCGGTTTGGGTAGCTCTGCCGTTGCCCGCATGGGATGAATATCAGAAGCGCAACGCGAAGACCATCACCGACCCGCTCGCTATTGCCATTGCCGGACATTTTCTGAAGAACGCCCTCGAGTCCGGGGAAGGCGTCGGTCGCGAGATGTACTCACTCACCGTGCAGCAAACCCTTCATCATTTGGAAGCGGCGGTGAAAGAACCACAACCAGCGACTGCTTAAGCATTTTCCACGCGGGCCAGCGCCCTGGCTATCCTCAATGATCTAGCGCCTGATTCCCACCGCGGCCATCATCCTTCCAGTCACTCCCTTTTCGGCCCGGTGCGAGAAGAAGAGATCTTGCCGGCAGAACGTGCACAGGCCAAGATCTGAAATCTTCTTTGCCGGAACTCCCGCATCGATCAGTTGACGCCGGTTGGCTTCAGCAAGATCCACAAAAATCTTCTTTGGCAACTCGCTATGGCCAGGGGCACGCGCGGTCAGGAACAGCAACGGATATCTTTCGTGCACCTCGTTTCGTTCCTTGGTTTCGCGGAACAACTCGCTCCCGTAGCTGAATTGCGCTTCGAAAATTGACCGGACTTCCGGCCCAATTTCATAGCAACATCGTCGAATTCCCGGGCCGATAGCCGCGATCAATTCTCTGGCATTGCTGCCGAACCAGCGGTGCATCTCGCCCACACCCTTTTCCACAATGCGTTTTGCTGTTCCGCGCCAGCCCGCGTGAAAGACTCCTACCGCCTTGTGTTTCGGGTCGACGAGAATCACTGGAAGGCAGTCCGCGGTCAGGACTCCCAACAGAATTCCCGGAACGTCGGTCACCATTCCGTCGCCCACGAGCGGGACATGGGGAGTTTCCGCGACGAGGTGAATGATATCGGAATGTATTTGTCGTAGACCGATTAATGGCAGAGGGTTGCGCTGTTTGGACGGGCGAGACGCGCGTCCCACCACGGCAGCGATAACGGCAGAGGTAAAATTTAGCCGGTTGCGTTCGACCGCCGCTTTCGAATCATGCGCGGTTAATCCCAAATTCAGCGCGCGGCCGCCATAAGCTTTCGAAACTCCGCCGCCTCGTGTGCTGAAGCCATGGACCAGCCACGGTATTTTTTTTAGCGAGTCTGCGCGGAGAACGCTAATCGCTGGTTCGCCGGTTTTGCTGCTTTCTCTCTGAGTTTTCGTTCTAGTCGGCACCACCTTATCTTAACAATCGTTGAGACCACCCCTTTCCAAGCCGACTTCGGCACCGCAAGTCACGTGATAGCCAACCGGCAGCGCCGAGGTCGTATAATCTCCCGTTCACTGGAGAAGCTCATGCATCCATTGCTCGTCCTGATAATTGCCACACTGCTTGCCACCGCGTCGGCTCAGCAGCAAAACCAAAATCAGCAGCCCTCGCAACCGCAAGCTCAGCCGGCGGCCCAGCAAAAGAAGAAGCAGAAGCAAACTCCGCCACAGAAGCCGGAAGAAGCGACGCCTAAAACTACCGAACCCGCTCCGTCACAACCAGAAGGGAAGCCTGGCGACGACAAAAAAGAAGAGCACTATGATATGACCGAGGTCCCGCCAGTCGTCACTCATCATCAAATTTCCGTGAACGGCAAGACGCTGAAATACACCGCCAACACCGGCCGTCTTCCCATTAAGCGGGGCGACGGCAAGATCGAAGCCGAAATGTTTTTTGTGGCCTACACGCTCGATGGTCAGGAGGCGCCGACACGCCCGTTAACCTTCGCATTCAATGGCGGCCCCGGATCAGCTTCGATCTGGCTGCACATGGGAGCGCTCGGGCCGAAGCACGTGGTGCTCACTCCGGACGGGTTCCTGCCGCCAGCGCCATATCGCCTGGAAGACAATCCCTACACTTTGCTCGACAAGAGCGACCTCGTGCTGGTTGACGCGATCGGCACTGGATTCAGCCGCGCCGAAACTACCGAGACCGCGAAGAAATTCTGGGGCGTCAAAGGGGACATCGATGCGTTCAGTGAATTCATCCGCTTGTACATCACCCGTTATGAACGCTGGCCCTCGCCGCTGTTTCTGCTGGGCGAAAGCTACGGGACCACGCGATCCGCCGGAATTGCCGGCAATCTGAGCCAGCAGGGAATTTCGTTCAATGGCATCACCCTGCTGTCGACTGTTCTGAATTTCCAGACCTTGATTGATCAAAAGACCAACGATCAGCCTTACATCTTCTTGATTCCATCCTTCACGATGATCGCGGGTTATCACCACAAACTGCCGCCAGACCTGCAGCAGGATGTAAACAAAGCCCGGCAGCAGGCGGAGCAGTGGGCGTCGGGGGAGTACGCGACAGCGCTTAATAAAGGCGATTCATTGACGGCGGACGAACGCCAGAAAACCATCGAGCAGATGTCCCGGTTTACAGGACTGAGCAAAGAAGTCATAGACGAAGCAAACCTGCGGATCGACGTGCCAAAGTTTACTCATTATCTTTTGATCGATCAGAAGCTGCGGGTCGGACGCCTCGACGGACGCTACACCGGGCCCGATCCCAATGGCCTGCTGGACACGCCTTTTTACGATCCCACTGAATCCAACATCCTTCCGCCATTTAACGCAGCGTTCAACAATTATGTCCGCAATGAACTCGGCTACAAGGTGGACATGCCGTACTACCTTTTTGCGCGGGATGCCGGTTTAGAGGAAAAGTGGGATTGGGGATCTGGAATTGAGGGTTTTCCGGATACCGCCAGCGCTCTGCGGCGGGCGCTGGTAAGGAATCCATTTTTGAAGGTGCTGGTGATGGAGGGTTACTACGACCTGGCTACTCCTTATTATGCGGCCAACTATACGTTTGACCACCTGGACTTGCCGGGCAAATATAGAACGCAGCTTTCCTACGCCACCTATAACGCCGGACATATGGTCTATCTGCCGTTGGACAGTCTGAAGAAAATGAAGTCCGACGAAGGCGGTTTCATCGACAAGGCGACAGCGGGTCAATAACTCAAGCAGGGGCGTGGGCGCCCGTTGCTGCAGAACACTTGTCGATGACGGGCGAGGGCGACCGTCGCCACACGAACCGTTTGATGGCCCGACTCTTGTAACTTGCTTCCCTGGCCCCAATGCGATACAAACGGCGCAGTACCTTATTATGTTTGCGCGCCGTTTTTCTCTCCTTCCACTGCTGCTTGTTTCCACCGTGCTGGCGCAGGTGCCTGCACCGAACCCGCTTCCCGCGCCTGGCAATCCAGCTGAGCCCCCAGTCGTTATCGACCATTCGCAAGAGGCCTACGTGGTCGAGCAGTTACACACTTCGTATCGCTTCGAGAATGATGGCGCCGGCCGCCGGGAAATCTACGCCAAGATCAAAGTGCAAAGCGAGTCGGGGGTCGAACAGTGGGGACAGCTCGTGGTCGGCTATAACTCCGCCAATGAGCGCATCGAAATTCCCTTTGTGCGGGTGCACAAGCTGGATGGCTCAACCGTCACCGCGCCGCAGGATTCAATCCAAGACTTAAGCATTCCGCTCGAGAGGGATGCTCCGGTTTACACCGACTATCGGCAGAAGCACATCACCGTACCTGGACTGCGGCCCGGAGAAGAACTGGAATACGAATTCGTCACTATCACTCAGACGCCACTCGCGGCCGGCCAGTTCTGGATGGAGCATGACTTCGCAAAGTCGGGCACAGTAGTCGACGAACAACTTGTCCTGAATGTTCCTCAGGATCGGACTATCAAGCTGAAAACTAAGCCTGGCAATGATCCGAAGATCGCGGACGAGAACGGGCGACGCATTTACACCTGGGCCAGCTCTCATGTTGATAAAGACGAAAACGAAAAGAAAAAAGACAAGGACAAGCAGAAACAGAAGCACGTTTCCAAAGAGCCCGACGTTCCCGCCGTGCAGATGACCACGTTCGCGAACTGGGAGCAAATGGGCCGCTGGTATGCGTCGCTGGAGAAAGACCGCCGCCAGCCCACCGCCGAAATCCGCACCAAGGCTGCCGAACTTACTAAGGGCAAGACGACCGATCTGGAGAAGATTGAGGCGCTGTACGATTTCGTTGGGCCGAATTTTCGTTATATCAGTCTCTCTTTCGGCGTCGGCCGGTTCCAGCCGCACTCTGCGGCCGATGTGCTGCACAACGCATACGGCGATTGCAAGGACAAGCACACTCTGCTGGCTTCACTGCTTGAAGCTTCCGGCTATCACGCCTCTTCGGTCCTGATCAATTCCGGGCGCAAGATTGACCCGGACATTCCTTCGCCATCGCAGTTTGACCACGTCTTCACCATGGTTCCGGTTGGAAAAGAAGAAATCTGGATGGACAGCACAACTGAGGTTGCGCCCTTCCGGCTGCTGGCGTCAGTGTTGCGAAAAAAGCAGGCGCTCATCATTCCGCAGGACGGCGTTCCGCATCTCGAGGAAACGCCTGCTGATCCTCCAATGGTGAACCGGCAGGTTTCCGAGATCGATGGCAAAGTGAACGAATTCGGCAAGCTCAGCGCACACGTGCAATATGAGCTTCGCGGTGATACTGAGCTTTACATGCGCATGCTGTTTCGCCACGTTCCGCGCAATAAATGGAACGATTGGGTCAAGCAGATGAATACATTCAGCGGTCTGACGGGGGATGTTTCCGACCTGAACGTGAGCGATCCCGCCCAGACACACGAGGCTTTCAAGATCGATTACAAAATCGAAGCCGCCAATTTTTTAGACTGGTCGAAAAAGAAATCCGATCTGCTGCTTCCGCTTTCGCACATTAACCTCGCAGACGCCGACGAAGATGATTCTGATCCTATTAAGATCGGATCCCCAATCGATTATGTATATCGCTTGCGCATTGAATTTCCTCCCAAATACGCGGAGAGCGCCCCGCTTCCATTTTCGATGAAGCGCGACTACGCGCATTACGAAGCCACTTACAAAGTCGAAAGCAACGTCTTCACTGCCTCACGCACTCTGGTGACCAGCATGGATGAGTTGCCGTCAGCCCGGTCGAGCGACTATCTCGCTTTTCGCCGAGCGGTGTTGGCAGACGCGACCCAGCATCTTTCTATTGACAGCAGCGCAGCCGGATCGCCGACGCTTTCGTCGGACCTGAAAGGTGACGATCTCTACGACGCGGCCAAAGCATCCTTCGACCGCGGCAATTACAAAGCTGCTATCGAACTGTTCAAACGTGTAGTGGATGCTGATCCCAAGCACAAAACGGCGTGGATGGATCTCGGTCGCGCATACATGCTGATGCGGCAAACTGATGACGCCATCGCTGCCTTCAAGAAACAGGCTGAGTTGAATCCTTACGATGAGTATGCCTATGCCGCGCTGGGTTGGGCCTACACTACTGCGCGCAAGTACGATGACGCTGCTACTGCATTCAACAAAGCGATAGAAATCGATCCGCTCAGCCAGTATGCCCACGCGGCGCTCGGCAGCATGTATGCCGAGGCACATCAATACGACAAAGCCGCTCCCGAATTAGAAAAGGCGGTTTCGCTGAAGTCGGACGATGCCGGGTTGCAGATCAGCCTTGGCGATGCGTACCTCAATTTGGGTCAGGATGAAAAGGCGCTGGCGGCATTTGATCGCGCGACCGAAATTTCCGCCACGCCTGAGGTCTGGAACAATATCGCGTATCAGCTCTCTCTCAAGAAAACGCACCTTGACCGCGCGCAGCAATATGCGGAGTCGGCAGTCACGGCCATCGCTAATTCTCTGCGCAATCTTTCTCTCGACCAGCTTTCGGACCGCGACCTCGGCATGGTCTCTGCGCTCGATGCCGACTGGGACACTCTTGGTTGGGTTTATTTCGCGCGTGGCGATCTGGAGAAAGCCGAGAAATACGTGAATGCCGCGTGGATATTAGGTGAACACGGCGAAGTTGGGGATCACCTGGCAGAAATTTATGAAAAGCGCGGACGCAAGGACGACGCGATCCGCACGTATGCGATGTCATTGTCGGGACTACGTCCGGCGCTTGAGACCAAGGGACGGCTCGCTGCGTTGGTCGGAGGCGATGGCAACGCCACCAAAGTGGTTGACCAGCATCGCCAGGATTTGCAAAGCCTGCGCACCGTCAAGCTGGGCAAGATTGCTCCCACCGGAGGTACGGCGGAATTTTTTGTCATTGTGACATCGTCCTCTGGCCATGCGCAGGTTGCCGCCGCCAAGTTTATTAATGGCGAAGAAAAGCTGAAGCCGCTGGCTGAGAACCTACGCACCGCGAAAATCGATTTCGCATTTCCCGACGACACACCCACGAAAATCCTGCGGCGTGGCATTCTTTCCTGCTCGCAAAGTACCAAGGAATGCGATTTTGTGATGATGCTGCCGGAAGACGTGCATTCGGTGGATTAAGCGTGTGTGACTCAGATCACATAACCGTGTGACTTCAATCACAGACGGCTCGAGCCCAGATCAGGTACATTGTCGTGTACGTCCTGCACTCCCAGTTGAAAGTGCTTGGAGGTCATCTATGACCGAAGCGCGATGTTTGCACCTCAACCGAGTGAGCGGTGTTCTGCAAAGGGATTTATCTCGTCCCGCCGGCGAAAATTCGCTCTATTCGGTAGAACTTACAACTCATATCTGCGAGTCCTGCGGGCAAGTTGAGTTATATTGCAACTCCCACCGGGAAGTCTGCTCTTGGCTGCTGTCCACGAGCAAGGAGCAGTAGTTTTTCACCTGCCGGAATGCGGTTTCTCAACGTCCCAAACTGTC
>Ga0209474_10003409_pt1 | contig 13962 bp, 13 predicted proteins | sample GraSoiAngelo_145_FD_185902 | JGI IMG/M metagenome (GOLD analysis project Ga0209474, IMG submission 185902) | Grasslands soil microbial communities from the Angelo Coastal Reserve, California, USA - 14_1009_05_20cm (SPAdes) (version 2) | ecosystem: Environmental > Terrestrial > Soil > Grasslands...
CGCCATCCATGGACACATGGACGATCAACGAAATCACGAACCGGCAGAACCGGACCCGCGCGCATTCGGTGGATTTCGTCTCTCCGACGTATCCTGCCCCGCATGACCGAGTTCTTCCGGCCCGACGTGCAGACGCTTCCGCGCGATCAGCTACGGGCGCTCCAGGACGAGCGGCTGCGCGCGCTGATCCACCGGATCTTCAACCAGCCGATCACGTTCTTCCGGGACAAGCTCCAGGCCGCCGGGATCGGACCGGACGACATCAAGTCGGTCGACGACATGCCGAAGATCCCACGCACGGTGAAGCAAGAGCTGCGGGACGACGAGGCGGCTCACCCGCCGCTCGGCTCGTACCGCGGCGCGCCGGTGTCTCAGTGCATCCGGCTGTCCACGTCCACGGGCACGACCGGTCGCCCGACCGTGATCCTGTTCACGAAGCACGACCTCGAGGTCGAGTACGACGCCGGCTGTCGCTCGTTCATGCGACAGGGCCGCCGGCCGGGTCAGGTCGTCACGCACGCGCACCCGGGCGGCTTGAACGGGGGACAGGCGCTGCTCGGCGGCGTGATCGAAGCGTTCGGCTCGCTCAACGTCCCGGTCGGGATGCCGTCCTCGGCCGACGACATCGCGCGCGCGATCAACCTCTGGCGCGAGCTGAAGCCGGATCACTACGAGATGTTCGGCCCGGTCCTGCACATTTTCTGGGACGCGGCGAAGGGCATGGGGCTCGACCCCGAGAAGGACCTGAACATGAAGCCGCCGGCCGACATCCCGCAGTACCGCGCGATTTCGGCGGGTCTCGACGCGTTCGCGTTCCTGGGCTCGGCGTGCGACAACGACCGCGGCTCGCACATGTGCGAGGACGAAGCGATCGCCGAAGCCGTCGAGGACGAAACCGGCGAGCCGGTCCCCGACGGGACGCGCGGCAACCTCGTCGTCACGTCCCTGACGAAGGACAACGCGATGCTTCGGTATGACCTCCAAGACATCGTGCGCATCGAGCGCGACCCGTGCCCGTGCGGCGAGACGCATGCACGCGCGTTCTGGGAAGGTCGTCGCGCCGACATCGTTCGAGCAGCCGGCAAGGAGATCCTCCCGAACGACGTTCACATGTCGCTGTCGGACATGCCCGAGCTCGCGCGCCCGGCGTTGGAGTTCCAGATGTCGCGCACGATCGACGTCTCGAAGCTTGTCGTGCGCGTCGAAGCGGCGGAACCGTCGGGAGAGCTATCCGCGAGGGTGAAAGCCCGTCTCGAGGAGCGCCTGAGCGTCCCGATCTCGCTGGAGCTGCTCGAGACCGGCAAGCTCCCGAGGCCGTTCTACAAGCCGCTCCGCGTCGTCGACGAGTAGCTGCGCCGGCCCTTACGCCGACCGAGGCGCCATCGCTCCGATCACGAGGGCGGCCACGGCTAGGAGCCCGAGCCGGACCGCGGCGACTGGGCTGCGGATCCAGATCGCGGCACTGATGAAGAGAACCCCAGATATCAGTCCGAGCACCATCCGCAATTGCTGCATGGGACTGATCCGCCGGGCCCCTGTCTCCGGTTGCTGCTCGTCCATCTTCGAGCCTCCCTCAGAGCGGTCGGTATCCCGAGGCGCCGATGCTAACATCGGCGAAACTCGTCGGAGGCACTGCATTGAACTTCGAGACGATCATCTACGAAGAGCGCAACAACGTCGCATGGATCACGCTGAACCGGCCCGACGTCCTCAACTCGTTCAACCGCCAGATGCAGATCGAGCTTCGAGAGACGTGGCGTGCGCTGCGTGAGAACGACGACGTCAACGCCGTTGTCGTAGCGGCGGCGGGGGAGAAGGCGTTCTGCACCGGGATCGACCGCACCGAGACGATGGGCGACGAGTTCCCGCCGGCGAGCGGCAAGACGGTCGGCTCGCCGTCCGCGACGCCGTTCATGTTCGACGACCCGGGCAAGAACATCGGCCCGCGGTCGAACGACTTCTGGAAGCCGGTGATCGCCGCCGTGCACGGCATGGCGTGCGGCGGCGCCTTCTACATCCTGGGCGAGGTCGACATCATCGTCGCCTCGGAAGACGCGACGTTCTTCGACCCGCACGTGACCTACGGCATGACGTCCTCCTTCGAGTCGATGCACATGCTGCAGAAGATGCCGCTCGGCGAGGTGCTGCGCATGCAGCTGCTCGGCAATTACGAACGCATGAGCGCACAGCGCGCGCACCAGATCGGGATGGTCTCAGAGGTCGTCCCGCGCGAGCAGCTTCTCGAAGCGGCCGGGTGGGTCGCGGAGACGATCGCGAAACAGCCGGCGCTCGCGATCCAAGGCACGTTGCGCGCGATCTGGGCGGCGCAGGAACTGTCGAGGACGCAAGCCCTCGAACAGGGCTACGCGTTCATCAAGATGGGGACGAGCGACGAGTCGATCCGCGAGGGGCAGAAGGCTTTCTCTTCGGGCGAGCGCCCGAAGTGGCGCCTCCGCTAGCGCGCCGCCGCGGTCTCGGCCCCCCTTGCTCCTCAGCCTCGGCGGTCGCCGACTCGGCCTGAGATCCACCGAGGTACGCCTCGACGAGCTTGCCTTCGTGCGCCAGCTCGCCCGGCTCTCCGATGAATGCGACACGGCCCTTGTGGAGGATGACGACGATGTCGGCCAGGCGCAGCGCGTAGCGCACGTACTGCTCGACCAGGAGGATCGTCGTTCCGTCCCGCTTGATCTTCTCGAGCGTGTCGAACAGCTGCGCGACGAGCCGAGGCGCCAGTCCCAAGGACAGCTCGTCCACCATGAGCAGCTTCGGCTGCGTGATGATCGAGCGCGCGAGCGACAGCATCTGCTGCTCACCGCCGGACAAGGTGCCCGCGATCTGGTCGCGCCGCTGCTGCAGGACGGGGAAGAGCTGATTCACGCGCTCGATCGAGCCGTTCATGCCCTCGGTGGTGTAGGCGGCCATCTGGAGGTTCTCGCGAACAGTGAGCGTCGGGAAGATCCCGCGACCCTCCGGGATGTGCTCCAGCCCGAGGCGCGCGATCGCATGGTCGGGCATGTTGTCGATGCGGATGCCGTCGAACGTGATCTCGCCGTCGGAGGGCGACATCATCCCGCTGACCGTGCGCAGCAGGGTCGTCTTGCCGACACCGTTCGGCCCCAGCAATGCGACGACCGATCCTTGGGGGACGATCAACGAGACGTGCTGCAGAGCGACGAAGGCGCCGTAGCGCGCTTCAACGTTCCGCAGGCGCAGCAGCGGCCTCATCGTCCTCCTCTCCGAGGTATGCGGCCCGCACCGCGGGATCCTTCACGATGTCCTTCGGCGACCCCTGCGCGATGAGACGGCCGAAGTCAAGCACGTACAGCGCCTTGCAGACGTCCATCACGAGGTCCATGTCGTGCTCGACGAGCAGGATCGAGATCCCCATGTCTTCGTTCACGCGCTTCAGCATCTTGCCGAAGTCCGCGGTCTCGTCGGAGTCCAAGCCCGATGACGGTTCGTCGAGCAGCATGAGCTTCGGCTTCGTGCACAGCGCGCGGCCCAGCTCGAGGAGACGCGCGTGTCCCACCGGCAGGTCGGCCGCGCGCCGATCACGCGCCCACTCCAAGCCGAGCGTCCGGAGCATCTCTTCGGCGATGCGCGCGCACCGCGTTTCTTCGCTGTGGCGGCGCGGCAAGCTCAAGATGTCCGACACGATGTCGAGCCGGCTCTCGGCCGACTCGGCGGCGACCATCAGGTTGTCGAAGACGCTCATCCGGCCGAAGAGCTCGAGCTTCTGGAACGTCCGTCCGATGCCGAGACGCGCGCGCGCGGCGGCCGGCATGCCCATGATGTCGCGGCCGTCGAGCGTGATCCGGCCACGCGTCGGTGTAAGGAATCCTCCGATCGCGTTGAAGAGCGTCGTTTTCCCGGCGCCGTTGGGGCCGATCAGCCCGATGAAGCCGCCGTCGGGAACCTCGACCGTCGCGTCGTCGACGGCGGTGAGGCCGCCGAAGCGGATCGTCACGCCGTCCGCGACCAGCGTGCTCACTCTTGGCCCCCGGCGACGGGGAGCGGCGCTGCTTGTTGCTGGCGGCGCGCGCGCCGGTCGTAGAGACGCGTGATCGCCGCTCCTGCTCGTCGCAGTTCGCCGAACATCCCTTCGGGGTTCTGCACCAGTGCGACCGTGCAGCCGAGCCCGAACAGGACCAGCTGCCAGCGGTTCAACCACCCCAACAATGAGTAGCCGCTGAGCTGGCCGTAGATCCCGTAGAGCAGGCCGCCGACGATCGCGCCGCCGACGCCGAAGATCCCTCCGACGACCGCGACGGCCATGAAGAACAGTGAAAGGAACGGGATGAAGCTCCTATTGCCGGCCTGCTCGAGGACGAAGCTGAGGAGGACACCACCCATCCCCGCGATGAACGCCGACAAACCGAAGATCAACACCTTGTACTTCGTGACGGGGATGCCGAGCGAACGCGATCCCGTTTCGCTGTCTCGCATGCTCGCAAGCACGCGGCCCGTTCGGCCGGTACGGAGGTTCACTGCGATGAGCGCGAACACGATGAGGAACATGAAGCCCATGTAGAAGAGCGACGTCGGACCGTGGAATCCGGCCGGTCTCCCGACGTGGATGCCCCCCTCGCCGCCGGAGATGGTGGGGTTCTGGAAGAAGAGCGAGTCGACCATGAACGCGAACGCGAGCGTCATCAGCGCCAGGTACAGCCCGTGGACCCGCACCGCGATGAAGCCGATGAGGTTGCCGGCGGGGACGGCCGCCAACGGACCGAGAACCATCGCGATCCACATCGGAAGATGCGCGCCTTGCACGAGGTGTGCCGTCGTGAACGCGGCGATCCCCATGAAAGCCGTTTGACCGAACGAGATCTGGCCCGAGTACCCCGTCAAGATAACGAGAGATATGAAGATGATCGCGTAGACGAACCCTTGATAGACGGCCGCCGTCCAGGAACCCGAGAAGAGGATCGGAACCAGCGCGAGGAAGCCGAAGAAGAGCACCGTAACGAGGCCCCGCGTGTTCTTGGAGGCGCGCTGCATGATCTCGCGGGAGTGCACGATGAAGCTGGCGCCGGCTCCCGATTGGCGAAGTGCGCGCGGTGCGAAGATCACCGCGACCGTGATCATCAAGAATGGAAGTGAGTCGGAGATCCGGCCCAAGAATCCTTGCGACCGGATGTACTGGATGAAGATCGCCTGCGCGATCCCGATGAAGATCCCTCCGGCGTAAGCCAACGGGAGGCTCCGCAGGTACCCGACGACGGCGGCGCCGAGCACGAACGCGATGATGAACGGCGGCAGGTAGTTCGGATCGAGCAGGAGCAACGGAGCGAGCAGGATCCCCGTGAGCGCCGCGAACGCCGTGCCGACCGCCCAGGCCAAGCCCGACACGTAGCCGGTGTTTATCCCCATCAGGCCGGCGACCGGCCGGTTGCTCACGACCGCGCGGAACGCGACGCCGATCTTCGTCCAGCGCAGCACCGCCCCGAGGCCTAAGGCCGCGACGACGGCGACGATCAGCACACCGAGCTGGTCCCAGCCGATCACGGCCCCGCCGGGGAGGTGCACCACCCCGGGAGGGAACAGCGAGGGAACGCTCTTAGTCTGGCCTTTCCAGATCAGATCGGCGATCCCCCGGAAGAGCACGAAGAGCCCGACCGTTGCGATGACGGAGATGATCTGCGGCTGCCCTTCGAGCGGCCGGAACAGCCGTGTGTCGAGGAACGCGCCGAGCACGGGCGCGACGATGAAGACGACGATCACCGCCGACAGCCAAACCGGCAATCCCGAAGTGCCGCCCGCGGCTGTGTGATGGTAGGACGTGAGCGCCCAGTGGATGTACGTGGTGAACAGCGCGATGGCGCCGTAGCCGAAGTTCAGAACGCCGGACGTCTTATACGTGAGAACAAGGCCCGTCGACGCGAGCGCGTACACGCTGCCCGACGCGATCCCAAGGATGAGCGTGCGGATGAAGATCTGCATCGCGCGCGCCCGGAGCTAGTCGCCGCCGCAGAGCTTGCAGGCCGCGTACCCAGAGGACGCGGCTTGCGCCGGCTCGAGCTCCTTGACGCCTTCCTTCCCCTCGAGGATCGGGCACCCGGCCACGTGGTAGCTGCGTCCGCCGGGCACGACGTACACGTGGTGCCCGTTCATCGAGATCGCGTCCGACTGCACACCGCGATCCGGCGCGCCCGAGCCCATCGCCGCGAGCGCCTGCGCGATCTCGCGACGAAACTCTTCGTTCGAGCGCTCCTGCGCGGCTCCGGATGCCATGACACCGGCAACGATGATCAATCCAAGCCCGAGCAGCCCGCCGGAGATCAGATACGGGATCTGCTCGGTGAGGATGTTCGTGTGCGCCGCGCCGTACCAGCCGAGGATCACGAACACGACGCCGGCAGCCAGCAACGCGAACGTGATCAGCAAACGCGCGTTCTCGCGCACGAACCCGCGCCAGTCGACGCGCCTGCGCGCGCGCTTGGGCTTCTCGGGGGCAGCCGGGGGAGAGGGCTGCTCGACGGCTTCGTCGGCTACCGCGTCGTCCGCTTGGACGTCCTCAGCGGGCTCTGGCATGGCGTAAGGATGGTCCGTAGGCGAAGCCCAAGGCAATTACGAGTAAGCCCAGCCCGCCCCACAGCAGCGCGACGGCGGGCAGGCGCGCGACGAGCCCGAACAGGCGCAGCTGCTGGGTGCCGGCCACGGCCGGCGGCGAAGTGAGTGGCTGCGGCGGTATCGGCCCGCCGATCGGCGCGATGCTCGGCGCGGTGATCGGGCCGGGGCTGGGGGTGCACGTCGAGCAGCCGCTCGGCGTCGTGAGCGAAAGGCCGAGGCCCCCGACGGCGTAGGCGTCCGTCGAGCCGAGCGTGAACGTCACGCGCGCTTCGCTGCCGATCCCCGGCAGGATGCCCGGGCCGAAGCAGATCGGCGCCGGGATACCGAAGTCGCTCAAGCACTGCGTTGGGATGCTGTTCACGATCTTGGCCAGCACCGGCGCGATCTCTTGGGGCACCGATACCGACGGGACGGTCGCGTCGAGCGAGATCGTGAGGCCGCCGACCGACGACTCGCCGCTGGCGCCGTCGATGATGTTCGCCGGCGTCGCGGCGGCCAGCGTGATGCCGGCTTGCGCGAGCAGATCGTTGATCTGTTCGCTCAACGCGAGGTTCTGATCGCGCGATAGCTGCGGGTCGTCCGAGTGGATCCCTTTGTTGTCGATCGAGATCTCATGGCGTGTTCCGTTCGCCAGCATGGTCGCTTTCGCGAACGTGAGCGTTCCTTGCGCAACTCCGGTGGTGCCGTCGGACGATGCGGTCGAGGTCGACGTGAGTGTCCCGATCTTGAGGATCCCGCCGAGCAAGCTGATGTCCTTGAGCGTAGACGTCACGACGTTCTGAACGGATTTACCGAGTGCGGTTGCGTTGCTGTTCGTCGTCATGCTTCCGACCGACAGCACTTCGGCCGCCGCCCCGCCCGAGACGATGAACCGCGTCGTCTCGATGGACGCGCCACCCGTGCCTTCGAGCGCCTGAGCCCGGAGGTCGCCACCGGTGATCGATGCGATCTGGGTGAGCGGGCTCGACGGAAGGCCGACGAGCGTGGTGTGCGCGTTGGTCTGGCAGCCGCCGCCGGCCGGGTAGTTCGCTTGCACCCACCCCTGGGTGACGGTGCTCCCGATCCCCGGGATGCCACTGCCGCCGCAGCCGGCGAACCCGACGATGAGCGATCCGGGGTACGCCTGCGCGGCGAGCGCATGCGATAGGCCGCTGCCTTCGGACGTGATGTTCGTCCTCGTGTAGCTCGTTCCCATCTCCATCAGCGGGTCGAAGATGCTCGGCTTCAGGCTCATCGTCGTGAGCACGCCTTGGGAGATCCCCGTCGCTTGGTAGATGGGAAGAGGCGTGTCGGCAGCACGCGCGGCCGTCATCGGGGCAAGGATCAAGCAGACCGCGCCGAGCGCGGCTGCCGCTCCAGCCACCTTCTTCCTCATGGTCCTCTCCTACCCCAACGAGCCCTGCGTGCTGCCGTCACGTTGCCCCATGTGTCCGTTTCTCAGCATTCGGTAAGAAGCGCCTTCTTTGCCGACATGTTCGGGAACTGGTTCTGGTGCGCGCACATGTATTTCTGCCAATCCACAAGGACGCTCTTGTCCCAGAAGTCGGGACCACCGGGCGGACCCGACCTGTTGTTGGGCTGGATCTCGACGAACTTGCCGTTGCGCACCTGCACGATCAGGTCTGCCGTATAGATGTGGTGATCCGACGGCGTCGTCGGCACGATGAAGCCGTTCGCCGAATACGGCCCCATCGTGTTCAGCTGGTTGAAGAGGCACGCGCGCGTCAATGCGTCGCCGCACTTCGCCGCCGCCGTCGCGAACAGGCCCGCTTCGCCCCATCCCGGAGCGCCGAAGCTTCCCGGCGGATGGTGATTGGGGTGGTAGCGGTTCAGCGCGTTGATGTATCGCTGGAGCTCGAACGTTCCGGGCGTCCACTGGCTCTGGGGCGTGTCGGTCAGCCGCTCGAGCGGAACCTGCGGCATCGGGATGTACGCGCCCTCGGTCGAGCCGCCCGCGTCGGTGATGAACGACGGAAGGTAGGAGCTGAACGTCGGCGCGAAGACGGTGGGCTGGAACCCTTGGTCTCGCATCGCCTTCGCGAGCTTGATGTTCGAGTTGTTCTCCATCGTCGTGTAGACGGCGATGTTTCCGTTCCTCGGGTCGCAGTCGCCTTTCATCGCGACGACGTAGTTGGTGTAGTTGCTGTCGAGCACGCCCGAGGGCTGCTCGTGGCAGATCTTCATCGCGCCGTTGGTCTGCTGCTCGATCGCGGACTCGAAGCCGTACGCTTCGAGGATGGAGACCTCGCTCTCCTTCAGCCAGAAGATCGCGATCTGCTTGATGTTGTGGAGCTTGTCCAAGTAGCCGGAGCCGTTCGCGTTGAGACCGATCGTCTTGCGCTGCAGCTGACCGGGAGCGCCGTACGCGTACGGATTCTCCGCGCGCGCCCACGACAGCGGGAACCCGATGTCCGGAACCTTGTACTGCTTCGATACCTGCGCGATGCCGCTGTCGTCCGGCGCCGAGACGCTGCCCACGAACGCGAAGATGTGGTCCTCGGTGACGAGCTTCGTTGCGACCTCTTTATCCGTCTGACCGTTGCCGTTGTCATCACGGATGAGCAGCTGCACCTTGCGGCCGCAGATGCCGCCGGCGTCGTTGACCGCGTGGAAGAACGAGTCCGACGCTTCGACGGCGCTGTCGAACTGCCCGGGAAGCGGACCGGTGAGTGCCGCGACGAGGCCGAGCTTGATCGTCGTCGCAGTGACGCCGGGAGCGGGCGAGGACTTCGCTTTGCACGCGGCGTTCACGATGCCCGGCGGCACCGTCGCCGCGGCGCTCGGACCCGCAGCCGGGCCGCCGACGCTGGGTCCCGTGCTCGGACCGAGCGTTCCCGACGGGCCCACCGTTGGGACGACGGTCTGCCCGGGCAAGAGCTGACCCTGGCTCAGCGGCACGACGCGCGAGCCGCACGCCACCAGCACGAGTGCGATGACGGACACGGATGCTGCGATCTTGACCGTTGGTTTCACCCGGGACTCCTCTCCCCAAGATTCAACACCGGCCATTGGAGTCCTGCCAGGTGTCGTTTCCCCTCAAACGTTGCCCTCGAGCAGCAGCGCACCGGCCATCAGCCCGCCGCCGGCGGTTACCACACCCACGCGCGCGTCCTTCACTTGGCGATCCCCGCACTCGCCGCGCAGCTGGCGCGCGCACTCGATGACGTGGCTGATCGCGTGCAGCCGCCCTCCAGAGAGGCTGCCGCCGTGCGTATTCGCCGGGATCGTCCCTCCGATCGCGACGTTTCCGTCCGCGATAAAGGGACCTCCTTCCCCTTTCGGACAGATGCCGAGGTCTTCGAGCCAGCAGAGCGCGAGCCACGAGAATCCGTCGTACAGCTCGGCGAGATCGAGGTCGTCGGGCTTCAGGCCGCTCCGACGCCACAGGTTCTCGGCACAGTACTTAGACGCCATAAACGTTAAGTCTTCCCATTGATCCCAATCCGGGCGCGGACCGGTCGCGAACTCTCCCGCGAGCACCTTCACCGGTTTCGTCTTCAGGTCGCGCGCGCGCTCGAGCGTCGTGATCACGACCGCACCGGCGCCGTCGACGGGGAAGTCGCAGTCGAGCAGCCGAAACGGCGTCGTCACGACGCGGCTCGCGAAGTAGTCGTCCAACGTGATGGGAACGCGCAACGGCGCGTCGGGATTCATCGTCGCGTGGTGGCGGAACGTTACGGCGATCGAACCGAGCTGCTCTTCGGTCGTTCCGTACGTGTGCATATGGCGGCGTGCCCACATCGCGAGCCACTGGCTGGTCATCGGGTCGCCGAACGGCGCGCGGAACTGCATGTCGCCGGGAACGCGAAACCCGTAACCGATCCCCGGAGGCCGCTCGCGGTTGCGCTTCACGGAGCGGAACGTGATCGCTACGTCGCACGCGCCGCGCGCGACTGCGTGCGCCGCGGCGATCACCGGCGTGATCCCGGCGGGCATCCACCCGAAGAGATCTTCGAACCAATCGAGACGTGGAATGCCCAAGCTCTCGACGACGTAAAAGCACGGCACGGAGTCGCCCGCAGCCGGATACGTCGCCATGCCGTCGACGTCTTTCGGGGTCAGCCCGGCTTCATTGAGAGCCGCCTTGCACGCGTCCAGCGTCAGCGCTCCCACGGTCGTGTCGAGCGCGCGCCCGATGGCCGAGTAGCCGGTCCCGACGATCGCGACGTCGCGCATCATCGCTTCTTGAAGAGGGGCAGCCACACGTCTTCGGCCACCGGCTGGAACGTCACTTCGACCGGCATACCGATGCGCACATCCTCGGGCGGCACGTCGACGACGTTGGAAACCATGCGGAGGCCGGCCTGCTCCTCGAGCTCCACGATCACGACGGCGAACGGCGCCGTATACCCGGGTACGTCTTGATGCGTCACGGTGTACGAGTACACGGTCCCGCGGCCGCTCACCCGTTCCGGCTTCAAGTCGCCGCTGCTGCAATTCCAGCACGAGGGCTTCGGGTAGTGGACCCACGTCTTGCACGTCTGGCACCGCAGAATCTCGAGCTGCCTGCGGGCCGTCGCCTCCCAGAAGAACGCCGTCTCGGGGTCGGGCAGGGGAAGCGGCCGGTCGCTCATGCGTCCAGTCCCGCGAACAGCGCGCGCGCAACCAGATCCCGTCCACCGGCCGAGTCGCCGAACATCATCGACGATGCCAACGCGCGCCTGTAGTAGAGGTGCGCGTCGTGCTCCCAGGTGACGCCGATGCCCCCGTGGATCTGGATGTTCTCCGCCGCACAACGCATGAGCGCGTCGTTGGCCGCGACCTTCGCGGTTGCCGCGGCAACGTGCGCGTTGCGGTCGCCCTCGTCGATCGCCGACGCCGCGAAGTACACGGCGAGCCGTGCCGCCTCGACCGCTCGCAGCATGTCGGCGGCCTTGTGCTTGATCGCTTGGAAGCTTCCGATCGGGCGGCCGAACTGCCGACGGTCCTTCGCGTATTCGGTCGCCGATTCGAGCGCGGCCGTGGCCGTGCCGACCGACTCGGCCGCCACGGCCACGCACGCTACGGGACGCAACGGAACCTGCCCGAGCGGCTCCTCGCCTGCGGTCGGCAAGATGCGCGAGAGCGGTCTCGTGAGATCCGCAGACTCGATCTCCTCCGCCTCGAAGGATCGGACGACAGCCGACTGCTGGAATCGCAGGATCGCGACGATGTCGGCCACCGCGCCACACGGCACCTGTGCGAGGTCCTCGGTCGCCGATGCGAGCGTCTCGCCGCCCGCCATCGAATGCGCGAGATCTGCGTTCTCGCCTGCGCGCGCGAGCGCCAGCGCGGCGATCGTGTGCGGAAGGAACGGCCCCGGCAGCAGCGCGCGGCCCGCCTCCTCGAGAACGATGCATGTCTCGAGCACGCTCGAACCTTGGCCGCCGAGCGCTTCCGGGATGGCCACGCCGAGCAGCCCAAGCGAGGCCATCTCCTTCCAGAGCGCGGGATCGTGCGCGCCCGGCATCGCGATCTGCGCGCGCACGTCGACACGCTCACCGAAGAACCGGCGCGCTTCGGCGCGGACGATCTCTTGCTCCGGTGTGAATGAGAAGTTCACTCGTAGCTCCGGCGATCGTCGAGCCGTTTCGCGCCTTCGGCGATCGCCCCCGGCGCGACGGCGTCGACGTCTGCACGCAGGCGCACGTGATCGCGCAGCTCTTGGGTGATCTTGTCGAGCAGCCCTGCAGCCTCCGACGCCAGCTCGACCGCGATGCGGAAGTCGTCCGTGCCGTGCGCGTTCTTCTCGACGACCGCTTGCCATCGCTGCACCTCGGGGTGGCGGGCCATGACCTCCGCGATCTGATCGGGGTACACGAACATCCCACGCACTTTCGTCGACTCGTCAACGCGGCCGGCGACGCGCGCGATCCGCGAGCCGGTTCTCCCGCACGGGCACGGGTCGTCGCGGAGCACGACGAGATCGGCGTTCGCGAACCGCAGCAGCGGTCGGTTCGGGTTGGGCACCGTCGCGACGACCTCGCCGGGCTCGCCCGCCGAGACCGGCGCGCGCGTTTCGGGGTCGAGCACTTCGATCACCTGATCGGGATGAAGGTGCATCCCCGACGCCGCCCAGCACTCGTACGCCGGGTACAAGCCGTCGGCGGAGCCGTAGATCTGGCGCACCATCGCGCCGGTACGTTCCTGAAGCTCCGCGCGAAGCTGCTCGGGCAATTTTTCTGCCGTGACGAACGCGACTTCGAGCGACCAGTCCTTGGCAGGATCAACGCCGGTCTCGACGGCCTTGTCGCACAGCAGCTTCAGGAACGTCGGCGTGCCGACGTAGCCGGTCACGGGGAGCTTCGCGAGGACCTCGACCTGGACCTCGGTGTTCTGCGGGCCTGCCGGCACGACGGCACAGCCCATCGCGATCAGCTGATCCTCCAAGCCGAAGCCGCCGGGCGTGAGGTGGTAGCTGAACGTGTTGAGGACGATGTCGTTCTCACGGAAGCCCATCGCGTGGAACGCGTACGCGAGCGGCGTCTGCCCGCGCACCGGCGGCGGATCGTCGCGCCGCTGCGCCGCGTAGAAGTGCGGGCCCGGCGAGACGAAGATCCGCTTCGCTTCGTGCAGGGGGAACGTGCCGAGGCCCGCGCGCGCGGTCATCGCCTCTTTCTTCGTCGTGACCGGGATGCGCGCGAGGTCGTCGATGTCGCGGATGTCGTCCGGCTTCAGGCCGGCCTGCTCGAGCTTGCCGCGATAGAAGTCCGAAGACTCCCAGCAGATCTCGACCGTCTTGCGCAGCAGCTCGGTTTGGTGCGCGCGGCGCGCGTCGGCGTCGAGCGCTTCGTTGTCGCTGGAAAGCCCCGCCTTGCGATCCACGGCCGCCAGGGTACTCAGTCGTGCCCGTCGCCGTTGGCCGTCACATCGCCGACGGCTTGGACGAGCGCCTTCCGGTGCATCGCCGCGATCATCTCGCCGAGGGGGTCGGCGACTTTGGCGAGGAACTCGTCGAGGTCGATCTCGGTCAGGGGCCGCATCATGCGGACCATCTCGCGCGCTTCGACGCGCGCCAGCTCGGTCAGGTGCGTCCGATACGCCTCGACGATGTCGGGACTGCCGACGAACCCGCGCTCAGGCGTCGCCCCGGCTTCGAGGATCCGCACGAACGCGAGCACGATGCGTGCGTCGAGCGGCGAGTAGACGACGCGGCCGGCACGCTCGATCGGTTCGATCAACCCGCCGGCCGCCAGGCCGTCGAGCATCGCCGGCTTCAGACCGGACCGTTCGATCAGCTCCGCACGGCTCAGCTCTCGTTCGCTGGCGAGTCGCAGGCCGTCTGCGATCGCGCGGGTGACGCCGGTGAAGCGCTCGGGGTCGATCGTGTCGACGGCTGCGTTCGGCATCCCGTTCAGCGTGTCGCGGATCGACGCGAGCGGCATGTGCGTCTTCTCTTGCAGCGTCTTC
>Ga0209474_10003410_pt1 | contig 13950 bp, 8 predicted proteins | sample GraSoiAngelo_145_FD_185902 | JGI IMG/M metagenome (GOLD analysis project Ga0209474, IMG submission 185902) | Grasslands soil microbial communities from the Angelo Coastal Reserve, California, USA - 14_1009_05_20cm (SPAdes) (version 2) | ecosystem: Environmental > Terrestrial > Soil > Grasslands ...
GCTCGACGTCGTCGAGCGAGAGCTCGCCGCCCGCGAGGTCCTTCATCGGGATGAACTTCGTCCGGAAGGCCGACCCCGGGAGCCACCCGATCGCGCGGATGCTGCGCACCGGGTAGTGCTCGAGGATGAGCTCCGCCGCATAGGCGTTGTAGCTGTTGATCCAGAACGCGAGCCGCTGCTCGCGCGTCCAACCTGCGTAGCAGGTCCGCGACACCGCCGAAAGCACGTCGAGATAAGCCGAGAGCGCCGGCCGTGCCTCGCGGTGGAGGCCTCCGTAATCCACCCGCGCGTCCTTGACGTATTGCTGGAGGAGGCGCGTCCATGCCTGGTGCTCGTGGTCGAAGGCCGCGCACGCCGGTGCGGCGGCCGCGGCGACCGGGGGAGCCGCGCCGCCGGCGACGAGACAGGCCAGGAAGGCCGCGCGCTGCATTGCCACTCTCGCCGCCCGACTCTGACTCCGGATCGTACCGGATCGTATCGGTATCCCTAACCCGAATGAAGGGGGCGGCAAAACGTAGCTGAAAGGGCCGGCCGGTCCTCCTCGGAGAGAGGGGGACCGGCCGGCGTGCTCTTCATGGGAGTTGGAGCGGCAGGATGGTGATGTTTTTCCCGTTCCCGGAGATGTAGCAGTACGGCGGGTAGGAGGCCCATCGGCCGACGAAATTGGAGCCCACGCGGACGGTTTCCCCGTGGCCGACGTCGATCGTCGCGTTCCAGTAGTAGTAGATGGCGGCCCTGTAGTAGTGGCCCGGGGTGACCGTGAAGCTGAAGCGGTCCCAGCCCGTGAACTCCGTCGGCTGGAAGCTGCAGTTCCCCGTCAAGCAGCTCAGCAGATTTACCGACGTTTGGGCGAGTCCGGGCTGCCACTGACCCTTCCCGGCAAGCACCCACGCCGTGCCGTTCCACGTAAAGACGGCGGGGAGCCACCACACGGTCTGCTCGGAGTACGTGCTCGTGTCGTAGAACGACATGTACATCGACGGCGGATCGATGACGATCCCGGTGCGGCTCGCGTCTCCGAGATACGCGCTCGGCTGGGCGTCGTCGATGCAGTAGGAGTGTGGCACCGTGTAGAGCTGCCCGGGCGTCGGCACGACCTCGGCTCTCGCTGGGTTCGTTCCGCCCAGAACGGCAAGGGCGAGGGCAACGGCAAGGAAGCCGGTGCCTCGGCATCGGGAGTCTGCTCCCTTCGTCATCGTGCTGTGTTCCGAGTGCATCATCGTTCTTCCTCCTCTGGGTTATGGCCCGCTATCCGGGCAGTCACGCTGTCCGAAAGAGACAGCAATCACGGTGCCAGCACGCGAAGGCGAACCCGCGAACGCTGCAGTCTTGCGAGCAAGCTAGGTCTAACCACCTCACAGGATACGCCGCCAGGCGCGTGAATGAGATGCGACGGGCGACTGCTCCTTGCTCTCAGAAGGGCAACGGCGGAGGGGGAAGGTCGTCGCCGGGCGGAAGGTCGCCGGGCGGCGGGGGCTCGATGATGTCGCCGGGCGGCGGAGGGTCAATGATAATGTTGGGCGGGAGTGTCGTGGTGGTGGTCGTCGTCGTGCGCGCCACTGTCGTGGTGGTGGTAGTGGTCGGTGGTGCCGAGCGAGTGCAGTTCGCCTCGCAACCGTCTCGGCTGACCGAGGTGCCGTCGTCGCACTGCTCGCCGGCCTCCGCGTCGAGCACGCCGTCGCCGCAGGTCGAGAGCGTCGCCACGAAGCGCCGTCTGAACTTGGGCCGCTTGGCGCTGAACGTGCCCGTCATGGAGGTGCACGTCCGGTCGACGGTGGCCTTCAGCACGAACCGCCTACCCGCCTCGCGACATTCCGGAAAGGCGGCGCGGACGAGCGTCCCGCTGCGAGCCGACTTGAACTTGGCGGCGACCGGCCTGCACCCGCTGGCGACGGAGACGAGCGACCCCGTCATCACGACGGCGTCCACAGCCGGCGCGTTCGCCTCGGCGATCAGCGCGTCACCGTGCACCAGGAAGCGGCCGCCGGGACAGGATCCCGCGGCTCCGGCTTCGCCTAGGCAGCCGAGCAAGAGAAGCCCCGCTGCGAACCCCATCCTCGTGATCATCTGCGTGGTCATGGTGTGTCCTCCTTTGCGAGCAGCGAAGAGCAAGGAGGGTGCCACGCGCCATGTGTCGCCGGGATGAGCAAAGACATCGTAACCGGCGCGTCGCTCGCGGCGCGACGCTAGATTCCCTTAGCGCCGAAGGGGCAGGTCGCCAAGACGAGTTAGCGGTCCACCGCTCCTAGTTCTGCAGCGCGAGCCACGCCTACCGTCGACGGAGCCGCCGCGAGTTCGAGGGCCCGCACACCTAGACAGTTGCGCCGTACGCCGGCCACCGGCGACGAGCGCCTCACCGACGTCGGGCCGGCTGGTCTTGGCGGCTCGACCACGATCTCCCAGGGGCTCGTGCCAACGCGCTGGGCGCGAGTTCTTGGACGCCGGGCGACGCCCGTGGCAGGAAACTTCCGTACCTGGCCCCGCTTCAATTGCACCATGCCCTTGGACGCGAAGGCAGTCGCCCGGGGACCTCCGGTTCCCCAAAGTTCGGAGCGTGGAAATTACGATCCCTGCTCCGTCTTCCGCGGAAGCACCACGACGAGCAGATCGCCGTTCAGGTCCTCGGCGACGAACCAGCCGCCTGCCGTGACGGTTCTCGCCTGCGCCGCCTCCGCCACCGGCATAACGTTCGCTGCGACCGGAGTACCGCTGCTTGCCCGCGCGTCCCGTTTCGGCGTCATCTGTGCTCGCACCTCTGCGCTCGGGAAGAGCAACTAGGGTGCCAGTACCGAGTGACCGCTGACAGAGCGTCCGCGAATTTCGGAACGCTAAGTCCACTGGTCGGCGCTAAGTCTGGTTTGCACCTGACTCGTCGGCGACGGTGGCGATGCCAACCCGCGTTAGCAGGCCGGGCGCGAGCATTCCCGACCGTCCTCGTGCGACCTCGATTTTTCGCCTCTTCCCGTCAGATCCGCGGCCACTTTCGTGACGGCATCGCGCTTGCTCTTCCAGCCGGAACGCGCGGCGTGAGACCCCAACAGTCAGAAGGAGGAGCCATCGATGTTCTGCATGCGTCAAGAGTTCGGTCCCGCGGAGGTGCCCCTTGGTTCGTTCACCGAGAAGCGGAGCGTCAAGGTGCGCCTCCTCGCTCTCGTCAGCGCCGTTGTTCTCTATCTGGGGCCTGGCGGGGCGCACTCCCAACAGCTGCCCGATTTCTTGCAGCCGCCAGAGAGCCCACCGGAGGCGAGCGTCCCGCCGCTCAAGGTCCGCTCTGGGCCGCACAAGGAACATCCGTTCCGCGCACACAATGCTGCTGGCACCCCGCCCTCGGACAACTCGTATCCGCTCAGGTTCCACGGCGGCCGTGTCCAGGACTGGATTCGAAGCTACGCCATCTTCTGGGTGCCCCCGGGCTACACCTTCGAGAAGTACGGCAGTGACTCAACATACTGGAACCTCATCCGTCGGTACTTGATCGATGTCGGCGGCTCCACGTTCTACAACCCGACCACCCAGTACTGTGACTATTACAACTGCATCCGCAACAACTCGACGTGGACGGGTTGGGTGCTCGACAGCCGCCCATACCCACACGGGACGTACACGACCGATGGCGACATCCAGGAAGAGGTGTGGAGGGAGATCAGCTTGAACAATTGGCCGTACGGTCTCCACTACCAGTTCTTCGTCTTCACTGCGTCCGGTCTGTTGACCTACAGCGCGAACAACGGATGGTCTACCAACGGGACGACGGGGACTTACTGCGCCTATCACTCGCACTACTACCCGAACAACACCTCGAACGCCCCCGTGATCTACGCCAATATGCCCAGCCAGGATCAGCACTGGAACTGCTCAGCTCACTCCGGCAACAACTTTTATGCCCCCAGCGGCGATTATACCGCCGACGGTGCGATCTCGACCCTGTCGCACGAGCAGTTCGAGATGATCACCGACCCGCTCGGAAACGGGTGGTACGATGACCAGGGAAACGAGAACGGGGACAAGTGCTCTTACCACTACGGCACGGTGAGCAGCGACCAGGCGAACGTCACGCTCAACGGGCACCGCTATATCCTGCAGGGGGAGTGGAGCAACGACCTGTACTCCAGGACCGGCTATGGCTGTACGTGGTATCGCGGTTACGCGTACAACTAGCGCGTGGCTGAACCGGCGGCGGAACATCCGCCGCCGCCGGTCCGGCCGCCCCGGATCACCGCCTGCCCGACGCATCACACGGAATCGACGCCCTCCTCGATCTGCGTGCGAAGGTCGGAGGGGCGGCGCATGAGCGAGACCGAGGCGCTCACCTGGCCCGCGAGGCCCCCGCGCGGGACACCTTTTCGGCGAAGCCCGTGGAGGCCGCTTCGGTGCCGGCCTCCCTGGGCGACGCGTGCGACGACAACAGCTGCGTGACTACGCCGGTGACCGATCCGAAGGCGCACGGGAAGTCGTCGCCGCCAAGGATGGCGGCAAGCTCAGCGCAACGTGAAGCGACTAGAGAGCGAGCGAACGACCCTACGGTAAATTTCGCACACGGGCGTCACGCCAACTTTTTTCGCTTGACCGACGTACGGGGGCGGCCGTACACGAGTGCGGGCGCAGCCGCGTGGGGGGCGGTCGAGGAGGCCGGGCGGGCCGCCCGAGGAGAATGTGATGAAGCCGACCCTCCCCCGGCGCGGTCGTCCTTGCGGCGCTCGTTGGCAGACCTGCAACCCCGTCCCACAGGCGACCAAGACCTTCAGCGCCGCACGGGAAACCACCAACCGGTCCTTCGCCGCGCTGGTGAATCGCCGTCGTGCCGGCCTATCGGTAGTAGCGCGACTATTTGAGGAAGAAAGCGTCATGAAGGACGTCGGCTGTCTCGTCACTGCATTCGCTCTTGTGGCACTTCTCGAGAGTGCATCGTCCCCGGCGTTGGCTTCTTGCAACGTCATCCCCGCGGCTGCCCGCTCCTTCGCGTCGAGCATGGGCTCGGTGTCAGCCCCCTTCGCCTCGCCGGACGACGTGGTGACGGTGACGCGCGAGGCCAAGGTGTTTGCTGCCGATCCGGCCCGGAACCACGTCTCGATCCGATTCCAAGCGGACGGACACGTCGTCGACGACGTTGCGGCCACGACCTGCGGCCCGGAGACATGCGACGCGACAGGGTGCAGCTGCGTGCACTTTGCCTTCCCGAAGGCGGACGCTGGTCGCAGTCGACGCGGAATGCAGCGGCCCGGCGCCGAGGTATTGCCCTCTCGCATTCAGGTCCTGCGTGAGTTGCGCTGATTCGACGTAACAGTGCTCGCGCGGGCCGTGCAATCCGGCCGCGTCCCTCACGCGCACCGGGCTCGTCGTGATCGAGGTGACGACGGACTCCCAGCTCACGGCGCGGATCGACGAGCTCTTCATCCCCGGTTCCCGGGTCCGCGACGACCGGTTCCCCTCCTTCCTCGCTCTCCCGCCACCCAACGCCTTCGACGCGCTCGTACACGACGTGACCGGGTTCGGGAAAAACGTCCTGGCCGCCGGGGACGTGAACAGCACGGGAAACCCCATCCTGTTCATCCCCTTCGACTTTCACGACCTGCTCCCCAATATCGAGGGGATCACGCTGACGCGCTTCGTCGAAGTCCTTGCACCGGCCCTGGGGACGACGTGCGTGGCCGGGGTCCCCGAGTCGTTTACTGCGAACGGCGCCAAGCTCCCGCCTCTGCTCTCCCGGAGCGGGGAGCACGTCCTCGGCACCGTGGATGCGCCGCGCTCCGTGCTGCGCATCGAGCTCGAAGGAGCCTGCCCCGACGTGGGGCCGCCGGAGGCGGGGGTCGGACCGGTCGTCATCCGTTGCGTGCAGGGCGACGCGCCCAAGAGCATGCGGGCCAACCCCCTCACCCTCGCGCGGGCGGGCAAGTTCGCGGTCTACGAGAACCGGGAGAGCGGCCCGGGGGTGTCGGCCGAGGTGGATCTCGACCAGCACTGCAACTCGCTCGGGGACGAGACCGTGGACCTGAACAACGACTGTGACAAGACCGACGTCATCCTCTACGCGCTCGACCTGCAGAACCCCGGAGCAGCCCCGATCGAGATCGCCAGCGTCGACATGCGCTGCTTCGCGAACTTCGGGACGGACGGCCTCCTCGAGCGCCTCCAGCAGCCAGTCTTCGCCTTCCAGGCCTCCGAGGACCTCGTGGCATTCCGCGTCCCGGAGCTCACGTCGACCGACGACGCCGGACGCTTCGACCTCGACGGCAACGGTCGAGAAGGCGACGTGTTCACCGCCGGAGCATTCGACCTGCGCAAGGGTGCCTCGGACCCCAGGAAGGGCACGATCCTGGCCGCCACGCGAAGCCCTCGGCTGGAGCTGGCGGGAAGCCTGCTCGCCTTCTCGTTTCCCGACGCGAACGGAGCGGACGCACTCGCGGTATACGATGCAGCGCTGACCGACCCCGGTCACCCGAACCCCTTCTTCGTCGGTACGGCCGAACACCCCACCTTCCGGGTGACGCGGTCCAAAGAGCTGAGCGGGAATTTCCCAATGGCAGGGGTGTTTCTCGATCCGAGCCTGCCGGTGGACTTCGCCGTCAGCGCCGGTCGGGTCGCGTTCGTCGTCCCGAACGGCGAGAAGTGCGAGTCCAGTCCCTGTGCCCTCATGCTGTTCGATAACGTGGAACACACCGTCAGGGACTTCCGCCGATCGAGCCCAACCAGCCTCCTCGCGCTGAGTCCCAAGTGGCTCACGTTCGTGGCCCGGGACAACGGGATGAACTCGACGCCGGTGGGCGTGATCGACCTCGCTGATCGCGACAAGGAGCCCGAGCTGATCTGCAACGGCCCCGGCGCCGTCGCCCTTCCGGTGCCCGCCCTCGCGGACTCACTCGTGCCCTGCGTCGAAGCCGAGTTTTTTCCGCCCACCTCCCCGCTGGGGTTTCGCCTTCTTTTGCACGCTTTCCGCCCCACGGCGCCGCCGGAGGACCGAGAGAAGAATCTCGGCCTCGCCCTCGCGTTGCCTTTCGGCCCCAGCGTGAACGGCGGCACACTGGCAGTGGCGGTGGACGAGAGCAGGCAAGGCATGGACCTCGACGGCGACGGGAGGGTGGGGGATGGCCCGCCCTCGCGGGTGGGTGGTCCGTACGTCCTGCACACCTTCAACGCCCTCACCGGGAGGACAATCAACTTCCGCGAGCGCGTCAACCTCGTGGGTCCCGCCGGTGAGCTGGTGTCTCCCGGCGCGCTCAAGTTCGCGGAGGGAGGGCTGACGTTCATTTCGCCGGGTCCGACGCGCACGATCCTCCGCGACCTCGACGAGGACGGGACCTTCGAGGAGGTGGACCCGACGACGGGGAAGGTCGCCGATAATTGTCCGCTGCTGTTCAACCCGCTGCAGGAAGATACCGACCAGGATGACGTCGGCGACGTCTGTGACAACTGCCCAACAGTGGCGAATCCTGATCAGGCAGACGCCAACGAGGACGGCATCGGCGACGCGTGCGAGCTGGACGACGGTAACCCCTGCACGGTCGATCAGTGCGATAGCTCCGGCCGCTGCCTCCATCAGCCCGGGAACGCCGGGACGGCGTGCCGCCCGGCGGTGGGGCCGTGTGACGTCGCGGAGACCTGCACGGGTGTTTCGGCGCAATGCCCCGAGGATCGGCTCGCCCCCGCCGGGACGTCGTGCCCGGACGACGGAGACGCCTGCACGGACGACGAGTGCGACGCGGCGGGCACGTGCGTCCATCCGAAAAATCCGAGCAAGCTCGGCTGCAATCGGACCCCCGATTGCAGCCGGGCGTTTGCCAGCCCGGGCACGATCTGGCCGCCGAACCACAAGTTCGTGGCCATCTCAGTTGCAGGCGTGGCGGACCCGGACGGCGACCCCGTCGCCCTGACCGTCACCGGCATCACCCAGGACGAGGCGCTCGATGATGCGGCAGAGACGGGGACCTGTCCGGATCCCGCCCTCGTCGGCAGCACCGCGCGCGTGCGAGCGGAGCGCGATGGAAGTGGGGACGGGCGCGTGTACCACGTGAGCTTCGTCGCCGACGACGGCCGGGGCGGCCGCTGCAGCGGGACCGTGGCGGTGTGCGTGCCGCACGACCAGGGAGCGGGCCACCGCTGTGTGGACCAAGGCGCGCGGTTCGATTCGACCACGGGGGTCTGCGGCGGCACCTGAGCGCGTGCCGACGCGGGCAGGTAGCAGCCGCGTGCCATCCTTCGGGCCGCGGGGCGTCCTTCTCGTCCCCACCCTGGTCTCCACCCTGGTCTCCGCCCTGCTCTACGGGCTCGCTTTTCCGCCCTTCGGTTCACACCTGCTCGCCTGGGTTGCGCTCGGCCCTCTCCTGCTCGCCATCCGCGCCGCGGGGCCGCGGGCGGCGCTCGGGCTCGCCTGGCTCTGGCTCCTCGTCATGGCCTGGACGGTGGGCGACGCCCTGCCGCGAGCGGTGGCCGTGTACTTCGAGCAGCCGACACTGTTCGGGATCGGCTTCGCGATCGCGCTCTTCTCGCTTCACGGCGCGCCCTACTACATGGCCTTTGCCGCCTGGTACCGCGCCCTCCGGCACTGGGAGAGCCCGTTCTTCCCGCTCGCGACGGGCGCCGCGTGGGTCGGGGCAGAGCTCGGGCGCGTGAAGTTCCTGACGGGCAACCCGTGGGCGCTCGCCGGCTACTCCCAGATGCACGCCACCTCGCTGATTCAGATCGCGGACGTGACCGGCGTCTACGGCGTGAGCTTCGTACTCGTCGCGGTGAACGCCGCCCTGGTCGAGCTCTGGCTCTCACGCACACGCGGCCCGCACGCCCGCCGGGTCGCGATCGGGGGCGCGGTGCTCGTGGGGGCGATGGCACTTCTGGCCTTCGCGTACGGGCGGTTCCGCCTCGCCGGTTCCGAGGCTGCGTCTTCAGGCGCCCCGGCGGTGCCGATCGCCATCGTCCAGGGCAACCTGGACGTCGGGTCACAGTGGCGTCCCGACCTTTACGGACGGAACCTCGACACCTATCTTCGCCTCACCGACCGCGTGCTGCGCGACGGTCATCCGGCGCTCGTCCTCTGGCCCGAGAGCGCCATGACGTTCTTCCTGGACGACGAGCCGCTCTATCGCCGGGCGATCGGACGCGTCCTCTCGGCAGGCGGGGTCGAGCTCCTCGCCGGCGGGCCGCGGGCCGCCGGGCAGCCGCCGCAGTACTTCAACTCGGCGTTCCTGCTCAACCCTGCCGGCGACGTCGCCGGCCGATACGACAAGCAGTACCTGCTCCCATTCGCCGAGTACTTCCCGTTCGCCCGCCTCGACTTCCTGAACCGCCGCTTCGGTCGCGCGCGGGTGTTCACGCCGGGCACGCCGACCCCCCCGCTGCCGACGGCCGCGGGCTCCGCGGGCATCCTCATCTGCAACGAGGCGCTCTTCCCCGAGATCGCCGCCGCGCGGGTGCGTCAGGGGGCGGCGTACCTCGTGAACCTCGCCAACGACTCGTGGCTGGGCGACCGGAAGTACGCCGTCCGCGTCTTCGACATCATCCTCCTCCGCGCAGTGGAGCAGCGCCGCTACCTGGTGCGTGTATCCACGTCCGGTCCGTCGGCGATCGTCGACCCGTGGGGACGGATCCGCGCCGCGACCGCTCTCGAGACGCAGACCACGACCGCCGGCGCGATCGCGCCGAGCCACGACCACACGCTCTACTACCGCGTGGGCGACCTGTTCGCCTACGCGTGTACCGCGGCGGCACTGGTGGCGCTTCTCGCCCGAGCTCGCCGGCTCAGGCGGTAGCCTCGACCTCGGCCTGTATCCCGAGCTGCTCCAGGTCCCAGTCGAGGCCGAGCTGCGTGAACAGCGCCGCGGCACGATCGACGCAGGCCTCGGGCTCGAGCCCCTGGAACGTCCGCGGGCCGTCCCTGCGCTCGGGCAGGCGCCGGCCAACCTCCGCGAAGGTACGGGCGACCTCCGGCAGCGCACCCAGGCGTTGGCCCTCCGCAGCGCTCCGGCTCCACCACGCGAGCGCCCGGTCGCGCTCTCCGAGCAGCCAGCACAGGCGCCCCGCCAGCTTGTACGCCTCGGCCCGTTCGCGCGCGACCTTGGCCGCGATCCGGATCGCGGCGCGGGCGCTGCGGCGCGCACGCTTGCCCACCTGTCGCGCCGCCGGCGCGCCGTCACGGAGGCACTGCTCGAGATCGGTCACGTCGAGCAGGAAGCGACTCATGAGGTACGCGCTCACGTGGTAGGGCGTCCAGACACGTCCCAGCCTCTCGACGACGCCCCTGGCTTCCAACAGCGCCTTCCCCGCCCGCTCGCGATCACCGAGGAGGATCTCCGCCTTCGCCCTGGTCGCCAGCGCCAGGAGTTTCAGCACGGCTTCGTGCCGCGAGAGATAGTATCGGTCGACAGCCCGAAGGGCCTCGGCGAGCCGCCGCTGCTCGAGCAGCACGAAGGCGCGCATCGAGTACTCGGTGGACTGCGCGAAGCTGTAGCCGTAGGACTCGCTCAGCTCGCACAGCTGTTCGATGTGGTGATGCGCCGCTGCGAAGTCCCCTTGCCGAACCTTGCGCTCGCAGTTGAGGCCCAGGTACGTGTTGACCTCCCAGAGCTGCCCGTATCGCAACGCCTGCGTGACCAGCGCCTCGTCGATCGCGCGGTCCTCGTCCCAGCGGCCCTCGAGGAAGTCGTGGACGAAGCGCATCGAGCGGAACACGAACACGTCTTGCGCATGGTCTGCGCGGAGCAGGCTACGGGAGGCCTCGAGGACGCGCCGGCTGAGCCGGAATGACAGGCCGGAGTAAGCGAACAGCACGGCGAACCCGGCGTAGTTGGGCGACGCCTCCTCTATCGTCCGCGGATCGTACCGGTTCATGTGCCGGATGCTGTCGAAGTAGTCGAAGAGGAGACGCCGCGTGTCGCTCGTCGACTGGGCCCGCGTGCGATTCATCCTGATCTGCAGGGCCTGGCGAAAGCGCTCCTTCCCCTCGGCCGAAGGGCGACGGCGCGGGGAAAGGTAGAGCTCGCGCAGCACGACCGGGAGATCCGAGGCGAACTTGCGGGCGATCGCGAGCGGGGTCCTCGCGACGCGCTCCCCGAGGAACTCGAGGGCACGGTTGAAGTGATCGATCGATTCGGTCAGGTGGCCGGTGTTCATCAGCGCCTGCCCGATGTTCCGCTCGAGCGTCGCCTTCTTGGCGGGATCGCCCCCCTCGCCGTGGATCGCGAAGTAGAGACGCGAGGCCTCGCGGAAGTAGTGCAGCGCCTCGCTCGAGGCGGCGGCGCGAGCCGCCTCGTCGCCCGCTTTGAAGAGATACTCCTCCGCCTTCTCCGGGCTCTCGGCCCGCGAGAAGTGGTAGGAGAGCATGCCGTAGAAGTCCGCCAGGCGATCGGCGAACAGGGTCTCGATCGAGCCGGCCACTGCGAGGTGGAGCTCCTTGCGCGTCCGCTGGAGGAGCGAGGCGTAGATCGTCTCCTGGGCGAGCGCGTGTTTGAAGACGTACTCGATCTCGTCGCCCACCCGCCGGTCGGTCAGAAGCTGCCGCTTCTTCAGGTAGGCCAGTGCCGAGCCGAGCTCGGCGCCGGGCGGCGCGACCGAGGCGATGATGCGGTACGGCGCGCTCCTGCCGATCACGGAGATCAGCTGCAGGAGCCGGCGGACGGGGTCGGGCAGGTGTTCGATGCGCGCCATCACCACGTCCTGGATCGTCTCGGGGATCACCGCCGTCTCGACTTTGGCCGTCACGTGGAAGCGGTCGTCCCGATACTCCACCGCGCCCTCGTCGATCAGCGCGCGCAGCACCTCCTCGATGTAGAAGGGATTCCCTTCCGCCTTGCGGGCGATCAGTGCCCGCGTCGCGTAGGGCAGCTCGTCGAGCCGGAGCAGGTTGCGGATGAGCTGCTCGCACGAGGCGTCGTCGAGCGGCTCGAGCTGGATCTCCACGGCGTGAGCCTGATAGGTCTCGCGCGCGAGGGCGAGCAGCCGCTGGCCCGTCTGCGTGTAGTCGGGGCGGAAGACGTGCACGAACACGATGGGGCTCTCGGCCACCAGGCGGAGCACCGACTCGAGCAGCTTCATCGACGAGAGGTCGGCCCAGTGCACGTCCTCGAACACGAGCACGAGCGGCCGCACGGCAGCCATGGCGCCGAGGAGCTCGCGCACCGTCTTGAAGATCAGCTTCTCCAGCGCTTCGCCCTGGATGCCCTTCAGCCGCTCCGCGTGCCGTCCCGTGGACCGCATCCCCATGAGCGTCGCGATGAAAGGAACGTACTCCTCGACGCCATCGGGGAAGACCTCCGCCACCGCTCCCTCGAGCTTCTCGAGCGCCTCGGCCTCGTCGTCCTCCTCGGCGATCCCCGCCCAGTGGCGGAGGAGGTCGACGAAGGGGTGGAAGCTGAGGCTCTGGCCGACGGAGAGCGATCGGCCCTCGAGCAGTGTCGCGGCCTTCATCTCCTCGAGCGCGCGAGCCTCCGCCAGGAGCCGCGACTTGCCGATACCCGCGTCCCCGACCACGTTCACGATCGCGCCGGCGCCGGCCACGACCCTCGCGATGCAGTTCCGGATGCGGGCGAGCTCGTGCTCGCGGCCGACCATCGCGGAGGCGATCATGCGGTCGGCCCCGGCGAACCGCGGGCGGTGGACCCGCTCGCGGACGGACATGACCTCGTACGCCGAGACGGCCGCCTGCTTCCCCTTGAGGCTCAAGCGTGCGGTCTTGCGGAACTCGAAATGCGGCCGCGTATGGCGATACGTCTGCAGCCCCACGTAGATGGCGCCGGTGGGCGACGCGTCCTTCAAGCGCGAGGCCAGGTTCACGGCGTCGCCCAGCACCGTGAAGTCGCGCTTCACGGCTCCGCCGACCCGGCCCGCGAGAACGAGCCCGGAGTTGATCCCCACGTGCAGACCGATCGGCACCGCCAGCGCGCCCTCCTCGTTCAGGCGGGCGATGTGGTTGCGCATCTCGATCGCCGCGTTGACGGCCTGCTTGGGGGCGTCCTCGAGCGCGGCCGGAGCCCCGAAGACCGCCATGATGCAATCGCCGATGTACTTGTCGACGAAGCCCCCGTGACTCCTGACCGCGGCCTCGAGGGCCTCGAAGCAGCGGTTGACGACGGCGGTCACCTCCTCGGGATCCAACCGCTCCGACATCGCGGTGAACCCCGAGATGTCCGCGAACATCACGGTCGCGACGCGGCGTTCGCTCGCCCTTTCGACCTGGTCGTCGGCCACGGCGGTGCTGCCGTCACGGGTTTGTAACGCCCCCGTGTCCGGCTGGTCAACGTGCAGTGCGGGTGTCGGCGCCGGCCGTCCGCGTTCTCGCGGATGCGGTTGCGGGTGACGAGGGTACGATCCACACTCGGTCCGGCTCAACCGCGGCCGCCCGGGATCTGCGTCGCTGCCCGTCAGCGGTCGTTGCCCGCCTGCTGGGTACCCACGAGCGAGGGCGAGGATTTCAGCGCCGCCTCCGCGATCTCTGCGCGACAGGCGCTTCGTGGCCTTCACACCAGGCAGCAGTTCACCGCCGCGGCCGCGAACCAGCCCACGGCTGATACGACGTTCACGGTCACGATCGGCGCGCCGCTACCGGCACACCCGCGTCACGTTGCTGCCGGTGTTGTCATCGCCCGACTTGCAGCGGATCAGGTCGGTAAGCCCGTCGGCGTTGTCGCGGATCGTGTTGCCGTCGATGAGGTTGCGCTCGGAGCGCTCCACCTCGATGCCGCTGTCGCGGCTCCCGATGCTCCCGTTCGCCACCACGGCGTTGCCGGTCACCTGATTGCGGGCCGCGCGCTCGAGTTCGATGCCGTCGCGGCCGTTCTCGCGGACCGTGTTCCCGGCCACCACGCTCCGGTTGGTGCCCTCTATCTCCATGCCCTCCTCGGCATTGCGCGTCACGAGGTTGGCGCGGATCTCGTGCTGCTTTCCGTCCTCGACCTCCAGCCCCTCCTCGCCGTTGCGCGCCACGCAGTTGCAGTGCAGCCCGCCCCCGCGCGACTGCTTCAGCTC
>Ga0209474_10003412_pt1 | contig 13948 bp, 12 predicted proteins | sample GraSoiAngelo_145_FD_185902 | JGI IMG/M metagenome (GOLD analysis project Ga0209474, IMG submission 185902) | Grasslands soil microbial communities from the Angelo Coastal Reserve, California, USA - 14_1009_05_20cm (SPAdes) (version 2) | ecosystem: Environmental > Terrestrial > Soil > Grasslands...
CGGCGCATTTGCCTCCTGGGTCGGCATGGGCGAAAACCAGTCCATCTCCAGCGATCAAATTCAAAAATGCCTGGGTTCCGACCAGGTCAAAGCGCTGGCGGCGAAAATGGGGGTTGATCCCGACCAGGCATCGAACCTTCTGGCCGAATTTTTGCCCAAAGTGGTGGATAAACTAACACCGACCGGCAAAGTTGATCCGACGGCCGATCACCAGCAAGGCCTGGCCGCGCTTATTCCATCGCTCCTGCAAACTCTCAGTGGTTCGGGTGGCGCCACCCGCACATAAAAAGAAGGACAACGCTCGCTCAGAGGCGGAACGGATCTAGAGGACGCGTGCGACCCAGAGAAATCGCACCGTCTGACTCAGGGCCGCACACAAGATCGGCCAGGTTACTTTAAGAAGACCTTCGAGCGGAAAATGCGGGCGCGGTTTTTCAGGAATAATTCGCGAACGTCGGCGGGATAGAGCTCGCCGTTTTTCTGCGGATGAAATTCGAGAAGCAGCGTTCCGCCCTCAGCTAATTGATGGGCACGAACGTCATCAATGAAAAATTGCCATTCCGCCGCGGACCAGGTGCGCCAATTTCCGTCACGAAGACGTTCGAGGCGGTGGAAGCAAGTGAGATAACTGGTGATAAGATCGAATTTTTTTTCAGGCGCAGGCAAGTGGAAGCGCGGTTGAATGCAATGCACCACGCGCTTTACTTGTAGAAGTCGGAGGGTGTCACGAAAAATCGCCTGCTCGTCGATGTCCAATCCAACGACGGTGTGTCCGAGTTTTTCTGCGACATAAAGAAAGAAACCGGGACCGCAGCCGAGATCGAGAATGTGACGGCGCCGACCGCGATCAAGCGAAAGATCCTGTGCACGCTCGACGTTGCGTTTAATCCAAAACTTGGTGTCGCCAAAGCGATGCACTTCTTTTATTCCGCGCGGATATTTCCGGCGGAGTTCTTCCCACGAAGGATCCATTTCGAGCTCGCGCTGTAATCGGCGGGCACTTACCGGGTGAAACGCGCGATGGATGTGCTCGCGCATGCTACCGATAATCTCAGGATTAAAAAGCTTTCGCAGTTTGTGGGCGAAATTCATTCCTGCTGATGTGTGCCAACAATCACCGGGGATGACAACGCGGTTGGGCTACCGTGGCTCAAAAAATTGAAACGATATTGCCGACAGTCACGAGTTCCTTCACCCGCGCAGCGTCCCAGTTTGCCGTCCGGATGCAGCCGTGACTGGCAGCGCGGCCGATTGTTTCAGGCTGATTCGTTCCGTGGATGCCGACATGCGGCTTGCTCAGTGCCATCCACAAAATGCCAACCGGATTATTCGGACCAGCCGGCAAAATGAATGCGTTGTCGCTTTTAATTCCGTAATTCAAAATGCCTTCGTCGTGACGAAAGACAGGTAAGACCGCGATCCCGGTAATTTTCCATACGCCGATAGGTGCAGGCAGCTTGGTTGAACCGGGAGTGATCGGAAATTCCGCAACGAGCTGATTGTTCTCGTAAATGAGAAGGAACCGTTCCTTGGTGTCGACATAAAGAATACGGTTGGCGAATGCGGGATTCGGCGCGACGAAACCTTCGTACAAATCTTCAATCTTGAACGGCACAACATTTGGCACCTTCACGGTGTCGCCCGGTTTGAGCGCATCCAGATTCATCGGGCGATTTAGTTTGCGCAGATAATCCTCCGCGGAATGGAAACGCTCCGCCACGAACTCGAGAAGCGACCCATATTTAAGCGCCTTCAACTTTGCCTGCTCGCTCGGCTTGCTCGCCGTCGGTCCCACGAAACTTTCCGCTTCCGGTGGAATCGTATAATTGGCGAATGTTTCCGGGACTTGATCGAGCAACCATTGATCGACTGTGCCGCGTAGCGGCATGAGGTGCGCACGTTTGTAAGCCAGGAGCGCTTTGCGAAAAAATTCGCCCATTTCTCCGTCGATTTTGCCTGGACCGAAATCATTGTTATCGAGAAAGATTTGGAGGCGAGTAGCGGTGATTTCGTCGTAGTTGGGCAAAGCCACCAACGTTTGTTTCTCCGCTCTCAGCGCTTTGGGAGGAGTTGACGTCAGCGGCAAAATCTTAGGCGCTTCTGCCGACATCGCGGATCCGCAGAAACAACAAGCGCCTGCCAGCAGATAGGCATTCCCAAACTGCAGTTTGGAAATGAGACTACAAACGCGAAAAAGCTTCATTGGGCGCAAGTAATCGGCTGATGAGCGTGGATACGCAACTAGCGCGCGTCGCCTTTCGGGAACATCGTTTTTTGAGGCGCGGCGTTGAGGGCGGCGAGGAGCTTCGGAAGAAGTCGGGTCTTGATTGAGCCCGCTTCGCGTGGCGGGACAAGATAACGCACGCTTGCTTCCAACCAGGTGTTCTCACTTACGCGAAAGATAACGCGCGGCCGTTCTCTGACTTCTAATTCGTCCACTGGGGTTTTGGCCAATAATTCGCGGAACACTGCTACCCGTTCAATCATTTCCTCGCCGATCTCTTTTTTCTGCATTGTTCGTGACACGAACTCGAGATCACTGTTGTAAGCAATATTGAATTTAATCTCGTTCCAAATGTAGGGGAAAAGTGGCCACGAATAGTTGAACACCATAGTGTTTAGTACTTTCGAGTTGGGAAATTTAATGATCCGTCCACTCGGATGATCGGTGGAAAGATATTTGCCGCCGAATTCCCACAAAGTGGTGTCGAGGTAGCTCACGTCAATGACGTCACCGGTGGCATCTTCTATTTGAATGCGATCGCCGACTTGATAAGGCCGCCGCACTAGAATGTAGATCCAGCCTAGAAAACTGGTCATCGGTGTTTGCACGGCCAGACCGACGATGACCGATCCGATGCCGACGGATATTAGCGCGGTGTACCAATTAACGAAAACGACGCCGATGACGATGACGGCGATAACCAGTGCGACGATCAAATGTTCGATCCGGCGTAAGGTAAAACGAGCCACAGCATCATCAAGACGCCCGATCGATCAAAAGGGCGTGGGTAACAAACCAGAATTTATCTTTTGTTGCGGCTTTAACCTTTTCCTCACCCACCTTGGGGCCGGTTGTTTGGGAAAGGGCCTGCCGTACCTCCGGTTTCTTGGAAATCTCCTCAGCTGTCTCAGCCGTTGCCATTTACTGTAAATTCGCGCCGCGCGCTCCATTTGATTGTCGCGAGCGAGAAGATTCCGGAGATCAAGCCTTTGCTTTTTCTACGCGGTCTTAATCCAGCTTCGTAATACTTCAGCCACGCTCCAGGCTTGTGCGATGCAACCGCCGGCAAAATGTGGATCGCGAGCGTCAAACACTTCGCTGATGGTACCAATTCCGTTGTCGTTGAGATGCTGAGGAAAAGTTTCGAGAAATTTTCGAGCGCTCGTCTTGTCCGTAGGATGCACTTTCAACCACGCATCAACAAACGGGCCGATTAACCAAGCCCACACTGTTCCTTGATGATAAGCGCCGTCACGGGAACGGAGGTCGCCGGAATAAATTGGTTTGTAATCAGGATGATCGGGCGAAAGCGAACGTAACCCCACCGGGGTGACCAATTTTTTCTCTACCACCTCGACTACCGATGACCAGCGTGCTTGCTCGAGTACCGGGTGTTCCAGCGAGATGGCGAAGATTTGGTTTGGTCGACAGGAAGAATCGGTCGCACCATCGGCGAACCAGAAACGTTGATTGAATGAGTCGCGCGCGCCTTTTGCCGCGTCATGGTATTTTTCTGCGCCGGCAACTTTCCCTTCCTCCCCACACCAACGAGCGAGAAGTTCAAGTGCGTTATACCAAAGGGCATTGATTTCTACCGCCTTTCCGCGACGCGGCGTTACCACCCAGTCGCCCATCTTGGCGTCCATCCAGGTCAGTTGATAGCCTTCAGTGCCTTGCGCCAGTAGACCGTCGCCTAGGTCGACATGAATATTGAAACGTGTGCCGCGCAAATGATGCTCCGCGATATCGATCAAGACCGGCAGCAGCAGACGCAGAGTGGTCCGATCCTCGGTATAACGCAGGTAACGACTAAGCGCGTGAAAAAACCACAGAGTCGCGTCGGCGGTATGATAAAGCCCTTCTTTTTCTCTATCCGGAAACATGTTTGGGATGAGCCCATCGCGAACGTAATGGGCGAAGGTGCGTAAAATATATCCCGCTTCCAAACAGCGACCGGTAACGAGCGCGAGTCCTTCCAGTGAGATCATGGTATCGCGTCCCCAATCGGTGAACCAATGATAGCCGGCGATCACCGTTCGCACTTCGTCGCCGGCGGCGTGAGCGCGAGCAGCTTCCTCCGCGCGACCGGCTGGCGTGATGATAAATTGGTCACCGGCAAAAACGAGCTCGGCCGGAAATCCACGGCACGCCTCCGGCAGCGCATCATCCAGCATTTTCGCGCGCCGTTCTTTTTCTGCCGCCGTCGCGCCTTCGGGCGCCAGAACATTAATGATGTCCCATTCTTCCGTCGAACCAATGATGGCGGCCATGTTGCGCTCGTGCATATCGACATAAAAGAATCCCGGACTCCAAAGATTACCTTCGTAAGCGTAACCGCGGCTCTGCTCGATACGATAAACGACCTGGTGAATGATTTGCGGCAAAACTGTGAATTGAGCGCGATCGTTTGCCAGTTTTATGCGCAGCGGAGGCAGGCCGCTGTCAGGGGCGCTGATTTCATATCGATCTTCAATCGCACTCAAACGATAAGGCGCGGCCAGTCCCTCGTTCACCGGTGACTCGTAATGGCGGAAGAAAAAGCCGGGTCGCAGCTCGAGCCGCGGACGCTTTTCGCCTTCGAGAATGCGATAGATGACATGAACGGTGTTCTGCAAATGCAGCATCAGAACGCGTTTCTCGAGAACGAGGTCGCGTACGCGATAGGTCCAAACCGGTAATCCATTTTCGAGGCGGAACTCGTGCAAAAAATCAGCCGCGCCCAGTTGGAGTTGACCGCCAGCGCGTTCTTCTGCGCCGAGCGAGACGACATCGTCATCCGCGAAACGCAGGAATTCAGAAACGTGACTCCACATCACCATGCGACCATGGGGCGCTGGCAGCGCGGCGATGAGCAGGCCATGATAACGGCGAGTGATTGCGCCTGAGATGGTTCCGGAAGCGAACCCGCCGAGTCCATTTGCCACGAGCCACTCGCGCGCGAGCAGCAGTTCGCGCGAATGGCTCGTTTTGTCCCATGGCACGGATCGGGTGGTAAAGGCCATTCGTTCGGAAATCTAAAGCTCGTTGGAAATGATCTAGCAATATCGCAAAGGTTCGAGCGCGGCGATCACATGCTGTGCATTAGAATCGTTCGGCGTGGGTAGTGAATCCCGGGAGCGCACGCGCCTCGCGTACTGGCGATGGCGCCCTCGCCATCGCGAACTTTTTCTTCGAAGAGCATTGCGGCGAGGGGCCGCCATGAGCACGCGAGGCGTGTCCGCTCCCCAGAGGATATTGCAGCGTCCCTTACTCATCTATGTTTCAAATCGATGAAGGTCCGGCATTGTAACTCCATTCTCAGCGTCGTTTCGGTTGTTTGCGCGGCTTTGTTCGTTGCCGCGGACGGAGAAGGACGGCGGCTTCTGCGGGCAACAACCATTTTTCGTCCGTTGCAGCCTCGACCACGCCCGGTCCGCCATAGCGCTGCGATTCGCTGGCCCAAAGAATTTCCCATTCGCAATTTGAAGGCGGCGCGAGCAATGGTTCTGATGCCGGCGTTAACTCCTTCTGACGCCCGAGATTGATGATGAGTAACCGATCGTCGTTTTGCTTCGCGAAATAACGCAGCAGGAAAGAATGCGAGCCGAGCACGGCCCCGTCGATCCCGTCCTCCATTTGCAAACGCAGCCGCGAATCCTCGTGCCGCAAATTGATCAGATCGCGATGCAGATCGGACAGCACCCGATTCGTCTCGCGTTCGCTCCAATCAAGTTTACAACGATTGAACGTTTCGATTTCGTAAGGCACCGGCAGATGCGCCTGCACCTCGCTTGAGGCAGCGGAAGGAAATTGTGCCAGAAATTCAAAGCGGCCTTTCTTCACAGCCTCGCGCAATTTGTCATCGCCTGCTTCGCTGAAATAACGAAATGGGGTGGAGGCTCCGAATTCTTCACCTTGGAAAAGCAGTGGTGTCCAAGGTCCAAGTAAAAGGAGCGCTGTCATCGCGCGATAACGACCCGGTGAAGTTTGCAATCGGAGCCGGTCGCCGGTAGCCGAATTTGAAACTTGGTCGTGGTTCTCCAGAAAGGACACAAACGCTTCGGCTTTCAATCCCAAAGCAGGATGCCCGCGTGGTGCTTCCTGCCAGGAATACGACTGACCCTGGAAAAGGTAACCGTATTTCGCCGTTGAGATAAATTCCTGCGGCAGCCCAGTGTAGTCGCTGTAATAGGCTTCGTTTCGGCCCGTCAGGGCCACGAACGCAGCGTGATGCCAGTCGTCGTTCCACAAGCCGTCGAGATCATCGCCACCTTCGCTGCGCGGTCGCACCATTTTCGCCTCCTGTGTTTCACTCTCCGCAATTAAAACGATCGAGCGTTCACCCGCCGCTTCCCGCGCCGCGCGCCCGATCGCGCCAACAATGAACTCTTCCGAGCGATCGAAAATGCTTTGCGTCGCATCAAACCGAAAACCGTCGAAATGAAATTCCTCGATCCAATAGCGTCCATTAGTGATGAAAAACTCCCGGACCGGCCCGCAATTTTCCCCATCGAAATTGATCGAATCGCCCCATTCGTTTCCGCGCTGACGATTGATGTAATCGTCGGAGTAAATGCCGAGATAATTTCCGTCGGGTCCGAAGTGATTGTAAACGACGTCCAGAATCACGCCTAATCCGAGGGCGTGCGCCCGATCAATGAATGCGCGCAAATCTTCCGGCGTTCCGTAGAGGTGCGCCGGCGCAAACAGGTCGACACCGTCATAACCCCAGCCGAAGCGCCCGGGAAAATCGGCGATCGGCATCATCTCCAGCGTGGTGATGCCATCGCTCTTCAACAGCTCGAGTTTTTCCGCGGCGGCGCGCCATGTTCCCTCCGGGGTAAACGTGCCAACATGAAATTCATAAATGACCTGGCCGGCTAATTTCACACCACGCCAGTTTGCATCCGTCCATTTGAAAGCAAATGGATCAACGACATATGAGCTGCCGTGTGGCCCTTCTGGCTGAAAACGGGAGGCTGGATCGGGATGAAAATTTTCGGATCGATTCAGCCGAAATCGGTAACGCGCCCCAATGCTGCAAGTGACCGTTCCCGAAAAATAACCGTCCGGCTCTCGCGTCAGGGAATGAAACGTGCGCTCGACGCTTCTCTCCGCGGAAGGCTCTAATACGACATCAAGCATGTTCGCCTTCGGCGCCCAAACGCGAAAATGCGTTTCGTTTTTGCTGATAACCTCCGCACCTATGGGATAACGCCGTTGCATTCTGCTGTTTTTTCGTCGTGAATTAGGATGGCGGTTGTGCGCGATTTCGCTTCTCCGCCAAAGGCCGGCAGATTGCAATCTTGCTTCTGACTGAGACGTCGAAAGATTGGCCGACTCTCGCCATCGAAATCGAGACTCCACTTGGATCGATGACCGGCGCAATTCTGTCCCGGCCGGTCGTATTTGTGCCAATTTTGCGCGCGGGCCTTGGCTTACTCGAAGGAATGTTGCGCGTCGTACCCGAAGCCGAAGTCGGTCATATCGGACTCTATCGTGATGAAGTCACGTTGCGGCCGGTCAATTATTATTGTCGTTTGCCGGCCGGCCTGGCGCAATCGCATGTTCTATTGCTTGATCCGATGCTGGCCACTGGCCGCAGCGCGACGGAAGGGGCGACGCTTTTGAAAGCCCAAGGCGCAACCAGTATTGAATTCATTTGCGTGGTTGCGTGCCAAGTAGGAATTGAGCAATTGCGAAGCGCGCATCCGGACATTCCGATCTATTCCGCCGCAATTGATCCCGAGCTTAACGAGTTTGGTTACATTGTGCCGGGCCTCGGCGATGCCGGCGATCGCTATTTTGGCACCTTATAGCTGCTGGAGGGCACTTGTTGCCGTGCCCCTACTTTTACTGGAAGGAATAGTCGCCCCCGATTATTCAGCTAGAGTCACCTTATCTACGATCAGGTCGCCACCCTGTTTAACGTAATGGACTTTAACCCGAAGATTTTTTGTCAGAGCGGGCGCTTGGATTGTTTGTCCATCCTTATCTACATAAGTAACTCTCTTGGCGAACTTGTAATGAACTGGTTCACCTGATCCTGTGTCGAGGACTAACGCGCTGTCCGGCGTATAATCGGTGATCTTGCCTGTGCTCTCTGTTCCGGTCACAGTCGAGACTTGACCATTTGCGATAGCAACGAAGAGAACGCCGGCGCATAGGAAACCAATTAAGGATTTAATCATACTAATTTTCCTTTCTCCATTCCAACTTTGCGCGCATCGCTCTGTTCCTAACGATGCAGCGCCTGTAAATATATCGTCCACCACAAACCAATTGAGCGTGTCTTGCGGTGAACTCGCAGCGGCCAGACGTGGACAGATGCCGGTGTTTCGGCAGGTCAATCGGGCTCTTGCCGTCATTCTCAAACAAGCCGACACCACCATGTTTGCGACCTGTTTTTATGTTGTGGCTGATGTCGAACGCGCGCAGTTGCGCTTCGCTAACGTGGGGCATCCGTCCGCCCTTCACATTCAGCACGGTAATGGGGCTGCGCACAAACTTCAGGGCAACGGACCCCCGGACCGGCCATGGGAATTTTCCCCACCGCCAGTTATGTCACGTCAAGCAGTCCGATGAAAAAAGGCGATCGTGTCATGCTCTTCACCGACGGGTTATTCGAGGTGGAAGATGCTGCCGGCACACTCTTCACCGAGGACCGACTGCACACTACCGTCACTCGCTACGCTGGGCTTCCCGCCCAGGAATTTTTCGATCGCGTCATCAACGACGTTCGCCAGTTTTCCGAACGCAAATCGTTCGACGACGATGTTTGTGTTGTGGGAATGGAAGTGCAGCACACCGGTTGAGTTTCTTGCTGTAGCTGCCGTAAGGGCGGCAGAAAGGTTAAACTGCTGCGGGAGACAGCGCCAGCTCATCGAGCTGGAGCAGCTACATCACAAAATGTTTTGCTTGTTACCAGGGAAAACGATTGAAATGCGCTCATGAACGGGCCCGTCCGCAAAATCGAAATCTTATCATCTTTCAATCAGGCAATCGAGCTAACGAGATTAATCCTATTTCGTCCGTTCGATATTACAAAATGGCTCATCATCGGCTTCGCGGCTTTCCTCGGCGGTTGGTTGAATAGCGGCGGCGGAAATATTAATCCCTGGAGTTTCCGCAGTTGGAACACCTCAAGCGCCCAAGCGCCACAGTTCCAATTCCAGTCATTCAATCTCGACCATGTTGGCGTGTTCCTCCTGGTCCTCATCGCGGTTCTGGTCATTTTCATCTTCGCAATCGTCATTCTCTGGCTTTGGATTACCTCGCGTGGCCGTTTTATTTTCATCGATTGCCTCGTGCGAAATCGCGGAGCGATTGGCGAGCCATGGCGAGAATATCGCCGGGAGGGCGATCGGTTTTTTCTTTTTCTGATTGTCCTGATCGTCGCCTCGATTGCGATCGCGGCATTGTTGGGCGGGTTCGTCTTCGGTTCCCTTATGTTGTGGCGGAATTACCACATCTCGAATACGCCGGCGTTGCTCGTTCTCGTGCCAATCGCCGTCTTCGCCTGGGTCGCATTCGCGGTTGTGATAAATCTGATCGTTTATTTCATGCCGCCGGTCATGTATACACGGCGCTGTTCGCCGGTCGACGCCGCACGCGCCATTCTGCGACTGATTCTCGACGACCCGGTCCCTTTCATTCTCTTCATTCTATTCATGATCGCGCTCTGGATCGGATGGATCATGGTGGGTTGCCTGGTCACCTGCCTGACCTGTTGTCTGGCCTCGTTGCCTTATATTGGCACTGTCATTGTATTGCCTGTTCCAGTTTTCTTCCGCTCCTTTTCGCTTCTTTTCTTGCGTCAATTCGGGGCGGAGTGGGATGTGTGGAGCAAAATCCCGGTTCCGGAGACGACTATTCCACCGCCCGTGCAAACGATCGTACCGGCTCCGTCGCCGGCACCAGCCGCACCAAGGCAAGAAACCACTCCGCCGGCGTCAGAAGTTCCTCCGGAAGAGCCGAATCCGCCCGAACGCTCGCGCTATGAGCCACCGAAGTCACCGCCGCAGCCATGAACCGGTTGGCTAACGAGAACTGTGCGGACGCGTATTCCAGGAATAATGCGACGCTAGGGCAAGAGTCACACTGCTACCCCTGTCGCCTGGGACCACGTTTCGCATTCATCGTGTCTGCATCGGCTGCGCTTTTGTTTCTGCGATACGTTGATCCCGTGGTTGCGGGCAGCTGGTTGCCGTTTCATCCATCATGTGGCGCAATCACGGGATTGCCCTGTATTTTTTGCGGGATGATGCGCTCTTTGCATTTACTCCTCAATGGCGATTTTATCGGGGCAATTTATTTCAACTGGCTCGCTTTTCCCTTTCTCGGAGCGATCATTTTCTTGCTTGCCCTATTTGCCATGGAGATCGCAAAGGGACGCGTGATTTGGAGGTTAAGCATGATCTTGCGAGTGACGCGATCGCGACTAACGGTTTTTGGACTGAGCTTATTGCTACTTTGGACGTTGCAAACTTATCTTGCCGTTTCGCAGCACAAGCACGAACTACTTAATTCGCACGGGCCGCTTTACGCGCTTTTTATGCGCTGATTTTCGAGGCGACGAGTACGCGAGTGCTCAACGGTGGATCGGCCGCTCCGCGGGCGATGCTATAAATGGGTGTGGCTTGCGCCGGCACATTCTTGAACATCGAGCAGGGGACTGCCCGATCCACCGTTAGCCGCCTGGCGTTAATGCCAACAACCGCCTTTTGTCCGCGGCGGACAAATTGCTGTTTTGAATCCACGCACTTGCTGCGGCCGGATCCTTGTTAAGCCAAAAAGCTGCGATCCCATTGAGAGATTTATCGCGAATTTTTGGATCAGAGATAGTCACGGCCCATGCCGCTGCAGCGTTGGGATCTTTTCGCAGCAAACTATAAGTATAGGTGCCGAGCGCTTCGTCACGCGCCGGGCCGCTGAGTCCCTTGATCCATTCGCCGGCGGCCGGGAGGTCACTGGCGGCCCAATAGTTGATGGCGCCACCCAGTGTCGCTTCGCGCACATCGGGTGGAAGGGTAGCTGCGTATTCGCTCGCGTCCCGTGGATCATTGACCGCCATCTGAATAACTAGGACGTGTTCCGCCTGCCGGCGCGTTTCCCAGTCCGGCAGTTTACTCACCCATTCTTTGGCACGCTCCGGATCTTTGGAAAAAATGTAACTGGCCAACGTCGAGGCCATTTGACGCCCCGCTGTATCAGTCGCTCGCGTCGCCACGTACTGTTCCGCCGCCCCACGGTCCTTTGACCACCACCCATTGATCGCGCTGTTCATGGCCCCTTGGAATCCTTGAGTATCGCTATGGGAGCGCGCCCATTCGATCGCAGCCGATGGATCCATCGCCGCCCAGTTTTGCGCGATGACGGCTACCGCCGGATGGAAATGCATTGCGTCTACTTGCATGGTATCAAAGAACTTCGCGGCGCCGACGGGATCGAGGTCGGACCATTTCACGAGCAGAGAATTGAGGAAGCCGTTGCGTTGCTCACGCGTAAGGACATCGGCCGGCCAGTCCTGGATTTGTTTGGCCAAAGCCTTTGCCTGAGTGGCATCGGCGCTGGTAATTACCGATTGCACGGCTGTCGTCTTGGCCTCGGAAATTTTGAATCCTTCTGCTGCTCGCAATGCCGCGACCGGATCTAGATGCGCCCAGGCTTTAAAAAATGCGGCAATTTTGGCGTTCGCCTCTTTGCCAGCGGGTAAATTTTTCAACTGCACGGCCAATTCATTCAGCTGCTGCGGCGAGAGCGCGGAAAGAACGCCGTATAATTCCTGAAACGGAACCGTCACAATATCCCCAAGCAAGATGTTGGGATGTTCCATCTCCGATTCCAGGCGTGAACCTGATTTCCCCTTAAGATCGGCGGTGGCAGCGGAACCGCCCTTGCTAGCTTGTACGACAGTTGAGGCGCTGCGACGCGCCGGGGAGATGGTGACGCCAATCGCCAAGCCAACAAAAATACCAGTGGCCAGCAACAAACTTGCGCGAACGATCGAACTATCCATGAATCGTTAGATTTCGGTCGCGGCCCAGAATTTACGAAATGCGCCCGGCCAACTGCGGTCGATCACGGCCTGGCGCGCCTGCCGCGACATCTGATCGCGCTTGCGCTTATCATTCACTAAGTCACGGATGGCCCGGGCCAGATCTTCAACGTCATGCGATTTCGTAACTACGCCGTTGACGTTGGCTTCGACCAATTCCTTGGGGCCGCCGGTGTCCGACACAATCACCGGCACTCCCGAAGCCTGCGCCTCGATGACAACATTGCCGAAGGTGTCGGTGGTGCTGGGGAAAACAAAAACATCGGCGGAAGCATAGGCGGCAGCGAGTTCTTTGCCGCGCAAATAACCGGTGAAGATTGCCTCGGGCATCGCCTCATGCAATGCCTGCAAGTAGGGGCCGTCACCGACGAGATAGAGCTGAATGGGAAGTCCTTCGTCACGCAGTCGGCGGTACGCTTGCGCCAAAACATCGAGGTCTTTTTCTTTCGAGATGCGGCCGACGTAAAGCAAGTGAACCGCGCCGTTTTGTTCCCCGAACTTTTGCCAAAAGGCGGGATCACGATGCTCCGGAGTGAACAACGTCGTATCCAGACCACGCGGCAGGATTTTTAATTTTTCCGGCGCAAATCCGCGCCTAATCCAGCTTCGTCGATATTCTTCCGAGTTGACGAAAACGCTATCGAGCTGGCCGTAGAACCAATGCATGTAATGCCAGGCCACACTCTCAAGAAAACTGTCGTCGGTCAGAATGCGAATGTATTGCGGAAAGTCCGTGTGATAAATGCCGCTTGTTTGCAGGTTCAACATTTTCGCCGCTGCCAATGCGGTCAACCCGATCGGTCCAGGCGTGCTGATAATGATTTCAGTGAATCCCTCACGTTGAATGTAATCGAGCATGCGCAGGATCGGCGGAAAGCTAAGTTTTTGCAGCTCATATTCGGGTAGCTCGAATTCACCGATCGGTTTGAAATTTTTGATCGGAATATCGGCGATGTGAATCTCGCTGCGCGAAGCGACGACAGTGAGATCGGCACCCGCCTTCTTCGCCGCTGCCGTCATTTTGCGAATAGTAGTGGCGACGCCATTCACGTCCTCAAGCGTATCGGTAAACCAGGCGCGTTTAGTGTTGCGCAAATTCTCCGGGATCGTGCCCGTCATTTCCTGGAAAATTTCCCGCAACCATTTGCGCGAGGGCGCCTGACTGTGAAACCCGTAGATGTAAGGCGACAGGACAAGGAGAAGCGGCGCAATGGCGGTGAGCGCTTGTACGCCCTCGACCAGATTTCCCCCCGTCGTTTGCTGCACGAACCTTTGAAAGAAACGAAACGCCAATTGTTCCGATACAATATTGGCGAGAAGGAAAGCGCGACGTTCTGGTTCGGCGACGACTTCGACTTCGCGGGCGATTTTCTCTTTCACTTCAGGCCGGGCGAAATAGCGCGAGAGTTCATTCCAAAGTGAGACATTGGCGGGCTTGGCCAGCTCGAAAATTTTTCCGGAAAGCACACCCTGCGCAACGAAGGTGGCTTTCTCGCGGAGAGTGAATTGCGTCGGGTCTCGCCCTTCCATGAAGCGCGAAAACATTTGCTCGAGCAGCGTCGCGCTCGGTCCCAGCTTTTCATGGAAACGTCCCTGAATAAAACAGGAAAGCGTGTTGTAGAATCTGTGCGAAAGGGCTAGAGGCGTTCCGGCGCGACCCTTGGGCTGACAGCGGCCCGCTCTGACAT
>Ga0209474_10003413_pt1 | contig 13948 bp, 12 predicted proteins | sample GraSoiAngelo_145_FD_185902 | JGI IMG/M metagenome (GOLD analysis project Ga0209474, IMG submission 185902) | Grasslands soil microbial communities from the Angelo Coastal Reserve, California, USA - 14_1009_05_20cm (SPAdes) (version 2) | ecosystem: Environmental > Terrestrial > Soil > Grasslands...
ACCCAGCGTACGCAAACCACCACACAGATAAAGGAGAGACGACATGAATCGTTACAAGAGGGCCCTGGCAGGGGCCGCGATCGCGGGCTCGATGCTCGTGGGCGGCGTCGCCGGGGCAGTGATCTACGCGGCCACCGCCGTCACCGCCGCCGCCGCCAGTCCTTCGGCCGCAGTCGCTGCGGCGTCGCCGTCGCCGAGCGCCACCACGCCAGGCAAGTTCGTGCCCAACGAGGACCCTGCGCACGAGGCGGGCGAGAGCGCCGCCAGAGAGGCGCAGGAAAACGCCGGCCAGGTGCCCACCGTCCCGTAACCAGCAGCTTCCTTCCACCCCCGTGTTCCAGGGAGGCCGGTGAAACGCCGGCCTCCCCTTTTCTTGTCCGGGGGCCGGCACTCGGACCGCCGCGACGGCTGGCGCCCCGTCCGGGGGCCGGCACTCGGATGGGGATCTGGCGGGGATCTAGCCGAGCATCTGTCGGGCGACGAACAGGACGTTGGCGGGGCGCTCCGCCAGGCGGCGCACGTACCACGGGTACCAGGCCGACCCGTAGGCGATCAGGTCCACGACCCGGTGTCCCTCGGCCGCCAGGCGGGCCAGCTCGCCGGTCCTGATCCCGTACAGCATCGCCACCTCGATCTGCTCGTGCTCGAGGCCCAGCGCCATCCCGAACTGAGCGATCCAGCGGACGAGCTTCACGTCGTGCGTGCCCAACACCAGGCGCAGCTTGCCGCGCTTGAGCTCGGTCAGCATCAGCACGGCCAGGGCGAGATAATTCGCATCCACGTCGCGCTTCGCCGTGAACGCTCGGTCCGCCGGCTCCGCATAAGCCCCCTTGACGAGCCGGATTGCGGCGCTCGTCTGCGACAGCCGCCCGACATCCTTGGCGGTGCGGTGGAGATAAGCCTGCAGGCAAACACCGACCTCGGAGTGCTTCCACCTCACCTTGGTGTACAGGTCGAGCGTCGCGTCCGTGTAGGCGCTGCCCTCCATGTCGATCCACATGAAGCCTTTCGCCCTCGAGGCTGCGTCCGCCAGCCGGTTCAGGTTGGCCAGGGCGGCCGCCGCGTCGATGTCCAGGCCCAGCTGCGTCGGCTTGACGGAGATCTCTGGACTCACACCGGCGGCTTTGGCGGCGTCGAGCACCGACTCGTAGTGCTCGACGACTGCAGCTGCCTCGCCCAGGTCGATGATGTTCTCGCCCAACCGGGTGAAGACGGCGCCGATCCCTTTCGACTTGAACTCGACTGCGGCCTTGAGCGCGCTGTCGAAGTCCTCGCCGGGCATGAAGCGGCCGACGGCGCGACGGACGAAACCCCACCGAGGCACGTGCGCGGCCAGCCACGGATTGCCCGCGCACCACAGCAGCACCTGCCTCATCGCCTTTGAACGTTGCCACAGATGGCGGCGCAACGACGCCGGCATGAGCCTGGTTTGACGGGATTGACGGCCGAGACCGGCGCACGATCGCCTGATGGAAAAGGTGGCCTGATGTCGACTCTCGATCAGGGTCTCCGCCGGCGCTGGTCTGACGAGGCTCCGACCGCGAGGGTCCAGCCGTCGCCGCCTGCCCTCCCGCCGCTGCCGTCGCGTCGCTGGGCTCCGTTCGTGCTGGCGGCCGCGGTCGGGGTGATCGCGCTCCTTGGCTACGTCGTCGTGGTCGTGATCGCGGTGGCAGGGCAGGGCTTCGCCACGGCGATCGACCCCATCTTCCAGGGCGCGGCCGCGCTCGCGGCCGCAGCCAGCTGCCTTTGGCTGGCGCGCACGTCGAGTGGCCAGCTCCGGCTGGCGTGGGCGCTCGTCGGCGCCTCACCCCTGATCACCTTCTGCGTCGGCGCCGGGACGCTGGCGTTCTATCAGCTCACCACGGGCCGGCCTGTGCCCTTCCCGTCGCCGGCCGACGCGCTCTACCTGGTAGGAGAGGCGGTCTTGATCGCCGGCCTGCTCAGCTTTCCGTCGTCACCGACCAGCACCTCCAGCCGCAGCCGGGTCACGATCGACGGGCTCGTGATCGGCGTCTCGCTGCTGTACATCTGCTGGGCGTTCGGGCTCGGCACGCTTTACACCAACGCCCACATCCCCTTCCTGACGGGCGCCGTGGCCCTCGCGTACCCGGTGGCGGACATGGTCATGGTGACCGTCCTCCTCCTCGTGCTGAGCCGAGCACCAAGCACGAAGTACGGCCGCCTCAGCCTGCTGCTCGCGGGACTGGTCGCGAAGCTGATCGCCGATGGCGCCCTTGCCGTGATCTCGGCAAGCACCGGCACGCAGGTGAACGGCCATTGGGTCGACATCGTCTGGACCATCGGTTACGGGTTCATCGCCCTCGCGGCCTGGTGGCCCGTGCAGCCGGCAGCCCGGTCGTTTGTGGACGGGCCGACCAGCCTGTGGCAGATGCTGCTGCCGTGGCTGGGCCTCGTGGGTGTGATGGTGACGGCGCTGATCCTGGTCGTGACAAGCCGGCCGATCAGCGCCTTCCTCATCTACCCAGGCGTCGCCCTCGTCGTCCTGTTGATGGCCAGCCAGTTCCTCGCCTACAAGGACTCGCTCAAGTTCCTCAACCAGAGCCGCCTCGCCGAGACGGCCCTTCAGGCGAGGACGAACCTGCTCAACCAGGTCATCACCCACGCTCCGCTTGGTGTTGCCCGCATTGGCGAGGACAACAGGTTCATCGACGCCAACCCGCGCCTGGGATCCCTGCTTCACGCGCCGATGAAGATCCTGATGGGCGCCCCCGTGAGCGAGTTCGTGGTCAGGCACCAGCAGGCCGACACGATCGCCCAGTACCAAGCGCTCCACGCCGGGAGCCTGGACACAGTCGACGAGGAAGGCATCGTCAAGCGGGCAGATGGCAGCACGGCGTGGGTGCACTGGACCACCACCGCGGTGCGCAAGCCCGACGGCTCATTCGATTACTTCCTCTCGATGGCCGAGGACGTGTCCGCAAGACACGAGGCCGAGGACGTCGCGATGGAGAACCTCGCCGGGCTCGAGCGCTTGAACAAGATGAAAAGCGAGTTCGTCTCCATGGTCAGCCACGAGTTCAGGACCGCCCTGGTCGGCATCCAGGGCTTCAGCGAGCTGATCCGCGACGACGATCTCGACATCCCGGACATCAAGGGGCTCGCCGGTGACATCAACAGCGACGCCATGAGGCTGAATCGGATGATCACTGAGATGCTCGACCTGGACCGCATGGAGGCGGGCAAGATCCACCTCGCGCTGTGTCCGGTCGACCTGAACGGCATCCTCGAAGACGCGGTCCAGCGCGCACAGGTTGCAGCCGAGAGGCATCACCTCGTCGCGGACCTCGATCTCGCGCTCCCGCTCGTGAGCGGAGATGCAGACCGATTGATCCAGGTGGTTGCCAACCTGCTCAGCAACGCGATCAAGTATTCGCCCGACGGCGGCGAGATCAAGATCGTGAGCCAGGCACGCGACGGTGCGGTCGAGGTTTCGGTGCAAGACCACGGAGTCGGCATCGCAGCCGAGTTCATCGACAGGGTCTTCGGGCGTTACGAGAGGTTCGCGAGCAACCGCACAGGCACGGTGACCGGGACCGGCTTGGGACTCGCCATCAGCCGGCAGATCGTGGAGCTGCACGGGGGCCGCATCTGGGTCGAGACTGAGGCGGGCAAAGGCTCGACCTTCCACTTCACGATCCCGGAGGCCCGCCCGCGGGCGGTGGGCTCGCCCGCCTAGGACCGGTTGCGGCGCTCCAGGCGGTAGCCGAAGCCTGGAACGGCGGCGATGTAACCCCCGTCCTCGTCGCCCAGCTTGGCGCGCAGGCGGCGAACGAGCAGGTCGACTCGCTCGGTGCTGATGTCGGCGTCGTAGCCGTAGACCTCGTTCATGATCTGGTCCCGGGACACCGCCACGCCCGAGTTGTGCGCCAGGTACTCGAGCAGCTTGAACTCGAGAGGGCCAAGCCTTACCCGGTCGTCCCCGACCGATACCTCGTGGGCGCCGAAGTCGACGCTGACGTTTCCGAAGCGCAGCGCTGTCGGAGCCTCCTGCACCGGCATCGGAACGACCGGCGCGCGCGCCGCCGCCAGCTTGCGCAGGTTCGCCTCGAGGCGGGCGATCAGCTCGCCACCTCGAACCGGCTTGGGCAGGTAGTCGTCGGCCCCGGCGTCGAGACCGCGGACCACGCTGGTCTCGTCGTCGCGGCCGCTGACGAAGATGATGATCACCGTCGGGTCCTGGGCTCGAATCGCCCGGCACACCTCGGTTCCGGGCCCATCCGGCAGCACCCAGTCGAGAAGGATCGCGACCGGCTGCTCGCGCGCGAAGGCCGCCAGGCCGGCCTCGGCCGTGGCGCAGGCGATCACCTCGAATCCCTCGCGCTCGACGAACGCGGTCACGAGCTCGGTGGAATCGGCGCTGTCGTCGACGACCAGGACCGTCCCGCGTTTCCCCGGCACGGCCTGATGGTACTTCCGGGTTCGCGCGCTGCTTCCTTTCAGGTGACGTCGCCTTGACGTTTCGTGACGCCCAGGGGTCCGCCGGCCGTCCGGGACATCACCGCAAGACGCCCAGGCGCTGACGCCGGCGCCACCGATCGTGGTGGGCATGACAGTTGCCCTGCGAGTGAAGGCCGGAGGGGTGCTCGCATTGGCGCTCGCAGGGCTGTTGATGGGAGCGGCGGCGGCGATGGGCGTGATCCCGGCAACGCCCCCCGCGATTGCGGCGCCGGCGCTGGCTGCGGCGGTGGCTGTGCTGACGGCGGTCAAGGTGGCCGCCGTCGGCGGAGCGCTCCTGACCTACGTCAGGTCGAGGGCCTAGCTTCGTCGCACCGAGGCTAGCTATTCGGCCACGTGGCACGCGGCTTCGTGCGCCGGCCGCAGCACTCGGAGCTGCGGCGTCTCGACCGAGCAGCGCTCGATGGCGTACGGGCAACGCCAGCGGAAGCGGCACCCTTCGCCGGGATCGATGACCCGCGGAGGCTCCGCCACCTCGGACGACGCAGGCAGCGACACCGGCGCGCGGGGGTCCGGGACCGCGGACAGGAGCAGTTGCGTGTACGGGTGCTTGGGATGGGCGAGCACGTCCTCGGTCGGGCCGCTCTCGGCGATCCGGCCCGCGTACATGACGATGAGCCGGTCGGCCACGTACCGCGCGCTGGCGATGTCGTGGGTGATGTAGAGGAACGAGATGCCCTGGTTGCGGCGCAGGTCATTCATCAGGTTGAGCACGCCGATCCGCACCGACACGTCGAGCATCGACACCGGCTCGTCCGCAAGGATCAGCTCAGGCCGGCACGCCAGGGCTTGGGCAAAGCCGATGCGCTGGCGCTGGCCGCCGCTCAGCTCGTAGGGGTACTTGTCCAGGAATTCGCGCGGCGGCGTGAGCCCGACCGACTTCAATATCCTTTCCGCCTCCTGCTCGCGAGCCGCCGCCGACAGCTCCGGCCGGTGCAGCTTCAGCGCGCGCATGACGCCGTGAGCGACGCGGTAGACAGGGCTCAGCGATCCGTACGGATCCTGGAAGACCATCGGCACCCGGGCCGCGTAGTCGAGCCTGGCCTTGCGGGTTCGGATCTCGGCCACCTTCCGGCCCCGATACAGGACCTGGCCGCGGGTCGGCTTGTACACGCGCGCGAGCAGGCGCGCGATCGTGCTCTTGCCGCTTCCACTCTCGCCGACCAGAGCGACGATCTCGTTGGCGCCGATGACGAGGTCGACGTCGTCGACCGCGTGCAGGCTCCTGCGGGAGAACTGCCCGCCGACGTGAAAGTGGCGCGTGAGCCCGACGGTGCGGATGATCGGCTCCGCGGCGGCAGCTTGCGGCTGCGGCACCTGGGCCTCTCGCTCAAGCGCCATCTGAGTACAGGTGGCAGCGGATGTCCACCCCCTCTCGCACGTAAACCGGCGGCTCGATCGTGCGGCAATGCGCCATGACGTGAGGACAGCGCGGATGGAAGCGGCAGCCTGCGGGCGGCCGGGCCAGGTCCGGAGGCGCACCCGGAATGCCCTGGAGGGGCTGGCGGGCGCCGCGGATCGACGGGAACGAGCCGAGCAGCCCCGTCGAGTAGGGATGCTTCGGAGACGCGAACAGCGTGTTGGTCGGCCCGATCTCCATCACCTGCCCCGCGTACATGACGGCCAGCCGGTCGGAGAAGTGGCTCACGAGCGACATGTCGTGCGTGACGAAGATGGCGGCGAAGCCGATCTTCCGCTGCAGCTCCTTGATCTGGAGCATCAAGGAGCGCTGGGCGACCACGTCGAGGGCCGAGGTCGGCTCGTCCATGATCACCAGGTCAGGCGTGAAGACGAGGGCCATCGCGATCATCGCGCGCTGGCGCATCCCACCGCTTAGCTGATGTGGGTAGCTCTTGAGGTGTATCGGGTCGATGCCCACGAGCCGCATCACCTCTTCCGAGCGCGCCTGGATCTTTCGGCCCGGCATGTCGTCATGCGCCTGGATCGCGTCGCGCAGCTGCGAGCCGACGGTCATCACGGGGTTCAAGGCGTTCATCGCGCTCTGCATCACCACCGAATAGCGGCGCCACCGGACGTGCCTCAGCTCGTCGTCGTCGAGGGACACCATGTCCGTGCCGTCGAACCGCACATCGCCGGAGACGATCTCGGCCGGCCGGCTGAGCAGGCGCGCGATGGCGAAGAGCAGCGTCGACTTCCCGCAGCCCGACTCGCCGACGATGCCGAGGAACTCACCGCGCGCAAGGTCGAACGAGACCCGGTCTACCGCGCGGACCGGGCCGGCCTCGGAGGCATATTCGACCACGAGGTCGTTGACCTCGAGCACCTTCGTGGCGATCACCGCGCCTTCTTCCTCACCGGTCGCAGGGCCGGGTTGGCGATCTCGTCGAACGCATAGTTCATGAGGGCGAACGCGCCGCCGAGCAGCGCGATGCACAGGCCCGGGGCGAGGACCCACTGCGGCGAACCGGCGAGCAGTGCCCCGTTGTGCTCGGCCCAGTAGAGCATCGTGCCCCAGCTGAGATCGCTGGAGTCGCCCAGGCCGATGAACTGGAGAACCGCCGCCGCGAGCACCGCGTAGACCGCCGCGCCCAGGAAGATCGCGACGATCAGCGAGGTCATGTTCGGAAGGACCTCGAAGGCGATGATGTAAAGGCTGCGCTCACCGCGCACGCGCGCCGCCTCGAGGAACTCGCGGTTGCGCAGGGCGAGCGCCTGGGAGCGCAACTGGCGCGCGCCGTAGGACCACCCCGTGACCACGATGACCGCGATCAGGACGGCGACGCCGCGGTTGGACGCATAGGCGGCGATGACGATCATCAGCGGCAGCGTCGGGATGACGAGGAAGACGTCCGTGAAGAGGTTCAGGACGTGGTCCCACAACCCGCCGAGGTAGGCGGCCGTGACGCCGACGAGCACCGAGACGGTCGTAGCCATCACGCCCGCGATCACGGCCAGGGCGAGCGACTCCCGCGTGCTCCAGACGAGCTGAGAGAAGGTGTCCTGACCGTTTTGGGTCGTGCCCAGCAGGTGCTGCGCCGAGGGATGGAGGATCGGGTCGAAGAGCAGAGCGTGCGGGTCGTACGGGGCGATGAGCGGGGCGAAGAGCGCGACCATCGTGAAGACTCCGAGCAGCGCCGCGCCGGTGACAGCCTTACGGTTCGAGGCCAGACTCGAGACCACGTGGCGGAGCACGCCCGCGCGCGGCTCGGCGAGCGCCTCGACCACGTCCTGTCCCGCGATGATCGGTACAGCCACTAGCCGGCCTCCCGCGTCCGCGGGTCGAGGATGGCCGTGAGCACGTCGGAGATCAGCACGGCGACCAGCACCGCCACGGTGATCAGGAGGAACAGCGCTTGCATGAGCGCGAAGTCCTCGTTGTTGACGGCGTTCAGGAGCATGAAGCCGAGGCCCGGATAGTTGAATACGATCTCGACCGCGATCGCGCCGCTGATGACGAAGCCGAGCGACATCGCAAAGCCGGTGAGGTTCGGCAGGATCGCGTTGCGACCCGCGTACATGAGCATGATCCGCACCGGCGACAGCCCCTTCGCGCGCGCCATCTTGACGTAGTCCTCGGCGAGCGTCGTGATCATGGTGTTGCGCATGGTCAGGATCCAGCCGCCGATCGACGTCACGACAATCGTCAGCGCGGGCAGGAAGGCGTGCCAGACCACCTCGCCGACGAAGGACCACGAGAGGTTGATGGTCGACGCCAGCTCGTAGCCGAAGCCGAGGGGAAACCAGTTCAGGGTCAGAGCGAAGACCAGGAGGAAGATCAGGCCGAGCCAGAAATACGGGAAGGCCGAGATGACGATGAACACCGGCGGCAGGATGGCGTCGAAGAGCCCGCCACGGCGCCAGGCGGCCAACATCCCGATCAGGGTGCCGAGGACGAACGCAATCACCGTCGCGGTACCGACCAGCCCGACGCTCCACGGCAGCGCCAGCATCACCACCTTGCCCACGGACGAAGGAAAAAAGCTGAGCGACGTGCCGAAGTCCCCGTGCAGCGTGTTGCCGAGGTAGTCGAAATACTGCTGGAAGATGTTCTCGTCGGTGTGAAGCCCAAATGCCACCTCCATCGTCTTCACCGCCTGCGGGGTGGCGCGCCCGTGGAAGCGCACGAGCATCGCCTCGGCCGGGTTGCCCGGCATGAGCCGCGGCAGGATGAAGTTGACGGTGAGCGCGGCCCACAGCGTGATGACGAAGAACTCGAGACGCCGGAGCAGGTAGCTCATCGATTGGATCTCCTCGGCATCACGGTCCCGGTTCGGGGCGGCCGGCACGACTCCGGCCGCCCCTCCCGCCGGGGAATCCTCAGCTCGAAGTCTTGTAGAGGTGGGTCAGGACCACCTCCCAGTCAGGTAGGTTCCACGGCGCCGGCGCCGCATAGGGATTCTGCTGGGTCGGCCAGCCGGCGAAGTCCTTGGTGCTCCACTCGTACCACGCGACGCCCTCGGTGACGGGGATCACGGGCACGTCCTCGAGCATGGCGGCCTGAATCTGCTTCATCAGGTCGTGCTGCTTGGCCGAGTCCGTGGTGGCGCCGAACTGGTCGAACATCGAGTCGACCGCTGGATTCTTGTAGCGGCCGTAGTCGCCTGCGGCGGTCTCGCCGATCGCCGCGGTGGTCGCGCTGTCGAGCGTGTTGCGCAGCTCGTAATAAGGAGAGGGGCCGGGGGGCGTGGCCAGCGAGCCGTACGCGAGCTGGAAGTTGCCGGTGAACAGGTTGTTGAAGTAGTCGTTGCCCGACTGGTCCTGGATCTTCACCTCGATGCCGATCTGCTTGAGGTTGTCCTGCACGACCTGGAGCGATGCGTCCCAGTCCGTGTAGCCCTCGATGGTGATGATCGTGAACGAGAGCTTCTTGCCCGAGCCGTCCTGGTAGATGCCCGAGCTTCCCTTTGTGTAACCGGCGGACGCGAGCAGGGTGGCCGCCTTGCTCGGGTTGAGCTTGTAGTCCGCCTTGGTGGCGGCCGGCGAGTCGTACCAGCTCGAGAAGGTGGGCAGAAGAACGCCCGTCTGGTTGCCCGCGGGCTCATAGCCCGACTCGCCCTTCACCGACACGCTGCCGCGGTCGATGCCGTACGCGAACGCCTGGCGGACCGACTTGTTGTCGAAGGGCGGCCGGCTCAGGTTGAACCAGAGGTCGACGTTGTCGATCGGAGGAAACCAGTAGTGGTTGTGCTGCGGGTCCTTGGCCACGTAGTACGTGTCGATGGCCGGGATGTACTGGCCGCCCCACTGCGCCTGGCCGGCCGCCAGATACTGGTTCGCCGGGTCGTTGTCGGTGAACGCCGGGTAGTTGACGGTCTGCAGGTAAGGCAGGCCCTTCTGCCAGTAGCTCGCGTTACGCGAGTAGGTGATGGTCTGCGGTGTGCACTGCCCGACCGTGAACGGGCCGGTGCCGATCGGCTGCGAGTCGGGCTCCCCGACCGGATCCTTGATGGTGGACCAGATGTGCTGAGGCACTATCGAGACCTGGTCGGCGATCTGATAGAAGTACGGGACCGCCGACGACTGGAAGGTCATCGTCACCTGGTCGCCACTGGCCGTCACGTTCGACAGCACGGACCAGACCGACTGCAGGTCGAGCGCAGAGTTCTGCTTGATCAGGTTGAAGGTGAAGACGACGTCGGCGGCGCTCAAGGGCTGGCCGTCGCTCCACTTCACGCCGGGGCGGATGGTGAAGGTGATCGATTTGTTGTCGGCGCTCCACTGATAAGAGGAAGCGAGCATCGGCGTCTTCTTGTCGGTCAGCAGGTTGTCATAGACAAGCGGCTCGTAGATGATGCCCTGCGTCAGCCCGGTGACGGACGCGTTGAACGGGTTGAACCCGCACGTCCACAGGCCGCCGCTCTCGTTGTCGATCGTCAGCGTGCCGCCCACTCTGGGCTGCGCGTTGATGGTGCCGGCGGACGAGGACCCGCACGCCGAGACGATCACGGCCAACGTGGCCATGACTCCAGCCAGGACGCTGCGCGGTCGTTTCATGTCTACCTCCCGCAAATGTGCTCTCTGCCTGCTCATGACTTGCACTCTCTCCTGAATTTCTCCGAGACTTTGGTCACCCGGCCTCCTGGATCTGTCGCCCCGGCGGGCGATGGAAAACCCTCTCCCTGGCGACCTCCAGGGCCGTCGCGATCGCGCCCTGAAGCACCGCCTCCTCGCCGAGGGCGGAGACGACCACCCGCGGCCGGAACGGAAGCAGGCGGCGGAGCTCCTGCTCGATGGGCTCCAGCAGCAGGTCGCCGTTGCGGCCGATGCCACCGCCGAGGATCACGAGCTCGGGGTCGACCACGGGCGTGATGGTGGCAATGGCCAGGGCGAGCCGCTCGGCCTCCGTCTGCACCACCCGCCGCGCGATCGCGTCTCCGCGCCGCGCCGCCGCGAAGATGCGCTCGGCGGTGGTCGGGTTGGTGTAGCCAAGCTCCCTGGCGCCGCGCACGATGCCGGCGGCCGCGGCGGCCTCTTCGAACGCGCCACGGCGGCGGTTCGACGGGTCGCGCGGATCGCCGACGCCGATCGGCAGGTAGGCGATCTCGCCGGCCGCGCCATGTGCGCCGCGATAGACGTGTCCGTCGATGACCAGGGCCATGCCGACTCCGGTGCCCACGGCAAGGAACACGAAGATGTCGACATTGCGCCCATGCCCGTGCTCGCTCTCGGCCAGGGCGGCCAGGTTCACGTCGTTTTCGAACGTGACGTTGGTGCCCAGCTCGCCCCGCACCGCCTCGACCAGCCCATGCCGGCTCCAGCCCGGGAGGTTTGGCGCCATGGCGACGTAGTCGCGGGTCGGATCGAAGACGCCTGGACTTCCGAGCACGGCGTGCGTCACCTGGGCCCAGTCCACGCCCGCTTCGGCTGCCAGCCGGCGAGCCACCGACCCGATCTGGCCGACCAGCGTCTTGGCGCTCGCCACCTTGGCGCGCTCGTCCCGGCGGGCCACGATCGTGCCGGCGATGTCGGCGATGGCGGCCCGCGCCCACCGGCGCCCGACATCGAGGCCGACGACCCAGCCCGCCGCCGGGTTCAGCTCGTAAAGGAGCGCGCTGGGGCCGCGTTCCCCACGCGAACGGCCGACCTCGCGCACGAGCCTCGCGTCGAGCAGGCCTGTAAGCGCCAGCGAGACGGTGGGCTTGGACAGGCCGCTGACGCGCGCCACCTGCGCGCGCGAGAGCGGGCCGCGGCGGTGAATCAGCTCCAGCACCGAGCGCTCGTTGATGGCGCGCAGCAGGCTCGGGGTGCCGGCCGTGACCCGGCCGTCGTCGCGGCCGCCTCCGCGGCCCCGGTGCGGTCTCACAGCTGTGATCACTTCCATAGTTAGGAAGAATTCCTTACGGAACAGTAACCGCGGCGTTGATCGCCGTCAAGGTGTAATGGGTTTACTCGGGCCCGAAGAACCGGGGCAGGTGCCGGCGGTTGGCGTCGAGCAGGGCGTCGAGGAGCGCGGTGGCCACGTTGTACCGGCCGACGAGCGGGTTGGCGAGCAGCGCTTTCAGGGCCGCCTTGCGGTCCCCGTGGATGGCCGCCTCGACGGTCAGCCGCTCGTAGGCTTTGACCTGCTGCACGAGGCCGAGCAGCTCAGGCGCCAGCGGGTCGAAATGCCCAACGGTCGCGCCGGACGCGTCGACCCGCGCCGGGACCTCGACCACGGCGTCGTCCGGCAACCCGGGAATCGCGCCGTCGTTGCGAACGTCGACGACCTGCTGGTCACCGGTCCCCGCATGCAGCGAGGCGATCAGCTGGGCGGCGGCTTCGCTGTAATAGGCGCCGCCCCGCTGCTCGAGCAGCTTGGGCTTCTCGGCGAGCTCTGGATCGCGATACATCTCGAGCAGCGTCTTCTCGATCGCCATCACCTCCTCGGCCCGTGATTTGTGTGCGCCGGACAGCTGCCCCGCGAGCACCGAGTCCGTGAAATAGAAGTAGCGCAGGTAGTAGGACGGGATGGCGCCGAGGAGCCGGATCAGCTCGCCGGGGCTGCCGATGTCGGCGCCGATCTCGTCAGCCGCGGCTTCGATCAGCTCAGGCAAGTGGTCGTGGCCGTCCACCCGCACCGCCCGCTCCCAGGTCAGGTGATTCAGGCCGACGTGCTCGAGCGCGACCCGGTCGGGCGACACGCCGAGCCTCGCGGCGAACCGGCGCTGGAAGCCGATGGCGACGTTGCAGAGGCCGATCGCCCGATGGCCTTCGTCGAGGAGGGCCTGGGTGACGATGCCCACCGGGTTCGTGAAGTCGACCACCCAGGCGTCCCTGGCGCCTCTGCCCGCGGTCGACTCGGCGATGTCGAGCACCACCGGCACGGTACGCAGCGCCTTCGCGAAACCTCCCGGGCCGGTCGTCTCCTGGCCGATGCAGCCGAACTCGAGGGGCAGGGTCTCGTCGAGCAGCCGCGCCGACTGACCCCCGACCCGCAGCTGGACGATGACGAAGCTCGAACCGTCGATGGCGCGCTCGCGATCCGACGTCAGGACCAGCTTGCCCGGCCACTCGCGCCGCGTCATGATCCGCCGCGCCAGCCCGCCGACCACCTCGAGCCGCTGCGGATCGATGTCGTGGAGCACGAGCTCGTCGACGGGCAGGCGGTCGGCATGGGCCAGGAATCCCTCGACCAGCTCCGGCGTGTAGGTGCTGCCGCCGCCGATCACGGCCACTTTCACCGCCACGAGGCGGCATCGTACGCGAAAATAGGCGGGAATGGTTAGGGAAGTTTCCTGATATGAGGCCGGCGATCTTGGCCGTCGACAGCGGCGCGTCGAAGATCGACGTGGCCCTGATCAGCCGCGCGGGCGACCTGGTCGGAGCGGCGCGTCACGCGGCCTTCGCCAACTTCGGCCTGGACCATCAGAACGAGCCGCCGCTGGACGCTCTGGACGAGGCGATCCGGCGAGCCTGCCTCGATGGCGGGCTCGACCCGGAGGCGCGGCCGGTCGCCGACGTGGGCGTCCTCTGCCTGGCCGGCGCGGACCTGCCGCTCGACGACCGCCGCATCGGGCGGCAGGTCACCGGCCGGGGCTGGGCGAAGCGCCTGATGGTGCGCAACGACACATTCGCCGTGCTCCGCGCGGGGACGACCCGGGGATGGGGCGTCGCGGTGGTCTGCGGCAGCGGACTGAACTGCGCCGGCGTAGGCCCCGACGGGCGGGTCGTCAGGTTCCCCTCGCTGGGCGAGCTCTCCGGCGATCTCGCGCACGGCGGCGGATGGCTGGGCCGGGCGGCGCTCGGGGCGGCGCTGCGAGGGCGCGACGGGCGCGGCCGCCGAACGCTCCTGGAGACGCTCGTCCCGGAGCACTTCCGGATGGCGAGGCCCGCCTCGGTCATGGAGGCCCTTTACGTCGGAAGGCTCGACGGTCAGCGCATGCTGGAGATCGCGCCCGTCGTCTTCCGCGCCGCGCGGCGCGGCGACGAGGTTTCGCGCGAGCTCATAGCGATGGTGGGAGACGAGGTGGTGGCCACCGCCAACGCGGCCATCCGCCGGCTGCGCATCACGACCCGCACCTTCGAGGTGATC
>Ga0209474_10003418_pt1 | contig 13938 bp, 9 predicted proteins | sample GraSoiAngelo_145_FD_185902 | JGI IMG/M metagenome (GOLD analysis project Ga0209474, IMG submission 185902) | Grasslands soil microbial communities from the Angelo Coastal Reserve, California, USA - 14_1009_05_20cm (SPAdes) (version 2) | ecosystem: Environmental > Terrestrial > Soil > Grasslands ...
AAGTCGGCACGCATCTGTACCGCATCGCGTTCGCCGACGTCTTGCGATTCGAAGCGCGCAACCGCCGCGGTCGGAAGTAGCTGATACTTCGTCGTAGTCCTTCTTGTGGCCTCTTAGCGCGTCTCGCTCTTCCTCGCGCGCTGTTGGTCCGATCACGCGACTCCAGCCGACTCCGATTCATTTTCAGCCTGAGCATTTCATTAAAAGAGAACTCTTCCGCGTACTTTTGATTGACTTCGTTCGATCCGTAGCGAGTTAATGCGATCTTTCGGGGCGACAGAACGGGAAACGATTCTGTCGTACGGAAGCGCGCATGATGGATCGAGCGACGTCACAGCCGTCACGAGGAATTTGCGCCGGTGTGCGTCCGATGGTGCGCGGAATTTACGGCGGCGTGCGTCCGACGGTGCGCGGAAAGTTCATTTGGGTCGGGAACGAGAAGCTGTACGTGCGCGGCGTGACGTACGGAACATTTCGTCCCGACGAGAACGGCAATCAGTACCACAACCTTCAACTGATCGAACGCGACTTCGCCGCGATGGCGGCCAACGGGATCAATGCGGTCCGCGTGTACAACTCGCCGCCGCACGCGCTGCTCGACCTCGCCGCGCAAAACGGGCTGCGCGTCGTCGTCGATCTCGCGGGCGACCAATACGTCGGCTTTCTCACCGATAAGGACGACGCGCCGGACATCGGCGCGGTCGTGCGCGCCAAGGTGCGCGCCGTGTCCGGGCACCCGGCGATTCTGGCGTATTCGCTCGGCAACGAGATTCCGGCGGCGCTCGTGCGGTGGCACGGGCGCCGGCGCATCGAGCGTTATCTGCGGCGTTTGCACCGCGCGGTCGGAGACGAGGACCCGGGTGCGATGATCACGTATGTCAACTACCCCTCGACCGAATATCTTCAGCTCCCGTTCCTGGATTTCTACTGCTTCAATGTGTACCTCGAGTCGCGAGATCGGTTTGCCGCGTACCTCGCGCGCCTTCAGAACCTGGTCGGCGATTTTCCGCTGGTGATGGGGGAGATCGGCCTGGACAGCTTTCGAAACGGCGAGAACCTGCAGGCGCACGTGCTCGGCTCGCAGATCCGAACTGCGTTCGAGCACGGGTGTGCCGGCGTGTTCGCGTATGCGTGGACCGACGAGTGGTATCGCGGCGGGGCCGAAGCCGAGGATTGGGCGTTTGGGCTTACGGATCGGGACAGGCGTCCGAAGCCTGCCTTGGCAGCCGTGCGCGAAGCGTTCAGCGAGGTCCCGCTTTCCAATTACATCTTCTGGCCCTCCGTGTCCGTCGTCGTGTGCAGCTACAACGGCGCGCGCACCATCCGACAGACCTGTGAGGAGCTGCGAAAGCTCGAATACGACAGCTTCGAAGTGATCGTCGTCGACGACGGGTCGACCGACGGCACAGCGGAAATTGCGCGCGCGTACGGCTTCCGCGTGATCGTCACGCGCAACCGCGGATTGAGCCACGCGCGAAACACCGGATTGCGCGCCGCAACCGGCGAGATCGTTGCGTATCTCGACGACGACGCATATCCCGATCCGCAGTGGCTGTCGAACCTGGCGCATGCGTTTCTCACGAGCGATCACGCCGCCATCGGCGGCCCGAACATCCCGCCGCCCGGGAACGGCATCGTCGCGGACTGCATCGCCGCCGCGCCCGGCGGACCCGTTCACGTCCTCGTCTCCGACTGCGAGGCGGAGCACATTCCGGGCTGCAACATGGCGTTTCGCAAGGCCGACCTCGAGGCGATTGGCGGATTCGATCCGCAGTTCCGCGTTGCGGGCGACGACGTCGATGTGTGCTGGCGTCTCAGGGACAGTGGCCGGACGATCGGCTTCTGTCCGGCGGCGATGGTGTGGCATCACCGGCGCGGCTCGGTGCGAACGTACTGGAAACAGCAGCGCGGATACGGCAAGGCCGAGGCTTTGCTCGAATCGAAGTGGCCCGAGAAATACAACGCCGCAGGGCATGTCTGCTGGGCGGGTCGAGTGTACGGGAACGGCCACACACGAAGGATTTGGAGTCGGGGACGTATCTATCAGGGCACGTGGGGCTGCGCGCCGTTCCAGTCGATCTATGAACCTGCGGCTGGCCTCGTGTCGTCGCTGCCGCTGATGCCCGAGTGGTACCTACTGATGCCCGCTCTCAGTGCAGCGTCGATGCTCGCGCTCCTCTGGCGGGCGCTCGCCGTTGCGGTCCCTCTTCTCGTGATTGCCGTCGCAATCTCGGTGATCCAGGCCGGCGTCAACGCGGCCAGAACACGATTCGTCAGCGCCGATCGATCGGCACCCGTCCTGGCCGCCATGCGCGTGCTGACGGCATGTCTGCACTTGCTGCAGCCAGCGGCCAGGCTGTGTGGCCGCTTGTCTCACGGGCTCACGCCGTGGCGCCGCCGTGTGGCGGCGGACGTCGTCGTGCCGCGGCCGCGCCATTTCGCCATCTGGTCCGAGCGGTGGCGCGCGGCTCACGAGCGGCTCCAGTCACTCGAATCGACGCTGCGCAGCGACGGCGCGTGCGTGCTTCGCGGCGGCGACTTCGACCGCTGGGACCTCGAGGTGCGCGGCAGCATCTTCGGGGCGGCGCGTCTGCGAATGGCGGTCGAAGAGCACGGCCTCGGGCGCCAGCTCGCGAGGTTCCGCGTCTGGCCGCAGCCCTCCATCGCGATGGTCATGTTTTCCGCGCTGATGGCCGCGCTGTCGATCGGCGCCGCACGCGACGGCGCGTGGGCTGCTGCCGCGATCATCGGCGTCCTGGCCGTGATGCTGGCGGCACGCATTGGAAACGAGTGCGCGTTGGCGACATCGGCTCTCCTCGCGCCGATCGAGGCGCAGCAGCAGCGCGCGAGTCCGCACGCGAGTCCATCCGCGGAGGAAGCACCGGCGAGCGCGACCACCGAACAGCCACTGAAGCCGATAGGCGTGGTCGCACGATGAACCGTCATTTCGCCATCCTCGCCGGCGTCGTCACCGTCGTGATCTGTTCGCCGACGCTGCTGGCGCAGGCGCCGGTCGCCGTCACCGGCATCGTTCAGGATCAGACGGGAGCCGTGGTGCAGGGCGCGAGGGTCACGCTCGTCCGTCAGACCGACGCCTCGAAACGAAGCGCGAGCTCGAGCTCCGATGGCAGCTTCCGCTTCGACGCCGTCTCGCCGGCGGATTACGTCCTGACCGTTCAGATGACGGGATTCGAAAACTTTCAGGACGTGCTCACCGTTGGCCTCGAGAACCGGCGGCCGATGATCGTCAGGCTGCGGGTCGGGACGCTGGAACAGGAGATCATCGTTGAGGCGGATTCGAGCGACAAGCTGTCGACGTCGGCAAGCGACGCCGCTACGACGAAGATAGGCGATGACGTGATCGGGAAGCTGCCGGTCGGGTCCGACGACCTCATGGCCGTGTTCACCAGATTTCTCTCGCCTGCGGCGCTTCCCGCGGAGGGCGTTTCACTTCTCGTCGACGGCGTGCCGGGCGAACAACTCGACCTCCCTTCGTCTTCGATCAGCAACGTGAGGGTCGATCGCAATCCCTACTCCGCGGCGTTTCAGCATCCGGGCACCGCCAGGGTCGAAGTCTCCACCAAACGCGGGCACCGAAGCCGCTACGATGGCGCGCTCGACAGCTTCCTCAGAACGTCGCTGTTCGCTGCGCGCAACGCGTTTGCGGATTCAGTGCCGGACATCGCGACGCGGCTCGTCCAGCCGACGCTGGGCGGGCCGCTGCCGGGGAAGAAGGCCGCGTTCTTCGTTGCCGGCCAGCGATTCACGAAAGACGAGAGCGCGGTCACGGACGCGGTGACGGTTGCCGGTCCGTTCGTCGCGAACGTCCCGACGTCGCATCGTCACGACAACATCTTCACGCGGCCGCAGTGGTGGCCGAACGACCTGCAGGTGCTCGCCGCAACCTACACGTTCAACGATCAGGTCTTCAAGAACCGCGATTCGGGCGGGTTCAATCTGCCGGAGCGCGGCGTCGGCGTGGAACGGCGGAAGCACAAGGTCACCGTGACGCACAGCCTGCTGTCGCCGTCCGGTTGGCAGAACAACATCATCTTCAGCTTCACGCACGAGGCGGATCGGACCGGCGCTCCAGCGGCCGCGCCGGGCATCGTCGTCAACGACGCGTTTGCCGCCGGGCCGTCGCCGTCGTTCGTCACCGACAACAAGCGCACGGTCGACGTCCAGAACGTGACCAGATATTACGCTCGCGCCCGGCACTCGCTGTTGTTCGGGGCCAGGGTTCGCGCGGACCAGATCGCCACCGCCGACGCGACGAATTTCGGCGGCACGTTCGAGTTCGGCAGCCTCCAGGCATTCATCGACCGCACGCCGCTGACGTTTCGAATCAATCAGGGCGATCCGAACATCGCGTACGGCGTGTATCTGGCCACCGGGTTCGCCCAGGACGAGATCCGCGTCACGCCACAGCTCACGCTGACCTTCGGGCTTCGGTACGACTGGCAGTCGACCATCCACGATCGCGACAACGTCGCGCCGCGCTTGGCGTTCGCGTTTGCGCCCGGACGCCGGAAGCAGACGGTCGTTCGCGGTGGAGCGGGGACGTTCTACGACAACCTGCCCCGCGCGGCGACCGAGCGCTCGCTGCTGGTGGACGGCGTTCAGGTTCACGAGGTGGTGATCGCGAGGCCGGCGTTTCCCAATCCGTTTGGCAGCGGCGAGACCGTTTCGCCGCCGCCGAGCACGGTGCGGATTGCGCCCGACCTCCGGGCGCCGTCGTTGACGCAGGCGAGCGTCGGCATCGAGCACGAGCTGTGGGCCAAGAGCTGGCTGACAACCGAATACTCGGTGCTCCGCGGCGACCATCTGTTTCGAACGCGCAACATCAACGCGCCGCTGCCGGACACAGGGCTGCGGCCGAATCCCGCATTCGTGAACGTCAATCAGGTCGAGTCGACGGCGTCTCAACGAACGGAGGCGCTGGCGGTCACGTTTCAGGGACGTATCGGAAAGGTCTTCCAGCCGTATGCCCGCTACATCCTCTCGAAGACGACGAACGACACGTCTGGCGCGTTTTCGCTTCCGGCCGACAACTACGATCTTCGCGGCGAAAGCGGACCCGCAGATTTCGACGCGCGACATCGCTTCAACCTGATGGGGGTTTTGTCGCTGCCGCGAGCGTTTCAGCTCGGGTTGCTGATGACCGCGTCGAGCGGCGTGCCGTTCAACCTCACCACCGGATTCGACGACAACGGCGACACGGTCGCCAACGACCGTCCGACCGGCGTCACGCGGAACACCGGCCGCGGGCCTGCAGCGGTGCAACTCGATGCGCGACTGTCGAAGAACTTCACCATGAATCACGAGTGGCGTGGAAGCCAGCGGCGTGACGTCGTCACAATCGGTGTGGACGTGTTCAACGCGATCAACCACACGAACGTGACGGGCGTCGTCGGCGTGGAAGCGTCGCCGTTCTTCGGCCGTGCGAATTCGGCGGCGCCGGCACGAGTCGTTCAGTTCTCGGCGAGATACTCGTTTCGACAGTAGCCCGGCTTCGGGACCGCGCGTGCCGGGCTTCACCACGATATGAACCGCATCAGCTCCACTACGCGACGGCTGTGCCGGGAGATGCGGCCGTACGTGTCGCATCTCTCGACGCTGTTCGCGTTGAGCCTGCTCGGAACCCCGCTGGCGCTGCTGACGCCCGTGCCGCTGAAGATCGCCGTGGACAACGTTCTCAACGCGCGCCCGCTCCCGCGCGTTCTCGGCATGCTGTTGCCGGCGGCGGTCAAGCATTCCAATCGGACGCTGCTCGCGTCCGCCGTCGCGCTCGTCGTGGCGGTGGCGCTCCTGAATCAGCTGCGCGAGTTCGGCATCTCGCTGCTGACGACCTACACGGGGGAGCGGATGCTGCGCGACTTCCGCGCGAAGCTGTTCCGCCATGTGCAGCGGGTCTCGTTGTCGTACCACGATCTCAAGGGCACGGCCGACACGCTCTACCGCATTCAATACGACGCCACCGCGCTCCAGGACATCGTGGTCGTCGGGCTGGTGCCGTTCTTTTCGTCCGCGATCACGATCGTGGCCATGACGTACGTTACCGCGCGCATCAACTGGAAGTTCGCGGCCGTCGGCCTGGCGATCGCACCGTTCATGCTGGTGGTCTCCGGCTCGTATCGACAGCGGATGCGCAGTCAGTCGCGAACGGTCAGAAAGCTCGAGAGCTCCGCGCTGTCGGTCGTGCAGGAAGTCCTCGGCTCGCTTCGCGTCGTGAGAGCGTTCGGGCAGGAGAACCGCGAGCACGGCCGCTTCATCCAGCGATCGAACGAGGGAATGCAGGCTCGCCTCCGCCAGGCGTACCTGGAAGGCAGCTACGGCATCGCGCTCGCGTCGCTCACCGGCCTCGGGATGGCGAGCGTGCTGTACATAGGCGTGCGCGACATCGAGGCGGGGCGGCTCACGCTCGGCGATCTCCTGCTGGTCATGGGCTACCTCGGACAGCTGTACGGTCCGATGCGGACCGTTGGACGAAAGATGGCGACGCTGCAGTCGCACCTGGTCGGCGCCGAGCGCGCGTTCTCGCTGCTCGACGAGGAACCGGACGTCCTCGAGCGGCCGTCGGCCCGCCCGCTGGCGCGGGCGTCGGGCGCGATGGCGTTCCGCAGCGTGTCGTTCGCGTACGACGACGGTCAGCCAGCCGTTCTCGAGGGCATCTCGTTCGACGTCGAGCCAGGCGCATCGGTCGGCATCGTCGGCGCAACGGGCGCCGGTAAGACGACGCTCGTGAGCCTGCTGACGCGCTTCTACGATCCAACCACGGGTTCAATCGCGCTCGACGACGTGGATCTGCGGGACTACAAAGTCGCCGACCTGCGGAATCAGTTCGCGATCGTGCTGCAGGAGCCGGTTCTCTTTTCGACGACGGTTGCCGAGAACATCGCGTACGCGCGACCCGGCGCGAGCGAAGTCGATATCATCGCGGCGGCGCAGGCCGCCAACGCGCACGATTTCATCCACCGGCTGCCGCAGGGATACCACACCGTCGTGGGCGAGCGCGGCATGCGCCTGTCGGGCGGGGAACGCCAGCGCATCTCCATCGCGCGCGCGTTCCTCAAGGACGCGCCGATTCTGATCCTCGACGAGCCGACCAGCTCCGTCGACATGAAAACGGAAGCATCGATCCTGCACGCGCTCGACCGGCTCGCCCGCGGCCGGACGACGCTCGTCATTACGCATCGTCCCAGCGCGCTCAAGCAGTGCGACCTCATCGTGCGGATCGAACACGGACGCCTCGTCGCGATCGAGCCCGGACTCGGAGTGCGCATAGCGGTGCAGTCGTGAAGTGCGAACGATGAAGAGGTTGCGCATCGGATTTCTATTGCCGCGCTATTCCCACCGCAGCAAAAGCTTCATGCCCGTGGTCGTGCAGGCGCTCGCGGAATCCGGGGCAATCGTGGATGTCATCCATCCCATGGATCGGATGGTGAATCTGGCGGAGATCCGGGTCGAGCACGACCTCTATGTGTTACGCCATACCAGCGGCTTGTCCCTCAGCCTGGCAGGCGCGCTTCATGAGCTGGGCGCCACGATCGTCAACCCGTATCCCGTGTCCGCCGCGCTGCGCGACAAGATCGTCGCCACGCGAACGTTGCAAGCCGCGGGCGTGCTCACGCCTGCTACCTACGCTGCGTCGCACCCGGCTCAATTACGCCCGCTGCTGGACTCTGGGCCGCTCGTCATCAAACCGTATCAGGGGACGGGCGGCCACCACGTCGGCATCGTTCGAAACGACGTCGAACTCGCAGCGGTGAATTGCGGGCGCGAACCGGTGTTCGCTCAGCGCTATCACTCGAACGACGGGCGCGACCGGAAGATCTACTGCATCGGCGACCGGCTGTTTGGCGTCAAGAAAGTGTTTCCGCGCCGGACCGAGGAAGAAAAGCAGGGCGAGCCGTTCCCGCTGACGCCGCAGTTGCGCGATATCGCAGAACGCTGCGGCCGCGCGTTCGGCATCGATCTGTACGGCGTGGACATCATTGAGAGCGAAGGGACGCCGTACGTCGTCGATATGTGCAGCATTCCGGGTTTCAAAGGCGTGCCGGACTCCGTGCGGTTGCTGGCGCAGTACTTCCATGCGGCAGCCGAGCGCGCCGCCAGCGGAGAGGTGCTGTCGCATGCCTAGGCTGCAGGTACCTGAAATCGTGACCGAAGGCGTACGGGAGCATCGGGCGGCGCAGGCGTGGCTTCAGTTTCAATCCGAAACCTGGGAACCGCGCAGCCTCGAGGTTCTGCAGCGCAAGAACTACAGCGCGGTGTATCGACTGAACGGCGTCAGGAGCCACGGCGAGACCGTGATCGCCAAGAGGTGCCGCGCCGCGACCGCGCGTATCGAACGGATCATCTACCAGGATCTCTTGCCGCAGACGGGGCTGCCGGCGGTGCGCTGCTACGGCGTGCTCCCGGAACCAGAGGGAGAGTTGTGGTGGCTCTTTCTCGAGGACGCGACGGGCGCCCCGTATGTTCCGCAAATCCCCGAGCATCGCGCGCTGGCTGGCCGCTGGCTGGCGGAAACACAGTTGGCCTTGGTGTCGGCCGATCTCCGATCGTCGCTTCCAGGCCGCGAGCTCGATCATTACCTGCGTCTGCTGTATGCCTGCCGTGCGATGGTGCTCGGACACCTTAGCGACGGTGCGTTGTCGGCCGACGCTGCGACCGTGTTACGAAATCTTGCCGAGCACTTCGATCTGCTCGAATCACGCTGGGGCGAGATGGAGCAGATCTGCAGCGTGATGCCGCGCACGCTGGTCCACGACGACTTCGTCATCAAGAACCTGCGGATTCGCGACACCGGAACCGGCCCCGCGCTGATGGTGTTCGACTGGGAATTCGCAGGATGGGGTGTGCCGCTGGTCGATCTGGCACAGTCGATCGATCGCGTCGCCAGCCCGGACCTTGCCGCCTACTGGTCGATCTTCCGTCGTGAGCATTCGCACCTCGATGCGCGCGACATTCGCGCCGTCGCTGTCTGCGGAAACATCCTTCGCCTGCTCGATCAAATCAGCTGGGCGACAACGGGCCTCGAGATCGCGCCGATCGCCCAACTCGTCAAGGCGATCTCGAAACTCGGTGTCTACGAGCGTGAGATGACCGAAGTGCTCAGCGCGCTTCGCCGGAGCTGGTCGTGATCAGGGGCCTGGACAGACTGCTCGAAGGCCAGGGTCAGCCAGGGTTGACCGAGCTGTGCGGTCTGCTGGAGCAGTTGCTGGACGGTCGCAACGTAGACGGCTGCCTGGTCGAGCAGACGATGTTGCAGCCGCGCTCGTCGCGCGTCTTCCGCCTGCGCTTCGATGTCGAGGGCCGCACGCGCCGGATGATCGTCAAACGTCTCAGCCCGGCGATCGCGCGCCGCAGCGAGTTGGTCGACAAACGCTGGCTGCCTGCCGTCGGCATGAGCGATCACGGCCCGGCATTGCTCGGGAGCGTCGCCGAACGCGGCGGCAGCTGCGTCTGGCATGTCTACGACGACCTCGGCTCGTGTGAGCTCGATGGCAGTTCGGTCGACCGCGAGCGTGTGAGCGCGGCGATCGAGCTGATTGCACGGCTTCACACGCGCTTCGCCCGACATCCGCTGCTCGGAGAAGTCCGGCTGCACGGCGGCGATCTCGGCATCCATTTTTGCGAGGCCAACGTGCGCGACGCGCGTTATGCGCTCGAAGGGTGTCGGCCGGCGCCCGAGCACGCTGACTTGCACAATCGCCTGCTGCAACGAGTCGATAACCTGCGACGCGAGCTGCCGCATCGCGCACAGGCGATCGACCGGTTCGGTGGGCCTGAGACGTTGCTGCACGGAGATTTGTGGGCGATCAACGTCTTCGTCATCCCGACTTCCAGCGGGCTGCACGCGAGGCTGATCGATTGGGACCATGCCGCCGTCGGGCCGGCCAGTTACGACCTGTCGACCTTTCTCCTGCGTTTACCGCCCGCCGACCGGTTGTGGGTTTTGGAGTTGTACCGCGGGGAGACGTCGGATGCAGGTTGGCGCCTGCCGCCGATACCAGAGTTGAATTCGCTGTTCGAGACGGCAGAGTACGCGCGAATGGCCAATCGCCTCATTTGGCCTGCGATCGCGGTTGCGCAAGATCACGCGCCCTGGGGCTGGGAGGCGTTGGCCGAAGTGGACCAGTGGTTCGAGAATCTCGAAACGGTGCTGCCGTGCGAAAAGCGTATGCAGGCCGCGACATCCTGAAAACGCCGCCGACGCTGCTGCCTGATGGGCCGACGTTGACCGCTCGGCTGACGGCCGCCTTGACCGACGACGCCGGTGAAGCGCGGTCCGTGAGCATCCTCAAACGGGAGCTGCCGCCGTTCATGAGCACGTTCCCGAACGAGATCGTCACGTGCCGGATGCCGGATGGCCGCACGCGTCGTGTCTTCGCCAAATATCAGGCCGGCCAAGGCCACGATTCCTACGGACACCGGGGCGACATCCCGTACGAGACCGAGGTCTATCGCCGATTGCTCCGCCCGCTGCGCGACTTCAGACCCAAATGGCTGGGTGCGCATACCGACCCTGACAGCGGCGACGTTTCATTGTTCCTCGAATATGTGTACGGCAACGTTCGCCTCTGCGACATGGTGTGGAAGCGGTCGACGCGTCAGCCGCGGGCGATGATCCAGTCGGCCCGGTGGATCGGACGCTTCCACGCGGCGCACGAGCGGTCGGTGGACGATCGCTCGCTGGCGTTCCTGAAACGGTACGACGACGCGTATTACCGCGGCTGGGCCAGAAGGACGCTCGAGTTCGCGTGCCCGCTTCACGCGCGCTTCCCGTGGCTGACGCAACTCTGCGAAGGAGATCGGTGGTTCGCCCCGTTGCTCGCTGAAGCGCCCACCGTCATTCACGGCGAGTTCTATGCGAAGAACGTTCTGGTACGACGATACCGCGTGTTCATGGTGGATTGGGAATCGGCCGCCATCGCTGCGGGAGCGATCGACGTGGCGGCGCTGACAGAAGGGCAACACTGGCCGGCGGCGCTGGTCCGGCGATGTGAGCGGGCGTACCTGATCGCGCGTTGGCCCGACGGTGCGCCTGCCACCTTCACGCGCGCGCTCGACGCCGCGCGAATCTATCTGCATTTCCGCTGGCTCGGCGAGCGGCCGGATTGGACCGTCCGCGAAAAAAACCTCCCGCGGTACGACCAGATGCACGCAGCAGCGGCACGACTGCGCCTCATCTAGATCATGAAGAGATGCCGTCCGTAGTCATCTCGCCGTTCAGCGTCGCAACGTTTCCGTACGGGGGCGGACACTTCTGGGTGTATCTGCAATATGCCCTCGGCCTGCGCGCTCTGGGCTGCAACGTCTATTGGCTCGAAGCCTTTCGCACGAAGGGTCGAGAGGAACAGGAGGCCGCGGCGCTCGCGACGTTCCGAACGCGCATGCGCCAGCACGGATTCGACGGCAAGTTCATCCTCTACGTGACTCGAAGCAGGGAACCGTCTCCGGAAGCGCCGGCGGAGTACCTCGACATGGCGCATGCGGAGGCGGAAGACATCTTTGCGCACGCGGACTTGTTGTTGAACTTCCATTACGCCATCAGTCCCGGCCTCGTGAGCCAGTTCCGGCGCACGGCACTCGTCGATATCGATCCCGGATTGCTGCAGTTCTGGATCAGCCGCGGCCAGCTGAGCGTGCCTCGTCACGATTTCTATTTCACGATCGGCGAGGCGCTTGCCGCGCCGTGGATTCACATCCGGCCGCCGGTGTGCCTCGATCACTGGCCGTATGTGTTCGATCCCGACAGTGACGCCTTCACGACGATCTCGAACTGGGATTCTTCCGATTGGATCGTCGATGGCGAAGAAACATATGAAAACACCAAGCGTGTCGCCTTCCTGGAGTTTGCCGATTTGCCGCGTGTGACGAGGCAGCGCCTGGAGTTGGCGCTGATCGGCCGCACCGACCGCGACAAGGCGGAATGGAAGGACCTCGAACGACGCGGCTGGCGAATCCGCCTTTCTTCCGAGGTGGCTGGCACTCCCGAGATGTATCAGGCGTACATCCAGGCGTCGCGCGGCGAGTTCGGTTGCGCCAAGCCGTTTTACGTGAGATCCAAGAACGCCTGGATCAGCGATCGGACGATCTGCTACCTGGCGAGCGGCAAGCCGGTCGTCGTACAGAATACCGGGCCAAGCTCGTATCTGCCGAACGGCGAAGGCATGTTTCGGTTTTCCACTGCAGGCGAAGCGGCCGCGGCGTTTTCGGCGATTGACGCCGAATACGAGCTGCATTGCCGGTCGGCGCGGCGGATCGCAGAGACCTGGTTCGATGCCAAACAAGTACTGCAAGACGTGCTGAACGTGGCCTTGCATCAGGAACGGCGCGAGCCACACCCCGCTGTCAGTATGAGGTGAGCGGTATGCCGATCGTTGTCGTCTCGCCATTTCACGTCGCGACGTTTCCGCAGGGAGGTGGACACTTCTGGGTCTACCTGCAATATGTTCTCGGGCTGCGCCTGCTCGGCTGCGACGTGTATTGGCTTGAAGCGGTTCGTACCGAAAACGTATCGGAGGCCGCCGGGCTCAGCACTTTTCGAGCGCGGATGCAACAGCATGGCCTCGCTGGTAAGTTCATCCTTTACAACAACGACGAGCACGAAGGCTCACCTGACGGGCCGGTCACGTACCTCAATCTGACCCGCGGTCAGGCGGAAGCGATCTTCGAGCGGGCCGATTTGTTGTTGAACTTCCATTACGCGATCAGTCCCGGCCTGCTGGCGCGGTTCCGACGCACGGCGCTCATAGATATCGACCCTGGGCTGCTCCAGTTTTGGATCAGCCGCGGACAGCTCAGCGTCCCTCCTCACGACGTCTATTTCACCATCGGAGAAATGGTCGGCCGGCGGGACGCGCAGCTTCCGGATTGCGGATTACCGTGGATTCACTTCCGTCCGCCGGTGTGCCTGCAGCGCTGGCCGTTGGTCTTCGATTCCAACAGCGATGCGTTCACGACGATTTCCAACTGGGATTCCTCCGATTGGGTCGTGGACGCGCACCGCGCCTATGACAACAGCAAGCGTATCTCCTTCCTGGAATGTGCGGACCTGCCGCGGTTGACCCGTCAGCCGCTGGAGCTGGCGCTGTTCATGCGCTCCGAGCGCGACGTGGCGGAGTGGAAGGACTTGGAACGACGCGGCTGGCGCGTCCGCCATTCCCGCGAGGTGGCTGCAACCCCCGAGGCGTATCAGGCGTACATTCAGGGCTCGCGCGGCGAGTTCAGCTGCGCCAAGCGGTCGTACGTGGAGTTCCAGAACGCATGGATCAGCGATCGCACCTTGTGCTACCTCGCGAGCGGAAAGCCGGTCGTCGTGCAGAACACGGGACCCAGCTCCTTTCTGCCGGACGGCGAGGGCATGTTCCGCTTTTCGACGGCGGCTGAAGCGGCCGACGCGTTGGCCGCGATCAACGCGAACTACGAGCGCCATTGCCGCGCGGCGCGCGAGATCGCCGAAGCTCATTTCGACGCGCGGCGGTCGCTGGAAACCATTCTCAACGTCTCGCTGTCGGCGCACGTCTCAGCCGTCGGCGGCTGCTGATTCATCTGCAAACGTCGGTCTGCGCGTGAGCCTGCAGCCCGGTCGCGAGGGGACGGACGGCCGCGGTTTATAGCTATACCTGCTCTCCGGCGTTCACGGTTTGTCCGCTGGTTCGAGGCTTCCGCGATGTTTGATTTTGGAACCGGGTGCGCGCGGTGTCGGTCGACAACGTGCGCGGACTGCCGTCGGCCACGCTGAACGTCAAGATCGTCAACACTGCGCCGGTGGGGCCAGCGCCGACGGTGCAGTCGCCTGTCGGCGGCGCGACGGTGTCGGTCCCGTTCATGTTCAACTGGACGGACACGCCGAATCCACAGGTTTCGGCGTACGACCTCGACGTCGACACCGATCCGAATTTCGCCGGCTCATTCGGCGTCCTGCTCGTG